>Ga0116186_1002852_pt1 | contig 15225 bp, 12 predicted proteins | sample AD_JPNNA4_MetaG_FD_89806 | JGI IMG/M metagenome (GOLD analysis project Ga0116186, IMG submission 89806) | Active sludge microbial communities of municipal wastewater-treating anaerobic digesters from Japan - AD_JPNNA4_MetaG | ecosystem: Engineered > Bioreactor > Anaerobic > Digestate | place...
AGACCTTTCACGTCGCCGGATTTACTTACTGGGATGGATGCATCGTGTTCAACGATTTAAAAATCGGTACGGAATTAACCATGAAACGGGAGGAAGACAATAAGTTCGACCCCTACGCTGTTGCCATTTACTTCAATGAGCACAAGCTGGGTTTTGTCCCGAGGGATTCCAATAAAGAGATCGACAAATTTCTGGAACAGGGATACGACGATATCTTTGAAGTGCGGATCAACCGGCTTGCACCCGATGAACACCCCGAAAACCAGGTGCATGTGATTGTATTTCTAAAGGCTAATGAACTTCCCGGATAAGAGGTGGATTATTATGACATTGACCGGCTTTATCATTTCCCTTGTGGCCGTCATGGTATTATCCCGCATGTCCGGTGGCTTTTTTTTGAGTTTTTTATCACTCCTGAAATATGTGTTGTTAATAGTGTTGCTGCCTTTGTGGGTAATCCTTTTTATCTTATATTTTATTCTGATAATATTCAGTAAAGAAAAAGCAAATGAAGGCTGCGGATAAAAATTCATTAAAAGAACTGATGAATCCCATAGTAAAATTCAGCAGGAGAATTGTTAAGCTAAAATCTTTTACACAACAAAAAACAGATCTGATGACCAAGATAATGGCAGCTTGACCATTCCGGAGCAAACTATGCCACGATTCCGGAGCAAAGTATGCCACTTTAGGGGATTCAAAGTTTGTTTTAGCAATGGAATGGAAAGCCGGAAAATAATAAATTATGAACTTTGCTTACAGGCAAACGCGCACGTCCGAGGGTTTCCCTATCCTATTCTTTAACAAATTTTCTCACTATTATGCCTTCGGGAGTGTTGAACTTTATAAAATACATTCCTTTTGCAAGGCTGCCGATTTCAAGTTGATTGCCACAGAGTTGTTTTGCGAGCAACACTTTACCACTCACATTGTAGATCAAAACCTGCGATATAGCCGGAACACCATCAATGTATAAGGTATTGCTTACCGGGTTGGGGTAAATAATAACAGGAACTTCCCTGCTATCGTCATTCACGCCTGTGGTGAGGATGCTTATTACATTTGACGTGTCTGAAGTGCACCCGTTTATATCCGTAATAGCATAATAATCGCCATTTGCTACCGGCAAATAATCCTGATTTGTAGCGCCGGCAATCAGCCCGTTTTGATCATACCATTGATAACTGCCGGCAGCCGTGCAATGTAAGGTGTATCCGTTTAAGGTAATCACAGGAGCAAAAGAGGAACACAAACCATAGGTAACAAAATAATTATGAGATGTTTCATTAATATTAGTATACGATCCTCCAACATATAAAGTGTTATCAAAATAAGATATTGCATTTACGTTATTATTCGCATTTGGATTCCAAAGGGTTGCAAATCCGGTGGTTTTATCAATTTCAACAATCCTGTTCCTGGTTTGTCCTCCAATACTTGTAAACTTACCGCCTGCAAAGATACCGGATCCTGCCTGAGCTATTGTTTTTACGGTGTCGTTGGCATTCGGATCCCATGTTGTTGATAATCCTGTAAATTCATTCAATGCAGCAATATGATTTTTGGTCTGCCCACCAATGCTGGTAAAACCACCGCCCGCATAAATTGTTGTATCGCTTTGCATAATAGTAAAAACCACTCCATTTGAATTGGGATTCCATGAGGTTGCCAGGCCTGTACCCGTATCAATGGCGGCAATCCTGTTTCTCAACTGGCCTCCGATTAAAATGAATGCGCCGCCTGCATAAACAGACGAACCAGATACGGTAATTGAATTAACCGTACTGTTGGCGCTTGGGTTCCATGCCGTAGAAAGCCCTGTAACAGCATCCAGTGCGGCAATACAATTTCTTGTCTGCCCTCCTATTGTGGTAAAAGCGCCACCTGCATATACGTTGTTCCCGGCAGCAAAAAGTGAGTTGACATTACCTCCTGAGGCATTCGGATTCCAGGTGTCAACCAGGCCGCTTGCCGTATTTAATGCCCCAATTTTATTCCGTGTAACTCCGCCGATTGTTGAAATGGAACCACCAACATATACCAGCGGGTTTTTTACAGCAACAGCATATATATTCCCCGCAATAATAGCCGGTTTCCATGAGGTGAGCTTGCCGGTCAGGGCATTAATGGAAGCAATTTTTGAACGCGGCTGACAACCGGAAGATAAAAAAGAACCCCCGGCATAAACCGATGAACCATCAGCGCCAAGGGTGTTGGTAACATTTCCACTATTAGGATTCCATGCTGTAAGGTCAAGCGTGTTCAGTTTATAAGCTGCGCAACCATTTCGGGGCAGACTATTTACTGAAGTAAAACTTCCTCCTACATAAAGAGTCCCGTTACTAATAGCCATTGAATACACACTGCCACTAATTCCCGGATCCCAGTTATACGGCGTACTGCTATAATAATAATAAGCCATGATTCCTGCATGTACGGTACCCATTTGCATGTAAATATTCCCACCCACGTAAATAGTTGATCCGTAATACAGCAGTGAATAAACACAACCCTGGCCCCAATCACCACCCAATTGCATCGTGTTAATTTTCGGATTCCAACTAGTGGCTAAACCCGTGGCGATATCTATAGCTGCTGCACGTAATCTTGTTTGCCCGCCGATAACCGTAAAATTCCCCCCGGCATATAACACCCCATTTCCAAATTCCAGGGCATACACAGCACTGTTTGCACTTGGATTCCATGCTGCAGCAATTCCGAAAGTAGAGTCCAGGGCAGCAATACGATTTCTGTTCATCTGACCAATATTTGTAAAAGAACCTCCCACATAAATTGTTGATCCGTTAACTTCTATAGCGTTGACCGCCCCATTTGCATTAGGATCCCATGCAGTAACCAAGCCGGTGGCGGCATCGATAGCTGCAATTCTGTTTCTGGTCTGGCCTCCGGCGCTGGTAAAAAGGCCGCCAATGTAAATTATTGATCCGCCTTTGGCCATGGCTGAGATGGTACTGTCAGCACCCGGATTCCACGGGGTAACAAGTCCGGAACTATTGATATGGGCCAGCCTGTTTCGCATACTATCACCCACTTGTGTGAATGTTCCGCCAATATACCAGCCGCCACTGCCATCCGAAACACTTGCCAATACACTTCCGTTGGGTTTGGGATAGCCAAAATCACTGCTGCCATCAGCGGTATCTATTTTTGCAAAATAGGGAGTCCTGCAATAAACATTTGAGAACCCGCCGCCCAGGTATATCAGGTTATTAACAGTGTCTTTTGCTATGGAATTTATTGGACCATCAGTGTCATAATAATCATTGACCATTGCAGGGGTTTGACTATATATTTGGATGCTCAACTGCATCATCAAAAACAAAACAAGATAAATTTTTTTCATAAAAATAATTTAATAAAATGAATTTAAAACGGCCAACAAATGTATTATATTTGATTCATAAAATATTATTATAAGGCAAAAAAAATAACCACTCACAATCAGCAATATACACAACCTGATGGGCCGCTATTGCGGATGCAATTCTTCTTTTCCTGCACGATATTCAACTCAAGGGGGCATTTAGGCAGGTTCGCGAGCACAAACGCATGATTTTTGGTTAACAGAAAATTTCTTACAAATAAAACATACAGATAATTAAAATTTATGTGTTTTTATGTTTTGAAATTAAAGGGGATTTTATAAATATGATAGTAAAAATGGACGGTATGGATTAGCACAAACGTTAGCGGATATCTTTTTTATACCGGAGATATTATAAATTTATGTAATACAGTGTGTTGTAAAAACGGTATCAGTAGTACAAAAAAGCAGAGGATTGGACATCTAAATGACTATTTATTATAAGTTTTGGTCATTACGATATTATATACTACTTTTGTGAAAAAAATGTTTACACGAACAATTGAAAATACAATAAGAGAAAAATTTAAAAGCGGCAAAGCTATAATCGTAGTGGGCGCAAGACAAGTAGGCAAAACAACTCTATTAAAAGAAATTCTATCGGATGAGGAGTTTTTGTTTCTTGACGCAGATGACCCATCAACCAGAAGTCTTCTTCAAAATCCGACGACAGAACAAATAAGAACATTTCTTGGAGATTATAAATACGTATTTCTCGATGAAGCTCAAAGAATCCCGGGAATTGGATTAACCTTAAAAATAATTACTGACCAATTTAAAAATGTTCAATTATTTGTTAGTGGTTCTTCATCTTTTGACTTAGGTAATGCACTTAACGAACCATTGACTGGCAGAAAATGGGAATACGAGTTATTTCCAATTTCCTGGGAGGAATACGAAAATAAAATTGGATTTATCAAAGCAGAACAACAAATAGAAAATAGATTGTTGTATGGGTTTTATCCGGAAGTAATTAATAATCAAGGCAAAGAACGAGAAACCTTAAAAAACCTTGTAACCAGCTATTTATATAGAGATATTCTGGCATTTTCAGATATTAGAAAACCTGAAGTTCTTGACCAGCTAGTACAAGCTTTAGCTTTACAAATGGGAAGTGAGGTTAATTACAACGAATTATCTCAACTCATAGGTGTGAATAAAATTACAATACAGAATTACATTGATATTTTAGAAAAAGGTTACATCGTTTTTCGACTTAATAGTTTTAGCCGAAACTTAAGGAATGAAATTAAACAAAATCGTAAAATTTACTTTTACGATAATGGTATTCGAAATATGATTATTGGTGATTTTAAACCCTTAAACCTAAGACTTGACAAGGGAGCTTTATGGGAAAACTTTCTTGTGTCGGAAAGACTAAAACAAAATAGGTACAAAGACACATTTGCGAGAATGTTTTTTTGGAGAACACAGCAACAGCAGGAAATTGATTTTGTAGAAGAAAAAGAAGCAAAAATCACGGCATTTGAGTTTAAATGGAAGGATAAAAAAACAAAATTTCCTAAGAAATTCTTAGATGCCTATGACGCAAATGGACTTGTAATTGACAGAGATAATTTTAGGGATTTTGTAAAAATAAAAAAATAAATGCCAGTGCATAACACATAGAGCGATAGCCCAAAAGCTCCGCCGCCGCGGCGGAACAAAAAACCCGATAAATCCTAATGTTTGCCGGGCTTTTTGGTCTATCACCTGTCCAGATGTACTATTATAACGGGATAAATTCAGCGACGCCGGCATTACTTATTTTACGTAGGGGATAAGATAGCCGGTTTTTCCAGGTTTGTTATAGCGATGAAACCATTGCGGGGTTAGTTTAAATGATTTTTAAAAAATTTACAACAATGGAACCCTTTATTTTATTAGCTTTGCGATGGTTGATTGAGACGTTTGAAGTTGTTTATAACGAAGAAAACGGTGTTTTCAAACAACCACTAAAATATTCTGAAACAAAAACTGTACACTCCTCCCCAAAATGAAAATCCCCCAATATTTTAAAAATATCGCCAGCCTTTCTGCTGAGTCTGAAAAATCCGTTATTACTGCCTTTAAGCGGGAAGAATTACCCAAAGGGCATTTTTTATTTCAACAGGAAGATATTTGCCGTCACATTTATTTCATTGAACAAGGCTTTGCCCGTACCTATAACATTTCCGACAGCGGGCGCGAGATCACCAACTGGTTTTTTCCCGAAAACTCCTTCCTGACGGCGATAAACAGCTTTTACAACAGCTCGCCGGCACGCGATTTTTGTATCCTTACCGAAGACTCCGTAGTTTATTCCATGACGTATTCCGATTTTAAACGGATACTGGATGATCAGCCGGAGCTGGCTCGGTTTTGTTTTGCCGTTTTGTTTGAGCTGGCAAAGCAGATGACCGAATACATCAACAGTAGCAAATTTCAAACGGCCGAAGATCGTTACTTAGAGCTTGTCAAAACGCATCCTGCGATACTCCGGCGTGCTTCCCTTGGCCAAATTGCCTCTTTTCTCGGCATTACCCAGGAAACCCTCAGCAGAATAAGAGCAAAAAAATAAAATTTTCATTTTTTGATTTTCGTCAAAAACAAAGCCTTGGTTTTGACAGAATTTTGCATCCCCAAAATGGATGCATGAATGTCTGAAAACCGAATCATAAACAAAAAAAATAAAACCGGTAATGATGCTCATTATGTGCTGATAGCCGATGAAACCGGTATTGCTGTTGCTTTTAACCGGCTCAAAAAAAACCTGGCCGATCACTCTTTTGGCTGCATCACCTTGGTTTATGCCCTCCTCAATGATGTTGCCAATCCTTTATATAAAGCAGAATTGCAAAGCCTCGAAAAACGATTTTCAAACTCGTTGGAGGTGTTTATAATTTCTCATGAAGAAAAAGCCTCCATCATGAAGGCGAAAATCCAAAAATCGATAGAGGTGATCATAAACAGCAACATCAATACCGTCATGCAGTTTTATGCCGGCGGCAATGCCGAAATGGTCGAGCAGGTAAAAAAATTATTATGCTTCCTCGGGATTAAAGAAACACAAATAACAACAGAATATTTCAACTAATAAAAAATACCTTTTGAATGTTAAACTTAAAAATCATGAAAAAAAATAATTTAAAAATATGTGCGCTTCTGATGTTGTCGTGCCTGTTTTTATCATCCTGCCAGAAAGAAGGGGTTAAAGTTTTTAAAGGTGATTATACTTACAAAACATCCGGCAAAATAACCGTCAGCATTGGCGGAATTCCCAATCCGGTGAAATTGCTGAACCAAACAGGACAAATGGATATCATTGACATTGGTGAAGACGATAGGGTAATGGTGGTAAAAACTTCCTTAACCGGTAATGTCACCAGCGGCTATGCCACCATTGACGGTGATCAGATTACCTTCGACCCGGTAACATCTACGGAAACAATTATCCTGCTTGTTGAAAACGGTACTGCCACTATCACCAGCCATGCAAGCGGAAAAATTTATGATGAAAAAACGATCATCATCAACGAAACGTATGATGGCATTTTTGGAGGGCAGGGATCCTACCTGAATGTGACAGGAACTATAAGCGGCGACAGCATCCTGACGGTTGCCGAAAGAAATGAAGATGACTGAAAAATGAGTGATTAAACACCCCGGTTATCATAGATTATCACGGTATAATAATCAAGTTAATTCCTTTTTAAAAAAAGAAATCATGATAAGAAAAAAGGCACTATTTGCCCTTCTCTCCACCGCGTTCCTGTTCACCGGTTGCGGAAACAACGATAAGCCTTTCGAAAAAGCCGCCATCCCTGTAAAAACATTGGTGATGGAGCAAACCACCACAGGCGCCGACAACAATTACGTTGGCACTATTGTAGAGTCGTTTGGCACCACCCTCAGCTTTGAAACGGCCGGTAATGTGGAACGTGTATTAGTTAAAGAAGGCCAAAGAGTCAGCAAGGGTCAATTGCTGGCAACGTTAAATGAAAGCAATGCACAAAACGCCTATAATGTCGCAAAAGCAACGCTCGAAAAAGCTCAGGACGGTTACAACCGCGCGGAACAGCTCTACAAAAACAAAAGCCTCTCAGAAATAAAGTGGGTCGAAATACAAACGGCTGTCATTCAGGCACAATCGCTGGCCGATATCGCCAAAAAGAATTTGCAGGATTGCAAGATGCATGCACCTATCTCAGGTGTTGTCAGCTCACTCACAATTGAGCAAGGCATGAATGTGATTCCTTTTCAATCCGTTATTAAAGTTGTTGACATTGAAAAATTAAATGTCAACGTCAGCATCCCTGAAAATGAAATCGCTTCAGTCAATATCGGACAAAAGGCCGCGGTAACCGTGTCGGCATTAGGCAATGCTACCTATAGCGGAACCATTACGGAGCGAGGTGTGGAGGCTGATATCCTTTCGCATTGTTACGATATAAAGATAGAATTGAATAATCCCGAAAAGAAACTTCTTCCGGGCATGGTCTGCAAAGTTCAGATTGAATCTGCCGACACATCGCAACGGGCATTTCAGGTTCCGGTAAATACCATACAGATTTCAAACGATGGGAAACGGTACCTGTGGGTTGTCATGGATGGAAAAGCACAGCGAAAGTTTGTCACCATCGGGAAGTTGTGTAATAAAAATGTCATCATTGAATCCGGTATAAAAGAAGGAGACATAGTCATTGCCGAAGGCTGGCAGAAAGTGAGTGAAGGAAGCCCGGTGAAATGCCAGCAATGATTTCCGGATATGAAATAATATATGCGCGGTTTTGAAAATTTGAAGTATTAAAATGAAAAAGAACAATCAAGGGATCATTGAATCAATGATGAAACACTACAGTATCGTGTGGTTGATTGTAGTGATTTTTGTTGGTTTTGGAATTTTCGGCCTGATCAATATGAACAAACAGGAATTTCCGGAATTCACGATACGCCAGGGCGTTGTGGCGGCTGTTTATCCCGGGGCCACACCGGAAGAAGTCGAACAACAACTGACCAAGCCACTGGAAAATTTCCTTTTCACCTACCAGGAAATTGATAAAAAGAATACCTATTCCTATTCCCGCGACGGGATGGTGTTCGTTTTTGTGGAATTGAGCAAAAATGTACACGATAAAGATGAGGTCTGGTCAAAAATAAAGCACGGGCTAAAAGATTTTAAGATGCAGTTGCCGTCAGGGGTGCTTGCCATAGTGGTGAATGATGATTTCGGGAACACCTCTTCGTTGCTGATCACCATGGAGTCGAAAGATAAGAACTACCGGGAACTGGAAAAATACATGGACCAGTTATGCAGTAAGTTGCGCACGGTGGATGCCGTGGGAAATATCAAAGTGTTTGGCAAACAGAAAGAAGAGATCGGGGTGTATATTGAACAGGAAAAATTAGCTTCCTACGGCATCAGCTCAAAAACACTTATGCTGAACTTGTATTCTCAGGGTTTTTTGAGTATGGGCGGCAGCCTCGAAAACAACGACATGCATATCCCGATTCATATCAATACGCCTTTTACTTCTGAAAAAGAGGTGGCAGAGCAAATTGTGTATACCGATCCTGACGGGAACGTGATCCGCCTGAAAGACATCGCCAGAATAGAAAGAGAATACGAAAAGCCCGACAGTTACATCAACAAGAATGGTGAGGAGGCCCTGGTATTGTCGGTAGAGATGCAGTCGGGCAATAACATTGTGAAGTTCGGTAAAAACGTGGAAACCGTGTTGGAAGATTTTCAGAAAACACTTCCCGAAAGTATTTCATTATACCGGATCACCGACTTGCCTAAAGTGGTAAGTACTTCCGTCAGTACGTTTATGCGCGACCTGGTGTTTGCTATTCTGGTTGTTATCTTAGTCATGCTGATGTTGTTCCCTGTCAGGTCCGCATTGGTGGCGGCATCAGGCATTCCCATCGCTATTGCCATCACCTGGGCGTTTATGTATGCCTGCGGTATGGAACTGAACACGGTAACGCTGGCGGCATTGATTGTGGTGCTTGGGATGATCGTCGATAATTCCATTGTGGTAATTGATGGTTATATCGACAACCTGGAACACGGTTTTTCACGCTGGCACTCGGCCATAAAAAGTGCAAAAGACTATTTTCAGCCGCTGCTCATCGCCACGCTGGCCATGAGCGCCGCATTCTTCCCGTTTATGTTCACACTTACCGGGCCTTTGCACGATTTTATCAAACACTTTCCCTGGACATTTGGCTTTGCACTTGGTATCTCTCTGGTCATCGCCATGCTGATGACGCCTTTTCTGGAATACCGTTTCATCAAACGGCCAAGGTCGAATGCAAAACTTTCTATGGCCATAAAAGCCCAAAACAAATTCTTTGCAGGATTGCAGGGTGGTTATGAATGGTTGCTGGTGCGATGTTTCAGGCATCCGGTTAAGACTATCGCTGTTGGGGTGCTGGCTATTTTGATATCGGTGGTCATGTTTCTGTTTACACCGGTACAGATGATGCCAGTAGCCGAACGCGATTGTTTTGCGGTTGAAATCCACCTGCCTGCCGGAAGTTCGCTGGATCAGACACAAATTGTGAGCGACAGCATGCAGCAAATATTAATGAAAGATTCACGCGTTGAATCGGTAACCGCTTTTGTCGGCAGCAGCTCTCCGCGATTTATGGCGACCTATGCGCCAAACCTGCCCGGTAAAAATTTTGCGCAGTTTATTGTCAATACCAATTCAAATAAAGAAACGGAAGATTTGCTCCGGGATTATTCTGAAAAATATGCAAACTATTTTCCCAACGCCATCATTCGCTTTAAACAAATCAATTACCAGGTGGCCCGGAATCCTATTGAAGTCCGTTTTACCGGCGACGATATCGAACAACTGCGCAAAGAATCTGACAAGCTGGTGGCATATATGCATACCCTTGATGGCGAGCTTTCGTGGATACATACCGATTTTGACGGCTACCAGCCCTGTACAAAAATTGATCTGGATCAGGTAGAAGCCAGCCGCCTGGGAATCACAAAATCAATGCTGGCCATCGACCTTGCTTCCAGCTTCAACGGCATGCCGCTCACCACGCTGTGGGAAGGTGATTATGCCGTTCCTGTAAAACTCAAAAGAGACCGCAAAAGCAGCGAAACCGATTTTCAGTCGCTCGAAAACGAAATTATCCCGACACTGATTCCCGGCGTCTGGGTGCCGTTGCGCCAGGTGGCACGCATCACTCCCGACTGGCAACCAATACAGATTGTCCGGCGAAACGGCGTGCATAGTCTTACCGTTTCCTGCGACCTGAAATATGGCGGAAGCGAACCCAAAAGCATGGCAAAAATCAAAAAATTCATGGATAAGACCATTGTTCCGCAGTTGCCCGGTGATATCAAGGTTTCATATGGCGGGCTGGAAGATACCAACAAAGCGCTTATCCCCGAAATTGTTGCAGGGCTTTGCATTGCCATCATGATCATTTTCTTTTTTCTGTTATTTGCATTCAAAAAGATCAGTATATCCATTCTGGCTATTGCCTCCACTTCGTTTAGTTTGCTGGGTGCCATCATCGGGATCTGGATTTTCGGGATCGATTTCGGCATCACCTCTGTCCTTGGCGTGGTCAGCCTGATCGGCATCATTGTCCGTAACGCCATCATCATGTTTGAGTATGCGGAGAAATTAAGGACTCAGCAGGGTTACAGCGCCCGGGAAGCCGGCCTGGAAGCAGGAAAACGCCGTATGCGGCCAATTTTCCTTACCTCTGCTGCAGCCGCTGTTGGCGTTATTCCAATGATTATTAGTAAAAGTACCTTATGGATGCCAATGGGAATCGTGATCAGTTTCGGAATGCTTTTCTCAGTTGTTCTGGTGGTAACTATCTTGCCGGTTGTTTACTGGCAGGTTTATAAAAATGTAAAAGTAAAAAAGTCCTATGCACATTAAGAACACAAGTAATTAAGACAATGAAAGCAGGTAGAAATTTTATCAGACCTAAGTTTTTTTAAGAGCATAAAATGAAAAAAATAATCATCACCATAATAGCCCTGTTTGTCATCCTTCCCGTCGATGCGCAGTATTCGCTGGACAGTTGTAAGAAAATGGCTATTCTAAACAATGCGAAGGTAAAAAATGCCTTGCTGGAGGTGGATGCTGCCGGGCAGACGAAAAAAGCGGCTTTCACCAAATATTTTCCGGAAATCAGCGCAACAGGGAACGCCTTCAAGTCGAATAAATCATTTATTGATATGGATTTAAACGATGTCGATCTGAATGTAACATTTGAAGATCAAAGGCTCAACGACATTTTACAAACGCTTTATTATAACTATGGGGACTATCTGCCCGATGCCACCGTCAATACGCAAATGATGGACAAAGGAATCGTGGGCGGCGTTACCGCTGTACAGCCTGTTTTTGCCGGGGGACGGATTGTGAAAGGAAATCAACTGGCGAAATTAGGTGTTGAAGCATCGCACTACAAATACAATATTGCCGAAGACGAAGTGCTTCTTAAAACCGAAGAAAGTTACTGGCTCATTATTTCCCTGAAGGAAAAACTCAGAACCCTTGCAAGCGCCGAAAAGCTGCTGGATACCCTGTACAAAGATGTAAGCGGAGCACTGGAATCGGGAATAATCATCCAAAACGACCTGTTGAAAGTCAAGTTAAAACAAAATGAACTTCGCTCCAACCGTCTAAAATTAGAGAACGGGATAAAATTGGCCACCATGGGATTGTGCCAGTATATCGGGCTGTCGTCACAGGAGCAACTACAACTCACCGATTCCATAGATTTTGACAAGGATATTCCCGCTCCTTGGCCTTATAAAACTGCTCATGACGAAGCACTAAAAAACCGGAATGAGTATAAATTACTTACTCTTAGTGTTGAAGCAGAGCGCTTAAAAAAGCAAATGCTGGTAGGCGAAACATTGCCTCAGGTGGGTGTTGGCGCCGGCTACCTGTACAACAACCTGATGGGAAAAAACAATACTAACGGTGTGGTATTCGCAACGGTTGCGGTACCGCTTTCGGGGTGGTGGGAAGCAAGCTATGATATTAAGAAACAGAAAATTCAGCAACAGATAGCTGAAAACAACCGTGAGGATAAAAACGAGTTGCTCCTCCTTCAGATGCAACAGGCATGGAACAGCGTTGAAGAGGCCTATAACCAGATACTGCTGGCCAAAGAAGCCATGGACGAAGCGAACCAAAACCTGAAAGTGACCACCGACTACTATCGCTCCGGGATGAAAACTATTTCTGAAGTATTGGAAGCTCAGACACTTCTACAGCAAGCCCGTAACCAATACACGGACCAGGCTATCCAATACAGAATCAGGCTGACTTCGTATTTGCAGATGGTGAAAAAGTAATTTTCTGAGTCAAAACAGGTACGTCAAACTCTTGTATTGTTCAAGTTTATTATTGTTTTACAAGTTTGTAGAATCTGTTTAGATGTGCTGACTCAAATTTCACCAGGTAAACACCCGAAGAAAAAGCAGCAGTTTCTATAACCTTGTAGCCGGTCATTTGCCCAGAATAAACACACCGTCCCATAAAATCCATAATAGAAATTTTCACTGTTTCTTTATTGCCTTTAATTTCAAAGACTACAAAATCAGAAACAGGATTAGGGTAAACATTAACGCCTCCTGTTTTATCAAAAAGCTGGGTATTAACATTTATTATTTGAATAGTGTCTGACGGGTCAGAAGCGCAACCATCAATAGTTACAATGACAAAATAATTTCCGTTTACTGTAACCACATAATCCTGATCTGTTGCATTTAAAATTATCCCTGTCTGGTCATACCACTGATTCCCGGTTTGGGAACTGGAATGCAGAACATTCATATTTATTGATACCGTAGGTTTTTCCGGTTTTTCATATACAACCACTGGAAGAATCGATAGCGTTCCGGCGCCGCATCCGTTCACACCCTGAACGGTAAGGTCTCCCGAAACGGCTGTTAATCCAAAATCAACCGTGATGCTGTTTGTCGTACTGCTCCCTGATGCACCGGAAGGCAGTGTCCAGTTGTAGGAGGTCGCATCCGGAATAGAAGCAACCGAATAAATGACTTCATTCTGGCCCTGGCATACGGTAGCAACTCCGGAAATTGTGCCCGCTGCGGCTGGCAAAGGATTCACTGTAATGTTTAAACTGGAGGAAGAACCCTCGCCACAGTAATTTGAACCAAGTACCGTAATAGTCCCTGAAGATGCTGACACACCGTAATCCACGGAGATGCTGTTGCTGGAACTGCTTCCTGTGGCGCCCGATGGTAACGTCCATAAATAAGTAGTAGTACCAGGAATAGAAGGAACTGTATAAGTCACAGAATTCTGTCCCTGGCATACATTGGCTGAGCCTGCAATGATCCCGGCAGCTTCCGGAATGGCGCTTACAGACACCGTAATAGAAGAAGGCGTTCCCGTCCCGCATCCATTTACTCCTACCACAGAGAGTGTGCCGGACGAAGCGGAAGAACCAAAATAAACACTGATGGTGCTAGTGGAGCTGGTTCCCGTGGCACCCGAGGGTAAGGTCCAGTTATATGATGTTGCATAGTCAATGACTGGCACGGAATAGAGCACACCGCTCTGGTTTAGACAGGCCTCCATGTTGCCGCTGATTATCCCGGCTGCGGTTGGCAGAGGACTTACCGTAACCGGGAATGTTGACGCAAGTCCTTCACCACAAGCATTGGTCCCCTTAACGGTAATATTGCCCGAAACAGCGGTAAGCCCGAAATCTAATATAATACTATTACTACTACTGCTACCGGTGACACCTGCAGGCATGGTCCATGTGTATGATATCGCATCCGAAATAGGAGGAACTGAATATGTGACCGTATTCTGTCCCTGACATACAGTGGTTGATCCAGATATGAGCCCGGCAGCCGCTGGCAATGGATTCACCGTGATGTCCAAGCTGGAAGAATATCCCTCCCCACAGGAATTGGAACCAAGTACCGTAATAGTACCCGAAGTTGCTGAAAAACCGAAATCCACAGTGATACTGTTGCTGGAACTGTTCCCGGTGCACCCCGAAGGTAGCGTCCACGTATATGAGGTTGCATCAGAAATGATTGGAACCGTGTACGTCACGGAGTTTTGGCTCAGGCAGACACCGACGAGGCCTGAAATCAGTCCAGCATTACCGGGCAGCGGATTTACCGTGATAGTGGAGGACACTGTTTTCGTGCAGCCATTGGTCCCGGTACCAGTCACGCTGTAGGTAGCAGTTACCAATGGATACAAAGTATCTTTTGCGGTGGAAATTCCATTGCTCCACACATACGTACTTGCCCCGGAAGCTGTTAAAATCTGCATGTTCCCTTCACATACCGTGGCCGACGAAGGTGTTACCACCACGTTTGGCAGCGCTTTGATGCTAACCGATTTTGATTTTGTAGAAACACAACCAGAATCAGAGGTTATAGTTACTGAATAGGTGGTTGTGGCGGTCGGTTTAATCAACAGGGAGTCGTTCACAGAACCGGAATTCCATAAGTAAGTACCTCCACCCGTGACAACCAGGTAGGTACTATCACCATTACATACCGAAGATAACCCACTGATGACACCCACCGGAAGCGGGTTTACCGTTACGACTACAGCAGCAACTATACTGGAATCGCAGGAAGAGGTTCCCCTGAAAGCGGTACAGTAATAAGTGCCGCTTTTGGCCGTAGTAACATTTGTAAAGGTAACCGTACTGCCATTTTGCGTAAAACTGTTGGGCCCTGTCCAATAATAATCAAGGGTAGAACCATCAGAATGACTTGCGGTGAGTGTTATGGTCTGGCCTGCACAAACAGAGGTATTGCCCGTAATTACAGGAGGTGCATAAAAAGTAGGGCAACGTTTAAA
>Ga0116186_1002857_pt1 | contig 15210 bp, 15 predicted proteins | sample AD_JPNNA4_MetaG_FD_89806 | JGI IMG/M metagenome (GOLD analysis project Ga0116186, IMG submission 89806) | Active sludge microbial communities of municipal wastewater-treating anaerobic digesters from Japan - AD_JPNNA4_MetaG | ecosystem: Engineered > Bioreactor > Anaerobic > Digestate | place...
AGAGGAAAAATCCCTGGAAGGCCACGACGACGAGGTAGACGGCGAACGCGAACGAGGTGATGATCGCGGCGATCCGCCAGTAGGCCTTCTTCACCTCCTCGATACGACCAGCGCCCAGGTGATGGCTCATCAGTATTTGCCCCGCCATCGTCAGCGACCACGAGGCGGCCATGTCGAGGAAGTTGAAGCGGTTGACGTAGGTATTCGCCCCCATCGCGACCGCGCCGAGCTTGATGATGAGGTATGATACCGCGAAGCTCTGCACGGTGTAGCTGAACGGCTCAAGTGCGGCGGGGATGCCGATCTTGACGATCGGGGCGACGACCTCTCGCGCGCGCTTGGCGAGGCCGTCGACGAGGAAGCTCACCTTCAGCCTCAGGTGCACCATCGCGAACACGATCGCGAAGCCGACGAGGAAGGAGATCACGGTCGCGAGGGCGACGCCGCGGATGCCGAGCTCGGGGAACACCCAAAAGCCGGTCATCAGCGCCCAGTTGAGTGGGACGTTGATCAGGTTGGTGGTCACCGAGGCGACCATGTTCCAGCGGGTCAGGGTTTTCGACGCGAGGATTGAGCAGTAGGCGTTGCGGAGGCCGACGACGACGAAGTTGAAGGCGATGACGGCGAGGTACTCCGAGGCGAACCCGTTCTGAACCGGGGTCATGCCGAGCCAGAGGCCGATCTTGCCCGAGAGGAGGAAGAGCGCGCAGGCGAGTACGAGGCCCGCGCCCGAGCTAATGACGATGTTCGCGAACCAGGTGGGGACGACGCGGTCGTCACGCTTCGCGCCCATATACTGCGCCGCGACGCTCGTCCCGGCGGAGGTGAACTGGGGCAGGATGAAGTAGCCGAGCATCAGCACCGGCCCGAGCATGCCGACCGAGGCGGCCGCCTCGTCCGAGATCATGCTGATGAAGAGGATGTCGGCGAACGCGGTAATCCCGCCGGTGATTTCCTCGATGAACATGGGCCACGCGAGGTGCATAAGGTTGAGCCGAGGCTCCGTCTTGAGTTGGTTCATTGGTCGAGTATACGACCGGCGGGGTGGCCCGTGTCTACCGGCGGGACGGGCTTGAAACGGACGACCGTTTCGTCGTTTACTTATTGTCTTATGAATGACTCTCCTTCAACCGCGCCCCGAGAGGGCGCGCTTCGCGAGGCGGTCCATCTCGGGCTCGCCTCCGCCCGGGAAAACGCTATCCCCGGCCTCATACTCTGGGTCGTGGCGGTCGCCATCGTCGCGGGATACTATTTTTTCGCGCCGGTCACCGCCGCGCTCGCCGCCCTTGGCCGCGTAAAGACGGAAGGCGGCTTCCTCTATTCTGCTATCTCCACAGCGATCGCGGGTGGGCTTATACCCTTCGTCTGGAAGCGCGCGATTGCCGCGCGGAAACGAGGCGGCGATGGCATCTCGCCGGCGAACGGCGCAACGTCGGGCGTCTCTGTCGGGGCAGCCGTGGCTAAGGCCGTGGTTGCCCCTGCCTGGGCGGCCTGCCTCTTCCTCTGTCTCTTTTGGGCGGAGAAAGGGATCGAGGTCGACTTCCTGTACCGAATGCAAGCCCGCATATTCGGCGACGGCAACTCGCCCGCGGTTATCATCCCGAAGGTGATCGTCGACCAGTTCGGCTACAATCCCCTGTGGGCGGGATGGACCCAAGTCCTCGGCTACTGGTGGCTCGAGCACAACTTCAAGCCCGCGTCACTCGTCGACCCCGCCCTTTGGCGCACGATGGGACCGCGCGTCGTTACCGTCTTGATCTCGACCTGGGGTGTATGGATCCCGATGGTCAGCGTGGTCTACGCGATGCCTGGCGACCTTCAGATTCCCCTTTTTAACATCGCCTTATGCTTTTGGGGCCTGATGCTCGCGAGCCTGACGAAGGAGCGCCGGGCCGCGTAGCCTTGGCATTTTCGCGGAAAAACTCGCACGTCTCGGGAAAATTCCGTATACTAATTGTATGAAAATCGTCTCGAACGCCGAGCCCGGCGCCGTCGCCGTCGCCCTGTTCTCCCGGATCAAGCTGATCCTCGAGCGGGGCGATCCCGTGTTGTTCCTCGCCTCGGGAGGATCCTCGGCCCCTCTCGCGGCCGCCGCCCTCGCCTCTCTCGCCGAGGCCTTCGACCAAAAGGAAATTCGCCCGAGCGCGCAGGTCCGCCCGCCGCTCACCGTTTCCCTCGTCGACGAGCGGTTCGGCGCCGAGGGCCACGCGGACTCGAACTGGCGGTTACTCGTCGAAAAAGGATACGATCCCGGGAAATTCGATTCCCTTCCGCTGCTGCGAGGGGAAACCGCGACGTCGACTGATTTCGCTGAGGCAACTGGCCGCCTCCGCGCCCTCCTTTCGGACGCGGTCGAGAGGCGAAGGGCCGGGCGACTGTACGTCGTCGCCCTCTTCGGGATGGGGACCGACGGGCATACCGCCGGGATATTGCCGGGTAGCGTCGTCTCGCGGCTTGACCCTGAGGGGACCGAGTACGCGACCGGCTACATGGCCTCGGGCTTCGCCCGCATCACGATGGCCCCCGCGTTCTTTCCCCACGTCGACTTCGCGGCGGTGTGGGTTAACGATCGCACGAAGGACATGGCCCTCGCCGAGCTTAAGCGCTCGGTCAGCGCCGAGCGCCAACCGGCGCAGCTCTTAAAATTGCCGAAGGAAACCATCCTCTATACCGGGCCGGAACACGCGAGAAAAAGGAGCGACGCATGAGGTTGGGATTCGTCGGATTGGGAAAGATGGGCGGGAACATGGCTGAGCGCCTGCTCGCGCGCGGACACGCCCTCGTCGTGCTCGACCCGAGCGACGCCGCACGCGACCGGGCGAGCGCCCTCGGCGCGGAAGTCGCCTCGGACCGAGCGGACCTCGCGCGGCACCTCGCGGGATCGGGAACCCCCATCGTCTGGCTGATGATACCGGCGTCGATAGTCGACGCCGAGATCGACGCCTTCCTTCCCTTACTACCAAGCGGGTCAATCCTCATCGACGGGGGAAACTCCGACTTTCGACTCACCAGAAGCCGGGCCACTCGCTGCGCCGAGCGGGGCATCCGGCTCGTCGACGTCGGGACGAGCGGCGGGATACTCGGACGAGAGCAGGGATACGCGCTGATGGTCGGCGGCGACGCGGAGGCCGTTGCCCTTCTCTCCCCCGTTCTCGACGCCCTCGCGCCCAAGGATGGCTGGCACCATTTCGGCGAGGCGGGAAACGGGCATTTCGTGAAGATGGTGCACAACGCGATCGAGTACGGGATGATGGAATCCTACGCGGAAGGCTACCGGCTTCTCCGCGACGGGCCCGCGCGCGGGATCGACCTCGCCGCGGCCGGCCTAGTTTGGCAGCGCGGAAGCATCGTCGAGTCTCTGCTGAACCGCCTCGCCGCCGAGGCGATCGCGGAAAACCCCTCCCTCGAAGGGATCGACGGGTTCGTCAGCGAGTCGGGCGAGGCGCGGTGGGCGATCGAGGCGGCGAAGGACGCCGGGATCGAGCTCCCGGCGATCGAGTCGTCGCTCGAGGTGCGGATCAGGAGCCAGCGTGGCGAGACGAGTTACGCGACCAAGCTCCTCGCGGCGATGCGAAACAAGTTCGGCGGCCACGCCCTGAACGCGAAATAAGAGGGCGACCGATGGAACGCCTCCAAGACACCGTCCTCGTACTCTTCGGGGTAACCGGCGACCTCGCGCGACGCAAGATACTTCCCGCGCTCTATCGACTCGACCGCTCAGGACTCCTTCCCGAGCGCTTCCACGTCGTCGGGATATCGAGGAAGGGAACCACGGCGGAAGAAGTCGTATCGATGATCGCGTCGAGCGCGCCCACCGAGGATGACGCGCGCGAGTTTCGCGCGCGCTTCGCCGACCGTGTCTCCGTCGTCGGCATGCGCATCGACCAACCCGGTGAATACGAGATCCTCTCCCGCCGGCTCGCCGAGCTCGACCGCGCAGAGGGGCGGCCCCTCGCGCGCATCTTCTACCTCGCGATACCGGCGACGCTCTTTCCCCTCGTCGCCGGTCGCCTCTCCGAGAGCGACATCAACGACAAGACGCCGCCGAGGCAGGAGGCGCGCTTCCTGATCGAGAAACCCTTTGGGCACGACGCGGCGTCCGCGCGGGCCCTCGTCGACCTCGTCAACTCGCGCTTCTCCCCTTCGCAGGTATACCGCATCGACCACTACCTCGCGAAGGAGACCGCGCAGAACATCCTCGCCTTCCGCTTCGAAAATCCCCTGTTCGCGCGCGCGTGGAACGGTCGGCACGTGAGCCACGTTCGCATAACGGCGGCCGAGGAGATCGGCATCGAGGGCCGCGCGGCGTTCTACGAGGGGATGGGCGCCTTCCGCGACCTCGTGCAAAGCCATCTCCTGCAACTCCTCGCCCTCGTGACGATGGACCGGCCCGCGTCCCTGGCGGCGGCGGACGTGCACCGCGCGAAGGAGGAACTCCTTTCCCGCGTGATGCCTCCCTCGCCCGACCGCATGCGCGCGGAGACGATGCGCGCTCAGTACCGCTCGTACCGGTCCGAGGTCGGCAACCCCGACTCCCTCGTCGAGACGTACGCCGCGTGCCGGCTCTCGATCGACTCAGAAAAATGGCGCGGCGTCCCGATACTGATTCGGACGGGCAAGGCGCTCCGCGAGAAGGTGACCGAGATCACCCTCTCGTTCGCGGACCCGGCGATACGCGGATACCGAAACGACCTGACCCTCCGCATCCAGCCGAACGAGGGGATCGTCACCGACCTCCGCATCAAGAAGCCCGGCTTCGAGTCCGAGTGCGAGGAGGTCCAGCTTGACTACTGCTACCGCGAGCGCGCGGACGCGGCGCCCGAAGCCTACGAGCGCGTCCTCTACGACGCCCTGCGCTCCGACCAAACCCTATTCGCGACCGGGCGCGAGGTGCTCGAGTGCTGGCGGGTCAGCGAGCCCATACTGAAGGCGTGGGCGACGCCGGGTTTCCCCATCCACGAGTACGAGACGGGAAGCTGGGGCCCCGAGGCGGCCGATCTGCTCGCCGCAGACGCAGGTACCCGCTGGCTCGACGAAACGCATCGCGTCTGCCCGATTCGATTCGGGCCATAAAAGGAATCGATATGGAATACGAAATCATCCCCCCGGCCGAGGCCTATCGCCTGCTGAACGGGGGCGGGATCGTCTGGGTGTGCACGAGGTCGCGCGAGGGTCGGTACGACCTGACCCCGGTGGCATGGAACTGCCCGCTCGACTACGAGCCGTCCTCACGGGTCATCGTCGTGCTTGACCCAGGACACGCGGCGGCTGTGAACCTTCGCGCCTCGGGGGAATTCGCCCTCGCCCTGCCGGACCTAACCCAAAAGGAACTCGTTATCAAGACCGGGTCCGTTTCGGGCCGCGACGCGGACAAGTACGCGCGTTTCTCGATCGAGGCCTCTCGCGCGGATCGCGTCGACGCGCTCGTGCCAGCGGGCGTCGCCGGGGTCCTCGAGTGCAGGCTCCTTGAGGCGCGCGAGATCGGCTCGGTCGTCGTCGTCGCGGGCGAGGTGATCGCCGCGCGAGCAGTGAAGGATTCATGGAAGAGGATTCTCCACCACGCGGGCGGCGAAACCTTCTACGCGAGCGGGGAAGAGGTCTAGCGAGGCTAGGCGACTGTGCCCTTAAGCCCGATCTCGTCAGCGACGGGCCTGAGGGAAAGGATCGTCTCGGTCACGAGCTCGTCGAGCGGCATCCCGAGCATCCCGGCGCCGCGCTCGATCACGTCCCGTCTGATCTTCGCCGCGAAGGCCGGCGTCTTGAATTTCTTTAAGACCGATTTCGCCTCGATGTCGAGGACGCTTCGCGAGGGGCGCATGATCGCGCAGGCGTAAATGAATCCGGTAAGCTCGTCGACCGCGTAGAGCGCCTTCTCCATCGGGTGGACCGGCTCGACCTCGGTAACGATCCCGAAGCCGTGGCTCTCCACCGCGCGGATGAACTTCTCGTCGTACCCGGCCTCGGCGAGTATCCCCCGGCTATGCGCGAGGTGCTCCTCGGGATGTTCCTGAAAATCGACGTCGTGCAAGAGCCCGACGATCCCCCAGTAATCCGGATCTTCCCCGAATCGCGCGGCGAAATGCCGCATCGCCGCCTCGACCGAAAGCGCGTGCCGATAGAGGTAATCGTCGTCGTTGTGCGCGCGCCAGAGCGCGAGCGCCTCGTCCCGTGTTCGCATGCCGACCTCCGTATCGCTTTATTGTACCTACTCACCGGCGCAAGATCAATCGAGAAAAATGCGAGCAATTACGTATCATCCTCAATAAAAACAGGGGCGATGTGCCCCCGGTATCGCGAAATTCGTTTCGCGAAATAAGATTATCGCGTGATATAACCTTTATTTGTACAAAGCCCCCTCCGTTCCCGTCAACTCACTCATCGACTGGAGTATCCTCCCGCGTACCGCGCCGCGACCTTGATTGCCTCGACCATGCTGACCGCGCTCGCAGCTCCGCGCCCGGCGATATCCATGGCGGTGCCATGGTCCACCGAGGTACGGAGGATCGGCATGCCGCCGGTAACCGCGACCGTCCGCTCGAAGTCGAAGGTCTTCGTCGCGATGTGTCCCTGGTCGTGATAGAGCGACAGCACGGCAGCGAATCGGCCGATGCGCGCGAGATGAAAGACGGAATCGGCTCCGATCGGGCCGACGATGGGCAATCCCTCCGCACGAAGCTCGGCGACGGCGGGCTCGACCTCGTCTATCTCCTCGCTCCCGAACATGCCGCGCTCGCCCGAGTGCGGGTTAAGCCCGGCTATCGCCATCGTGCCGTCAGCGATCCCGAGCGCGCGCAGCATGGAAAGCGAGCGCCTCGCGCAGTCTATGATTCGATCCTTCCTCACGAGATCGCATGCTTCCCGCAACGAGACGTGCCTCGACAGGAAGAAAACGCGAAGTCCCCTCGTCTCGAACATCGTGAGAGGATCGGCCGTCCCGGTCAGCGCGCCGAAGATCTCCGTGTGCCCGATAAAGTCGACGCCGCCAAGGCGCAGCGCCTCCTTATTGATCGGCGCCGTCGCGACCGCGGCGACCTCGCCCGCGAGCGCGAGCCTCACGCCCCGCTCGATGTACCCGTAGGCCGCTCGACCGCAAAGACCGGCAACCTCGCCCATGCGAAACAGAGCGGGGTCCGCGTTCGCGACGTCAATAAGGTTGACGACGCCGGGGCGAAAGTCGCCGTCCGCAGGGCGCTCGACCGGTCGGATGCGCGCGTCGAGCCCGGAGAACGCGATCGCCCTCTCCATGACGCGGCGATCCCCGATAACCACGCAGCGCGCCGCCGCAATCGCATCCCCGTCTACGAGGGCTTTCGCCGCGATCTCGGGGCCAATGCCGGCGGGATCGCCGACGGTTATCGCGATTAAGGGTCTTTCCATGCGCGTCCTCCTTAAGACGCGCACAGTGTACGATCGCGCGCGCCGACTGTCAAACCCTCGCGCGCGGCTTGACCCCGAGGCCCGGCGAGGGTATAAGGGAAGCATGACTCTTCAGCAACTTCGCTACGCGATAGGAATCGCCCGGCATGGCTCGTTCAGCGAGGCGGCAACGAGGCTCTTCATCTCACAGCCGAGCCTCTCGGCCGCGATCAAGGACCTCGAGGCGGAGGTCGGCATTTCGATATTTACCCGAACCCCGCGCGGCGTCTCGGTCACGGCGGAGGGCGCCGAGTTCCTGGGCTACGCGCGACAGGTAATCGAGCAAGCCGACCTCATCGAGTCTCGGTACCGGGACGCGAAGCCCCAGCGGCGGCTTTTCTCCGTCTCGACCCAGCACTACGCCTTCGCGGTTAACGCCTTCGTCGACCTCGTGCGCGCCATCGGGACCGACGAGTACGAATGCACTATCCGCGAGACGCGGACGCACGAGATCATCGACGACGTGAAGAACCTCCGCAGCGAGGTCGGCATTCTCTACGAATGCGCTTTCAACAAGCGCGTGCTCGAGAAGCTGTTCGCCGAAAGCTCGCTCTCCTTCACGCCCCTCTTCGAGTCTATGCCTCACGTCTTCGTCAGCGCGCGGCACCCGCTCGCGCAGAAGCGCAAGATATCCCTCGACGAGCTCGAAGGCTATCCATGCCTATCCTTCGACCAGGGCGAGCACAATTCCTTTCACTTCGCCGAGGAGATACAGAGCACGCGCGTCCACAAAAAAAGCATCAAGGTTAGCGACCGCGCGACCCTCTTCAACCTCCTGATCGGGCTCGACGGTTACACGATATCGACGGGCATTTTGCCGTCGGATTTGAACGGAAAGGACATCGTGCCCGTGCGGCTCGACCTTGACGAGAGGATCACCGTCGGGTATCTCGTCCACCGAAACGTCGGGCTCTCCGCCGCCGGCGAGATGTACCTCGACCACCTACGCGCCTTCGCCAAGCCAAGACAGTCCAAGAAACGATAGTTTTTTACTATACCTAGAGATAAAAAACATGTCTTAGACTATATCACAGAAACATGAGAGCATGATCTCGTCCGCGCGAATGATCGCGGTCGGGAGGTTTGCCATGAAAACGTGCGTAGCGGGGTATCCCCGCATCGGGCACCGCCGCGAGCTCAAGAAGGCGGAGGAATCCTTCTTTCGGGGTGAAATCGGCGAGCGCGAGCTACTCGAGACCGCCAGGTCGATACGGTGCGAAAACTGGAAAAGGCTCCGTGAGTCCGATATCGACTCGATCCCGTCGAATGACTTCTCGCTGTACGACAACGTCCTCGACGCGGCGTGCCTCATCGGGGCGATACCGGAACGCTACGCGAACGCAGGACTTTCGCCACTGCGCGCGTACTTCGCGATGGCACGGGGCGACGCCGAAGCCGACCTCAAGGCCCTCCCGATGCGTAAATGGTTTACCACGAACTATCACTACATCGTGCCCGAGCTCACTGAAAGCTCGCGGCTCCGCCTCTCGGGAGACAAGCCTTTCGATGAGTACCGGGAAGCGCTCGAGCTCGGGATACGCACGCGGCCCTTCATCGTCGGACCGTTCACCTTCCTCAAACTCGCCTCGTACGCGGGAAATCTGACCGCCCGCGATTTCGTCGGGCAGATATCGGCGGCGTACCGATCGATACTCGACCGCTGCGCGAGCGAGGGCATCGACGCGATCGATCTCGGCGAAAGCGCCCTCGTTACCGACCTTTCGCACGAGGACGTAACGCTCTTCTCCAAAATCTATCGGGAGATCCTCTCCGCGAAAGGCCGCGTGTCGGTACGCCTCCATACCTCGTTCGGGGATATTCGCGACTGTTGGACGGAAGTCATGGCTCTCCCCTTCGACTCGGTCGCCCTCGATTTCGTCGAGGGACCGGGAAATCTCGATTTGCTCGCGCGGCACGGATTTCCATCGAATCGCGAGCTCGTCGCCGGGGTCATCAGCGGGCGAAACGTATGGAAGACGGACGTCGCGCGCGCGGCGTGCCTCGTCTCGCGAATTTCCGCGCTCTCGGGCTGCGACCCGTCAAGCGGCCGTCTCTCGCTCGGCGCGTCCTGCTCGCTCCTTCACGTGCCGCTCTCGCTTACCCACGAGGCCTCGCTCAACCCCGGCGTGCGCTCGCGCCTTTCGTTCGCGGAGGAGAAACTCAGCGAACTTACCTCCATTGCCGCCGCTGACGATCGCGCGCGCGTCAACGCGGACACAACCGCCGATCGTTATGCCATCCCATATCCAGCCGAATGGACGCGCGTCCCGTCGCGCGCCGAGCGCAAACGGAGCCAACGCCCAATCTTTGCGTTTCCCGCCCTCCCAACGACGACGATCGGATCGTTCCCGCAGACGCACGAGACTCGCGAGACTCGAGCGGCCCTGCGCCGAGGAGAAATCTCGGCGACGGAGTACGACGCGGCAATCCGACGGATGATCGCCGACTGCGTCTCCCTCCAGGAGGAGATCGGCCTCGACGTCCTCGTGCACGGCGAGTACGAGCGCAACGACATGGTCGAGTTCTTCGGGCAAAATCTCGAGGGATTCGCCTTCACGGCGAACGGATGGGTGCAGTCCTACGGCACCCGCTGCGTCAAGCCGCCCATCATCGTCTCCGACGTCAGGCGCGCGAGGCCGTTGACCGTCGACCTCGCCGTCTACGCGCAGTCGCTGTCCCCAAAACCCGTCAAGGGGATGCTGACCGGGCCGGTGACCATCCTCAACTGGTCGTTCCCCCGCGAGGACATCCCGCTCGCCGAATCGTGCTTTCAGATAGCGCGGGCGATCCGCGAGGAGGCGCTTGACCTCGAGCGAAACGGGATCAAGATCATCCAGATCGACGAGGCGGCTCTTAAGGAAAAACTGCCGCTCAGGGAATCGGATCGCGGACCGCGCTACCTCGACTGGGCGATCCCGGCGTTTCGCCTGTGCGCGTCCGGGCTTCGGCCGGAGACGCAGGTGCACACGCACATGTGCTACAGCGAGTTCGCCGACATCGTTTCCGCGATCGACGCGCTCGACGCCGACGTCATCACCTTCGAGGCGGCCCGCTCAAACCTTTCCCTCCTCGACGCGCTCGCCGACGCCGGCTTCGAGACGGACGTAGGCCCTGGCGTGTACGATATCCACTCACCGCGCGTGCCCTCCGTCGACGAAATCGCCTCGGCGATACGCGTCATGCTCGAAAAGCTTGGAAGGAACGCCACTGCCTATGATGGACTCTGGGTAAACCCCGACTGCGGGCTCAAAACGCGTGGCGTCGAGGAAACGGTCGCCAGCCTGCGAAACCTCGTCGCGGCAGCGAAGTCCGTTCGCGAAGGAAGCGGGACATGAAGATCGCGGTCGAGTTGGACCCTCCCGCCGGAAACGGCGCGGGCGACGCCCTCGCTTTCCTTTCGGACGGAGCTCGCGCGCTCGCGCGGGCCGGGGCCGATTTCATCACGATGGCCGACAATCCCCGCGCAGCGCCGCGCGGCGACAGCGTCTCGCTCGCCGCCCTCGTGGCCGCGGTCTCGCGCGTCCCCGTCGTCCCTCACTTGACGGCCAGGGACCGAAACGAACTCGCCATCAGGTCGGCGCTTCTCGCCCTCGACATCGCGGGCGTGCATGAGATTATCGCGGTGACCGGCGATCCCCTGCGCGGGGATGGTCATTGCGAAAGCCGGAGGAAAATCGCGCGCGCCACCGATCTATGCGCGGCCGATCTTGCCGCGCTGATATCTGAATGGAACGATGAAGAGAATCTCTTTTCGCAGCCCTTCGCGGTGACGGCGGCACTGAACGTCAACGCGCGCAACTTCGACGCCGAGCTCGAACGGGCGCGGCGAAAGGCGGAGCGCGGGGTTCGACGCTTTTTCACCCAGCCAGTCCTCTCCGAAGCAGCCGCCCGAAACGCGGAGCGCGCGAGGAGAAGCCTCGGCCTCGAGGTCTACGGCGGCATCCTCCCCATTGTCAGCGAGCGCAACGCCCAATTCCTGGCGACCGAGGTCCCCGGCATCCAGGTCGGCGACGAGATCGTCCGCCGTTACCGCGGCCTCGGCAAGGAAGATGCCGCGCGGGCGGCGGTTTCGCTATCCCTCGAGTTCGCCAACGAACTTCGACGCTTCGCGGACGGGATATACCTTATCACCCCGTTCAAAAGGGTCGATATCGTGGCTGAGATCGTCGCCGGCATAGTCGCCGGCAAACAGGCAAAGGCGCTAGAATCGGAACACGATCCCGGCGCGCACGTCGAAATAGCTAGCTGACTGATACCACTCGGTCATGTCCTCTGAGCCGGTCTCGTCGGTCAATTGCGCGAAAACCGGGAGAAAATGATAGCCAATATCGAGCCCTGCCATGAAGCCAAACCATTTCGTCACGAACACGCTTCCTTGTACCGTGCCGAACACGCCTATGGCGCTTTGCACAAAGTCGGTGTCGGAGTCGGCGGGCGTGAATTGCGATACCACGAGGGTTCCCCCTGCGCCAACGACCAGCGGGAAACGCGTATCGGCGAAAAAGCGATAGCCAGCGCCGATCTTCCCGTTACACACCCATCCCGAATCCAAATCGAAGGTATTCTCGTCGCCGTCTATATCAACCGTCAACTCCGTCGGGAGCGATAGCTTAACGCCCCCGATAAGAACGATGTCCAATTGCCCGAACGACGCGGCGACGTCCAGCGCGAGGGCTGGTCCGAGCAGTACAAAATCCGTGTCGAATACCATCTCGTAGGTATTCGCGTCCCTACTGTACCCACCACTGACCGCAATCGTCGTCTCGCCCGCGAAAACAAGCCCGACGCACGAAAGCAGCACAATCGCGACAACCACAGCCTTTTTCATACAACCTCCTTGCAAGCGGGAAAACGTAGTTGCGTGGTCACCGAAAGACGTATATAGGATTAAAGCTGAATACCGACCCCAACAGTCCCGCTTATGCTCTCGGATTCTTTGATTATAAACTGATATCGAACGGAACCGTGAAGAAACATTCTCCTACCAAGGTCAAATTCGATACCAACCATCGGCTCAAGGATCGCATACATATCTTCAACTTCTACCTTCAGCCACCCATAATACGAATCGTAATACTCATAATACTCTTCCACCATGGCAACGCCAACTCCGACCCCGGCGAAGGGGCGTAATCGACCCAGCAAGAAAAACCAATATGCATACCCCATAATCGGCACACTAGAGTATAACTGATTTCTGTATTCGGCGCTGTACCGATCATTCCAATCATCCGTCGGAAAGAACGCGGAATAACCAACCGAGGCTCCCACGCATAACCTCTCGAACGGCCGATAGCTAGCTTCTAATCGTGCCCCGATGCCGGCATCGTAATCGGCCCCAAGGTATATCGCCGGTTGCAATTGCAGCTGAAACCGCAAACGTCCCTCGTCGGCGAAAGCGATCGAGGACAACGCAAGGCATATATGAACCAAAAAAAGACGGAACCTTTTCATATGAGTCGCCTCCTTCACTACCTAGATTTTGAGATCATCGAGCATCTTCGAACTTCCGCGAAACCAAGCGTCTGATCTACGATTTCAAACTTCGCCGGAACCAAAAGCGAGAGTCTCGACTCGTCGAAGAACACCTTGACGTAATAGACGCGCCCTGCCTCGGTATCCAAAGAAAACTCAACCGGCCGCATGTCCGTTCCAACGCCGGCGACGGTTATCCTACCGGGCGGAACAACGAGCGGATAGTAACCACCGTTGGTCATTGCGTAAGAATTATCGTCGCCCGGAAACGCCATGAAGATGGTTCTTCCGGAAAGAGAAAAGGCCTTTGGCCGGTACAAATACACTATCGTCTTTCCGAGGGGAGCCTCCGCCTCCGTAAAGGCAGGCCCCGTCGATGCGCAAGACGAGATGGCTAGCGAGACCACAAGCAACCCGATAAAAAGCCTGGGGAAACGTTTCATGACATCCTCCAATAAATCGAATGCGATACAACTACAGCCGGAATGTAATTCCCGCCCGCACGTCGAAGTACACTGATGACTCGAAAACCTCGCTCATGTCTTCGGTTTCGCCCTCATCCTCCACCCATTGCGCGAGGAACGGAAGGAAGTAATAGCCGCAGTCAATTCCGAGCATCACGCCGATTCGTTTGGAGAAATAGTAACTGCCTTGCACCGTGCCGTACGCCCCGAGAGAGACAACCTTAAACGTTACATATTCGTCGACGGTATACGAGAAGGAGGTAACGGTCGCCCCTGCGCCGATCAGCAATAGGAAGCGCGTATCCTTAAAAAAGCGATACCCTATACCGAGCTGCACGTTGAGAGCATACGAAGGGTCGAGGCGCTCGGAGAAGACCGCCCCATCATCACGCTCGGCCTCGATCTCCGACGGAAACGAGGCCTTGACCCCGCCGATCAGGCCGAGGTTCCCATCCCCGAAGAAAACGCCGAGATCCAAGGCAAAAACAGGGGCATCAACGCTAAGGCCAACGATATCGCATTCATCGTCGTACCGCGTCACGTCCACTCCATAACCGGCCCCGATGGCGATAGCCACTTCAGCCGAACCGGCGCCGCCAAGCGCCATCAACGCCGCAATCGCAAACAACAGCCTCTTCATGATGCACCTCCTTGGGTTATCGCAGATCGAAAAAAACGACTTGATACTCAATCGCGCGGGTGCTTCCCCTCGCGTCGACGATATCGTCGATCGACACTTAGTATTTCTCCCCCGGGCCATAGACTGCGACGCCGTCGGGACGGAATATAATCACGTATGAATAACCGCCGTAGTTGCACGCGCTCGCGTTGGCAACCGCGAAGAAACGCTCCTTAACGGCATCCGTACGCGCGCGGAACAACCATTCCCGGCACCGCGTGCTATTCACCAGCCTGACGCGGGGAGCGGTCTTTGACAGATCAAGGTCCTCCGGCCTCAAATGCGCACTCCATGCTTGCCGGGGCGAGAATAGGCTCGACGGGAAATACCCCTCGCTCGGCCACAATATCTGCTCGGGCTTAGGACCCGCAGTATTACTTGCGTCGAATACCTGTATGGCGACGTAGGATCGCGTCTTCGCACCGACTCCAACCTCAGCATAGCCGAACCCTGTCTTCCCGAGACACGGATTCAGCACCCAGAACCTGTGCGCAACTCGCGAGATATTCGTCTCGTCCGAATCATCCAAGAAACTTATCACGGCGTCCGTGGGGCCCCCTCGCACGCCTATCATGCTGAAGATATCTGCCGATCGAAGGCTCTTGTCGGCCTTATCAAAAAAGGGTTGCTCCATATCCTTTGGCTTCGTAGGAACATGGGTCAATCGCCCCAATCCAGCCATAAACACAGCCCCGTGTTGAGCAAAGTCATTGAGGTCGTTATCAAGGATAACTTCGCCCGAAAGCCCTGCAAGGAAACGGACAAAACGAAGCATCAGCAACCCGTTTTTCATATAAGCAGGAAAGGCCGCCCCGGCGCGGCATGGTTTTGTAAGCGACGGCTTCTCCGCATATACGCTCGTTACGGACCGAGGCTTGCACTCCTCCCATTTCACCCGTATCCGCGAAACCCAGTCTGGCTCCCGAACGGTCGCCGCGTATCCAGTACCCGGCATATCGAAGAAAAGCGGCGGTGCCGTTAGGCATGAGAAGGGAAGCGCGGAAGCCAATGCAACGGCTATGGCGACGCGCGCGTGTCGATTCATAAGCCACCTCCGAAATGGATGCAGGCACGTCCAGCGCGCCTCGGCTATCTCGAGACTAACGGGGCGGCGGTTTCCTGTCGTCCCGAAATACACTTCAAGACGAAAATTCACCTTTCATCGCATCCGTGGTA
>Ga0116186_1002864_pt1 | contig 15191 bp, 12 predicted proteins | sample AD_JPNNA4_MetaG_FD_89806 | JGI IMG/M metagenome (GOLD analysis project Ga0116186, IMG submission 89806) | Active sludge microbial communities of municipal wastewater-treating anaerobic digesters from Japan - AD_JPNNA4_MetaG | ecosystem: Engineered > Bioreactor > Anaerobic > Digestate | place...
GATCGAGCAATGAAGACACATGTACAATGTGTTTTACCTGACCGGAATGTACGTCAGACGGCAGAAACAGCCGGGTATCCACCACATTGGGAACCACCGTGTAATTGGCCTGAACACCTGATTTTTTCATTGCAGCAACCAAATGTTCCGTAACGGGCATCAGCCGGCCAGACCTTTTTGCAAAAAAACGAAAAAACCACAACCTCCATCCGGGCTTGTTAGGATCCTGCGGAAGATACCCTGTCCAATGTTCGGTGATAACGTAAGGTATCTTTTTGGCAAGGTGCAGCAAAAAAGCTATCAGGCCCACCGGTATCAACACATTGGCATGAATTACACCGGGTTTTTCCTGATGGCCGTAAATCATTTTATAGCCATGGAAATAGCCTTTGATAAATTTTAAGGTTTTAATAAAAGGACATCTTAGACTGGGAGGTCTAATGTAAAGAAGGTGCGATGTTACCTTACTTTTTTCTTCTTTTTGGTACTCGTATTTTTTCTTCAGGGATTTGTCGAAGGCTACATGCAGCACATCCACAGAGGCATAAAGGGCCACTGCCTCGGCATGTTTTTGCACAAAATTTCCTGCAGTAGGCTTATCCCTTGTGGGATACCAACTAGAAACAAATAATACGTTGATTTTGGCTGCCTCCATAACTGCAAAAGTACGTTAAAAACGTATTTTTATGCTTCTTATTTTCCGAAATAAATTTTTATGGTTTTACAAATAACATTAGCTGGCTTCGAAAGACTCAGTCAGCGGCTGCCTTTTTTCCACGATGGCCGAGATTCCCGTTTCTTCGGTGGCTTAAGTTCCCGAAGCCACCGGTTTCCTGAAAACTATTCTATGGTGTAATCGAACCTGTAAAAGTCTCGAGGTATTTTGCGTAAGTAAGTTTCTCAAATGCATTTTCACCGAAATAATGCAAAATTGGCTCCAGCTCGTTAGCCGACTTAAAACCCACGATGGTATTGAGAATCTCAAACTTCTCGTTGAGGATTACAAAAGAAGGATAGGACAAACGGCCCTGCAGCAGTGCAGCAGCCAACTGATGACTGGAACGTGCCGACGAGGGATTGGGATTAACATAGGTATTACCGTTAAACTCGATTGTGTCTTTACTTTCGGCATTCAGTTTAACGGGATAATAATTCTGCGCCATATAAGCCTTTATAATACTGTCGGCAAAAGGGCCGGCATCCATTTTTTTGCACCAGCCGCACCAGTCGGTGTATATGTCCACGAAAATTTTCTTGGGATTCTTTTTATTGAGCTTCAGCGCCTCCTGAAAGGTGTACCATTTAAAAACCACGGGCTTATTTTTATTTTTTTGGGCAAAAGTAAACCCCGACAAGACAAGGATAGCGATAATGGAAACAGCAATTTTTTTCATATTTTTCAACTCCTAATTATTAATGATAAGCCTTTACCAGCAAGGCACAATTCGATATAAATAACACTTCACTTTATTAAAAGAAATGAATTATTTGGTACAAAGATAATATGAAATTTTCGGAAAATTCTTTTCCGTGATAAGAGCGGATTTTTTTATATCTTCTACCTTAACGAAATTTCCGTGTTTTGTGCGGTAATTAACAAGCGACAGCGCTATATTATAACCCAGGTATGGATGCACTTTCAATTCATCAAAAGTGGCCGTGTTAACATTTATCCTTCGTATAGCATTCAAATTAACCTCCACATGAGGGCTTATCAGTGCATACTTCGCACTATCCATCTTAGGCACCTCTAACAATTGTTCTTTTGCATTGAAACCGCCTAACCTATTACGGTACGTAACAATTTGTTCAGCAAAATAATTACCAATCCCATTAATTTTTTTCAGTTCGTCTTCGGTGGCCGTGTTGATATCTACCATAACTAACGGCTCCGCTTTTTTGACTTTTTCCTGCTGTGTTTGCTGCAAGTCGGGCGAAGGTTTTATCTCAATGAAGGGTTCCAGCACAGCATATTCTTTTTCACTGATAGTATAAATCTTTTTAAAATCTTCCTTTTTTCTGAATCTGCCACCTTTGACACGATATTTCGAAATAGCCAGCGCCTGTTTTTCAGTAAGTCCCATTTCAACAAATCCGGCATAAGGCAATGTATTAGGATCAAAAATGAATGGTGATAGTTTTTGTTCAACCGCCGAAATATTGGCATCAAAAACATTAAAGGGCTGCTTTTTTCTGTAAGTTTTTGTTTTTCTGGTAATAATTTCCTGGGTTTTGAGGTATTCTGCCACTTCTTTTTCAAACCTCGATGAATCGTATTTATGTTGTGCTATAATACGAGGGGCCAGCATATTAAACATGATAAGCAAAAGAATCAAAATACATAAGACAAGCAACCCCCTACGCTCACTCTTATTGAAAGTAAAAAAGTCCTTTAATTTTCTGACTAATTTTTCGTACATATACTTAAAACGTCACAAATTTTTTTGTAAATTTATATATTATTTATAAATAGGATACTGAATAATTTTATTTTTTTTAGATTAATTCTTACTTTTGATATAAAACAATTGCAAAATGAAAAAAGCCATTTTCACACTTTGTCTGATGTTCTGCTTCACTGGCATGAAGGCGCAGAATATCAACGGGTATATCGTTTCCGATACCGGAAACCTAACCATAATAAAGGTTTGGGGAAGCCATTACGAAAGAGGATTTGCTTATGGATACCTGTGTCCTGCAAAAATTCTCTCGATGATGAATGACTATATACTGCCGATTTTTGGCAGCAACCTTCCATTGGCCAGGCAGATTTTACAACAGGGAAACTCCCTTGTTGTCGATTCCATATATTACGATGAAGCCCGTGGATTGCTGGCCGGCATTGACTCTGCAGGGTACGACATCAGCGCATTTTCATACCTGGATGTAATAGCGGCTAACTGCCTGCTCGACTTTGCCTCCATAGCCGGTTTAAAGTCGAAGTTTACCAGCCCCGGTTGTTCCAGCCTGATGAGTTGGAGTGCGGCCACAACAGGAACTGACCTTAATGGCAAATCGGTCATCTCGCGGCACCTCGACTGGGAGAACACCAGTGCAATTATCAACAACCAGGTTATTGTAATCCATATTCCCTCAGAACTTAACGAGCAACCCTGGGCCATGATAGGTTTTGCAGGCCAGATATCGTCATTATCTGGAGTCAACGCGCATATAGGAGTGTTTCAGCATATGATGTCCGACTTTTCGGGCAGCGGCCAGTTAAACCATTACTATGAGCCCATCTGGTTTTCACTGCGCAAAGCCATTGAAACGGTTGATTATAATAACGACGGTAAAAATAATACCAATGACCTGTGCAGCATACTAAGTGCTCATGCCAACGGTTATGCCGACGGATATATCATTAGCATGCTGGCCTCCGCAAACAATGATTCATCAAACCTTATCGCACAGGTAGCAGAGGTTACACCAGCTTCACCATATATCACCTTCAGAGGTAGCGAATTTCCCGATAGTATTAACTCCGACAACTTGTATTGCGCCAATTATGAGATAAAACGCAATAATCATTATCATTTCTGTGACAGGTATATCCGCACCATGCATGCTGTTGGCAGCGGTACGGGAATCAGCGGGCAGCGCAATCTGGAAATCCTCCGCGATTCGTCGAACAACGGTATTTACAACATACAGTTCATGCAGTTCATACCTGACGAGGGCAGGCTGAAAATTTCCTTGCACAAGCATGGCAAACCGGCATTCATGAACCCTCCCGTAAGTCTCGACCTCAATGATTTATTCTCTGATGTATCTTTCATTCCCTCCGGATATATTGATAAGCAGAATGTGATGCTTTATCCCAATCCTGTTAAAGAATACTTGCATCTGGCTCTTCCTGCATCAGGCGAAGAATATGTTTCGATAGAAATAAATGATATGACCGGAAAAAAAATTTCAGGTGTTTCGGTACCTGCCAGAGGCAATAATCACAATGTTTTCACAATGGATGTGGATCATCTTCCTGCGGGCATATATGTATGCAGGATAATTTCATTTAAACATAGCACCACGAAAATATTTACTAAAACAAAATAAATAAAACTTCAGCGTGTAATAGGCTGTTTGTGCCTCATCTCATAATTATAAATACGGGCAGCATTGATGCTATGATTTCGCGAACCTATATATAAAGGAATAGTACAACCTATCAACACGGCGCCGCCGGCTGCATAATACCATGGCAAATCCCCGTCGGACAACCATTTGATTCCCGAATATCCGATGAGCACGCCTCCGACAAGAGTCATAATCAAGGCAGGGTTATTATTACGCTTGGCCTGCAACAACTCATCATTGGCATCAGCATATGGCTTGCAGAGGTCTTCGAGTTTCATCAATGAGAGGTTTTTTCCCTGATAATCCAGGTCGGCACTTAAAAACCTTTTTTCGATGGAAATAGTATCCAAAACCGCATTTTGGGCGTAGACAGAATAAGTCAGAACCATGATAACTATTAAGAATGACAGTTTTTTCATGACAGTAGAGATTACAATGAAATCAAAACAAAATTAAGGATTTTATTTGACTGAACTCCTGCAAAATTGTTTTATTGTGGTAATTGAAAACCAGGTTGACTATTTTTGTCAAAAAATATTATTTATGAACGGCGATCCTGCGGTATACGAAACCCTGAAAACACTGAATATCCCTTTCGGATACCTCGAACATCCCCCTGCTCCTACCATTGAAATAGCCAAACAGTACTGGCACGGTCATGATGCGCAGCATTGCAAAAATCTCTTTTTCCGCAACCACAAAGGCAACCGGCATTACCTGGTTATTTTTGATTGCGACAAAAACCTTGCTATCCATGATATTGAAAAAATGTTGAAACAAGGCAAACTTACTTTTGCATCGGAACAGCGTATGCATAGGTATCTTGGTCTAAAACCAGGCTCTGTTTCGGCTTTCGGGCTGATACACGATACAGAAAACCATGTCCATGTGTTTATTGATACGAATCTGCAAAAAGCAACGAAAATCAGCTTTCATCCAAACGACAATACCGCTTCGCTGATTATCAGTTTCGCTGATTTTTTAAGGTATATGGAATGGACGGGCAACGCTTACGAATTTATTGAACTCTATTAGTTTTCAGGCTCCCGGAGATTAAAAAACATCCGTCAGTGCTGGCCAACTTAGCCCGTCAGGGACAAAACATCAAAAAACAACACCAAGCCTCGCCTCAGCGTCCTCTGATAAAAAGATATCTGTGAGTCACTTTCCGAGAGGATGACCATCTCGTTAAAACGATCGTCATTTCTTCACTAAAAAGAGTCAAGGGAATCATTCCGTTTGAGGCTTGTTGCGGTTTTTTATGAAGGTGTATAATACTACAGATAAAAGAATAATGGCCGCACCAATGTAAAACTCAGTGGTCATTTGCTCCGATTCGCCGAAAATAAAATAGGCCGCTATGATGCCGTAAACCGGTTCAAGGTTGATTGCCAGCACCACCTGGTAGGCGGAGAGTTTCTGCATAATTTTAATGGTAGCAGAAAAAGCAAAAGCCGTGCATACTATTCCCAGTATCATTAAGAAAAGCAGATCGCTGGAGGTTGGCATCAACACAAAAGAAAAACTGCCTTTTGAAATCAACAGGTAAATAGTTACAACCACGAAACCGCTGAGCATTTCATAAAAGGTGGCTATTTCCGGCTCGTAATGAAGCGCTATTTTTTTATTCAGCACGCTGAACAGGCTGGCCAGAAAAGCGCATATTATAGTAAAAATGATTCCCGCCACATAACGCGTTTCAAACCTGAAAATAATATAGATTCCAAGGATAATTATCAAGCCGATAATGACTTCTAACAACGAAATTTTTTTTCGGTTAACCAGCGGTTCCAGAAAGCTGGTAAACAAGGTGGTTACCGATAGACAGCCCAGAGTAACCGAAACATTAGAAACTTTTATCGCCTGAAAAAAACATATCCAGTGAGCTGCAATTACCACGCCTATCACAGCCAGCTTCATTATGTTTTTTATGGGCAGGCCCAGAGGCCTTTTAAAAATCACTATAAAAACAATCAATGCCAAAAAAGCTATCAGCATACGAAACCAAACCAGGTCGGCAGCGGGTAAATGGATAAGCTTGCCCAAAATGGCTGTAAATCCCAGGATAATGACCACCAGGTGTAAAAGAAGGTTATTTTTTATCAGATCTTTTTGCATTGAGCAATGATGTTTCACTGAAAAAAGGACTCAATGGCCAGCCGGTATGAATCCATACCGAAACCCGTGATTACCCCTCTGCAAACTTTAGCTGTCAAAGAGTTTTTACGAAAATCTTCCCGGGCAAAAATGTTAGAAATATGCACCTCCACCACCGGAGCAGGTATGGCAGCTATGGCATCAGCAATAGCAACGGAAGTGTGGGTATAGCCGCCGGCATTCAAGATTATACCATCATAAGCAAAACCGGCCTGCTGAATTTTATCAATAATCTCTCCTTCAATATTGCTTTGGTAATATTCAAGTTCCACATTTTTAAACCGCGCATATAATTCATCAAAAAATCCGGTAAAATTTTTGGTCCCGTAAATTTCTTTTTCACGTATCCCGACAAGATTAAGGTTAGGTCCGTTGATGATAAGTATTTTCATAAGAGTTTTTTACCATTAAAATAAGGTTTCGTCATCGGTTTTAGTATCATGACAAATTTACGATTTTATGCAAGTAAAAAGATTGGGATTTGATTTTTATTGTATTTTTGCCAGTACAAAAAAGGGGTGCCCTAAACAAACGGGCTGAGATCACACCCTCTGAACCTGATCCGGGTAATGCCGGCGTAGGGAGTAAGGGTTAAATAAACGGATGGCTATTGCCTCTTAAACCATCTTGATTTTAACGAAAAAAAACAAATCATGAAAAAAATTTTTTGGAGTATGATGTTGCTTTGCGCTATTCCGGTGCTGGCATGGGCGCAATTCAACATCACAGGTACAGTCCGCGAAAAAAGCTCCGGGCAGGCCTTGAGCGGAGCATCTGTGGGCATAGTAGGACAATACCTCGGGACAGTGAGTAATCCATCGGGGGAATTTACCCTCAGAAACATTAAACAAGGTTCGTACACGCTAAAGGTCTCTTATGTAGGGTACTCCGATTTTACCAAAGAAGTTGAGCTGAACAAAAATCTTTCGCTGACAATTGACCTTGAAAAACGCACCATCCTGCAGGATGAAGTAATCATCAGCGCCACCAGGGCCGCCGAAAATGAGCCGTCCACCTTTACCAATGTTGACAAACAAGAAATCAGCAGTATCAATTTCGGGCAAGACCTCCCCTATCTTTTGAGTACCACACCATCGGTGGTGGTATCGTCGGATGCAGGTAACGGCATAGGCTACACCAACATGAGAATCCGTGGCAGCGACATCAGCCGGATAAACGTTACCATGAACGGCATCCCGGTGAATGATGCCGAGTCGCAGAGTGTATTCTGGGTTGATTTGCCCGACTTCGCTTCATCCATTGATAATGTACAGATACAACGTGGCGTTGGCACCTCCACCAATGGGGCGGCTGCTTTTGGGGGCAGCATCAATTTTCAGACAACAAAACTCAACCCGGCAGCTTATGCCGAATATAATTTGTCGTACGGATCTTTTAACACCTGGAAAAACACCTTATTGGCAGGAACAGGCCTGCTCGCCGGGCACTGGGCAGTTGATGTACGCTTATCAAAACTCAATTCCGACGGGTATATTGAAAGAGCCGGCTCCGACATGAAATCCATGTTTATCAGCGGTGGATATTATGGCGAAAAAACCATCGTCAAAGCCATAATAACTTCAGGCAAAGAAAAAACTTACCAGGCCTGGAACGGTGTCCCCAAAGACTCGCTGAAAATCAACCGGCGGTATAATCCTTTTACCTATGAAAACCAAACCGACAATTATCAACAGGACAACTACCAACTGCTCGCATCACAGGAAATCGGGAAACATTTTCTTATTAACGCCGCAGCTCATTTTACCTACGGACGGGGTTACTATGAAGAATTTGAAGAAAATTCTTCTTTTGCTTCTTACGGATTGCCGGATGTCATCATCGGCATCGATACCCTGACTGCAGCTAACCTCGTGCGCCAGAAATGGATGAACAATCATTTTTTTGGAGGTACATTTTCCGGCACCTACGACAATAAAAAAAATCTCAAAATAATTATCGGAGGCGCCGGCAATCAATATTCCGGAGATCACTTCGGAGATATCATCCGGTGCAACTATCTCAACATCACAGAGAATCCATACCGCTGGCACGAAAACAACACAAAAAAGAACGAGTTTAACATCTATACCAAAATAAATCTTACCATAAAGAAGAAAGTTTTCGTCTATGCCGACCTCCAATACCGGACCGTAAAATTTGTGCTTGATGGCATCGATTCAAAACTGCGCGATGTCGCACAAACACACACTTTTCATTTCTTCAACCCCAAATTGGGCGTAACATACAATATCAATGATAAGCACAGAATGTACCTGGCACTGGCAATTTCAAACAGAGAGCCTAACGGTAACAACTTTGCCGATGCCGATCCTGCCGGGCCGGCGCCGGTACGTGAAAACATGTTCAATACCGAGCTGGGATACACTTTCAGCAGCAAATATGTTACCACCAGTTTCAACGGATATTTTATGTATTACAACAACCAGTTGGTTCTCACCGGAGAGATCAATGATGTTGGGTACGCCATCATGTCAAATGTTCCCAAAAGTTACCGCGCAGGCATCGAACTTAGCAGCGCCGCTCTCCTGTTTAAACACCTTACATGGAATTTGAACGCCAGTTTCAGCCAAAACAAGATCATTGATTTCACTGAATTTGTTGATGACTGGGACAATGGCGGACAGATACAAAACTATCTGGGTAGCACCAACATCGCTTTTTCACCGTCTGTAACAGCAGTAAATAATTTCACCTATAATTTCAAAGAACATTTCAATATTTCACTTATCAGCAGGTATGTTAGCAGACAATATATCGACAACACCTCCGACAAGGCACGTTCGCTGGACCCTTTCTTTGTATCCGATCTCCTGATGGAATACTCTTTCAAACTGGGACCTATCAAAGAAATCCGTATGTCACTCATGCTGAACAACATTTTTAATGAAAAGTACGAGAACAATGCCTGGGTGTACCGCTATTATTACAACGGCGCCTACAACACCATGGACGGATACTTTCCGCAAGCAGGGATTAACTTCATGGCCGGGCTCAAAGTCAGGTTATAGTTTGATTCAGGATATTTTTCGCCTGTTAGTTTCATAAAAAAATTGTAGGTTTGTCAACAAAAAACCTATGAAAATTTCTTTTATAAATTTCAGGACAAGTTGTATTATTTGCCTGCTGTTTTTGTACAGCATCATTGCAAATGCCCAAAAAGTCCCGGCATTCATTACCGACAGCCTCGACAATTATGTTGGCAAAGCATTGAAAATCTGGGATATTCCGGGGGTTGCCGTGTGCATTGTCAAAGATGGAAAAGTAATTGTAAACAAGGGTTACGGCGTTTGTGAACTAGGAAAAAACGATAAGGTAGACGAAAATACACTGTTTATGATTGGTTCCAACACCAAAGCCTTTACCGGAACGGCGCTTACCTGGATGGCTGTTGAAAACAAATGCTCTCTCAACGACAAAGTAAAAAAGTGGGTTCCGGAATTTTCGGCTAAAGACCCCTGGGTAGCCGAAAACGCAAACCTTACCGACATCGTGTGTCACCGCATGGGGACCTCTACTTTTCAGGGTGATTTTACCTTTTTCGACTCCGACCTGAACAGCAGCCAGATCATTGAAAAATACGGCAAACTAACACCTGTCCATGAATTTCGCACCAAATGGGGATATTGCAACACAGGTTTTCTTCTGGCTGGCCGGGCATTGAAACCTATCAGCGGCCTAAGTTGGGAAGATTTTATGCGGACAAAAATATTTGGCCCTCTGCAAATGAAACGAAGCCTGCCGCTCATTTCCGAAATAAACAACAAAACCAACAAAGCCTCGGCGCATACCCTCATTGAAAACGTCGTTAAAGTAATCCCTTACGGAAACTTCGACGCCCTGGCTCCCGCAGCCAGCATTTGCTCATCGGTGGAAGATATGAGCCATTGGCTGATAGTATTATTAGACAGCGGAAACTACCAAAACAAAAATGTTATTCCTTATGAAGCGATATTGAAAACCAGGGAACCACAGTCGGTCATTGGCAATGCCTACCACCCCTTCAACCAGTCGAACTACTCACTTTACGGCCTTGGCTGGGAATTACAGGATTATGAAGGCCATAATCTGGTGATGCACAATGGCGGTATCGACGGTTTTGTCACCTCAGTAACCCTAGTTCCCGACGAAAACCTTGGTATCGTGGTGCTGACCAACACCGATCAGAATTATTTATACGAAGCCCTGAAGTGGGAAATCCTCGATGCCTATCTTGGTCTCCCTTACAGAAACTACAGTAAACTGTACAGCAATTATTTCAAACGCAGGTCACAACGCGACAATAATGAAATCAAAGTATGGCGTGATTCGGCAGCTATGAATATCACCCCGCCCCTGCCCCTTTCAGAATTCACCGGCATTTACGAAAATGAAGTTTATGGTACCATCACCATAAAAAAAGATGCCGGCCTGCTGAAACTAAGCTTTGAACATCATAAAAATCTCTCGGCAAAATTAGAGTACATAGGCAACAACCGTTTTTTATGCACCTATAGCCAGCCCTTGTTTGGCATTAAAGTATTCCCCTTTGTTGTTGAACAAAATAAAGTGAAATCTTTTACCCTGAGTGTGGCCGATTTTCTTGAATATACTACCTACGAGTTCATAAAAAAGAAATAAACATTCATTTGAAATCGTGCCCTGCTCAACACCTCAAGTATAATGCGACAAATGTTTCTTTACTATCAAAAGCTATAACCCTTGTGTATCATGACATGGCTAAATAACCTTTTCTTAAACGATTCGGTAGCACATACCATACTGGTATTCAGCCTGGTGATAGCCATAGGCGTTTTGTTGGGAAAAATAAAAATCTTCGGCATCTCACTGGGAGTGGCCTTCGTGCTTTTTGCAGGAATTTTAGCCGGTCATATGGGATTGAGGGTCAACCATCAGGCAGCCGAATTTATCAAAGAATTTGGCCTGGTGTTGTTTGTGTTTTTTATTGGCCTTCAGTTAGGCCCGGGCTTTTTTTCTTCGTTAAGAAAAGATGGTTTGAAATTGAATTTACTTGCGGTAGGCATTGTTTTTCTCGGAGCCCTTACCAGCATGATGATTCATTTTATCTCAGGCGTTTCCATGCCGGTACTGGCAGGCATTATGTCGGGTGCGGTAACCAACACGCCCGGCCTGGGTGCAGCACAACAGGCTTTGAAACAGGCTTGCGGACCCGATTCACCTGATCTCGGCCTGGGCTATGCCGTGGCCTATCCATTTGGCGTGCTGGGCGTTATTCTTACCATGATTTTAATACGCAAAATCTCTAAAACTGATCTTAAAAAAGAACAACGGGAATACGAACAAAAACAAAACCCTCAGGAAGCAAAACCCGAAAAAATAAGCATTGAGATAACAAACCCGCTTTTTTTCGGAAAAAAAATTAAAGAAATCAGCCACCATCTTCACAATGATGCGGTAATTTCAAGGATATTGCATAATGGAACGGAATCCATTGCCAATTCCGAAACAAAATGCGAAAGCGGCGATATCGTGCTGTTGGTGGCTCAGAAAGGCGACATACCTGAACTTGTTAAATTGCTCGGAAAACCCAGCACTTTAGACTTAGCGGCATACCCGGGTAAATTGGTTTCGCATCAGGTTTTTGTTACCAACCGCCCGGTGATTGGAAAAAATCTTTCCTCACTGAAACTACGCTCACGTTTTGATATCAACATCACCCGCATTACCCGTGCAGGCATCGAATTGGTGGCACACCCCGACATCGTGCTGCAGTTTGGCGACAAGCTGACCGTGGTGGGCGACGAAAAACATATCGAAAACGTAGCACATCTGTTGGGAAACTCCCTGAAACGTCTGGATGAGCCCGGACTCTTCCCAATCTTTACCGGCATCATGTTAGGCATCATTCTGGGCAGCGTGCCATTGGCCATCCCGGGAATACCAACACCGGTAAAACTGGGTATGGCTGGCGGCCCGCTGATTGTGGCCATTTTGCTCAGCCGATACGGCTACAAACTCTCCCTGAACTCGTACACCACACCCAGCGCCAACAAGATGCTGCGCGAGACGGGCATCGTAATGTTTTTGGCCGGCGTAGGCCTCAAATCAGGCGAAAGTTTCGTATCCACCTTATTGCAGGGCGACGGCCTGCTATGGATAGGCTATGGCGCTATTATCACGGCCGTACCTATCATAATTATTGGTTTCATCACAAAATTTATCCTGAAAAGAAATTTCTTCGAGTTGTGCGGTTTGCTTGCAGGCAGCATGACCGACCCTCCGGCGCTGGCCTTTGCCAACACTATTGCGCAGTCGGATGCCCCGGCAGTAGCTTATGCAACAGTCTATCCCCTGGTGATGTTCCTGAGGATAATCATCGCGCAGTTGTTGGTGTTGATGTTTGTGTAAAATTGATTTATGGGTTATATTGATGGTATTTCCAAAGGCAAACATATAATCCCCCAACTTATAGATTCAAAAAATTTTATCCTCAACCCTGATTCCAAAATTATCATTTCTCATCACAGCCTTAGGAACGAAAAAAATTCGTACCTTTGCAAAAAATTTGCACCTTTTACCATAAAGCATTGTCTGTCAATATATTTAGGCAATTTGTAAGATAATTTTATAAAGCATAATTCTAAAATTAACTATTACTTCTGACCTCAAACTACAAAAATCAATATATGTCTTTAACAAAACTCAGAAACATCGGCATTGCAGCTCATATCGACGCCGGCAAGACCACCGTCACCGAACGCATATTATTTTTTACCGGAGTAACCCGTAAACCTGGCGAAACCCACGACGGAGAAGCTACCATGGACTTTATGAAACAGGAGCAGGAACGCGGCATTACCATTGCCTCGGCGGCCATTTCATGCTCATGGAAAGACCATCAGATAAATATCATCGACACCCCCGGGCACGTCGATTTTACCGTGGAAGTTGAACGTTCGCTGCGCGTAATCGACGGCATGGTAGCCGTGTTTTGCGCCGTGGGCGGCGTGGAACCACAAACCGAAACCGTCTGGAACCAGGCAAACCGCTATAAAGTGCCCAGGATAGGATTTGTAAACAAACTGGACCGCACAGGAGCCAACTACGGCGAAGTAGTAACCATGATGAACAAATACCTTGACGCCAAAGCTCTGTCGTTTCAACTCCCAATGGGTTCCGAAGAAAATTTTACCGGTATCATAGATATCATTGAACGCAAGGCCTATGAGTTCGACGAAAACAACCTCAGAAAAGAAATTGAGATACCGGAGGAATACAAGCAATCATGCGAAGAACAACGCATGTTGCTGGTAGAAAAACTCGGCGACTACGATGAAGAAATCCGCAACCTGTATTTTGATGAAAAAGACATCCCTGCCGCACTCATAAAAAAAGCCGCCCGTGAAGCCACGCTGAAACTGCTCATCACACCGGTATTCTGTGGTGCCGCATACAAAAACAAAGGAGTACAACTGCTCCTCGATGCCGTGGTGGAATACCTGCCTTCGCCCATCGACGTGGGAGCTGTTGTTGGCTTCGACATTGATGATCCGGAAAAAACGCGGAGTAGAAACCCTTCCACCAAAGAGCCTTTTGCGGCTCTCGCCTTTAAGCTTATCCACGATCCATATGTTGGACAGCAGACATTTATTCGCATCTATTCCGGCAGACTGACCAGTGGCATGCAATTGCTCAATTCCACCAAAGGAAAATACGAACGCGCTGGCCGTATCCTGAAAATCAGAGCCAAAGACCGCGAAGAAATGAGCGAAGCCGGGCCGGGCGACATAGTAGCCCTCATCGGGATGAAATTTACAAAAACCGGCGACACGCTTTGCGACAGCGAACATCCGCTGCATCTGGAATCTATCCATATCCCGCCAACAGTAATTGAACTAAAAATCAACCCTGCAAAACGTTCCGATCAGGAAAAAATGATAGATTCGTTGCAAAAACTCGCCAACGAAGACCCATCGTTCACCATGCGCTACGATGATGAAACCAACGAAACCATTGTGTCGGGTATGGGCGAGCTGCACCTCGAGATTATCATCGACAGGCTGCGACAGGAATTTGGAGTAGAAGTAGTGGTTGGACAACCTTCGGTAGCGTTCCGTGAGGCCATCTCCGCTGAAGCTGAAAATGATTACAAACATGCCAAACAAAGCGGCGGTCGCGGACAGTTTGCCCGCACCGTGCTACGCATTGAACCCAACGAAGGCAAAGGCTACGAGTTTGTTGACAAGATCAAAGGCGGTGTGGTACCTTCGGAATATGTAACTTCGGTAAACAAAGGTATATTGAAAACACTGGAAAGAGGCATCATTGCAGGCTTCCCCATTGTGGATGTAAAAGTTACGCTTGTTGATGGAGCTTATCATCCGGTGGACTCTTCGGATATGGCATTCCAGACATGTGCCTCCATTTGTTTTAAAAACGCTTTTCTTAATGCCGACCCTAAACTGCTGGAGCCAGTGATGAAAGTGGAAGTTAACACCCCCGACGAATATATCGGAGAAATTGTAGGTAACCTCAACCGTCGCCGCGGCCGTATCGAAGCCATGCGCCGCTACCGTAAAGGTTCACAAAAAGTTAATGCCTTTGTTCCGCTGATGGAGATGTTTGGCTACGCCACGCAATTAAGAAATATGTCGAGCGGAAGAGCCAACTATTCTATGGAATTTTTCCAATACGAAGCCGTGCCCAGAGCCATACAGGAAGAAGAACTGAAGAAGATTGCGGAGAAGAAGAGACTGGAGAGGATGCAGTGAAGTGTTTAGCTGTTTAGGTAGTTAGCAGGTCAGCAGGTTGCAGGTTACAGGTGGCAGATTGGCTGTTGGTGACAATGATTAAACCCTAAGCTTTTCATAATTTAGGCACATTTTTTCACAAAAAATTGTTTAAAACTTTTACTATCAATATTTTGTCAGAGGGTAAAAAAGTATTAATATTGTGCCTAAATAGGCAATTATGAAAAC
>Ga0116186_1002890_pt1 | contig 15103 bp, 13 predicted proteins | sample AD_JPNNA4_MetaG_FD_89806 | JGI IMG/M metagenome (GOLD analysis project Ga0116186, IMG submission 89806) | Active sludge microbial communities of municipal wastewater-treating anaerobic digesters from Japan - AD_JPNNA4_MetaG | ecosystem: Engineered > Bioreactor > Anaerobic > Digestate | place...
CTTAACTTCATCGACTACTGCGCTGATATGACACATGCGCTTAAGCTGCATATCAGCACGGCCGCGTGCTCTAAACCAGATTCTTCGTAAACGAGGACCATCCTCAATACGCAGTTCTTTAACGAACAACATATCTTCACCAAGTTTCTTATTGTTTGCCAGTGCATTAGCAGCTGCCGACATTACGACTTTGCGAATCAATCTGGCACCTTTATGTGGAAGATTTTCAAGTATCGCAATTGCTTCCATATATGGTTTGTTTCGCACCAGATCTGCTACTGGCCGAACTTTATACGGTGAGGCTACAAGATACTTTGCAGTTGCTCTATATCCTTCTTTCTGTTTCATATATACCGCCTATTTCTTTTCAGCCTTTTTATCAGAACCTGCATGCCCTCGGAATGTTCTTGTAGGTGCAAATTCGCCCAGCTTATGACCAACAAGATTCTCTGTTACATAAACAGGAACCCACTTTCTACCATCATGTACTGAAATGGTAAGACCTACCATTTCCGGCATTATTGTTGAACAACGTGAATATGTCTTAATGGCTTTTTTATCAGTTGTTCGTGATGCTTCTAGCACCTTTTTATACAGACTCTTTTCTACAAAAGGTCCTTTTTTCACTGATCTTGACACAGCTCTCTCCTACACTATCACTTGCGCCGCTTTACAATAAAGCTGCTTGAGGGTTTATGAGGATCACGAGTCTTATAACCCTTACAGGGCTGACCCCACGGAGTAACAGGCTGTTTATAGCCCTTACCACGGCCCTCACCACCACCATGCGGGTGATCAACAGGATTCATGGCAACACCGCGCACGCGAGGACGTTTGCCAAGCCAACGAATTCTTCCAGCCTTACCAAAACGCTCATTCATGTGGTCTTCGTTACCAACGGAACCAATTGTTGCCATACATTTTTTATAAACCATGCGAAGCTCATTTGAAGGCATGCGAAGAATAACATAGTCACCATCGGTACCGACAATCATTGCACCCGCACCAGCAGAACGAACGAGCTGTCCGCCCTTGCCCAGATTGAGCTCAACATTGTGAACAGTAAAACCGACCGGAATGTTTTCCAGAAGCATCGCATTACCTACTTCAAGAGGAGCTTTCTCTCCGCTGATAACCTGCTGTCCTACCTTGAGCCCTTTTGGAGCTACGATATACCGCTTTTCACCATCAACATAATTGATGAGTGCGATATTTGCAGAGCGATTAGGATCATATTCAATAGTTGCTACTTTACCAGGAATGTTAAACTTATCTCTGCGCCAGTCGATTACGCGGAGCTTGCGCTTGTGTCCGCCACCCTTGCGCCGTGATGAAATACGGCCATTTGATGCACGACCAGCAGTCTGTTTCTTACCCTTTGTCAGAGAACGCTCGGGATTATTCCCGGTTGTAATCTCTTCGTTTATAACCTGAATCCGGTGCCGCTGACCGGGAGTTATCGGCTTAAATGTTCTAATTGCCATAGCTCTTTCCCCTTACACACCTTCAAATACCGATATGGACTCGCCAGGTGCCAGCCTTACTACAGCTTTTTTCCATGAAGAAGTCCGTCCCGGACGGCCACGCAAGCGTTTGGGCTTGCTCTTAACATTGATCATATTGCAGGAAACCGGATGCACATTAAATAATGCCGCAACAGCTTTCTTAACCTGAATTTTTGTAGCCCGAGCATCAACACGGAATACATACTGTCCTGCCTCACGCATCGCATTTGATTTTTCAGTAAGAACCGGCTCTATGATAATTTCATTGTTTTCCATATTCCGTCTTCCTTATTTATCATCTTTGCCATAAAACTCATTAAGAGCTTTTGCAGCAGATTCCATGACAATCACATTTCTTCCATAGAAGAGCTCATGTGCACTCAATCTGTTATAGGAAAGGAAATGCAGCCAGGGAATATTCCGGCCTGCTCTCTTAATCACCTCATCATCGTTTCCAAGAACGATAACTGTACGCTGACCCTCTTTTTCCTGCGGGATAAGATTCTTGAGCAATGCTGCGAGATCTTTTGTCTTGCCAGACTGAACGTTGAAATCCTCAACAATAGTCATAACTTTATTCTGAGCCTTGAGGCTAAGAATACTCTTCATAGCAAGACGCTTTGCTTTTTTGGGCATTGCATACGAATAATCCCTGGGATGTGGGCCAAACACAATACCGCCACCGACAAAAATCGGGCTCTTGTAGTCACCCTGGCGGGCTCGACCAGTACCCTTTTTTGCGTACGGTTTTCTATTTGTTCCATGAACTTCTGAACGCGTTCTTGTATCTGCTGTTCCAACACGTCTGTTAGCAAGCTCATTATTAATTGCGTAATAAATAACATCCTCATTGATCGGCAGACCAAACACGGAATCAGCCAGCTCTACAGAACGAATCTCTTTTCCCTGAATTGAAAGTACTTTGTATTGCATACCAGCCTATCCTTATTTCGACTTCTTTATAGCGGTTCGTACCATAACCGTGCAGTTTCTTGGACCAGGAACTGCACCACGAATCAGCATATAACCATTTTCGCTGTCGATCCTGACGAGCTTCAAATTCTGAACAGTTACTCGCTCTCTACCCATGCGGCCAGGCATCTTGCGATTTTTGAATGTTTTATGCGGATAGGTGCGCTGACCAGTTGAACCAGGTTCTCTATGAAACTTTGAACCATGAGTTGAACGTCCACCGCCAAAATTCCAGCGCTTCATAACACCCTGGAAACCTTTACCCTTGCTCGTTGCTATAACATCAACAAAGCGAGTTTTTTCAAACAGTGACACATCGAGGCTTGTGCCAACTTCAGCCGTTCCCGTAAAATCGCGAACTTCTCGCAAAATCACAGCCGGATCCATACCCTCTGGAAACTGACCAGCGTAGGGTTTTGTAATGTGACTCTTTTTCTTGGTCCCAACACCAAGCACAACCGCGTTATAGCCATCTTTTTCAGCTGTTTTTACTTTAACAACCTTATTCGGCTCAACTGCGATTACAGTTACCGGCACCAGAACGCCCTGATCATCAAAAACCTGGGTCATGCCGATTTTTTTGCCAATTAACGCTACCATACTTTCTCCTGCGTTGAACGATACAGTACGAAACTGTTCGTTACTGCTTAATCTCTACATCCACACCTGCTGGAAGCTCAAGCTTCATCAGCGCATCCATGACATCAGCTGTGGGACTGATGATATCAATGAGTCGCTTATGCGTCCTCATTTCAAACTGCTCTCTTGACTTTTTGTGCACGTGCGGCGAACGAAGCACCGTATACTTGTTTATCCGTGTGGGCAATGGAATAGGACCCGCCACTTTTGCACCGGCTTTCTGAACAGTCTGAACAATAGCGTGAGCGCTATCATCAACAAGACGCACATCGAAGCCCCTGAGTCTGACTCGGATTCTGTCTTTCATAAGTCCTCCAAAGATCACTTGCGAAGGCATCACCGTACCGTACCCTGGCGAGCGTGTACAGTAACCCAGCGCCCGGAGTCGTGGAACTCCGCTTTGCAAAAGCTCACACAGAACTTTCGCAGCTATCAGAAAATACCTGTCCTGATTGTTACGAGACAATACAGCAAATGCAAAAAAGTGTCAAGCGGAGGTTAGTGCGATAAATTGCTTTTGAAAATTACATTGCAGGAAGATAAAGATCAATTATTGTCATATTTTAATAAAACTGACGATTATTATTATTTATCTTATTATTCTGGAGATTATACGAAAAATCTTTATGAAGTGGTTACTCCGCTATTTAATAAATATGGAATTCAAATAATTGATTATATTCTTTGTTTTACTCACAATTTGGTAAAAAAATAATTCAGTAAAATATGTATAAATCTTGTTTTATTGAGACACAACCGTTCTGAAGCTGATGACAAGCTCTTGCATGAAGGTAGATACGATTCGCCTCTAGCTGATGCTGACATTCATAGTCCAAACTCAAGCACACGTTCTTGCGGGCAAGTCATTTCCGATGTATAATCGCTGTGATTACTTAAAAAATTACAGAGGTCTACCCTGATTATTGACTGTGTTTACTGCAATTATACGATTATTATGAGTATCAACTGCTTAAACCTGACAATTCCTATTGTCACACTTTTTGCGGTCGAGCCCAGCTAAGATTGGGAACGCTCGTCACAAACTGCGACAACCCCCTTCGAGCTGGAATTGCAGTTATAGCAAATGTTAGCTAGGTAAAGAAATTGCTTTTATGGAGACTAAACATATGACCAATACTGATTTAACCTTTATCACAAACGAAGAACAGAAGAACCTCAAATCAAGGTTTCAAGCTCTTATCAAGGATACCAGACTCTTTGACTGCTTAGTTGGTTACTTCTACACAAGCGGTTTTCACGCCATTTATAAGTCGCTGGAAAATACTGAGAAAATCAGAATTTTAATTGGCATAAGCACCAGCAGACAGACCTATGAACTGTTGACCAAAGCCAAAAATAGTCAGCAACAAGCGCTGCAATTTTCCCATGCCGAAACAAAGCAAGCATACGAAGAACTGGTTGAACAGGAGATGGAGGATTCGGAGGATAAACGGGAAGTCGAAGAAGGCGTTGCTAAATTCATCGAATGGATTAAAAACAATAAGCTGGAAATAAAAGCCTATCCGTCGCAGAATATCCACGCCAAGCTTTACATCATGACTTTTGTGGAGGGTGACCGTGATGTCGGGAGGGTGATTACAGGTTCAAGCAATTTTACCTACTCAGGCTTAGTGGAAAATCTTGAGTTCAATGTTGAGTTGAAAAATCGCGCTGATTATGAATTCGCCAAAGAAAGATTTGATGAGCTTTGGAAAGATGCAGTCGACATAAGCGAAAAATACATTCAGACAATTCAGGAAAAAACCTGGCTAAACCCAAATGTAACACCCTATGAGCTATACCTAAAATTTCTGTACGAATACTTTAAAGACGAGTTAAGCCAGACCGAAGAATTGCTTTTTAGATACATGCCCCAGGATTTCAAGAAACTTGAATATCAGGAGCAGGCGGTTTTAAACGCCAAAAAAATCCTCGAGGAATACGGTGGTGTATTCATTTCGGACGTCGTGGGCTTAGGAAAGACTTACATCTCAGCCATGCTTGCTGGTCAACTTGACGGCAGAACGCTGGTCATCGCTCCGCCGGTTCTGCTTGATAAAACAAATCCCGGCTCATGGCCAAATGTGTTTTCCGATTTTCGTATTCCAGCAGACTTTGAATCCGTTGGAAAATTAGACGTGATACTTCGCGGAGGAACAGAAAAATACAAGAACATTATTATAGATGAGGCCCATCGCTTCCGCACAGAAACCAACATAACCTACGAAAAATTAGCCGAAATCTGTCGAGGCAAGCGAGTGATTCTGGTCACGGCCACGCCGTACAACAATTCACCAAAAGACATCTTGAGTCAGATAAAGCTGTTCCAAAAGGCAAGGAGAAGCACGATCCCCAATTTGCCCAATCTGGAAGGTTTCTTTAATGGATTGGACAGGAAGCTCAAAAAGCTGGACAGGAAAAGCGATTACTCTGAATACATCAGAATCGTTAAAGAGAATGCCAAAGAAATCCGCGAGAAGGTTCTTAAGTATTTGATGGTGCGTCGCACCAGAACCGAAATCTCAAAATACTTTGCCGATGATTTGGCTAAGCAAAATCTCAAGTTTCCGGATATCGATGACCCAAAGCCGCTTTTTTACCAGCTTGACGAAACAGAAAACAAAATATTCAACGAAACTATTGAGCTGATTTCCAATAAATTCACATACGCTCGTTACACGCCACTTCTGCCAAAGTACTATAAAGGTTCAATCGACCAGCTTGAGGAACAATCTCAGAGGAACATGGGCAAGTTTATGAAAATTCTTTTGGTGAAACGGCTTGAGAGCAGCTTCTTTGCTTTCAAGAAATCGATTGACCGCTTTATCTCCTCTTATGAGATGTTTATCAAAGAGTTCAAAAAGGGACATGTTTATACCAGCAAGGATTACGCAAACAAGATTTTTGAATATCTAGAAAATGACGATGATGAAGCCATCCAGAGTTTGATCGATGAGGGTAAAGCCGAAAGATACGACAGCAAGGATTTTACTGAAGACTTTATCAAAGATCTGGAAAGCGATCTCAATATATTGAAATATATCTTATCTAAGTGGGAAAATATTAAACGGGATCCCAAACTACTCACTTTTCTGGATGAACTTTCAACAAACGAAATACTCAAAAACAAGATTATCTTGTTTACCGAATCAAAAGAAACCGCCGAATATCTCGCAACAAATATCAATAAGAAGTTTGGAAACATAACGCTTTGTTTTACCGGCGGATCAGGAGAAGCAACGCGCGATAAAGTGATCGAAAATTTTGATGCAAAAGTGCGCCATCCCAAAGACGATTATCACATCCTGGTTTCGACCGAGGTCTTGTCAGAAGGCGTCAACCTGCATCGCTCCAATGTGGTCATAAATTATGACATTCCCTGGAATCCAACCCGCATGATGCAAAGGGTTGGACGAATCAACCGGGTCGATACAAAGTTTGACAAAATCTATACGTTTAATTTTTTCCCAACCGAACAATCGAACGACCAGATCAAACTCAAAGAAGCGGCAGAGGCTAAAATCAATGCATTCCTTACATTACTCGGCGGCGATGCAGCGCTGTTAACCGAAGGCGAACCAGTCGGTTCACATGAGCTTTTCAATCGGTTAATCTCCAAAAAGACCCTGAGTGGCGAAGACGAAACCGAAGAAAGCGAGCTTAAATATTTGCAGATGATTAAAGATATTCGGGACAAAAAACCTGAACTATTTGAAAAAATCAAGCGTTTGCCCAAGAAAGCCAGGGCAGCAAAAAACGATATTGAACACCAAAATTCACTGGTGACCTATTTAAGACGCGGTAAGTTACAGAAATTTTTTATAGCCGATGAAAAAAGCCCGATTGCCAGGGAACTTGATTTTATGAGCGCTGCAACAATCTTCGAAAGTACCAGTGATGATAAAAACCAAAAAATACCGGAAAAGTTTTTTGACCTTCTGGATAAAAATAAAGAAGCTTTTGTTCTTGCCACTACCGAAGAGATGGTAGAACCCATAAAAAGACGTGGTCAGGACAGCGCCGCACAATTGCTCAAAATTCTCAAAGCCACGCTAAAGAATACACAACAGTTCACGGACGAGCAGGAGCAGTATCTTAAACAGGTCCTCGTCCAGTTGGAGGAAGGCGGTATACCCAAGCAAACAGCTAAAGAAACTCTCAAGGCGTTAAACGCACTCAAACAGGATTTAATTAACCCGTTAAAAGTGCTGGCTACACTGCAAAGCCACATCTCAGAGCGATTTTTACAACAGCACTATGCTGAGCAGAATCCGCGTTCGTCCGGCAAACGGGAAGTGATTCTATCAATGTATTTAACAGGAGAATAATATGGACAGACAACAAGCTCAAAAGCTGATTAAAGAAACTTTTGAAAAACCTTTTGCTAAACTCAATTTTGCCAGTTTTATAAAAAATCTCCTTAACCAGGTTGAAGACGCCCCCTTCACTTACGAGGGTAATTATATCCCCGATGCTTACAAACCTTACATTTCATCGTTGGAGCGTCTTTACAAATATTCAGATGGCGAGCATGAGATTGACATACTTGTGGTTCAACTGAAAAAACAAACTTCGTTGGAACGTGCCCGCACCATGCAGCGCAATTTCATCGCCTGGTACTTAAACGGCAGCCGTGGCGGTAAGATGAAAGATGCCGCGCTGGTTGCCTTTGTTTCTCCCGATGAAGCGGACTGGCGTTTTTCGCTGGTTAAAATGGACTACCGCTTTGAAGAAACAAAAGACGGAAAAGTAAAAGTTAAAGAAGATTTTACCCCGGCAAGACGCTGGTCATTTCTGGTGGGCAGTAACGAAGCCAGCCACACTGCCCAGAGCCGTCTGATGAATATCCTTGCCGATGATGAGCATAATCCCACCCTAAAGCAACTGGAAGAAGCTTTTAACATAGAAACCGTTACCAAAGAGTTCTTCCTTAAATACCGCGAGCTATTTATCCGTACCAAGGAAGCGTTGGATAAAGTGGTGAAGCATAATGCCAGAGTCAAAGCCGATTTCGATGCCAAAGGCGTTGATACGGTAAACTTTGCCAAAAAGCTGCTTGGCCAAATCGTCTTTCTTTATTTTCTGCAGAAGAAAGGCTGGTTTGGCGTTGAGCGGGATGCAGAATGGGGCACGGGCTCCAAACATTTTTTACGAGAACTTTTCGAAGGCAAACATGGCAAATATACCAACTTTTTTAACGATATTCTCGAACCCCTCTTTTATAAGGCGCTGCGCATCGATCGCAGTCACGACGACCATTATTACAGCCGCTTCAATTGCAAGATTCCATTTCTGAACGGCGGACTGTTCGATCCTATCGGCAATTACGACTGGGTGCACATGGACATCAATATACCGAACGAGCTTTTTTCCAATACAGTAAAAACCAAAGAAGGCGATATTGGTAACGGCATCCTCGATATCTTCGACCGCTATAATTTTACGGTTAAGGAAGACGAGCCTTTGGAAAAAGAGGTCGCCATCGATCCGGAACTTTTGGGTAAGGCGTACGAAAAATTCAATGCCATCCGTCCCGATAATTTTGAAGAATACAAGGCTGCTTTAAAAAGCGGGCAAAAGGACGCTGAAAACAAGTTCAACAAGACATTTGGTGTTTACTACACCCCGCGCGAAATCGTGCATTACATGTGCAAGCAGAGCCTGATCAATTATCTCTTTACCCGGGCGGAGGAAGTCGGGCTTTCTAATGATATTAAAAAGCAAGACATCGAAGACCTGATTGAAGTCGGCGAGATGATTACCGAACACGAGGCAACCGCTCTTATCAAACAGGAAAAGATAAAAAACGGCATCCAGAAATCCACGGAATACGTGGGGCTTTTGTCCGACAGTATCCGGGAAAATGCCGCAACCATAGATAACTGGCTGGCTGACATTACTGTGTGCGATCCGGCAGTGGGTTCCGGCGCCTTTCCGGTGGGTATGATGCACGAGATTGTCAAAGCTCGTAATCTCCTTTCCATATATATTAAAGGCCCCAACCGCAACATTTATACCTTCAAACGCGAATGCATCGAAAAATCGCTCTATGGTGTAGATATCGACCCCGGTGCGGTGGAGATCGCCAAATTGCGGCTCTGGCTGTCGCTGGTGGTGGATGAGGACGACATCCGTCAGATCAAGCCCCTGCCCAATTTGGATTATAAAATTGTGTGCGGGAATTCATTGCTGGGTGTGGAGAAGAATTTGTTTAACAATGAATTGTTTGTTAAACTGGAGCAGTTGAAACCGCATTACTTCAACGAAACCAATCCCACCAAAAAGCAGGAATACAAAAAGCAGATTGATAACTTGATTAGACAAATTACCAGCGAACATACGGAATTTGATTTTGAGGTCTATTTTTCCGAGGTGTTTCATAAGAAGGGCGGGTTTGATGTGGTGATTGCCAATCCACCGTACATCCAGCTTCAAAAAGCGATTGATGATAAGCAAAAATATGCTGATCTCTACAAAAATGCATGCTACGAGACTTTTGACAGGTGCGGAGATATCTACTGCCTGTTTTATGAACAGGGCATACGTATCCTTCGACCCAATGGCGTTTTGTGTTTTATCACCAGCAATAAATGGATGCGGGCAGGCTACGGTAAATCTCTGCGGACATTTTTCCTCAAACATAATCCCAGGCTTTTGATTGATTTAGGCCCTGGCATTTTTGAAAGCGCGACCGTGGATACCAATATTCTCATAATGCAAAAAAACGGGACAAAACCCGCCCAGCTGTGCCTCGATGCAGTTACCTTAACAGAAGAGGCAAAAGAAGCGGACATTGCTTTGTATATTAAGAAAAACAGAACATGCTTGACGGCTCTGAGCGAGAATGCCTGGTTTATTGGCAGCTCTGCTGAACAACAACTTAAAGAGAAAATAGAACGCATAGGCAAACCACTGAAAGATTGGGATGTGAATATTTATTACGGTATAAAAACCGGCCTAAACGAAGCCTTTATCATCACCACCGAAAAGCGCAATGAGATTTTGTCGCGTTGCAAGGACGATGCCGAACGCCAACGCACCGAAGCCATCATCAAACCTATTTTACGAGGCAGAGACATCAAGCGATATTATTACGAATGGGCGGGGCTGTGGGTGATAGTAATTCCAGCCAGCTGGACAAATGTAAATAAAGGTGAAGTCACCGCAGAAAAATTTATAAACATGAAGTTTCCTACATTAATGCAGTATTTAAAAATATATGAAGAAAAAGCCAAAAAACGCGATGATCAAGGTGATTATTGGTGGGAATTACGCCATTGTGCCTACTACCCCGAATTTGAGAAGGAGAAGGTGGTGTATTCTGAAATTGTCAGGCAACCTCAATTTTATTTTGACACAGAGAATTTTTATGTAGAAGCCACATCATTTTTAATGACGGGCAAAAATATAAAGTATATTTGTGGGCTATTAAATTCTAATCCTGTTACATACTTCTTTAAACAATGGTATGCTGGTGGTGGATTAGGAGAAAAAGGCTATAGATATAAAAAGGCATTTCTTGAAAATATTCCTATACCCTCTATCACTGTAACCAACCAACCTATTGTTCAACAAATAGAGGCTTTGGTAGATAAAATTCTTTTTGCTAAAAAACAAAACCCGCATGCAGACACCAAAGAATACGAACGCCAGATTGACCAGCTGGTCTACCAACTCTACGGCCTGACCGATGAAGAGATTCGGATAGTGGAGGGGAAACAATGATTGTGGGGTCGGAGCTTGCAAGAAGCTAACAAGCGTTTTCACCCGACAGGCTTCGCCTCGATGTTCTCATCTCGCTTTCGGGTGATGCGCAAACCTTTATATGGACAACTTCATCGCACATAGTGTTTAGAAATAGATTTTTCACGCTTAATGACTGACAGATGAATACTGAGAATGTAAAAGCAGTTATAAAAGAAGGAGATTGCAAAAGACTAAAGTTCATCTTAAATATTTATAAAAATAATAGTGTTGAATGGTTTCCGGAAATAGTTACTTATTGTAAAAATAAGGAAACAAATTTCATCCAGTTTGAATGGATCGAAGGTTGTGTAATTGATTATAAAAATATTAAAAGAGCATTTTATGATTTAGGTAAATTTCATAATAAAAATAAAGTAAGTAATAAAAAATATGGATTCATAACTCTGTGTTAAATAGTGTTCAGTCTTGTTCGCAATTTTAAGTAAAGTAAATCATTAGATTTCCATTTTGTCATAATGCCATATTTAATAACGCTTGTTGTTTGGCAAGCTATTCTGCCTTTATATACCTCCTACCGGTCTGCCAAGTATTCTTCATATTCCATGAGATACGAGCAGATCAATCGCATATATGAATTAACACTTGCGAATATTTTAACTACTCTCGAACGTCTCCTTATTTCTTTGTTCAACCGTTCAAGGGTATTCGTCGAAGCAATCTTCCGTGCATCGATTTCCTGAAAACCATAAAACTGCAGTGAGTTCTCTAACCCATCTTCAAGAATTGCAATTGCCTCCGGAAGAGTATCGCCATACTGCTCGATAATTTCATGGCAATATGCAATTGCGGTTTCTCGGTCAGGCTTTAGCTATATCTGCTTAAACCTTTTTGCAAACGCTTCTTTGTCTTTGTGCGAAACTTTAGCGAGGATGTTTCGCATGAAATGAACCTTACACCGCTCTATAGGACACACCGAGGAATTCCTTCTGAATTGCGTTCTGAAGACCCCTATGTGCATCAGAACCGCACAACACCATCAATGTTCAGAATGCCGTCCAGTTCTTGAATAGTGTCACGAAAATTGTGAAAATGCTTATTCTGTCTACTGTCCCATTTGGTTTTTGCGGAAAATATCAAATATATTGTGATGATTATAAATATGTCTACTAAACATTGTAGAAAGAATTTTATTCACAAGTTTCATGACACTAAGCAGTTCTTGAGCCTGGATAACGGTTACATAACAAAGCGCTGCGAGGACATTCGTTTGCCTGGTACATATATTCCTACCCCCTCCTTAACTATTTCCATTCAGCTCTAGCAACAATGTGATGAATTATGCTTGACAATATTTTGGTATTATAGTACCTTTATATTGTTTTAGTAAACCAAAGCTGAACCAGGGAGGTCAGTATGAGTGAATATCTAACAGACGGAGAAGAAAAAACAAAACGACTCAAGGCAGTCATTGATGCTCTGGCTGCAGGAACTTCTCCTGATAAAGTAAAGAAGGAATTTCACGAACTCATCAAAGGAGCAAGCGCTACAGAAGTTGCAGCGATGGAGCAATCGCTTATTGCTGGTGGCATGCCGGTTGAAGAAGTCATGAAACTTTGCGAAATCCACGCAGATGTTTTCAGGGAAGGTCTTGAAAAGGCTAAACCGGGTAAGACGCTTCCCGGGCATCCTGTTCACACATTCCTCGCAGAAAACAAAGAAGCAAGGAAACACGTACGAGCTTTGCTCACTCGAGCATGGTTTGGCGACAGTGAAAAACTTAAGGAAGCGGTAGATGCGCTCCGACCTATCATCATCCACTACGAACGCAAGGAAAACCAGCTTTTCCCATTTTTGGAGCAGCGCGGTTTTACCGGTCCATCGAAAGTGATGTGGGGAAAACATGATGAAATTCGCGAGAAATTCCGGGAGATTGACACAGCATTCTCTTTGGGTTCATTGAAAACAGCCAGATCGCTCGCAAAAGATCTCGCTCGCCGGATACGTATGATGATTTTTATGGAAGAAAAAATTCTCTTCCCCAATGCACTTAAAAAACTCACGAACCGCGATTGGGTGCAAATCCGGAATGGCGAATCCGCTATCGGTTATGCATGGGTGAAACCTGGGGCTGAATGGGATGCCGGGCTTGTGAGCAATATGCCGGATCAGCAAGACCAAAATCGAGTGCCTGCGGAAACACATTCAACATCCGCCAGCAAAACCAATGAGGAGAACCTGGCCATGGACAATAGAACTCCGCTCGCTCCAGAAACACCCATTCCTCTCTCGGTGGGAAGTCTGCCGCTATCGTACCTTGATGGCATCCTGAAGATGCTACCCTTCGATATTTCTTTCGTAGATGCTAACGATAAAGTCATGTACTACTCAGACTCTCCACACCGGGTATTCCCTCGAAGTCCCGCCATTATTGGAAGAGCTGTCCAAAACTGCCATCCGCCTAAAAGCGTTGCAACAGTAGAAAAAATACTTGAAGCATTCCGGAAAAAAGAAAAAGACAAAGCTGAGTTCTGGATTGAGATGAACGGCAAATTCATCTACATTGCATACAAGCCGCTCTATGATGCTTCCGGTACCTATCTTGGGACACTGGAAATGAGCATGGATGCAACAGAACTGCGAGCCCTTAGAGGTCAGCGTAGACTCCTCGATTGGTAGCTGGCTATTGTGCGGGTATGCTTTCCATACCGGTAATACAGGCAAATCGAAAGAATCACAATTGGAGGACAATGCAATGGAGAAACAAGTATATTCGTATACAAAGACCGATCATAAAATCATCGAAAAAATAGTGGCGGACGAACATGTTCAGATAAACCATGTCGTTCTAAGCCAGGGTGAATCTCTACCGGTGCACAATGCAAACGCCTTCGTGTACCAGATAATATCGCGGGGCATAATGAAGATTGCAATCGAAGACCGTGAGCCTGAGCTTCATGAGGCAGGGACCATACTCGCGATATCCAGAGGAACCAAAATGGCAATCGAAAATGGCGGAACCGAAAGCTTAGAGTTTTTTATTCTGAAGGCTCCCCCTCCTGATGCGTGAGAGAATCAGCATCCATATAGATCTAATAGTGTCACAAAAATTGTAAAAAAGCCATTTGGGTTACTACTTGTTTGATGGTATAGGGCAAGTATCAAATATAATGTATGTATGTATGTATAGATATGCATACTATGTAGTGTTGAAAAACTTTTATGTACAAGGTTCATGACACCAATCACTCAATAACTTTGAATGTTGATCCCCAAGGTCATGCGTTATATGCAAACACCAGGCATTAATACTTGATCCCATACTTTTTTAGTATGCCAGCATAAACCCCATTACGTTTGATTATAGCAAGACCCTTATTAAACTGATCGAGCAGCGCCCTGGAATCGGGATACTGCTTGGAAACAATAAGGTGCAACGTACTCACGTTTGCAGGTTTTGTAACCATTTTTAATTTTCCAATTTCATTGCCTAAAATTCTCTCTGCAATCATCTTGCAGACTAATTCATCTTCAATAAAATATTGAATGCGACCAGATTTTAGCATGAGAATAGCCTGTTCCGTCGTCGCTATCGAATCATATTTAATACCCAGCTTCTTCAATTCATCACGGTACCAGTATCCCTGGAGCCCTCCCCAGCGAACATTACCAAAATCTTTTAGTGACAGCCAATCTATATCGCTTCCTCTACCTTCCCAATAAAAAATTCCACCGCGAGACGTTATGAGTACATCGGGAAAATAGTATTTAACCGATCGCTCTTCCGTAATTCTATAAGGAAACGCAGCAAAAGCCATGCCATTTTGAACATTTTGCTCACAACGTTCCCAGGGGAAAAACCTTAAATCGAACGCTATGTTGCCTGCCGAACATGCTGCCATGATAATCTCAGTTACAACAGCTTTCCCACCAGGTTTTGCCGTAGTATACGGTTCCCATTCACTCGTATTAAAAATCACGCTCTGAGCATGTAACAACGCTATTGAGAAAATTAGCATTATTATTACTGTTCTATGTTTCATTGAATTTCTTATTGTAAATATAATACGGGGAAGTAGTCTTTTCAATTACAAACTGTATCATTACAGAGATACAACAATAAGATTGCTGTATTAGTAACATTTTATGATAATGATATTGAATAGTATAATAAAGTAATGACATTTTGAAAATGAGTATAACGATATTATATTAGCAGCGTACAGATAGCAATATAAATTAATTTTAACTGACAATAAGAAAGTACTTGACAAAGTTAACCA
>Ga0116186_1002893_pt1 | contig 15091 bp, 11 predicted proteins | sample AD_JPNNA4_MetaG_FD_89806 | JGI IMG/M metagenome (GOLD analysis project Ga0116186, IMG submission 89806) | Active sludge microbial communities of municipal wastewater-treating anaerobic digesters from Japan - AD_JPNNA4_MetaG | ecosystem: Engineered > Bioreactor > Anaerobic > Digestate | place...
ATGCCGTGGTGCCACTCATCGTGAGCGGCGACGGTCACCCGGCTGTCCCCTCGATCCGCGTCGCTGTCCCGTGGGGGCGGCTTGCCCTGCTCGTCGGTGGCCTCATCGTCGTCCTCGGTGTCGTCGGGCTCTTGGTGCTCAGGAGCGCGAGCCGGCACCTGGCTCGCGACCTTCGGGAGGGGAACTCCTGATGGCGCGGCACACCCCTCGACATGTCGCTCGACACGCTCCGCCCCGGCGGCGCCTGCCCTTGGCGGGCGCGCGCCGCGACGTCGGCCTCACGTGGCCGCGGCTGGCCAGCGGCCTCACGGGTTCGGCCCGCGGGCTCTCGGTGCTCATGGCTGCCGTCACCCTGGTGACCACCCTCTTTCTTGTGGCGACGCCGATCCTGCAGCACACGGCATACGACCGTGCCCTGGGCGATGCGCTCACCGGTCAGCCGACCGCGAAACGGGACATCAACCTGCGCTATCCCACGGACCCCAACCCGGGCTCCATGACAGGGCAGCCTGCGGGCACTGGTCCCGCACCGCCCTTCGAGGCGGTGGACGCCTTCGTGCGAACTGCGTTGGGCCCCAAGGTACTTCCGTTGCTCGGGAAGGCCACGCACGCGTCCACGACCCCGTCCTTGCTCGTCGCGCAGCGCGCTGAACGACCGTTGACCAAGGAATTCCAGCAGGTCGTGGTGCGGCTCCAGTCCGACGTCGAGGGCAAGGTGCGCTGGGTCGAGGGGGCGGCCCCCGGCGCGCCCACGGATCGGTTCACGGTTACGCAGGGGCTGCCCGAGGGGATCACCCACGTCGTGCCGATCATCCCGGTCGCGCTGCGGGACACGACGGCGACGACGATGGAGCTCGGTGTCGGCGATGTCCTCGAACTCACAGGGGTCGAGTCGACCGTGAGCCCCATGGTGGTGAAGGTCGTCGGTATCTACACGCCGGCGGATGCTCGAGATCCGTTGTGGGAGAGCGATGCTCGGATGCTGGGGATCGCGCGAGTGCCTGCTGCGCAGGGGGCGGTCGTCAATGAGGCCGCGATGCTCGCCTCCCCGGACAACTACGGCGCGGTCAGTGACAGTCTCCTTCGACTCCCACTGGAGCGGGGCGACATGTGGCGGTCGGTCGTCCTGACCGACACGTGGCGCTATCCGCTCGTCCCGGAGCGTCTCCGCGAGAGTGACGTGCCGATCCTGCGTGACGCACTGTTCCGGCTCCAGGCGGATGCGCGGACCTGGCAGGGTCTCCCCGAGCCGCCGAGCGTCTCCACCGGACTCGTGCCGTTGCTCGCCGGCTATGAGCGCAGCCTGGCCACCACGGGCGCCGTCACCTCCTTCGCGTATGCCGGGATCGCCGGCCTCGCCGCCCTCACCCTGACGGTGACCGCGTTGGCCGGGCTGCGTCGGCGCCGGATGGCCATGATGCTCATGAGAGCACGAGGAGCGTCGATCGGTCAGGTCCTGCCCCTCATGGCTGTCGCGACCTCGGCTCTGGCGGTGGGGGCGGCTGCGCTCGTGGGGCTGGTCGCGCGGTTGGTCGGCGATCCTGGCGTGCCCGCATGGATCGCGGTCTTCCTCGTCGTGACCGTGCCGCTCTGTGTGGTCCTGGGTGGCGTCATCCTGGCCCTGCGAGTGCCTGCTGCCGGTGTGTCAGCCGTGGGCGCGCGGGCCCGTACGTTGCGGCGGGTGGTCATCGAACTCGCGATCATCGGGGTGGCTGTGCTGGCCGCGACGACGGTGCGTTCGCGTGCCGCCGAGATCGCTGGTGCCGGCGCGGCCGCCGGTTCCGGTGCCGGCCGAATTGACTGGTATGCCGCGCTCACTCCTTTCCTGCTGGCGCTCGCCACCGCTGTGGTCGCCCTGCGGGTGCTGCCGCTGGCCATCGGCTTCGTGGCCCGACTGGTGGCCCGACGTCGGTCGGTGGTCGCCTTCCTCGGGTTCACGCGGGCGGCGCGGTCCGGCGCGGCGGGCGTGGTGCCCGTGGCCGCACTGGTCGTCGGGTCGAGCCTGATCACCCTGCTCGGGTCCGTGGCGACCGACATTGCGCAGCACCGGGTCGTGGCCTCCTATCTGGTGGTGGGGGCTGATGCCCGGGTCGATGCCGAAGTGGTCGACGAGGCGATGGTCGCCGCCATTGAATCGATGCCAGGTGTGTCGGAGGTGGCCGTCGCGCACGTGGCGCCCTCGGCGTCGATGGTCCTGGCCAACGGCGATGACACGACGGTCCACGTGGTGGCGGTGGACTGGCCGACCTATGCGAAGCTCTTGGCGGACACGCCACTCAGCCTGTCGACCGTGACTGCGCAGACCCTGGGAGCCGGTGGAGAGACCACCGGCGGCGAAGCCGGCGGGCTCACTCCGGTGCTCGTCAGCCGGGTCCTGCCCGAGGCCAAGAAGCTCTCGGTGCGGGGCACTCCGGTGCCGGTCCACCAGGTGGGGGTGGCGTCGGCATTGGCGCGCGTGGTCGCCGGTCGGGACGTCCTCGTTGCGCTGGTACCCAGGACCGGACCTGTTGGCTTGGAGGCCAAGGTGCCGCTGGCCCTGCCCAACACGGTCTTCGTGAAGACCTCCGACCCAGCGGCCCTCGCCGGGGTGGAGAGGTCCAGTCTGGGCTCGCTCACGAACGCAGTGCTGACCGCATCCGGCGAAGCCTCACTCATCTCCGAGAGTGCCTTGCCCAAGTTCGTCGTCCGGACTCAGCTGGCCGGCATCGCGCTGGGCGCCGCGCTCGTGCTGCTGGCCATCCTCCTGCTGCTCTTGGCCAGCCGTCAGGACCGGCTGCAACTCCTGCTCCGCCTGCGGACCATGGGTGTGCGACGCGGTGTCGAGAGCCGGCTCGCCTGGGCGGAGGTGCTTCCCTTGGTCGCCGTGGCCACGGCCGGTGGGGTGGTGATCGGGTTGGTTGCGCTCCGGGTGATCCGCCCGGCCATCGACCTCGCGCCCTACACGGGGGGTGCCCCGAATCCGGCCGTGCCGGGGCAATGGGTCGTCGCCGCCCTCACCTGGCTCATGGTTGTGGCGATGGCCGCTAGCGCCCTGATGCTGGAAACCCGACTGGTCCGGCGCCTGAACGTGTCCGAACACCTTCGCAGAGGAGACAACTCATGACTGGTGATCTCTTGACCCCCCAGGTGCCGAGCGGCACGACCCTCGTGGACGGGGAAGTGCCCATGGTGGTCCGCTGCCAGGGGCTGGTGCGGATCTTCAAGGCGGAGGGTGTGGAGGTCGTCGCGCTCCAGGGCCTCGATCTCGAGGTGGCGTCGGGTGAGTTGGTCGCGATCGTCGGTGCCTCGGGCTCGGGGAAGTCGACCCTCCTCAACATCCTCTCCGGCCTCGACATCCCGAGCGCTGGGATGGCTCGGGTAGCGGGCCACGACCTGCTCGCAATGAGCGCCAAGGACCGGTTGGCCTATCGACGCCAGACGGTCGGCTTCCTCTTCCAGCAGGCCGCGTCCAACCTGCTGCCCTACCTGACCGCGATCGAGAACATCCAACTCCCGATGAGCTTTGCCTCGGTCCCGGCGAAGGAACGCGTGAGTGCGGCCAAGGAGCTGCTCGACGTACTGGGCATCCCGGAGATCGCCGATCGGCGCTTGGGAGAGATGTCCGGTGGTCAGCAGCAGCGCGTGGCCCTCGGTGTCGCGCTGGCGAATCGGCCGACCCTGCTGCTGGCAGATGAGCCGACGGGGGAGCTGGACAGTCGGAGCAGTGACGAGGTCTTCTCGGCCATTCGTGCTGTGAACGATGCCTTCGGGACCACGGTCATCGTCGTCACGCACGATCCTCTCGTGAGCGAGCAGGTGACGCGCACCGTGGGGATCCGAGACGGACGGACCTCCTCGGAGGTGCACCGCCGCACCGCCCTCGATGCCGAGGGGCGCGAGATGTTGGTGACGGAGGAGTATGCCGTGCTCGATCGGGCTGGCCGCCTCCAGTTGCCCGCGGCCTTCACGTCGGCCCTCGACCTCAAGGACCGGGTCCGCCTCGGGCTCGAACCCGACCACATCGGCGTCTGGCCGGGAGCCTCGACCGGTGCTGAGGCGCCCGCCTCGACCCCAGCGGCAGGCGCGACGGAGGACTCGCGATGAGCACGGCATACCTGGTCGTTCGCGACCTGCACAAGACGTTCGGTGCGGGGGAGACGGCGGTGCACGCCCTCCAAGGAGTGAGCCTGTCGGCCGAACCGGGTGAGTTGGTCGCTGTTCGAGGGCGCTCTGGCTCGGGGAAGACGACCCTGCTCAACATCATCGGTGGCCTCGACGAACCCGACTCGGGCACCGTGGCCCTCGACGGGCAGGTCGTGACGGACATGAGCGAGGACGACCGCCTGGCGCTGCGGCGCGAGAGCGTGTCCTATGTCTTCCAGAGTTTTGGCCTCATCCCGATCCTGTCGGCGCGTGAAAACGTCGGCATTCCGTTGCGGATCAACGAGGTCGACACCGCAGAGCGCGAAGATCGGGTGGCCGAGGCATTGGCGCACGTCGGTCTGAGCGAGCACGTGAACCAGCGGCCGGGGGAGTTGTCCGGCGGTGAACAACAGCGTGTGGGGCTCGCCCGCGCCTTGGTCACTCGACCGAGACTATTGCTCGCGGACGAGCCGACGGGCCAACTGGATTCGGAGACCGGTCGGGAGATCATGCAGCTCATCGCCCGCCTCGCCAAGGAGGAGGCGATGACGACGATCGTGACCACCCATGACCCGGTGCTCCTGTCGCTCGCTGACCGAGTGGTCGAGATCGCCGACGGCCATCTCGTGCCCCCGATCAGTCCTTGATGCGGACCATGCCTTCCTGGGCGACGGTGGCGAGAAGCTGGCCGTCGCGGGCGAACATCCGCCCGATCCCGAGTCCACGACCCGACGTGGCCGACGGAGACTCCTGGGAATAGAGCACCCAGTCATCGATCCGGCCCGGCCGGTGGAACCACATGGCGTGATCGAGGCTGGCGATGCGCAGACGACGCTCGGTCCACGGGATCTCGTGCCGCCGCAGGATCGGCTCGAGGAGGGTGTAGTCCGAGCAGTAGGCGAGGGCTGCCGCCTGCACCAGCGGGTCGTCGGGGAGCCGGCCGAGGGCGCGCATCCAGAGTGACTGGCTCGCCGACGGCTCTGGTGAGGACCAGTACAGGTGACCGTCGACGTGCCGGAGGTCGACCGGGCGGTGGCGGGCCACGCGCTGGGCCTCGGGGTGATCGATGCCCGCGAAGATCTCCGTGAGGGAAGGCAGGTCGTCGGGGGCCACCACCTCCGGCATCGGGTCCTGATGATCGAGGCCGTCCGCGGGCTCCTGGAACGACGCGCTCGCGGCGAGGATCGGCTTGCCGTGTTGGATCGCGTGGATCCGCCTCGTGGAGAAGGAGTTGCCGTCACGCATCCGCTCGACCGTGAAGTGAATCGGTGCTCTGTCGTCGCCGGGACGCATGAAGTAGGCATGGAGCGAGTGGATCGCCCGATCGGGGCCGCCATCGATGGGTCCGACGGTGAGCCCCGCGGCCATGACGCATTGGGCGAGGACCTGACCGCCGAAGACCCGACCGTGCGGCATCTTCTGGCTCTGGCCGAGGAAGACGGTGACGTCCTGATTGAACAAACTCGGGAGTTCCAGGCCGTCGACGTCGGCGCCCGTGGTGGACGAGCCGTCCTGTGGGCGCAGGCTCACCTCGACCGCGCCAACTTCCTCGAGGTGAAGGGTGGCCAGCAGGTCCGCGATCGGGGCTTGGTCGTCAGTGGGTTCGTGGGTCACGAATACAGCCTAGGGTTTGGGGTTCAGGCCACGAGGGGGCGGGAATCGGCCGGCAACTGGCCAGCCTTGGTGGCCGCTCCGCTCGCTGGACCTGTGATCTGCTGGCCACCCCTGGCGGAGACGGCGAGCGCCAGACGGTGGACCGCCTCCTCCAGCTGGGACGGTGGCAAGACGTAGGGGAAGCGGAGCCAGCGCTCGAGGGTGCCCGTCGCGGCGAATCGGGTGCCTGAGGCGAGGAGGAGCCCGACCCTCTCGGCTGCTTCGACCACCCGTGAGGACGACTCGGTGGGCAGGTGGAGCCACAGGGAGAGACCCCCATGGGGGATGGCAAAGTTGATGTCCGGCAACGCTGTTCGCATCGCGGCGACGGCCGTGTCGCGCTGTGTGGCCAGTTCGCCTCGACGTTCTTCGGGCATGCCCGACGTCTGGCGGAGCAGATGGAGCAGGACGAGTTGCTCGACGACCGGGGCGCCGAGATCAATGGTGACGCGTGCGTCGACCAGTCTGGCCAACTCGCTCTTCGGAGCTCGGATCCATCCCAGGCGGAGGCCGCCCCAGTGCGACTTGCTCGCCGAGCCGATCATGATGGCGTCGCGGTGATGGGCGCCGAAGGGGAGTGCCCCGTCGCCCGGATCGAGCCGGACCTCGGTGATCGTCTCGTCGATGAGGGTCAGCGTGCCCGCCCGCTTGAGGGCGTGCGTCACTTCGGCGCGCTGGTCATCGGGCATGAAGGCGCCGGTCGGGTTGTGGAAGTCGGGCACGAGCACCGCAGCCTTGGGGGTCGAGGATCGGAGCGTGGCGACCATCGCTGAGGTGTCCCAGCCCGACGAGTCCACCGGGGTTGCCACGAGCCGAGCACCCATGCGGCGCAACGACTCTGCCGTGTTGGGGTAGGTCGGGTTTTCGAGAAGGACACGCTCTCCGGGGCGGAGGTAGGCCCGGGTGATGATGGCCATCCCGGCGACTGCGCCGCTCGTCACGAGGATCTCGTCCGCAGTTGTGGGAAGGCCACGCTCGCTGTAGCGAAGGGCGATGCGTTCGCGAAGCTCGAGCACGCCGAGCGTGAAGTAGCCAGCCCCGGCGAGGTAGGCCGGCATGTCCTCCACCGCCACGGCATACGCTTCCGCGACGCCGCTCGGTGCTCGCGTCGCCGCACAGGTCAGGTCGATGACGTCCTCGGCCGCCTCCGCCGGAAAGAGCGAGGCGCCCGTGCCGCGGCGGATCATCCCGCTCGGCAGGGAAGCGACGGTGCCGGACCCCTGCCGCGCCACGGCATACCCACTCTCTCCCAGCACGGCGTACGCACGGGTGACGGTCGTCCTGCTCACAGCGAGGGCGGACACGAGGTCACGTTCGCTGGGAAGGCGGGTCCCCACGATCACGCGTCCGTCGACGATGAGCAGGCGCAGGCGCTCCGCCAACGCCCGGTAGGCGGGACGTTCGTCGGCGAGGGGGCCGATGAGGCTCGCAAGGCGCGGGGCGGAGACCGAGGTGGGCGACATGAGGCCACTGTCCCACAATTGGCACTCGATTTGGAGTCCACTTTTCTGTCAGGCTTGGCGGCATGTCTCCGATCCACCTGCTCCGGCGCGGTGTCAGCCGCCGGGTCGAACTCACCCCGATGACCTCCATTGAGCAACTGCGAGCCGGGCGCTTCAGCCGCCGATTCGTCCAACTCATCGTCGGCTTGTGGCTCTATGGCGTCTCGATGGCGATGTTCATCCGCAGCGGGTTGGGGCTAGATCCGTGGGACGTCTTCCACTACGGCGTGCAGACGCACTGGGCCGTGAGCTTCGGGACGGTCGTCATCGTGACGAGTTTTGCTGTGCTCCTGCTCTGGATCCCGCTGCGTCAGTGGCCAGGTCTGGGGACCATCCTCAACTCGATCCTCATCGGGATCGCGACCGACGTGACGCTCGGTCTCTTCGACGCGCCCTCGTCTCTGGTGTGGCGCTGGGTGCTGCTGCTCGGGGGGATCCTGGCCAACGGTCTGGCGGGAGCGCTCTACATCGGGAGCCAGTTCGGGCCGGGTCCGCGCGACGGACTCATGACCGGGCTGGCCCATCGCACCGGCTGGTCGCTGCGCCTGGTGCGCACATCGATCGAGGTCACCGTGCTCGCCATCGGATGGCTGCTCGGCGGAGTCGTCGGCGTGGGAACGGTCCTCTACGCACTGCTCATCGGGCCGATCGTGCAGTTCTTCCTGCCGATCTTCACCGTGCGCGTCAACCCGCCATCGCGAGCCAGCGCCGACCCGGAGCCCAACGAAGCTCCAGGGCCGGGCACCCATGAGGTCAACAGTTACGAGGGCCACTGACGATCGACCGTGCGCGAGGCGGGACTTGAACCCGCACACCTAAAAGGCACCAGAACCTAAATCTGGCGCGTCTGCCAATTCCGCCACTCGCGCTCACGTCGAGTGTAGGTGGGAGGGAGGCGCGGGGCCGGGGGCCCCGGTGCCACCGTGCGGCACACTGTCCGGGTGCCCCCGTTTGCTCACCCCAGGGATCAGTGGCGGCCTGGGGATTCGTGGCTGCGCTGTGCCATCGGACTCTTCTTGGTGTGCGTCCTGGCGGCTGCGCTCCATGTGGCGCGTCTGCCACGGGTGGCCTGGGACACGATGTATGCTGAGGATGGCTGGCTCTTCATCCATGATGCCGCGACGGGATGGACATGGTGGACCGAGCCCTATGCCGGATACCTCCATGTGCTCCCGAGAGCCGTCGCGACGGCGGTGACGACTCTGCTCCCCGTGGATGCGTGGGCTTGGGGGATGACCATTGGTGCGGCAGGCATCGTGGGATTGGTCTCTGCGACTGCCTTCGCTGCTGCCAGAACTGTGGACTCATCCCTCCCGGTCGCGATCTTCGCTGCTGCCGTCCCGGTGCTGGTACCCGTTGCCGCCATCGAGTCCTTGGCCAACGTCGGCAACTCACACTCCTTTGCCCTCTACGGAGCTCTGGCGGCTGTTCTGGCGGCCCCCCGGACCCGGTTGGCCAGCTGGGCGTTTGGCCTGATGGCACTGCTCTTTGCCCTGACCGAGGTACAGACTGGCCTGCTGATCCCGATTGCGTGGGGATGGTTGCTGGCCACACGGGACAGGTGGCGGGTCCTGACTGTCGCCAGTCTCACGACCGGAGTGGCGCTCCAGTTCATTGCCCTGTTGGCCATTGGGCGTGGCTCAGGGGGTGACCGTCCGACTGCGGTTGAGGTGGTGCGAGGCTGGCTCTTCGACGGCGTTGTCGGCTCGTTCCTTGCCCGCGTGGGACCCGTGCGGACCATCGTCGAGACCTTCTCGTGGTGGGCGCTCGCCTGTGTCGCGATCAGCTGGGTGCTCCTCGTCATCGTCACCCTGCGGAATCGCCCAGCCACCATGGTCCTGTCACTCTCCCTCGTGCTCGCGTCCTTCGGTAGCTGGGCCGCCTCCCACTGGATCAACGCCTTCGCTGCAGTCAACTTCGACGTCGGCCCCTACAAGATGGTGCGGTGGGGAACCGCCTCGGCGCTGCTCTTCTTGGCCAGCATGGTCGTGGTCGCGACGTCGCTGGAACGAGACGTTCCACGCGCCCGCACCTGGGTGCGACTGGTCCTCGTCGGTGTCGTCCTGGTGCAACTGCTCAGTTTTCAGTTGCCCACGTCGCGAACCGGAGTGCACTGGAAGCCCGAGGTGGCCGAGGCGAGGAGCACGTGCGCGATGAGTGCTGAAGAGGTCCGCATCCCAGTGCTCCCGGACGGCGCAGTTGACCTACCGTGCGACCGTATTGAGTGATGGTCCGCGACTGAGGGCGAGCCTGGACTTGACCGATCATGCATCGATGGCGAGGGCCAGAGGGAGGACGGCCTCGGCTCCGGCCAAGCGGAGTGCTCGTGCGGCGACCGTCAGGCTCCAGCGTGAACTGACGAGGTCATCGACGAGGAGGACCGGACCAGGCGTCACGACCAGCGCCGCCGCCAGCGCTGGCCCGACCGCGAACCGCTCCCAGACCCCCGCCAACCGGAAGGCGCTGTTGCCCCCCGCCTCTCCGGTCGGGCCGCCGTGGGCCAGATCCAGGGTGCCCAACAAGGGCAGTCGACCGATCTCGGCCAACCCACCGGCCAGTGAGCCGACGAGCGTCGGGTGGCTGCGCGACGGCATACCCACCACTCCGACCGGCCGGCGCTCCCAGCCCCACTCGGCCAACACGGGAACGACGGCCCTCAGCAGCTCCCCAGAGGCTGGCGCGTCCTCGCGCAACAGCTCCCGCAAACGAGGCCCCCACCCGAGGTCCGAGAGCCGGGCCAGGGCTCGTCCCTCACTCATCGCCTCGTCGGACGGGATCCGGCCCTTGACCGGCACACCCAGCCGATCCATGCCGGTCGGCCACTGCGCGCGGGGCTCGATCGGCACGCCCACGCGATCCAGTCGCGTCCGAGCCGCGCCGATGACCCTGTCCGGGATGTCCGTGGGGAACCACACCCCCGCACAGTTGTCGCACCGCCCACACGGCGCTGCTGACTCGTCGTCAAGGGTCCGCTGGAGGAAGGCCATCCGGCACTCGCTGCTCGCTTCGTAGTCGAGCATGAGTTGCTGCTCGGCCTTGCGGGCTGCGGACACCCGCTCGTAGCGCTCGCGGTCATAGACCCAAGGAACCCCGGTGCCCATCCACCCGCCCGTGACGCGGTCGACCGCGCCGTCGACGTCGAGCACCTTGAGGAGCAACTCCAGTCGGGTCCGCCGGATGTCGACGATCGTCTCGAGAGCAGCCGTCGACAGCGGACGACCGGCCTCGGCCAGAGCAGTCAGCACAGCCGAGGCCTGGTCCTCGCGCGGCATCGATACAGAGGCGAAGTAGGTCCAGATGTCCTTGTCCTCGACCCCGGGCAGCAAGAGGACGTCGGCGCGCTCGGTCGCACGACCGGCACGACCGACCTGTTGGTAGTACGCCACCGGTGAACTCGGTGCACCCAAATGGATGACGAAGGCGAGATCGGGCTTGTCGAAGCCCATCCCCAACGCCGACGTCGCCACCAGGGCCTTGATCTCGTTGTGCCGCAACGCTTCTTCGAGGCGCTCACGGTCGGCCGGATCCGTGCGACCCGTGTAGGACGCGACGGTCAAACCCGCCTCCGACAGTGCCGCTGCGACATCCTCGGCCCCGGCCACCGTGAGTGTGTAGATAATCCCGCTGCCCTCCAACCCGCTGAGGTGTGTGACCAGCCAGGCCAGCCGCTGCTCGGGGGAGAGTCGGCGGAGGACCCCCAACCGCAGCGATTGGCGAGCCAGCCCGCCTCGCACCGTCAACACGTCGTGCTCGCTCCCGTCAGCAGACACACCCAGCTGCTCGACGACGTCGGTCACCACCCGCTCGTTGGCCGTGGCCGTCGTGGCGAGCACCGGCGTGTCTGCCGGGAGCCCGACGAGCAGGTCCTTGATCCGGCGATAGTCGGGCCGGAAGTCATGCCCCCAGTCCGAGATGCAGTGCGCCTCGTCGACGACGAGCAGGCCGCAGCGTCGCGCCAGATCCGGAAGTTGCTCCTCGCGGAAGCGCGGGTTGTTGAGGCGCTCCGGACTCACGAGCAGGACGTCGACAGCGTCCTCCGCCAGGGCGCCACGCACGTCGTCCCAGTCCTGCGCATTCGCCGAGTTCATCGTCACGGCACGGATCCCCGCACGCTCCGCCGCACCGATCTGGTCCCGCATCAGCGCCAACAGCGGACTGATGATGACTGTCGGCCCGGCCCCTTCCGCGCGCCTCAGCGCCGTGGCGACGAAGTAGACCGCGGACTTCCCCCACCCCGTCCGCTGCACCACGAGTGCGCGCCGCCGCCCACCGACGAGCGCTTCGATGGCGTCGAACTGCCCATCGCGGAAGTCAACGTCGTCGCGCCCGACGAGGCGTCGTAGCGCCTCCTGGGCCCGGTCGCGCAGGGCAAGAGTTGGTGTCGTCGTCATGATCAACCCACCGTATGCCGTGCCGCCGACAACCCCTTTGCCGCCGGCGCCGCACGGGGCTGGGGACGGGGGCTGACGTGGATGTTCAGTGCCAGCCGCGCTCGTCGACACCGCCCGGGATCTCGCGTGTCGCGTCGTAGGGTTCTCGAGTGAAGCGGAAGGACGCCAGGTCCAGATGGCTCACCGCTCCGTCGGCATCACGGATCACCCACAAGGGCTCACCGGTGTAGTAGCCATCGAGGCCGACCCACTCATCGACCCCCACCCTGTCGAATCGGGACCCGCGCCCGACGCCCAGCTCACCGAGCACCAATCGCCCCTCGCGCATCGAGGCAGTCATCGGCGCAGGCCCCCAGTGCCACGGCCCCAAGAGCTCGAGCGCGGCCGCGTCCCCGCTGCCGACCCACGACTCGGGTGCTACTGGCGCGAAATCGGCCAAGGCCCGGTGTAGGTCGCCGATGAGGGGCCGCGTTGCTGGAGCCGCCGTCGAGTTCATCATCACGATGACCCCGTCACCGCTGTCGAGCCGCACTCGCAATCCGGCGAGGAACCCAGGCATCGAGCCGCCGTGTCCGGCGAACCGCACACCGTCTTCGTTCCAGACCTCCCAGCCGAGCCCGTGCGCACCCGTCCACGCCACCCCGGGCAGGTCGTGCGGAGCATGTGGCTCGAGCATCTCGGCCAGTGAGTCCACGGACAGCACTCCCTGAGTGCCGCCACCCAGGAAGGCCGCCCACCGCGCGAGGTCACCGACCGTCGACCACAACTGGCCAGCCGGACCCATCGCTCCGGCATCGTGCTCGGGCTCGCGCAGGACGAGGTCCGCGAGGGGATGCACGGCATACCCAACGGCAACACGTCCCTCGGGCCGAAGCGTCGTCCGGGACATCCCCAGCGGCGCCAGCAGGTCATCACGCACGACGTCGAACCAGGGCCGCCCATGGGTCACCTCGAGAAGGCGACCGAGCACGGCATACCCGACATTGCTGTAATGGAAACGACGGCCGGCGCGGAAGCGCTGGCCGATGCCGGACGCCACCAACTCCTCCCAGCTGCCGCCGGGAGTCCGCTCCCACCACGGGCCGGGTGTCTCGGCTTGCAGCCCCGCAGTGTGCGAGAGCAACTGCTCGATCGTGACCGCCCCGAAGGACGTCCCGGGCACGTGCACACCGAGACGATCGGTGAGATCGACCCGGCCATCGTCCCGCAGACGCATCACCGCGACGGCGATGAAAGTCTTGGTGATCGAACCCATCCGGAACTGCACGTCCGAGTCGGGCACCCCGCCCTCGACCGACCCCACTCCTGTGGACCAGAGGAGTTCGCCGTCGCGCACGACGCCCGCCACGAGGGCGGGCACGCGCCCCTCCCGCTGGGCCGTGGCGACGAGATGGTCGAGTCGGTGCGTTGCGCTGTCGGGGAGTCCCATGACGGTGAGGGTATGCCGTGGTGCCGGTCGCGCTGTCGGTCCCGGCTGAGACACTGGGAGACATGAGCGAGCCGTATCGGACCCGGGTGCCCCTGCGTTGGTCCGACATGGACGCCTACGGGCACGTCAACAACGTCCAATACTTGCGGCTCCTCGAGGACGCTCGCGTGATCGGCTTCCGCGAGTGGTTCCCCGAGGAGGACGCGGTCGGGGGCGGGATCGTCGTGTCCCGCCACGAGATCGAATACCGGACCCCGCTCGTCTATCGGCACGCGCCGATCGAGGTCGAGATGTGGGTCACCGGCATCACGGGTGCGGCTTTCGACCTCGGCTATCGCGTGTGTGATCCGGTCGACGTGGGAGAGGCCGTGTATGCCGTGGCAGAGACCGGGTTGGTCGCCTATGACCTCGCCGCCGCTCGGCCCCGGCGGATCACCGACTCGGTGCGTGCGGTGCTCCTCGAGCATCTGGGCGAGCCCGTGCCCTTCCGGTGGAAGCGGAAGTCATGACCGACGCCTCCGCCACTTCTGGCCGGGGCCCAGCTCCGGATGCCCTGACCTTCGTCAATCTGGAGTCCGTGACCGATCTCGGAAGTTATGCCTCGCGCGCTCGGGCCCTGGATGCCGACGGGGCGATGCGGCTCCAGGTCGTGGGCGAGGTTCTCGCCGCCTGGGTCGGTGTTCTGCCCGGCACCGGACTCATGGGCGATGGGACAGTGCTCGGCCTGCGCACCTTTGCCCTCGCGGAGGCTGCTGACCTCGACCGGAGTGTGCCGCTGGCCGCCGTGACGGATCGGACCGCACGGACGGATCTGGGGACGCGCTTCCCGTTGCCTCCGACCCATGCGTTCCCCCAGTGGGGGGCGCTGTCGCCGCCTCGATCTGGCTGGGGGCTCGCGGGGGTCGTTCGTGTTGACGAGCTGGTCGCTGCCGCGACGTCCGGCATCGCTGAGATACGCGACGGGGCCGGGGAGGGTTCGGGCGCCCTCGCCGTCGCCGAGTTGCGTCGGCGGGTGTGGGGTCGTCCGCTCGAGGACAGCGGTGGGTTGGTCGCGGGAGCCGGCTTCGCGGCATACGCCCTCGGTTTCCTCACCCCGGACGCTTCCCTGGCGGTCCACGCCAACGGGCCGTGGCGACGCCTGACCTGCCCGGGTGGCTACGTCCTGATCCGCTGACCGGCGAGGATGACGAGGGCCGCGAGCGCCGCCAACACGGCATACATGCCGGCGAACAGCCAAGAGTCGTGGCCGCGCTGGTGCCAGATCGCGAAGGCGGCGGTCACGCCCGCGATGCCCAGGACGCTGCCGAGGACATCGGCGATCTGGAGGGCCGATGAGGTCTCGCCGTGCTCCTCCTCGATGACCATCTCGAGCGCGAGCACGGTGGTGGTCGTGACGCCCAGGCCCATGGCCAGGCCGCAGAAGATGAGGGGGAGGGCGAGCAGCCAAGGGTTCCAGCCGAGGAGGGTCAGGACCGCCATGAGGCCGAAGCCGATGGTGAGCATGACGCCGCCGAGGGTGATGAACGTCGAGCGCGCCAGCGAGAGGTTGTCGCGGCCCTGCCACCAGGCTCCGATCGCCCAACCGATCGAGCCCAGGGCCAGCAGGATGCCGGCGACGATGACCTTGCGGTGATGCACAGAGGCGATCAGGAGGGGTACGAAGCTGACGCCAGCGAAGAAGGTGCCGCTGAGGAGGGCGCGGGAGAGCATCACCGAGGGGAGACCGTGGCGCATGAGCCACGTGCCGGCGGGGACGAGCCTGGGGGCGGTGAGGATGACACCGACCAGGCCGACGGCCGAGACGAGGTCCCACCGCGACCAGGTGTGATCGGACGCGGTGGTGCCGAGCTGGACGGCGCCGGCGGCCAAGGCCAAGGCCAGTCCGAACCACGCTGCCTTGGTGTGGGCGTCCTGGTCGCGGTGGGAGACCGCGAGCTCGAGGGAGGTCGTGTCGACCTTGCGGCGACCCCGCATGAGGAAGAACCACGTGATGA
>Ga0116186_1002902_pt1 | contig 15068 bp, 10 predicted proteins | sample AD_JPNNA4_MetaG_FD_89806 | JGI IMG/M metagenome (GOLD analysis project Ga0116186, IMG submission 89806) | Active sludge microbial communities of municipal wastewater-treating anaerobic digesters from Japan - AD_JPNNA4_MetaG | ecosystem: Engineered > Bioreactor > Anaerobic > Digestate | place...
AAATACTTAATTGATCAAAAAATTGTAATTCAGCAATTTAACAAATTACATCAAATATTTTCTAAATCAGCTGGTCCCGTTTATAACGACCCAAATTAATCATATAGTTTGGCAAAATATTGCCACCTAATGGTTAATTTGGGTAAAAAACAAGCTATTGGTAGAATTATCCACAGCAATCCAAAATAAATTTTTAATAAAATTCTTATTTTGTACTTTTACCGCGAGCAACAAAGATTTTTAATTTTTAATTTTTAGTTTATTTATGAAGCCATCGCACATTGAGCATATCGGGATAGCAGTAAGCAACCTCGATGAAGCTATTAAGTATTACCAGGATGTACTGGGTTTAGAATGTTACGCCGTTGAAGAAGTAAAAGACCAGAAGGTAAAAACAGCTTTCTTCATGGTAGGGCAAACCAAAATTGAGCTTTTGGAATCAACTGATCCTGAAGGACCTATTGGTAAATTTATCGAGAAAAAAGGAGCAGGGATACACCACATTGCTTTTGCCGTAGATAATGTAAATGAAGCATTGACTGCTGTTGAACAAAAAGGCGTTACCCTCATTGACAAACAAGGCCGCAAAGGTGCAGAAGGGTTGAATATTGGTTTTCTCCACCCAAAATCAACTTTTGGTGTGTTGACCGAGCTGTGTAGTAAGTAAACGGTGTCATTCAATAAAAAGACTTTCCAGGTTTTTCAAAACGTGGAAGGTTTATACCAAAAGAGGCTGCCAGTGTTGGCAGCCTCTTTAATTTTATGAGTGGAAAATAATTAATAACCTTCGTTTTGTTTCAAAAGAGGGTCAACATTTAACTGTTCTTGGGGTATTGGCCACAAACCTTTTGTTGAAGTTTTAAAATTAGGAATTTCCTGAGCTGCCAATCCCCAACGGATTAAGTCCCAATATCTTTGGGTTTCCATTGCAAGTTCTAATTGTCTTTCCTTTCTAATATCATTTAAGAGCTGCATACCTGTTGAACTTTTGGGGGCCAAATGTACCCTGTCCCTTATCTGGTTAACATATCCTAAAGCTGCAGCCTCGTTGCCCAAATGATATTCAGTTTCGGCTAAAAGAAGTAATACATCAGAAAACCTGTATATAAGCTCATTTTGAGCATACATATCGGCGTTCAGAGGATGTTCGTCCTGGCGGTATTTGCCATTCCAGTAGCCAGTTGGGTCATAAGGCTCGCTATATTTAGCACCCTTTGAATTTAATGATGGTAATAATTTTTTATCAGCTTCCCATTGCGCTATTGAAGCTGGCCATGAAGCGGCCACAACAGTGGCATCTAACCTGATAGAATCACTCTCGGCAATAAAAGCATCAACAAGTTTCTGAGTAGGCTTACAGAAGCCCCATCCACCGTCTAAACCGGGATAACCTTGCAAATCTCTGATACCCATTAACTGCATGTCAAGGTTTCCGGTAGCTACACCTCCCCAGTTTTCGCCATATATATCGGTATATGAAGCTTCGAAGATGCTTTCAGGGTTTCCGTCTTTCATCTCGTTTTTGCTTGACCAAAGGCTTCTGAAATTAGTAACTAAAGAATATTCGCCGGAGTTTTTCACAGCTTCAAGTTGTGCTTTAGCATCCTGCCATTTGTTTTCGTTCAACATGGTTGAATGGTAAACATAAACTTTGCCCAGGAATGCGCGGACAGTATATTCTGTTGCACGAGTAATAGCCAAATCAACACTTGATAATTGTTTTTTACTTTTTGGAAGGCCATTGGAAGCTATGGCATCATTGAGGTCTTTTTCAATTTGAGCATATATCTCAGCTATAGGGGTATTAGGCATTTCTGCCAAATCGGTTGACTTTAATGGCATTGGGACCGGCCCAAAAATATTGACTAAATTGAAATAATAATAAGCCCTGAGAAATTTAGCTTCTGCTTTAGCCCTTTTTAACGTGTCAATATCTTTGTCGGGATAATTGTCTAAAAGCTTATTGCAACTACCAATACCGGAATAAAATCTTTTCCAGAGATTGATTACGCCTAAATTATTAGGGTCAAGGGTAAACTTTTCAGCAGCTTCATATTCAGGACGGTCACCGGCAGCAGCGCCACCAGAAACAGCATCATCTGAAGCACTGTTAAAAGTAACATAAGTAGAATAACCCCATTGGGTGTTGTAGCACCATGATACTTGTGAATACAAGCCCCTGGCTTCACCATCAATCATGTTCAAATCCAAAGGCCTGTTTGGATCAGGGTCCTGGGCATATTTTCCAAAAGGTTCAACATCTAACCTATCTTCAGAACATGAGCTAAATATAGCCATGCACGAAAACAAAATCAGAAAAGTATTATATATCGTTTTCATTTTCATATTCATTAAATTTTAGAAAGTAATATTAACACCAATAATATACTGTTTTGCAGATGGGTACATACCCCTGTCAACACCAAAACTGTTGTGGTTCTTAGAATTGTTATCACCAGTATAACCAATTTCAGGATCTGAACCGGTATAGTTGGTAAAAGTCAACAAATTAGAAGCACTAACATAAAAACGCAATTTTGATATCTGAACTTTTTGGGTCAACGAAACAGGCAAAGTATATCCAAGTTGGATATTTTTCAATCTCAGGAAGCTACCGTCTTCAAAGAACAAGCTGTTAAAACCAATTTGGGTTGAACCTGTAGTGTTATCAGTATATCTGGCACGCATCCAGTCATTTGTACCGCTGCCTTCAGTCCATCTGTTGGTGTAGAATGTTTCAGCCCTGTTCAGGTGAAGGAAGTCGCCACGAAGGGTGTTGTTATATATTTCTTTGTCCACTTCGGCATACCAGAACATGCTCAGGTCAAATCCTTTATATTCGCCATTGAGGTTCAAACCAAATGTCCATGAAGGCATAGGTTTTCCGACGTAAGTATAATCATTACCGTCAATTTTTCCATCAGGAATACTTGCCTTTCCGGTTTTAGGGTCAACGGTACCTCCTACATCTTTAATTTTAACATCTCCAGGCACTGCATCAGGCTGAATCAATGTAACTACACCAGTATTAGGATCGGTATAAGTATAATTCCTTATTTCTTCCCAGCTTTGGAAAATACCCTCGGCTTTATAACCTCTAAAATACCATACTGGCTGACCTTCTTCAAAAGCAGTAGCCTCAAAAGGAGCCCCGTGTGCCCCATAACCTGTAAGCCTTTGTGCATTAAAATCGGTAACTTCGTTTTTTAAATAGGTAGCAGTAAGTTTTGCATCGTATTTAAAATCAGCAATATTGTCAGAATAGCCCAAATCAAATTCTAACCCTTTGTTAGAAACTTCGCCTACGTTATAATAAGCAACATCTCCGGAAGAAGAAGCCATCCAGGCAGGAAGAATTGGTTTTGCCAATAAATCAATGGTCTTTTTATTGTACCAGTCAATTGTTAAGGTCAACTTATTTTTAAGGAACCCAAAATCTACTCCGATATCGGTTTGTTCAGAAGTTTCCCATTTCAAATCTTCATTTTTGGTAACACCTGTTACAATCGTTTTAGCACCTCCTAACGATTGGGCTGTTTTGGTAGATATCCACATATAAGCATCAACATTTTGAGTGCTGCCATTTCGGCCCCAGCTCCCTCTAACCTTCATTAAAGAAACAAATGGCACATTGAAAAAGCTTTCTTTGTGAACATTCCAACCTAAAGAAAATGAAGGGAATACTCCCCAACGTTTTTTATCACTAAACAAAGAAGAACCATCGCGGCGAATAGTAGCACCAAACATATATTTTTCGCGAAAATCGTAATTCACCCTGCCAAAATAAGCCATCTTTGTGTTTTTATCTTTGAAACCTCCGTTGTCATCTCTGAGTTTTGAAAGAGTATCTGGTCTTTGCACAGCATCCAGATAGTTCCAGCTTTCATTCAACTCCTGAAGGTTGATACGGGTACCATTTACGCTATATCCTATGTATTGCTCAGCAGACTGTCCAACAGTTGCCGACACATTGTGATCGCCAAATGATTTAACAAAAGAAAGGGTGTTATCAATTTGTGAATTATAATACCTGGCTATTTGTTTATACACATAGCTGTAATCTCTTTGTCTGGTATCGTTAAGTTTGTATGCGGGCCCCCAGTTGTCATTGGTTACATAAGTAAGTTCACCACTAAAACTAAGCCTATAGGTTAAAAATTTAAATGGCTTGATTTCTGAATATGCATTACCAATAACCCTCTCGGTAGTAGCTACATCATTTTGAGACAACTGCATAATAGCCAAAGGGTTTACCCTTTCATTGACAGGCATGGTAGTATTACTGTAGTACCTTCCGTCTTCAGTTTTCAACAAACGGTTATTTAACAAATCTTCGCGGGCTGCCTCTGTAGTGTAATTTCTTCCAACAGAACGATAATAGGCAAAAACTTCAGAAGTATCGTTCCAATATGGGACAATAGTAGGGTCATGAGACATTGCAGCACTGATAATACCTCCATAAAGGTCATTTAACGGGAGGTTTCTGGATTTTGACTGTGCTACTGTTACATTTGACCCGAGTTTCATCCATTTGGTAGCCTGAACGTCACCATTTAAGCGGAAGTTATACCTGGTAAAGTTATTTTTTGCTCCTCCCACAACGCCATCCTGCGTAAAATAAGAAGCAGACAAGTACAGATTTGCTTTCTCAGAGCTTGCTTGTACCGAAATATGGTGTTTTTGCATCGGGGCTACCTGGAAAATTTCATCCATCCAATTGGTGCCATTAGAAGTGGTGTCCACATTGTCCCTAATATTGGCATAAGCCTTATCGGTTGGAGAATTTAATTTCTTATTGAACAAATTTGCCTTATATTGTTCAAAAGTCAAAGGCCTCAAATTAGCAAGAGCTTCAAGTTTATTATTAATGGCTTTGACATTATTATCATATTGTTTTTGAGTGATTGAACCATTAGACAATAAGGTTTGCTGGTTGGTCAAAGCTTTCTGTAAAGCTGGCTCAGCTATAGACCTTACCCTTTCATACTGATAAGCCGGAGTATTGTATTTAAATATCAAGCTGTCTGCTGCATCTGTCCAGTAACTAACCTTCTCAACAAAAGCAGGTAGTGCGAAACTTTTTATCGAATTGCTTGCTTCAATACTTTTGTCATAAGCATAAGCTTCCCTAAAATAATCTTTGTATTGGGCAGTGCTCATTACTGCTACAGGGTCTGCAACCTGCCAGCCATAATAACCATCATAGGTAACCGTAACTTTTTCCTTATTGCCCGCACCTGATTTGGTAGTAATGATAATAACCCCGTTGGCTCCTTCTGAACCATAAATAGCAGCAGAAGCAGCATCTTTAAGTACTTCAACAGATTCAATGTCAGCAGGGTCAATTTCGTTCATGACAAATTTCGAGGTTTTCATTCCGTCGATAATGAACAATGGTTCAGATTTACCATTGGATGATACACCACGGATACGAACAGTGACCTGTGCTCCGGGGTTACCGGACGTCTGGTTGAAAATAACACCGGATGTTTTACCTTGCAAAGCTTGTTCAACACGCAATGCTGGCTGATTTGCCAGGTCTTCTGCTTTAACTTTTGCAATAGAACCCGTTACCAGACTTTTCTTTTGAACACCGTATCCAACCACCACTACTTCATTTAATGCCTGAATATCGGGTTGTAAGTTGATATCCACAGTATTTGACTCGCCAATTTGCACTTCCTGAGAAGTATAGCCAACATACGAAACTACAAGAGTGCCCCCCTCTTGAGGAGCTGAAAGAGAATATACACCGTTAAGATCAGTAACAGTGACTTTAGTAGTACCTTTTAATGTTACGGTTGCACCGGGAAGAATATTCCCTGCCTCGTCAACAATCTTTCCGGTTATAGTCCTGTCCTGTGCATACAGCTGGACAAGGCCTGCCAGAAATGTAACCAAAAGAAGCATTTTTTTTACCATAAGCTTGTTTTGAATTTAGTTAATAGTTAATTAGTTATAAATAGTTATTTTTCAATATTTAGTTAGTTTTCTTGTTGATTGGCGTTGCTTATTGACCACCAAAAAATATAAGCCAGGCTGCAACTCTGAAAGGTTAATGTTTACATCGTTGCCATTGCTTTTTAAAGATTTAGCAATCTTTCCATCATAAGTGTAAAGGTCTATTATGTCTATCGGACGTGTAGTTTTTATGTTTACCACATCATGAAAAGGATTGGGGCTTACCGTTATATCATTCATTTGACTTTGAGCATTTTTGACTGATGTATTAATTGCAGGATTCTCAATACTTGAGGCATCTACTGAAAGATAAACATCATCAACAGCAATATCTGTAATAGAAGGTGCACCGCCCATGATAAAAAAGTTGCCGCAAGCGGTAAGGTCAACGCTTGAAAATTCGCTCATAGGAATTGCAATCTGATGCCACTGCCCGTCACGAACAAATCCGTATGGGTCATTAGGTTCATTGAAAATTATAGTTTTTTTGGTTCTGTTCGCCCCTTCAATACCTATATAAAATTCTTTTGTATCAGTAGTTTTTAAAGCAAAATGCAAAGATCCGTTCTTGTATGCACTTAAATCTACTGCCGGATTGGCGTACAAACCTGTTCCATACCAGGTTTTTCCAGCAACAGAAGCAAAAGACATCACATTCTTTCCTTCATAGGCATTAGTAGTAAGTACTTTCAATGTATTGTCCCATATATAAAGAAAAATGCTTGAGTTGTTTACTTCCAGTTTTTCTGAAATATTGGGATTTTCGGTATATAAACCCAGATAATTGCCTGCAGATGGAACTGAGGTTGACCAAAAAACCTTGTCTATGGATATCTCAGCAGCACCTGGATATTTAGCAGAAAGGGCGAACAAGCTTTTTATTTTACTAAGGTTTACATTTCCTTTAAGGCCTTTCACAGGCACTGCCACTTTATGGTAAGTATTGTCGGCTTCAAAGCCAGATAATGTATAAAAAGAACTTCCCCCGTCAAAATCATTTACTGCAATAGTTAATGGTTGTGAATTGTTTGTTTTTAAATAAAAACAAATACTTCCCTCATTGAACAAAATTAAATTCCTCTTTATCAAAGAATTAACAGAAACTGATAAAGAATCATTACTGCCAAGCAAATAAGCTAATGCTGTATCTCCTTCAAAAACTGCATAATTTGAAGGCTTACCAAAAGTACTGTTTACTACAATTTTAGCATCAAAACCTATATCTGCTTTATAAAAATAAGACCCTGTCTCGTCAAATACCCCAAAATTGTTCCAAATAGCTTCATCATTGATATTTACAGCTCCTTCACCTTCTTTTTGATAAAACTTTACCCAGTCAACATACATTGAGGCTGGAAGAGATGCTGTAATACCTGTAGCATTTGTTATACCCGGCAATTGTCCCCCTACGGCAAGGTTGAAAATAACATAATGCAGATAATCAGTAAATTCTTCGCCGTCAGCAGATGGTATATTCATAGTATAATAAGGTGTAGCGATAGAATCTAAATACATCTTTATATACATAGGTGTCCATTCTAAAGTATATAAATGATAATCTTCATTGAGGTTCTTGCCTGCAGTATAGGCTTTGGCATAGTCAGCCTGATTGCCTCCGCTTTCCCAATGAAGCGCCCCGGTAAGGTATTTGTTTTGGGTATTGCTGGCAATACCTTGAGCATGTCCCATCTCTAAAATATCAATTTCACCGCAAGCTGGCCAAGTATCAGGTGTAACACCCAATGTCCAAAATGCAGGCCAAAGGCCATTAGCGAGGTCAGGCACTTTAATACGGGCTACCAATTTACCGTATTTGAAAGAAAACTTAGCCCTGGTATCTACACGTCCCGATGTAAACTGATACCCATCATAGCTTTCTTTTTTAGCAGTAATGATAAGGCTATTATTCCCTGCCCCGTCACTTCCTACTGTTACATTTTCCTTTCTATAACGCTGCAATTCATTATTGGCACCGGTATTCCAAACTCCAATCTCATCTACATATCCCCATTTTGAGGAATCTAAAGTTGTGCCATCAAAGTTATCTTCCCAGACCAATTTATATTGTCCGGAAGTTTTAAGCCCTATCAAAATAAAAATTAGTAATGTCAGATGTTTTATCATAAAATTTGGTTTAGAGTTTCGCATTTCTAATAAAGTTAAGAAAAATAAGCAGGGAAACAAAATTTTCCCCACTTAATTTTCTCACTAACAATAACTTAAATGAAACCTCATTTGTCAACTAATAAATCTTGAACAAATGTATGCCTGTACCCCTCTAAACCGCTCACAATCTATTACATGAAACATACTACCACTATACTATTTTTTTACTACAAATACTCATCGTGCAATGCTCAAACACTTGCATTTGAATATTTTTCACGATATTCGCAATAAAAAAAATGGTCGGTTTCCCTAATGCAAAAATCAATATAGGGTTGCATGTAACAAGCAAACGCCCAGACGGTTACCACAACCTCGAATCGATATTTTATCCGGTTAACCTTACAGATGCAATAGAAATTGTAAAAACAGACGGGCATTTTTCATTTACAACAACGGGTATTACCATTGATGGAAAACCCGAAAATAACCTTTGCATCAAAGCATTTAAAATCATGCATAACCATTACAATATAACCAACGTCAACATGCACCTTCATAAAGCCATCCCTTTTGGGGCAGGTCTTGGAGGTGGTTCTGCTGATGCTGCCTGGGTGATAAAAATGCTCAATACTACATTTGACTTAAACCTCAACAACAAAAAGCTTCAGGAGATAGCCCTGCAGCTTGGCAGCGACTGTGCCTTTTTTATCGAAAACAAGCCTTCGTATGTAACCGGACGTGGCGAAAATATTGAACCCATTGACTTTTCGTTAAAAGGACGATATATCGTTATTGTAAAACCTGACATTTACATATCAACCCCCGAGGCATACAAGGGCATTGCCCCTAAGCCTGACAGGCCAGCTTTGCCTGATCTTATCAGGCAACCTGTTGAGATGTGGAAAAACATCATTGTCAATGATTTTGAAAAACATTTATTTATTCAACATCCAACACTTTCTGAGATAAAGCAAAAGCTATATGAAGCCGGGGCTGATTATGCCTCAATGTCGGGCAGTGGTTCGGCCATGTTTGGTTTATTCAGGCACGAAGTAGATTTGAAAGGCTTATTTCACGGGATGCAGGTGTGGTGCAAAGAATTATAAACAAAAAAAACGCCAGCTTTAAAATCCGGCGTTTTTCTTGATTTTATAAAATCCCTTCCCTTTTCACTAATTTTATTGAGCAATCACCTCTCCTTTAATATTAAGCATCATTTTAGGGTTCTCTGGGTCGTTAGAAATAACAGTGATTTGTTTTGCCTGGTTGCCGGTTCTTCCGGCAGAATTAAATTCAACAGCTATAACAGTAGATTCGCCTGGTTTTACAACCTGCGATTTCAGGTTAGTAGCAGTACAACCACATGAAGTCGCAATTTTACGTATCAGCAAATCACTTTTTCCAGCGTTTTTCACTACAAAATCATGTTTGGCCTTATCTCCAGATTTAATTGTCCCAAAATCATAAACAGCACTATCTATAACAATTTTTGGAGCATTAGCTTTTTGCTCAGGCGTAAGGGTCGTAAAATCATCCATAATATTTCCAGTAACGGTCATACGAGCTTTTGCAGGCACCCCGTTGATGGTAAGGTCAAATTTATCTACAACAAAGCCCCAATCGTTTTTGGCTTTTGCATCATACGTAACCTCTACAACAGCAATTTGCTTGGGCTGAACTTTTTCAGGAATAATTTTTACCTGCATCCAGTTAGGGACATTTTTAACCCCAAGGGCTACAACCGAATCAGATGAGTTGTATAACTCAGCGCTCGAAGTACTAACTTTTACCGGAGAAATAGCATTGAATGCAAATTGGGTAGTTTTCATCCTCACTTTCCCTAAATCTTGAGGAAATTTATCTTCAATGGTAGGCTCTTTGGGAATAACTTCACCCATAATGAAACCGTACTTGAAGCCGGCTCGGCATTAGATGTTACAGTAATTGATTTGGTAAACTTCCCGGGACGACCAGCCGGGTTATATGTAACCGTAATTTTGTTTTTAGCACCAGGCATAACAGGTTCCTTTGGCCAGTTAGGCGAAGTGCAGCCACAAGAGGCCTGTACGTTAGATATCACAAGCGGTTCGCCTCCTACATTGGTAAAAACAAAATCATAAGATACCTGTCCGGCAGATTCCTGTATTTTACCAAAATCATATTTTTCTGTAGCAAAAGCAATAGAGGCTTTTTTGCTTTGCCCAAATGAAAATGCACAGGTTACCATGATAAGCGTAACAAGTGTAAAAATGTTCTTTTTCATATTGTTATTGTTTAAGTTTTAAAAGTATCAATTTGAGCCCTGCAAAAGGTCTTTATATTACAAAAGAAATTATTTATTTTGCCAAATAAAAGAATGAAACGTTAATTTTTCTAAAGTTAGTAAAACTAAAACAATATAAAAGTACTCAAACCCTGACAAATAACTATTAAACCCTGTTCACCATATTTTTTCCCCTGTTCAAAAAAAAGTTTTTTAACCTCAGTAGAGGGTGGGATAATTTTGTTTGTCATAACGAAAACCAAAAACAAACAAAACATGACAAATTTGAAAAACATTCTTTTATGCATTACATTTTTTGTTGCAAGCATTACCATTTCTGCCCAAAATTTAAAACCAGCAATAGTACAGACTATCAAAGGGCGGGCCATTGACAAAGTTACAGGCCAGGGCCTTCCCGGAGCATCTGTAAAGGTTGAATTTACAGGAGGAGAAACCGGCGTAATGGCCGATGAAGAAGGTTATTTTAAAGTAACAGACATACCAGTAGGAAGGGTAACACTTTCTATCTCCTACCTTGGCTACAACCAGGCCACCTTCTCAGGTTTATCGGTTATTAGCGGCAAAGAGCTTGTGATTAATGCCGAAATGGAAGAAAAAGTAACGGTAACAGACGAGGTTATTGTTACTGCTGCCAAAAGCAAAGCCAGGGCAAACAACGAAATGGCAGTTGTAAGCTCGCGCATGTTTACTGTAGAAGAAACAGAGCGGTACGCAGGCAGTCGTGGTGATGTAGCTCGCATGGCATCTAACTTTGCAGGCGTTTCTTTTGCCAATGACAGCCGCAACGATATTATCATCCGAGGAAACTCACCGTCAGGCCTGCTTTGGAAACTTGAAGACACAGAAATTCCCAATCCCAACCACTTTGCCGAGAACGGGACTACCGGAGGCCCGGTGGGGATGCTCAATAACAACGTGCTGAAAAATTCTGACTTCATGACCGGGGCTTTTGCCGCCGAATACGGTAATGCGCTCTCTGGAGTATTTGACCTGAAGATGCGCAACGGCAATACTGACAAATACGAATTCCTTGGACAAGTTGGTTTCAATGGGTTTGAAGCGGGTGCCGAAGGTCCTATTAGTAAGAAAAACAAAAGCTCTTTTTTAATCAATTACCGTTACTCAACGTTGGATATGATGTACAAAATGGGCTTCTCTTTTGGCACCTCAGGAGTCCCAAAATACCAGGATTTATCCTTCAAAGCCAATTACCCGATTAAAAATGGCGTAATAACTTGTTTTGGTATAGCTGGTAAAAGTAGCATAGAAATGTTCGACAGCAAGCAAGATGAAGCCAAAGACGATATGTACACTTCCTCAGGCCAGGATTTAACGAATTACTCTTCGATGGCAGCTTCAGGCATTTCTCTCACGTTGTTCCCCGATACCCGAAAAGTACTTAAAATCTCCCTTTCGGGCCTCGCACAGGAAGGCGGCACAAATATTGACACTTTACAACAATTTAAGAACATTGTAAACACTGATACTTTTTATTATTACCGAATTCCAACGCGTACTCTTGAACATTACATTTCTGAATACAGGACTACAGCTACAGCCTCTCTTGCCAATAAGTACAATGCTAAGTTCAATACAAAACTTGGTATAAGTATAGACCAGATGGGCTACAACCTGGACACAAGGATATATCTAACAAAGAATGTACCACAACCAGGGCTTTACCAGGCAATGGATGCCTCAAAATCATTATTTGAAGGGCCTCAGTTATATAAAGCTTTTTACGAGGCTAGTATTAAAATTACTGACAAAATCACTTTTAATCCCGGCTTATATGCTACCTTATTTTCTTTGAACAATTCAAAAGCTTTAGAACCGAGGGCTGCATCCATTTTTGAATATAGCAATGGCAAAAAAATCAACATTGGCTATGGCTTGCATTCTAAAACTCACCCGTTATCAGTGTATTATTTGGTTGAAGCTGATGCCCCTACCCGTGCTGAAACCAATAAAAACCTTGATTTTACAAAAGCTCACCACTTTGTTATCGGCCACGATTGGAACATAAATAAAGATTTCCGTTTAAAAACAGAAGCCTATTATCAGTACCTGTTTAATGTCCCTGTTGAAACAAAAAGCTCGAGCTTCAGCCTTCTCAATAGCGGTGCAAGCTGGGGCGTGAATGCAGAAGACAGTCTTGTAAACAAGGGAAAAGGCTACAACTATGGATTTGAACTTACTTTTGAAAAGTTCCTGAGCCGTAACTATTATTTTCTTGTAACTACATCCTTGTTTGATTCGAAATACAAAGCCAGTGACAACAAATGGCGCAATACGGCATTCAATGGCAACTATGTAGTCAATGCATTGGTAGGCTATGAACACCCTGTAAGCCAAAAATGGACGCTTTGCTTTGACATCAAATCGTCTTTTGCCGGAGGCAAAAGATATACCGAGGTTGACATTGCAAAGTCCCTTCAGGAAAGAGATACTAAATATAAAGAAGACCAGGCTTTTGAAAAACAATACCCCATGTTCTTTAAGCTGGATGTGAAGTTTACTATCAAAAACAATAATTTGAGATATTCGCAGGAATGGCAGATATTTGTAGAAAATGTAACCAATCATCAGAACCTGCTATACGAATACTTTGATTCTAATACATTAAGGTTGAAAAAAGTAAACCAACTGGGCATATTTCCAATGATGATGTGGAGAATTAATTTCTAAAATAGCAAAACATGCATCTTACGCGGAAAGTAATAATAAAAGCGATAGCTCTCGTTTGCATTTGCACAACAATCATTATCCCTTCAGTTTATCTGATAAGTAATTGGCTCAACAACACGGAAATTGTCGTCAATGAAATTCTTTTAAATATAACATTTACTTTTGTTGTAACCTTGTCTATCACATCAGCTAACCTGTTTACCTTCCGCTTTTTCGAAAATAAATATGCCGGGCATAAAGGTTATTGGCGCATATTTTTGGTAGAAATGTTTATAACCTCTGTTAATGCCGCTGTAATCATTTCCATCATTGTTTACCTGTTCTATATTGTCTTAGGAGAATTCCCCAAAGGCCAGAATGAAAAAGTTGCCGCTTTATTTTTTGAAAATATTATTGTTGCATTAATTGTAAACGCAATAGCTTGCGGTCTTGCTGAAGCTTATATCATTTTTAGAAGATGGAAAGAGACGTTGATCCTTACTGAACGTCTTCAACGGGAGAAAGCCGAATCGCAATACATTGCCTTGAAAAGCCAGGTAAATCCGCACTTTTTGTTTAACAGTCTTAATACTCTTAGTTCTTTAATAAGGACTTCACCAGATAAAGCCATTGGTTTTGTTGACAAATTCTCGAAAATATATCGGTACGTGCTTGACTCATCCGACAAAATGCTTATTACCGTAAGACAAGAGCTGGACTTTATCAATTCTTATATCTTTTTACAAAAGATACGTTTTGGAGATGCCATAAACATTGATATACAAATTGAGAGTGAATACATGAACGACTTTATTCCCCCGCTTTCATTGCAATTGCTTGTCGAAAATGCCTTCAAACATAATGAAGCATCGCAAGAAGCCCCGCTTCAGGTCAAGATTTTTGTAGAAAATTCAAATATTGTGGTGATGAACAATCTTCAAATGAAGAGGATAAGGCCCGAGTCAACTGGTATAGGGTTGAAAAACCTGCAAGCAAGGTATAACCAGCTATGTGACGCTATGCCAGAATTTTATACTACTGAAAAACAATATATTGCAAAAATCCCTTTAATAAAAGACGAACAATGAACGTAATTGTTATTGAAGACGAAAAACCTGCAGCAGATTACCTTCAATCGCTGATACAAGACATAGATCCCAACATATCTATATTGGCTCACCTTGATTCGGTTAAGAAAGCTGTAAGCTGGCTTTCAAAAAACAGTTGTGACCTGATTTTCCTTGATGTACAGCTTTCGGATGGCATATCCTTTGAGATATTTGAACAAATCAAAGTCGAAACGCCAATTATATTCACTACAGCCTACGACCATTACGCTATAAAGGCTTTTAAGGTAAACAGCATCGACTATTTATTAAAACCTATCAATATTGAAGACTTAAGGCAGGCTATACAAAAGTATAAGACGCGGGCTGCAGAATCTCCAGCGCCAGATTTCTCTGTACTTTTTGAAAGCTTGAAAAAAGGGCCTTCATATCAGGAACGCTTCCTGGTTTCGGCAGGTACAAAGCTCAAATCTATCAAAACCGAAAATATAGCTTATTTTTACATACTCGAAAACGGAACTTTCTTTGTCACAAAAGAAAATCGGCACTATCTTGTCTCGCAAACACTTGAAAAGCTTGAAGAAGTATTAGACCCAAAACATTTTTTCCGCATTAACAGGCAATGCATTGTGCATATTGACGCAATCGAAAGCATGGAAGTAGTTTCAAAAAGCAGGCTTAAGCTGACCCTTTCACCCAAAGCCGATTTCGAAACCATTGTAAGCGTAAACAACCTTCACGATTTTCGGATATGGGTTAATAAATAATTGGCCAATGAGAAAATTTGAAAATTTGAAAATTTGAAAATTTGAAAATTTGAGAATGAAAAGATTTATCTCTTCGCTCTGTCTGAATAACAAAGCTTTTGAAAATAACATGAAGGAAGGGCTGGTTTGTAGCAAAGCCGCAAACCAGCCCCTCCTTTAACCCTTAAATAACTGATTGTCATTCCGAACGTAGTGAGGAATATCAAAATAAAA
>Ga0116186_1002908_pt1 | contig 15055 bp, 11 predicted proteins | sample AD_JPNNA4_MetaG_FD_89806 | JGI IMG/M metagenome (GOLD analysis project Ga0116186, IMG submission 89806) | Active sludge microbial communities of municipal wastewater-treating anaerobic digesters from Japan - AD_JPNNA4_MetaG | ecosystem: Engineered > Bioreactor > Anaerobic > Digestate | place...
GGCCTGTCGATGCACTCGGACCGGAGGTATATCCTAGGCATGCTCGAAGCGGGGGCCAGCGGCTACCTTCTCAAGGACTGCGCCTTCGAGGAACTGGCCGCGGCGATCCGGAACGTGGCCGCCGGAAACACCTATCTGAGCCCGAAAATCGCCGATGTGGTGGTCAAGGGGTATCTCGACAGGACGTCCGGCCCCTCCCCGGGGCTCGGCTCCGCCCTGACCCCCCGCGAGCGGGAGGTCCTGCAGCTCCTGGCCGAGGGGATGGCCGCCAAGGAGATCGCCTCGCACCTCAACGTGAGTGTCAAGACCGTCGAGACGCACCGCCGCAACATGATGGAGAAGCTCGACATGCACAGCGTCGCCGAGCTGACGAAATACGCCGTCCGCGAGGGGTTGGTGAGCATCGAAGGCTGAATCGTTTTCCCGGTGCGGGCGGCTCGCCGGTTCACGGTCTCACGATGCGGTCCCTGCCGCCGTTCCTCGTTTCCCTCCCCGCCGTTTTCGGCAGTACGACGGACACCCGGGAGCCGTTCCCGGGAGCGGAGTCGATCTCGATCCGCCCGCCATAGGATTTCACCCTCTCGCGGATGCTGAACAGTCCAAAACCGCCTTCGGAGCCCGCCGGGCCGATCTGCGCCGCGTCGAACCCCTCGCCGTCATCCGTGACGGTCACCCTCACGTCCTTCCCTTCCTCGGCGATGCGGATGCCCGCGCTGCGGGCCCCGCTGTGCTTGACGATATTCTGAACGAGCTCCTTGATCACCTGGAAAATCATCACGTCCAGCTCCTGCCCCAGGCCGGCGAGGTTCCCGGCGAACCGGCAGGCGAAGTCGATGCCCCGGCGGGCGCTGACATCCTCGGCCAGCGCCTCCACGGCCGCCCGCAGTCCCATGTCGTAGAGAACGGGGTTGGTGATGTCCGTCATGAGGGCCCTTGTCTGCCGGATGGACTCGCCGATGAGGGCCTCGGCCTCGGAGACGGCCCTGTGGAAGTCGTCGCTTCCCGGCATGTTCCGCAGCAGGTCGAGCCGCATCTTTGTGGCGGCCAGCGTCTGGGCCACCTCGTCGTGCAGGACCACCGAGATCCGCTTGCGCTCCCGTTCCTCCGCCATGACGAGTTCCGAGGCCAGCCGGCGCAGATCGCTGCGGCTCTTCTCGAGATCCTCCATGAGCAGCATCAGCTCCATCGTCCGCTCCCGGACCTTCTCCTCCAGTTCATCCCTCGCACTCTGCAGGGCCTGTTCGGCACGAACGCGCTCGGAGATGTCCTCGTTGAGGACGACGACGCCCCGGAGGCTGCCGTCGGGCGATTTGAGGGGAACGGCCGAATTGAGGATCGTCTTCCTCGTCCCGTCAAAGCACTCGATCTCGATCACCTCGTTGAGGCTCGTCTCGCCTTTTTGCACGGCACGGCTCACGGCCCAGTCCTCGGGGGCGAGGGGCGTTCCCGTGTCGGCCCACCAGGCTCTGTAGACGTGGAATTCGCTCGGCTCGACGTAGCGCGCACCTCCCCAGATCCGCCGTCCGGCCTCGTTGCCGTAGAGGATCCGTCCCGTTTCATCCGCGAACCACACGCCGACAGGGAGATGGTCCGCGACGGCCTTCATCCTCATCTCGCTGGCCCGCAACTCCTCCTCGGCCTTCCGGCCCTCCGTCACGTCGATGCAGATGCCGGACATGCGCAGGGGGCTGCCGTCGTCGTCGTAGGACGTGCTGCCCAGGGCCCGGATCCATCGCTGTTCCCCGTCGGGCCGGACGATGCGGTACTCGTTCTCCAGGGGCGTCCGCTCTTGGATCGAACGGTGAATCCTCTCCACGGCCGCCTGCCGGTCGTCGGGGTGCAGGACGCCGAGCCAGGCATCGAAGGAGGCTTCCGCCCCGGGGTCCAGGCCGAACAGGGAATAGAACTCCTCCGACCACGTGAACTTCCCGGTCGAAATCTCCCAGACCCAGATCCCCGCCATGGCCGCCCTCTGGGCTATCCTGAGCAGTGCATAGGAGGCCCGGAGTGACGCTTCGGCCTGCCTGCGATCGGTGATGTCCATGAAAATCGCCGCGAACTGCCCCGATGCGGGCCGGTAGGCAAAGACCTCGTAGTCCCTGCCGAGCACCGAGGAGCGACTCTCGAAATGCGCAGGCTTTCCGGTGCGCACGACCTCGGCGTACCGCCTGACCCAATCGGGTTCCGTGCCGGGGAGAACCTCGGAGACGGTTTTTCCGATCACCGCCTGCCGCCCGAGCCCGGTCAGCCTCTCGAAGGCCGGATTGACGTCGAGAAAGCGGTAGTCGCAGGGCTCGCCGCTTTCGTCGTAGAGCATCTCGTGCAGGGCGAACCCTTCATTCATGCTCTCGAAGAGCCTCCGGTATCGCTCCTCGCTTTCCTGCAGGGCCGCCTCCGCCCGCCTGCGATCGGTCACGTCCCAGCCGTAGAGATTCGCGTAGGGGCCCTCCGGAATCGGCACCACGACAAAGGAGAAATCCCGGCCGGCGATGCGCATTTCGAGGTCCTTCGGGGCGCCCTCGTCCAATGCGGCCCGGACGGCCCGGTGCACCGGATCCGGAACGGGGCCTTGCCACTGCGCCAGGATCCGCTCCGCGGCGGGATTCGAAAAGAGAACGGTGCCGTCGCTGCCGACCCGCAGGACCGGTTGCGGATTCTGGACGGGGAAGAGGGATGCGCTCCGCACGGCCTCTTCCGCCTTCTTCCGCTCGGTGACATCGCGAATGACGATGGTCCTGGCCACCCCCGCCCCGGCTCGCGTCTCCGGTGAAAAGGACATCTCCACGGGCAGGATCGACCCGTCCCGGTTCCTGAGCTCCATCCGGACGCTCTTGCAGGGTTCCCCGCGCAGGCACGCCTGAAAGAGCTCGCGGGACGGCTCGGGGACAATCAGATCCCCCAGGTTTCGCCCGACGGCTTCCCGCGTGCCGTATCCGAACATCCCGCCGGCGGCCGGGTTCATCAGGAGGATCTTTCCCTCGCCGTCGATGGAGACGATCGCATCGGCCGCCATCTCGACAAGGGCCTTGAAGTGGGTTTCGGATGTCCTGAAAAAGGCGGCCAGGGCCTGTTCCACGGTCGTTCCCCTGCTCTTCGCCTCGCGCAGGGCCCCCACGGCGGCCATGACCAGGTAGACGTTTCCGAGGTACTGGGAAACCCGCCCAAGCCAGTTGATCGGGCTGCCGGGCGGGCCCAGGGCAATCCCGACGAGACCCATGCCGAGCAGCAGGATCGCGACGACGGTGTAGAGAAGAAATCCGGAAGGCCTCTTCGCATAAACCGTCAGCATCAGGGCGGCGGACACGGCCAGCAGCGTCACGGAGACGGCGAGGACGGCCTGCCGGAGTGCCGTCGGCCCCTCGCCGGGGACGAAAAACGGCGGGATCGAGCCGAGCATCGTCGCCGCGGTGAGCAGGGCAACCGACAGGAGCACCATCAGATAGGCCGCACCCGCCAGGGGCGCCCTGTGCGGCGGGGCCGGTTCGAACCCCTTTCCGATGGATATCGACAGGGAACTCAGAAAAAAGCAGACCGACGCGAAGAGAACCCCGCTGTTGTGAATGGTCAGGGCCTCGTTGGGACCGTGGGGAGGGCGGATCAGCCACCCGGCGGCCGATGAGGACAGCCCGAGCGCGAGCACGCCGCAGCCCAGCAGCAGGATGCTGACAAAGCCGCCGCGCAGATAAATCCGAACACTCAGCCCGGCGACGATCAGGCACAGGCCCGTGATGAAAACGGAGTTCAGGCAGAACAGCAGCCAGGGGGGTTCATAGACATATGTCCAGGATCGTAAGTCGGGTCCGGCCCGATACAGGATCGCAAGCAGAAGGGCAACTGCCGGGACGGGCAGGCACTCGGGTCTTCCGAAGAGGGTGTTCGAAAACCGGATCTTGTCCGTTTTCTCTGCGGGCTGTGACATCGTCCATCTCTCCGCCGGGCGAGCCGATTCCCGTCAAGAGGGGAGAAGCGGTTGAAAACGGCTGCAGGCGCATTCCCCGCGGCTTGCCGCGGGGGATGCGAGCATAATGACAGATAAAACAATGTCCTCGAGTTTCTGCATTCCCGGCACCCCGGTGCGGGAATTTTACTCCGCGGGATGCCGGGATGGTTCTCGTGCGGTCTCCAGGTGAAGCGACCCGGAATGGATTGTATAGGATTTTGCCGCGGAATGCACCGTGAAAGCATGAAACGGCCGGGCCTCTAAGCAAAATGCGCATGCGAAATCAGGGTTTTCCTGATACCCTTTCACGGCCGGATGCGCTAATCAGAAAATCAGCAGCGGGGCGGCGCGATCCGATGCGGCCGTGTTTCCCGGAAGGAGCGGCATGGATACGAGAGTCATGCTCGTCGACGATCACAAGATGTTTCGAGACGGGCTTCGGGTGCTGATCAATGCCGAGCCCGACATGGAGGTCGTGGGCGAGGCCGTCGACGGCAGGGAGGCCGTCGAGATGGCCCGCAGGCTTCTGCCCGACGTGGTCGTCATGGACATCAGCATGCCGGGCATGAACGGGATCGAGGCGATGCGTCACCTGATCCGGGACAGGCCGGAGGTCAAGGTGATCATGCTGTCCATGTACTCCAGCGGCCCCCTGGTGCAGAGCGTCATCGCCGCCGGCGCCGCCGGATATGTCCTGAAGGGCTCCGACTTCGCGGAGCTTGCCGCTGCGATCCGCGGTGCCCGCGGCCGCCCCGGCCGCTGATCCGCAGGGGAGACGTCCCATGGCATGTCAGCCGGGACACGCCGGCGATGCGGTGAGCCCGTTTTGGCCCCGGACCGGGCGCACCCGCTGCCTTGCCGTCTGGCCGGGGCGGTACGGGGTGATTCCGTGCAGAACCATGAGGCGACTGCAATGCCGCGGATCGCGGACCCCTACACCCGGTTCTGGGCCGCCGCCGCCCCGGCGCTGACGCTTTCACTGGAGAGCACCGCACAGGGCCTGTCGAAAGACGAGGCGGCCCGCCGTCTCGCCGTCCACGGGAAAAACCTCCTCAAGACGAAAAAACGCACGGACACCGCGGCGCTGCTCCTGTCGCAGTTTTCGAGCCCCATCATCCTGATCCTTGTCTTTGCCGCCTTCCTTTCCTTTTTCCTCGGCGATCTCCCCGACGCCGTCATCATCCTGGCGATCATCGGGATCAGCGGCATCCTGGGCTTCTGGCAGGAGCGGGGGGCCGCCCACGCCATGGAGAAACTCATCGAGATCGTCGAGGTCAGGGCCACGGTGCTTCGCGACGGGTCCGAGGCGGAGATTCCCCTGGAAGCGGTCGTGCCGGGGGATGTCGCGCTGCTGCGGGCCGGCGACACCATCCCCGGCGACTGCCGGATCCTCGCGTCGAGGGATCTCTTCGTCGACGAAGCGGCGCTCACGGGCGAGACATTCCCCGTCGACAAGATGGAAGGGGTCCTCCCTGCCGACACCCCGCTTGCCGGGCGGACCAATGCCCTCTTCATGGGGACCCACGTGGTGAGCGGCACGGCCCGCGCCCTCGTCGTGCATACGGGGCTTGCGACCGAATTCGGCCGCATCTCGGAGCGGCTCCAGGCCCGGCCGCCCGAGACGGACTTCGAGACCGGTGTGCGCCGCTTCGGGTTTCTCCTCATGGAGATCACCCTGTTCATCGTCATGGTCATCTTCGGCTTCAACGTCTACCTCAGGCGTCCCGTCATGGAGTCCTTCCTCTTCGCCATGGCGCTCGCCGTGGGACTGACCCCGCAGCTCCTGCCGGCGATCATCACCGTCAACCTCTCCCACGGCGCCCGGCGGATGGCACGGCAGCGGGTCATCATGAAGCGGCTCGCCTCCATCGAGAACTTCGGCAGCATGAACATCCTGTGCGCCGACAAGACGGGCACGATCACCGAGGGAGACGTCCGGCTTCACGGCGCCCTGGACATCGACGGCAACCCCAGCGAGCGGGTTCTCCTGCACGCCTTTCTCAACTCCTCCTTCGAGACGGGATTCCCCAACCCCATCGACGATGCCGTCCGCGCGGCCGGCGGATTCGACATAACCGGATACGAAAAGCTCGACGAGGTCCCCTACGATTTTGTGCGCAAGCGCCTGAGCGTTCTCGTGGCGAAGGACGGCGGGCACCGGATGATCACGAAGGGTGCCTTCGCGCACGTGCTCGATGTCTGCACCACGGCGGACTCGCCCGGGGGCGGCACGCTCGACATGGCGGCCGCCTCCGGGAAAATCAGGGCGCGCTTCGAGGATCTGAGCCGGCAGGGGTTCCGGGTGCTGGGCGTCGCCGTCCGCGAACGGGGTGCCGCCGCCTCCATCGGGAAGGAAAGCGAAGAGGACATGACGTTCCTGGGTTTTCTGGTCTTCGAGGACCCCCCGAAGGCGGGTATCGCGGACACGATCACGAAACTCCGGGGTCTCGGGGTCGGCCTGAAGATCCTCACGGGAGACAACGGGATCGTCGCCGCCTCCATCGGGCGGCAGGTGGGGCTCGACGACTCGAAGGTAATGACCGGCGTCGACCTCCGGACGATGAGCGACGAGGCCCTGGCGCGGAGGCTGACGGAGGTCCAGATCCTCGCGGAGATCGAGCCGAACCAGAAGGAGCGCATCATCCGCGCCCTGAAAAGAGGGGGTAACGTCGTGGGCTACATGGGCGACGGGATCAACGATGCCTCGGCGCTGCACGCCGCCGACGTGAGCATCTCCGTCGAGAGCGCCGTGGATGTCGCCAAGGAGGCCGCCGACATCGTCCTTCTGGGCCGCAGCCTCGACATCCTCATCGACGGCGTGAAAGAGGGCAGAAAGACCTTTGCCAACACGATGAAATACGTCTTCATGGCCACGAGCGCCAATTTCGGCAACATGTTCAGCATGGCCGGCGCGTCGCTTTTTCTGCCTTTCCTGCCGCTGCTGCCCAAGCAGATCCTGCTGACGAACCTGCTGACGGACTTCCCCGAGATGACGATCTCGACGGACAGCGTCGATGACGAGCTGGTCGAGCGGCCGCAGCGCTGGGACATCCGGTACATCCGGAACTTCATGATCGTCTTCGGCGTCCTCAGTTCGGTCTTCGACTACCTGACCTTCGGGGCCCTGCTCTTCGTCCTTCATGCCGCACCGGAGACGTTCCGGACGGGGTGGTTCATGGAGTCCGTCATCTCGGCCTCCCTGATCGTGCTGGTGATCCGGACCCGCCAGCCCTTCTTCCGGAGCCCGCCGGGACGCCTGCTCGTTCTCGCCACGATGACGGTGGCCGCCGCCACGCTGATCCTGCCGTTCACGCCGCTGGGGACCCTGTTCGGATTCATCCCGATCCCGATGGAATTCATCGGCCTCATGGGCGCCATCGTCGCATTCTACGTGCTGTCCGCCGAGGTCGCCAAGCGGCTTTTCTACGCGCGCCTGGAGGCACCCGGCCGCCGATGAAGCCGGCGGCAGGCCCCTCCGTCGCGTTGCCGGACCGGCGCTTGTGCTCGCCCGCGCAATGACGTATAGTGCAGAAAAACTCGACAGGGGGTATGCCATGGACCGGGGAAGACTATGCGTCAGCGGCCTGCTCCTGTGTCTCGCCCTCGCCCTGGCCGGCTGCGCCGCGCCCGTCGTGAGCCCCCGTGAAACGCCCGTCGTCAAGGTCGTCCGCGACAACGCCGCCTCGGTCGTGAACATCCGCACCGAGAGCCTCGTCGATCTCAAGGAGCACCCCGCCTGGGGGCAGTACGGCGAGCGGCTGGACCGCTTCTTCAAGCAGTACTTCGGCGAGGACTACTCGGAGGGCACGGTGAAGCTCAAGAGCGTGGGCTCGGGCGTCATCGTCGACAGGGCCGGCCTCATCGTCACCAACGCCCACGTGGTGCACCGCGCAAAGACCATCTACGCCGTGCTGCGCGACGGCACCGTGGCGGAGGCCGCGGTGGTCAAGGTCAACACCCTCGACGACCTGGCCCTGATCCGGATCCGGCCCGACCGGGAGCTCCGGGCCGTTCGGTTTGCCGACGTGAAGACCCTGATGGTCGGCGAGACCGTCGTGGCCATCGGCAACCCGCTGGGACTCGAGAATTCCGTCACCACGGGGGTCATCAGCGGCATCGACCGGGCCTTCAAGAACACGGAGTGCGACTACGCCTGCACGGGGCTTCTGCAGACGGACGCCTCGATCAACCCGGGCAACAGCGGCGGGGCGCTGCTGAACATGGACGGCGAGCTGGTGGGCGTCAATCTCGCCGTGGTGCTGGGGGCGCAGAACATCGGGTTTGCCATCCCCGTGGACAAGGTCGTGCAGATGCTGGAAGCACAGCAAACACACACGGAAACGGCCAGGTAATCGGCATCTCTCCCTCGAAAGGGATGGGGAGGCGATAGGAAAGGAAAAGCCCGGTCTGATGCGGCCGGGCTTCGTTGTTTTCAGGACGGCGCTTTTTACTTGCCGACCACGAGCTTCTGCCCGGGCTTGACCGGGTCATTTTCGCCCAGGTTGTTGAGCTTGCGCAGCTCTTCGGGCTTCATCCCGTATTTCTTGCTGATGCCGTAGACGGTCTCCCCCTTGTGGACCGTGTGCGTTTTCTTGCCCGATGAGGCGGCCGCCTTTTCCTTCTTGTCCTTGGCCGCCGGCTTCGGCTTTTCCGCGGCCGCCGCGACGGGCCTCTTTTCCAAGGCCTCGACGCGCTGCGCGAGCGTGTCGATCTTGCCGGCAATCGCCGCCTCCGCCCCCTCGGCGGGAAGCCTGGCCTGCAGGGCCGCCTGCTGCTTCTCCAGGGCCACGATCTTCTGCTCCATGGCGGAGAGCTTCGTCTGCATGAGCCGCGCCTCCTCCTTGGAAACCCCGCCGCCCGCCAGCATCAGGTACGCGCCCCCGAGAACGGCAAGCACCGCGGCGCCGACAGCGGCAATCACCCCGATTTTCTTCTTGTCCGGCCCCGACGGCTTTCGGTCCGGCGAATAGACCTCCTCCTCCGCGTCCATCAATCGGATTTCGGGATCCTCGGGCATGGCACCACTTCCTCCTGGATGTTATTAGGCCCCCCTCCAGACCCAAAAACCTCATACCACAAAAATGCAACAGATGAAACGGGAATCGGGCGTCTTCCGGCAAAGAAAAGGGCCCGACCGGAGTCGAGCCCCCAGGAGAGAGGATTCGGGAAAAGCTCTCGGATCGAATCCGCCGTCCGCCGATCAGAAATTCACAGCGTCGATCCCCTTGAGTCCAAGGATTCGGCGCGCCTCGTCCGGGGTCGCCGGCTCGATGCCCAGCTCGCGGGCGATGCGGATGATCTTGGCGACCTGCTCGCCGCTGCTCTTGGCGAGGACGCCCTTCTCCAGGTAGAGACTGTCTTCGAGCCCCACGCGGGCATGCCCTCCCATCAGCAGCGAGCCCGTGCACATGGGGATCTGCGTGCGCCCGGCGGCGCAGACGGAAAACTGGAACTCGCCGATCTGCTTGCGCGCCGTCTCGACGAGGTAGACCAGGTGCTCCAGCGTGGCCGGGATGCCGCCGAGGATGCCCATGACGAACTGCAGGTAGACGGGCTTTTTCGCGATGCCCCTCTGCAGCAGGAAGGCGAGGTTGTTGATCATCCCCACGTCGTAGATCTCGAATTCCGGCTTGGCCCCGTTGGCGTAAATGATCTCGAGGTACTGGCGCATCGTCTTGAACGTGTTGGGGAAGATGAAGTCTTCCGTCAGGTCGAGGTAGGCCTCCTCCCAGTCGTACTTGAACTCCTTGACCTGGTCCTTGATGTGGAAGAGGGCGAAATTCAGCGAGCCCGCGTTGAGCGAGGTCAGCTCCGGCTTGAGGTTCGAGGCCACGCGGACGCGGTTCTCAACCGGCTCGCCGAGCTTGCCGCCCGTGGTGAAGCACATGACGACGTCGCACTGTCTCTTGACGGCTTCGGCGATCTCCCGGTAGATGTCCTGGTCGGCGTTCGGCAGGCCCGTCCGGGGATCCCGCACGTGTATGTGCACGACGGCGGCCCCCGCCTCGTAGGAGCGGAGAGCCTCGTCAATGAGCTGCTTGGGGGTCACCGGCAGGTAGGGCGACATGCTGGGGGTGTGGATGGCGCCGGTGAGAGCGGCGGTGAAGATACGCTTGTTGCTCATGGTGTCTTTCAACGTGCCTTTCTATTCGTAGTATTTCCGGTTCTGCTCGAATTCCCGGATGAAATCCTCGACGAGCTCCGCAAGCGGGTACGCGGGCTGCCAGCCCCACTCCCGGCGGGCGCACTCTTCGCTGATTTTCAGGGAGCCCAGCTCCCGGAGAAGTTCCACGACAACGGGGTCCGGCCTGAAGGAGAGCTGCGCCCCCGGGATGCGCTTCCTGACGGCATCGACGAGTTCCTGCGCCGAGTAGGGCGGCGTGATCCCGGCGATGTTGTAGATTCTCGTCTCGATGCGCCCCGGGTCGGCTTCAGACAGTTTCTTCAGGGACAGGGCGGCATCCTTGAAGTAAAGGGCGGGACACCGCGTTTCGGGAGTGCAGTTGATCTCGTAGGGGAGCCCCTTGAGGGGATATTCGATAGCCCAGGCGTTGTAGATGGACATGTGAGCCGTCTTCGCCCCCGGCCCCACGATGGAGGGCAGGCGAACGCCCCGGAAGTCCAGGCCGAAGCGCCGGTGGTACCACCGGCCCGTCAGTTCCCCGAAGGTCTTCGTGATGCCGTAGAAACTCGACGGCCGCTGGATGGTGCGGTCGTCGATCGTGTCGCCCGGGATGTCACGGCTGTAGGTGGCGATGGTGCTGCCGTAGATGACCTGCTTCATCCTCTTGATGCGCGCCGCCTCGAGGATGTTGACCGTCCCGACGACGTTGGCGTCGAAGGCCGCCGCGGGGTTGTTCTCCGAGGGCAGCGACAGCATCCCCCCCAGGTGAAAGATCCGATCGACGCCGTGCCGCTCGATGCAGTCCATCAGGACAGGCAGGTGGGCGAGGCTTCCCTGCTCGTAAATGTAGCGTCCGCGCCGCCCGGTCAGCGGCCCCTGGAGGGGCGCGATATCGAATACGACGGGTTTCTCCCCGTCGTCGATGAGGAGTTGCGCGAGGCAGGACCCGATGAAGCCCGCCCCGCCTGTGATCAGTGTAGCCATGGGATACCCTGTGAATCGGTTGTCGGGCGGCAACCGCCCGGGACGGGGTTCTCCTGCAACCCTGTCCCGGGCGGAACCGCACACGGTTACTTCATTTTGCAGCCCGTCTGTTCGCAGGGCACCGAGACGTCCTTTGCGGGGATCATCGTGGCGGGGCCCTCGAAGGCGTGATCCTTGAAGAACTTGTTGTTCTTCACGATCTCGACGACCCAGTAGGGGGTCTGGGCCTGGTGGTCGCAGGCCCTCATCGTCCAGGTCCCGGCGATGCCGTCATAGGAGAGTCCCTCCCAGGCCTTGATGACGGCGGCCACGTCCGTCGTGCCGGCCTTCTTCACGGCCTCGGCCCAGAACATGGTGGCCATGTAGGACTTGCCGCGCAGCCACGTCGGGTAGTAGCCCTTGTCCTTGTAGAACTTCTGGACAAACTCCTGGTTCTTCTTGTTGGGGATGGAGAGGACGTAGACCTCGGCGCCCATGTCGCCGACGATGAGCTTGTCGTCGCCGAGCGTCTTGATCATGACCTCGTCGTTGATGTAGTAGGAGAAGACCTTCTGCTTCATGCCCATGGGGCGCCCCTGCTTGAGCAGCAGCGTCAGGTCGTTGCCCCAGTTCGGCGTGAAGATGACCTCGGGCTTGGCTGCGATGAGCTGGCTGGCGTAGGGGGCGTAGTCCTTTGTCCCCGCCGGGTGGTACAGCTCGGCGACGACCTTCGTCTTGGGCGCGATCTCGGCCAGCTTCTTCTTGAAGGCGGCCACGGCCTCCTTCCCGAAGGAGTAGTCCTGGGCGATGATGCCCACGCTCTTGTAGCCCTTCTTCGCGATGAGCTGCGCCAGCGCGAAGGAGCGGCCGTCCGTGCTCCCGCCGGGCCGGAAGAAGTTCCTGTTGCACTTCTCGCCGGTCATGCTGGAGGCGTCCATGCCGTAGGTGAACATGATGACGTTCTGCTTCTCCGCGAGCTGGGCCATGGCCGCCCCGACGGAGCTGCCCGTGCCGCCGCAGAAGAACTTCACTCCGTCCTTCAGGATCAGGTTCTGCGCCTTGCGCGTGGCCACGTCGGGCTTGAGCTCCGAGTCGATGGGGATGACTTCCACCTTCTTGCCGAGCAGGCCGCCGCTCTCGTTGATGACCTTGGCCGCGTACTGCACGCCCTCGAGGTAGCGCTCGCCGATGTCCTTGAACGTCCCGGAGAGCGGCTCCGTGGCCCCGATCTTGATGGTGTCCTGCGCCGCCGCGGATCCCGCGAGTGCGAGCAGGACGGACAATACCGCCAGTCCGAACAGCTTCTTCATAAATCCGTACCTCCCTTTTCTTTGACCCGAAGGCCTTGTTGCATTCCCATGTTCGTCACGTGAATCCGTGGGAGCCCGTTGCGCATGCCTCTCGTGCATGCACCTCTGCACTCATGCAGAGAGACACGGAGCTTCCCCGGCCCTACACTTCCAGGTAGTTCCTTCGGATCTCCTCGGCCGCCAGCAGGGCCTCTGTGTCTCCCTCGAAGACCATCTGCCCCTTGCCCATGATGTAGAAGCGGTCGGCCACCTTGATGGAGGCCTTGAAGTTCTGCTCCACCATGAGCACCGTCACCCCCGAACTGCGGACGGCGGCGAGCATCTCCAGCACGTCCCGGACAATCAGGGGGGCGAGCCCTTCCGTTGGCTCGTCGACGAGGATGAGCCTGGGGTTTCCCATGAGGGTCCTCGCCACGGTGAGCATCTGCTGCTCGCCGCCCGACAGGTGTCCGCCCTTGTTGTTGCGGCGGTCTCTCAGCTTGGGGAATTTCTCGTAGACCCTTTCGATCGTCCAGGCGCCGTCCCTGCCGCCGCCCTTCGCGTCCTGCACCCCCATGAGCAGGTTCTCGTGGACGGTGAGGCTGCGGAAAATCCGCCGGTCCTCGGGGACATAGCCCACGCCCAGACGGGCAATCTCGTAGGGCTGTTTTCCGACCAACTCCTGCCCGCGGAAGAGCACGCTCCCCTCGCTGGGCTTCACGAGCCCCATGATGCTCTTGAGCGTGGTGGATTTCCCCACGCCGTTGCGTCCCAGCAGGCAGACGATCTCGCCCTCCTTCAGGGCCATGGAGACGCCCTGCAGGATGTGGCTCTTTCCGTAGTAGCTGTGGATGTTCTTGACTTCCAGCATGTCATCCGTCCCCCAGGTAGGCGTCCTTCACCCGCTGATCGTTTCGGATCTCGTCGGGCTTGCCCGAGACGAGAATCGTGCCGTAGTGAAGGACCGAAATCGTGTCGGCCAGCGAAAACACCACCTCCATGTCGTGCTCGATGATGATCAGCGTCCGCCCCGCCGTGACGCGGTCGATCATGCGGATCGCCTGGCCCGTCTCCTCGCGGGTCATCCCCGCCGTGGGCTCGTCGAGCAGGATGAGCTCCGGTTCCGTCGAGAGGGTGATGCCGATCTCGAGGGCGCGCTGCTGGCCGTAGGACAGGGCGCTCACGGGCATGTGCATGACGTCCTTCAGCCCGACCTCCTCGACGATGGCCAGCGTGCGCTCGTTGATCTCGCGGTTCCGATCGGGCCTGCGGAAGAAGTGATACCGCATGCCGAAGCGGGAGCGCACGCCGGAGCGGATGTTGTCGAAGACGGAGAGTTCCTGGAAGACGTTGGTGATCTGGAACGACCGCGAAAGGCCCATGCGGTTCAGCACGTGGGCCGGCCTGCCCGAAATGTCCTCGCCCTTGAACAGGATCGCGCCCGACGAGGCTCTGAAGTTCCCGCTCACGATGTTGAAGAGGGTCGTCTTGCCCGCCCCGTTGGGGCCGATGACGGCGTGTCGCTCCTTTTCCCTCACGGTGAAATCGACGCCGGTGAGGACCTTGAGACCCGAGAAGTCTTTGTGGATATCCTTGACGTGCAGGTATTCGCTCATGATGACGCTTCCTTGGCTGCCATGGGTTTTCCCGTGCCGCGCCTGCCGGCGAGCAGGTTTCCGGCGGACTGGATGATCTGCGAAAGCCCGCCCGGGATGAAGAGGACCATGAAGACGAAGATCAGGCCCATGAAGAGGGGCCAGCGGTCCGTGATGTCACTCAGGTAGTTCTGGAGGATGATGTAGACCATCGCCCCCAGCATCGGCCCCCAGAAGGTCCCCGTCCCGCCCACGAAGGTCATGAGCAGCACCGTCGTCGTCATGTCGACGCTGATGGCCGACTGGGAGCAGAACTGGAAGTGCAGCGTGTAGAACGCCCCCGCGAGTCCCGCCACGGCGCCCGTGAAGGTGAAGAGGATCAGGCGGCTGATGTTCGTGTTGTAGCCCAGAAACTTCATCCGCTCCTCGTTTTCCCGCATCATCAGCACCGTCTGCCCCATGGCCGTCTGCGTGAAGTACCAGCAGAACGCGATGGCCGCCCCGACGATGACGAGGGTGAACGCGTAGAAACTCTCGATCCCCGCCAGGCTCACCGTGGTGAACCCCAGGGCGAGATCGGGCCGCGTGACGCTCAGGCCGTCGTCGCCGCCCGTGATGGTGTGCCACTTCGTCGCCACGGCGTAGAAGAGCGAATTGAAGGCGAGCGTCAGGAGGGCGAAGTACGAGCCCTTGTGCCGCAGCAGAAGGCCCCCCGTGACGAAGCCGACGGCCGTCGTCATGGCCAGGGCCAGGCCGATGGCGCTCCAGATGGAGAGGCCCGGGATATGAATCAGCGAGACGGCGACGGTAAAGGCGCCCATGCCGAAGAACATGGCGTGCCCGAAGGACAGAAGTCCTGCATAGCCCAGAAGGAGATTGTAGCTGACGGCGTAGAGGGCAAACAGGATGATCTCCGTCAGCATGTTCAGGTGGTAGGGCTTGAGCACGAACGGCATCGCGGCCCCCAGGGCGAAGAGGGCGGCGATCAGGGCTACGGGTGCGTTTCTCTGGGTCTTCATTGTTTCTCACCAAAGAGTCCGGAAGGTTTGACGATCAGGACGGCGGCCATGAGCAGGTAGACGAGGGCCACGGAGAGCTTCGGGAAGAGCAGGACCCCGAAGGACTGCAGCTCGCCGATGAGGAA
>Ga0116186_1002914_pt1 | contig 15038 bp, 12 predicted proteins | sample AD_JPNNA4_MetaG_FD_89806 | JGI IMG/M metagenome (GOLD analysis project Ga0116186, IMG submission 89806) | Active sludge microbial communities of municipal wastewater-treating anaerobic digesters from Japan - AD_JPNNA4_MetaG | ecosystem: Engineered > Bioreactor > Anaerobic > Digestate | place...
CGCATGGCTTGTATTGCTGGCCGTTGAATTCCTGACCGCCGGCCTGGACTACCACTTTTATGAAACACCCTTGTTATCCGGCTCGCATTTATTATCCAATGCAGCTTTTTACCTATATGTCAGGTCCCTTACAAGATCGGGTTTCCACTTAAAATACAGACACCTGGCGCACTTGTTGCCGTTCTTGATCTTCAAGATCCTGGCCTACATCCTCAACGCTGCCCTGATGATGGGGGATTATCTGGTTTATGAGGAAGACTATATGTTCCGTTTTTCCTACGCTATAACAAGCCTGGTATCATGGCTAATATACAGTCCCTTAAGCTTGACCATGGTCTATCATTATCGGGCCAATCTGCTCAATCAGACTTCCCGTATTGAAACCAACGAGAACATCAGATGGCTGATGACTGTTACTGTTTTCTACGTGATTTATTGTTTTCTCACTTATATCATATCATTTGTCCTGATCATCAAGGGAGATTACTATTCCAGTATCCCGGAAATAATCAATTATTCCCTTCTGTTGTTCCTTCTTTACATGCTGAGTTTTTATGGTCTCAGGCAAAAACACATACCGGAAGCATTTCAAATATCAAATGACAAAAAGAACAATAAAAAACCCCTTCTGGATGATCAGACCAGGAAGGAAATCGGTAAGCAGGTGCTGGCATATTTCCAGGAAAAGAAAGCTTACCTGAATCCGGACCTGAACATGGACATCCTCTCAGCAGATCTGCAGCTCCCCAAGCACCAGCTCACCGAAGTGCTGAATACAGAACTGGGTAAGAACTTTTTCCGGCTGGTCAATTCATACCGTATTGAAGCAGTTAAGAAAATGCTGGCAGGCAGCAGGAATCATTATTCCATAGAGGCAATCGGTTTCGAGTGCGGATTTTCCAATAAATCTTCATTTTATAAAATATTCAAGGAAACTGTGGGCGAAACGCCCTCGGAATACAAAAAAAGAATTTCAGAAGGATGATTGTTGTCCATCTTTTAAAAAAATGATTGATTTTCGATTCCTTTTGTCTTCATTTGCACAAATTTTCGATACATGAAACGATTTTTCTTTTTCGTCATACTGATTAGTACGGCATTGCAAGCCCGGGCCCAGTGGAATGGGAATACAGACCTGGCTATCCATGGTTATGGGAGAGGGTCTGTTTACGGAGGCAGCAAGGCTTATGATTTGGCTTCCGTGTTTGCCGAATTTTCGCTGCAGGCCTCGGCCAGGAAAGGCCCCGCCGTTCTGGTATCTGATATCAGGTTCAGCACAGGCATGTTCTATAACGAAAAAGATACCCGGTTCCTTATCAGGGAACTATATGCAGGGTATAAAAGCCGGAAGTTTGATGTTTTCCTGGGAAACCAGATAGTCAACTGGGGGCGTACTGACGGATTCAACCCAACAAACAACATAAATCCCAACGATTACTTTTTTCTCTCATCGGATCCGGCCGATCAGCAACTTTCCAATTTCATGTTGAAAATGCAATACAGGCCTCTTCCGGGGATTGATCTTGAACTTGTCGCCATACCGTTTTACAAAATGTCAGATTACCGGTTTGATCTGTTTGACATGGGAGAACTGGGGAATTACCTGCTATTCGGGGATGATATGCTCCCTGAAAGGATCCTGGCTAACGGGACATATGCTGTACGTGCCAATTTTGATTTTCCGGAATTCGGCGCTTCCGTTTCCTGGTTCCAGGGATATGACCCGTACCATGGATTCAATGTGGTTTCAGTGAACTGGACATCGGCACAGCCTGTGGTACGTATTGCCTCCACACCTTACAGGAAAACCGCGATAGGCGCAGATCTGGCTATACCTGTAGGAAATCTGATGATCGTCCGGGCCGAGGCAGCTTACAACCATACGAAAAATCCGGACAAAAAAATGTTCATTCCCAATCCGGACATAAGCTATGTTGTTGGAATAGAAACCAATGTGTTGGGTTGTATTGTCATAGGCCAATACATTGGAAAATATACGTTTGATTTTTTCCCGTTATCCGTTCCGGTCTCTCCCAATGCTAATGACCCGGCGTCACTTGTCCAATACGCCGAGAAGTATATAGATTACGAGAACAGGTTATTCAACCGCAAAGTGTTCAATCAGCAGGAAAGGACCAACCATGCCGTTTCCCTGACCTTAACCAGGTCTTTTGCCTACGATGTCCTGTCTTTTGAATGCACAGGCTATTACAATATCACATCAAAAGAATGGTTTGTAAGGCCCAAGTTGAGCTGGAGGATATCGGATGCCCTGATGGCCGCTGTAGGTGGCAATTATATGAGGGGGGGAGAAAAAACATTGTACGGCTATTCTTCAGCCATAATGAACGGGGCTTTTGCAGAACTTAAAGTGATTTTTTAAAACATGGGACTATCTAATTTCGTCATTAAATACAGGTGGTATATCATAATTGTCACCCTGGTACTGGTACTGCTGGGGATTATTCCCCTGACAAAGATCCGTGTCAATCCGGATTTGGAATCTTACCTGCCCCAGACCATGCCGTCCATACAAAACAATAAGAAAATCGGCGAGTATTTCGGGAATGATGAGTTGTTGCTGATTATTTTCCAGACAGAAGACGTTCTTAATGAAAAAACGCTGAACAGGATCAGGAAGATAACGGATACCCTGTCCATAATGCCACAATTCGGTCGCGTCTACTCGTTGTTCCAGGGAAAGGATATCCGTTCGGAAGAGGGAAGTATGGTGGTGGACCCTGTTGTGCAAAGAATTCCCGATAATGAGGACGACCGTGAGGCACTCAGGGATGCGATCCGCAAGAATGATCTGGTATATAAAGTAGTGGTTTCTGAGGATTTCAAATACGCACTGATAATCCTGAGCTCAGACAAAACGGTCAATGACGACCACCTCATGCAGCTGATCCATGAAACACTGCAAAAATACCCCGGAGACGAAGAAATCTATATCAACGGGAGTCCCTTTTTACGGGATGAGGCGAGCAAGAAAATCGGCCGTGATATCATGCTGCTTTTGCCAATAGGCCTGCTGGTGATGTTTTTGATCCTGTATTTTTCTTTTCGGGAACTCAGAAGTGTGCTGCTGCCATTTTTCGTGGTGTTGTTTTCCATTGTGATTTCCATGGCCCTGATTCCGGTTTTTGGATGGGAATTCAGCCTGATAGGTGTGATCATTCCTGTCATGATGCTTGCCATTGCCAATAATTACGGGGTATATTATGCTGCCCGCTACCAGGACCTGCGGGCATCGCAACCCGATCTTGAAGCCAGCGAACTGGCCAAACAAGTATCCGGATACCTGGTTACTCCTGTCACCTTATGCGGACTGACCACAATAGTGGGAATCCTGGGCCTGGTGGCACATTTGTTCAGGCCCGCCAGGCAGATGGGTATCGTCTCGGCCATAGGCATTTCCTTTGCGCTGCTGGTGAGCTTGCTGTTCATCCCGGCAGTTTTGTCCCTGCTGAAGAAAGGCAGAATTCACAAAGACCTGCAAGACGGTTCGAAAGGTTTCATTCCTTCTTTAACCGAACGTGCCGGGGAAGGCATTACACGTCATCCCAAAAGAATAGTTGGCATTTTCATACTCTTTATGGCATTCTGCTCTGCAGGATTGTTCTTTTTCAAGACAGCCCCTGATTCCAATGATGTTTTGCCTCAAAGCCATTCATTCAACAAGGCCATAAACATCATGGACAACAGCTTTGGAGGGAGCAAAATGTTCAACGTGATGTTCCAGGGTGATGTGAAAGATCCCGCGTTGCTGGCATGCCTGGATAAATATGAGCAGGAACTTAAAAAAGTGCCGGGTGTGGGAACAGTCACCTCTCTTTCCTCCATCATCAGGAAGATAAGCAAAACCCTGAACGATTCCACCGATGCCGGTTATGACCACATACCCGATTCCAGGGAGGGTGTGGCCCAATACCTGGAACTCTATTCCATGAGCGGAGATCCTCAAGATCTGGAGCAATTTGTGGATTTTGATTATACGAGTACACTGCTCACTGTGCAGTTCAAAGCCGAGACCATCGGGGAGATCAGGAGCCTGCTTGCGAAAATCGAGGGGATGGCCCGGGAAGATTCACTGGAACCGGTCATAGGGGGCTACACACTGACCGATGTCGACATAAACGAGTCTGTAGAGAAAGGCCAATACTATTCCCTGCTGGTGGCCTTTGTGGCGATATTTATTTTACTGAGCCTTATTTTCAAAAGCTTTCAGGCAGGTCTGATAGGAAGCATTCCACTGGCCTTTGCCGTATTTTGCACTTTTGGTTTGATGGGCTGGCTTGGTAAGGAACTGGATATTGTTACCGCCTTGATTTCATCAATATCAATCGGTCTTGGTGTGGATTTCACCATCCATGTATTCTGGAGGATAAAATGGGAACTGGCACACGGCAACAATTATGGAAGGAGTATCAAGGCAACGCTCAAAACCATCGGAAGGGGTATAGTCATTAACGCAAGCTCGGTAATGCTGGGTTTTGCTGTTTTGTCTTTGTCTGCATTTCCACTTATCCGCTCTTTTGCCCTTCTGATAATCCTGTCACTCTTCCTGTGCCTTGTCTGCGCGCTGGTCCTGATCCCTGCCATATGTTACTGGACAAGGCCCAAATTCTTAGAAAAATAAAGGAAACTCAATACTATGAAACTACTGTTAAAATCGCTTTTCACCGGACTGCTTCTCTTATCGGGCACCCCCGGGTTATTTGGACAATCTGCAGCTGAAATCAGCAGTAAATCGAGAGAGGTGGTTGACCTCGGCACGATGCAAATGGATTTCACCATTTATATCAGGGACAGCAGGGGAAGCGAGCGGGTAAGGCAACTGACAATGATATCGCGCATTTTCAATGATGTGAACAAGACACTGGTACGCTTTACCGCGCCGTCTGATGTACAGGGTACGACATTGCTTATATTTGACAACAAGGACACAGAAGATGACATGTGGATCTATATGCCGGCCTTGAAGAAAGTACGGAGGATCATCAGTTCCGAACGGGGCAAAAGCTTTATGGGGACTGAGTTTACTAACGCCGATATGAGCAAGCCCAACCAGGCGGATTTCAATTACTCCCTGCTGGGCACTGCAGATCATGAGGGCAAAGCATGCTGGAAAGTCCAATCGGAAGGAAAAGATCAGACAATTAATAAAGCTAACGGCTTCAGCAGGACAATCAGCTATATAGATAAAGCCAACTACTTGTGCTACAAAGTGGAATACTATGACCTGTCTGGGAATTTGCAGAGGATCCTGACTTCTCACGATTATAAAAACGTGACGGCCAACAAATATTTTTCCTATAGGACCGTCATGGAAAATGTTCAGAACAAGCGTGTGTCCGAAATGGTCATCAACAAAATAGATACAGGAACGAAATTCCAGGAGGATATTTTCTCTCCCAATGCACTGCAGCAATAATAGCTAAAGAAGCTGCCGCTCCTCTGCAGAATAAAGGATCTGCTCCAGCAAGGGTTTTAGGGAATCCCTGAAAATGTAGATTAGGATAAGGCACAATATGACCACCAGGATCACTGTAAGAACTACCAAAACACCGGTGGATGCTTTTTTCTTTGGTTTATTTACGGTTGTTTTTTGTGGAATCTTATTTGCCACGGGTAAGGCCGGTCCATCCGTTGTTCTTTGAACCGGTTGGTCCGGTGTTTCCTGCTCCTGCAGCTCTGCGGCCTGAGACGTGTCTTTTGGCAGATCGCACCTGACCTTGGCAGGGACGAGCAGCGGACGCAGGGACAAGGGAACCAGCCCGAAACCATTTGGATTGACAGAGACGTTCTTATCCATGACAAAAAAAACATCTCCCTCGCGCGTTTTCCTAAGCTTCCCGAAACTGTGCAATGTAACCGATTTCTCCCTGGCCAGCTTTTTGGAAATATCAGAAAGCAAAGCCCCGAGTTCTTCTTTCTCTCCATATGCCTCTTCCAGCAGGCCGTCATTCCATGTTTCGCTTTCGCGAAAAAAAATCCGTCTGCCTGGAGGAAGGAGTATGTGGCCGTTCTTGGTAAGTGTGGCGGGGGTATCTTCTGCCATGAAACTACCCATGCTTCCCAATGAAACCCGGTTGTGTGTACGAAGCAATTCTATGCAATGGGATGAAAGCTGGGATGTGTCCATAAGTTGGACAAATTTACACTTTTTTTACTAAGATTTTGCTCTTTCAGGAAAAACCGTTTATCTTTGCACTCCCTAAAAGGAAAAAAATTCCTCATTAGCTCAGTTGGTTAGAGCACCTGACTGTTAATCAGGGGGTCCAAGGTTCAAGTCCTTGATGAGGAGCCACAGTTTAAAGCACTTACGAAAAACGTAGGTGCTTTTTTTATTGAAAAAATCATATGTTTTTGGGGCCAAAACATGGTGTTATGTAAACCAATATGTAAACCGGAACACAACACTTAACTAGCTGATGAACACGATTATAGATGTTGTATGCTATCGCTCAAAAACCCTGTCAAGTGGAGAATCGCCACTAATGCTGAGATTAACCAAGGAAGGGAAAAGAAAATATGTAAGCCTTCAAATCTCCTTAAAGCCTGATTATTGGGATTTTAACAAAAACAAGCCAAGGAGAAACTGCCCTGAGAAAGACTCAATAAACTTCAGCTACCTGTATTGTGGCATGAACGCAAAATGTGCCTACGAAATAACTCTTTGTAAACAATTTAAAATGCAATTACACGTGGGAGTACAGAACGCGACTCGGGCTATATTTACGGTCCCTCGCTGCCCGGGAGCGTAATTATGAGTATCCGTTTTGATATATAATTATTTATATTTGTTATGGCGGATAAGAATGTTATGCTATGACCGTTCAGCTTATTATCACCCTTTGTGTACTATTGCTTTTCGCATATATTTTTGATATAAGCGCTGCAAGAACAAAAATTCCCTCGGTTGTTCTTTTGCTCTTATTGGGTTGGGGAGTCAGACAGGGTACGATTTTGCTTGACCTGCAGATCCCCAATCTCATGCCCCTGTTGCCTTTCCTTGGCACCATGGGGCTTATACTCATTGTCCTGGATGGAGCCATGGAACTGGAGGTGGACAGGTCAAAACTTCCACTGGTGGGTAAATCCTTTTTTATGGCCCTGCTGTCCATGGTTATTATAAGCGGGCTCCTGGGCTGGATAATATACCGGATAGACGGGATCGTTTCATTTAAGGATGCTTTGGCCAATGCAGTTCCTTTTGCCGTTATCAGCAGTGCCATTGCTATTCCGAGTTCCAGGAATCTGGGTGCTGCCAATCGTGAATTTGTAACCTACGAAAGCAGCTTCTCCGACATCCTGGGTGTTGTCCTGTTCAACTTCTTTGTTTTCAATAAGGTAATTGATGCCGGATCTGTGATCCATTCCCTCACGGGATTCCTGATAATTTTGCTGGTTACCGTGGTGGCTACTGCCGGGCTGATCTTCCTTCTGAGCAAAATAAAGCACCATGTGAAGTTTGTTCCCATTATTCTAATGATCATTCTCATCTATGCCGTGACCGAGATCTGGCATTTGCCCGCTTTGCTGTTCATTATCCTTTTTGGACTTATTATTGGTAACATTAATGTACTCAGACGCCACCGGTTAATCAGGCGCTTACAACCCGATGCGCTGTGTGCCGAAGTAAAGCGCTTCCATGAACTGATCACTGAATTCACTTTCCTGGTACGAGCCTCGTTCTTCCTTCTCTTTGGCTTTCTTCTGGAAACCTCCGAGTTGCTCAATTCACACACCATTGTGTGGGCCCTTCTGATTGCCGCAGGCATCTTTTTGTTCCGCTACCTGCTCCTCAAAATCTTCAGACTTCCAGCCCAGGAGTTATGGTTTATTGCTCCCAGGGGGCTTATAACCATACTGCTTTTCCTTTCCATCCCTATGGAGCAATCCTCGGCACTGGTAAACAAATCGCTTATGGTTCAGGTCGTGATTATCTCGGCCCTTGTCATGATGGGTGGGTCTTTGTTCCCCAAAGGCAAAACACCCGGAAGTCCGCAGGCCGAGGCCGAGCCCGATGCTCCTGATTCTGATGAACCTGAACAAGCCGAGCCCGACGCTCCTGATTCTGATGAACCTGAACAAGCCGAGTCCGACGCTCCTGATTCTGATGAACCTGAACAAGCCGAGTCCGACGCTCCTGATTCTGATGAACCTGAACAAGCCGAGCCCTCTGAACCCGTTGTGTCCGGATCCGCCGAATTCGGGAAAGCCGCTCCCGGGCCTACTGAACCTTCCTCATCCGGTCAGGCAAACCCGGAGTGCCGCGCAAGGCCTAATTTGTGAAAATTAAACACCAGAAAATCAGGCCTTTGAAAATCTCAAAATTTCTCTTGCGCGGCACTCCGGGTTTGCCTACGCGCGTTAATATACCACTATGTTTGTATATTGCTTTAATAAGACATGTATGCCTTCTATCTGTTTTTTCCCCAGTAAAATTTTTAACTTCTTGGGTAAAACCCCGGCCTGCTTCATCACCAACATCACCCCATCTGCTTCCATAAACGTTAGCAGATACAAGGTCAAAAGAATAAGTAATAAATCCGGCATTTTCTAATTCACTTAAAAATTTAAGTTTAGCTGGCGTATAATCTGAAGTTCTAATTTTTTCTTTTGTCGAAATAAGGTCATATTCCTTTGTCGTAGAAAGTTTATAATTACGGATATCCGCTTGTGGGAATTCGTATTTTTGAATAATTAAATCCTTTGCTACATCACGAGTTAGTGGCTTATTGCAACTTGAAATTAATAGGATTACGAGAATACCTAATTGAAATTTAACAAGATTTTTGACGCAAAGCACATTTTTCATAATCCTGTTTTAAATCATATCCCGGAATGTTCCCATGGAGGTGTTTCAACCGGTTAATATTGTTCCGGGGCTGACAGTGTTCGGGCTTACCTTTATTACCATGACTCTCGGGATGCTTATAGCCAAAAAAAAAGTTCATCTTTCCTGACACGTTTGTTCATATCACCCTTGAAACCACGGGATTTCATTCTGAGGTATTTTATCCCTGTAATGCCAATGACTGCAATCATAACAGTGAGCTGCCTTGTTACCGGACTTTTAGTAGGAGTGCCCTTTTCGGTCAAACTCCTTTACACATTTCTTTCCTTTATTCCCTTTGTGCTTTTCTCGGTTTTTTTTGGGATATTTCTGGGAATAACATGCCGGGAAACGCAGGTACTGGCTTTAGGTAATATTTACATCATTTCAAGTACATTATTGGGCGGTGCATGGATGGACCTGAGAATCCTGGGAGAAACGATAGAAAAAATAACGGATCTTTTACCGTTTTCTCATGCCATAGAAGCTTCCCGTATTGTATTGTCCGGCCGGCAGGATGATACCTGGGTTCATCTGGGAGTCGCCTGCCTTTATGCTCTTGTTTTTTTCATGCTGGCCGTGGTTTTTTTTCGCAGAAAAATGAGATCAGATAACAAATAGCCACCTGCCTTTATCTAAAGGATCCCGGTGTGTTCCAGCACGATCTTCACACCTATCAGGACCAGGATGATTCCTCCGATAACCTCGGCTTTTGAACTGAAGCGGGAGCCAAACACATGTCCCAGTTTCACCCCGGCAAAAGAAAAAAGAAAAGTGACCGAGCCAATCAGTATAACGGCTTTGACTATATCTGTTTGAAGAAAACCCAGGGAAATGCCTACTGCCAGGGCATCTATGCTTGTGGCAATGGCCAGTGGCAACATGGAACGAATCCCGAACGAACAGTCAACGGGCTTGTCATGCCTGAAAGATTCCACAATCATTTTACCTCCGATGAACACCAGCAATCCAAAAGCAATCCAGTGATCAGCCGCTTCTATCTGATTTTGAAACCTGGATCCTGCCCGGTAACCCAACAACGGCATAAGTGCCTGAAAGCCTCCGAAGATAAGGCCGGCTTTCAAAGCGTTCAACCAGTTCATCCGGGAATGTCCCATACCCTTGCATATGGATACGGCAAAAGTGTCCATGGCCAGGCCTATGGCCATAAAGATCAGGTTGAGTGTCTCCATTTGGAAAAATTACCATATGAGGAGCGGTCAAACATTTAGAAATTCCTTATTTTTACATTAAAGAAAACAAAGGTAAGAAAACTGATCATGTCTCTGAATACATGTAGCCTGAAGAAATGTATATTATTTGCAATCCTCTCCCTATGGTTTGTCCAGGCAAAGGGCAGCGGCCACCTGCCGGTATCTGTTCCCAAGCCGAGAATAACCATAATAGCAACTGGCGGGACCATAGCCGGAATGGCTTCTTCTGCAACGGGTACATCATACGATCCGGCCCAGCTCACCGTGGATGCCTTGATGGCTCAGGCTCCAGGGATATCAGAAACCGCCACCATAACCGGAATGCAACTGTGCAACATTGCCAGCCAGCATATGACAACGGAAATATGGATCCGCCTGGCCTCTATGATTGATTCCCTGTTCAAAAACAGCATATGCGACGGCGTGGTGGTTACACATGGCACCGACACCATGGAAGAAACGGCTTTCTTCCTGGACCTGGTACTAGGCTACGACAATCCGGTGGTTCTAACAGGAGCCATGAGGCCTGCAAACGCACTGGGCGCTGACGGCCCCGCCAACCTGTTCAATGCCGTTTGCCTGGCAGCCCATCCTGCTGCCCGGAACAGGGGGGTGATGGCTGTGATGAACGATAATATTTATTCCGCGGCTGAATTCACAAAAGTGCATACGGTCAATCCCGATGCCTTTAAAAGCCCCGATCACGGCCCTCTTGGTTTAATACGTGGAGGGAATCCCCTCTTTTTCAGGGAACCGGCAGGCCGCCTCTGGACACAATTGACATGCAATACAGAGGAACTGCAGGAACTGGCAGAAAAACAGAGTAAAAAGTTTTTTCCCCGGGTAGAAATCATCCTCTCCTATGCCGGAGCCACAGCAGGTCTTATAGATGCGTTGCTGAATAGCGGCGTGGACGGGATTGTCGTTGCTGGCGTCGGGCATGGGAATTATTCACAGGAAATTGAAGCGGGCATTCAACACTGCCTGGAACAGGGCGTCTTTGTTGTCCGCGCCACGCGAGTATTGGCCGGCGGAGTGACGTTTGATGTAGAAAATCCTTTTGACGGGCAAATCGTAAGCGGCATGCTCAGTCCGCAAAAAGCAAGGATCCTGCTGATGCTTGCCCTGACGCGTTTCAACACCACAGAACAACTACAAAAGATTTTCAGCAGGTAACAGGTATAGTCGCGTATGAAATGTTCTGTTACTAACCTACTACGGCGCCGTCGGATATGCCTTCCAGGGGAGATATGAGCCGCATATTGCCTCCCGGTTCTTTGGCCATCAGGATCATTCCCTGCGATACAATACCCCGGATTGTCCTGGGGGCCAGGTTGGCCAGGATGCAGATCTGTTTCCCGACCATGTCTTCCGGCGTGTAATACTGGGCAATGCCCGAAACGATGACCCTTTGGTCCAGTCCCGTATCTATTGTCAGCTTAAGCAATTTGTCCGTTTTGGGAACCCTTTCTGACTGCAACACGGTAGCTACCCGGATGTCCATTTTCTCAAAATCGGCAAAACTGCATTCAGGAAGGGCCGGGGCCACATCCTTTTTTACCGGTTCGGTCTTTTTCAGTTTTGCCATCTGGGTTTCAATGGTGGCATCGTCAATCTTGTCGAATAGCAACACGGGCTCGTTCAGCCGGTGCCCGCCGGGCAACAGAGTTTCCCGGGCAAGGTCCTGCCATGACAGGGCCTGGGGCATATTCAGAATGTTTCTGAGTTTGATCGTGGTAAATGGCAGGAAGGGATCCAGTGCCACTGTCAGCCGTGCACAGAGCTGCAGTGAAAAGTTCAGGATGGTTGCCACGCGCTCCATATCGGTTTTGGCCACCTTCCAGGGCTCGGTATCGGCCAGGTATTTGTTTCCCAGCCGCGCCAGGTTCATAGCCTCCTTCAGGGCTTCCCTGAAACGGTAATGTTCCAGGTTGTCTTCCAGGGCCGAGGCTATCCCCGGGACAGACCGCATCACTTCCTGGTCGTAATCTGTAGGAATACCTGCAGCGGGAACGAGTCCGTTGAAATACTTGTGGGTAAGAACAACGGCCCGGTTCACGAAATTACCCAGGATGGCCACCAGTTCATTGTTGTTGCGAGCCTGGAAATCCTTCCAGGTGAAATCATTGTCCTTTGTCTCGGGCATGGTGGAACAGAGGGTGTAACGCAAAACGTCCTCTTTGCCGGGGAGCTCGTTCAGGTATTCGTGAAGCCATACGGCCCAGTTGCGCGAGGTTGAGATCTTATCGCCTTCCAGGTTCAGGAATTCGTTGGCCGGTACATTGTCCGGCAGGATGTATCCTCCGTGCGCCTTGAGCATGGCAGGGAATACGATGCAGTGAAATACAATGTTGTCTTTGCCTATGAAATGGACCATTTTGGTGTTCTTGTCCTTCCACCACTTTTCCCAGCTATCGGGAAACAGTTCTATGGTATTTGATATGTATCCTATAGGCGCATCGAACCAGACATAGAGGACTTTTCCCTGGGCGCCTTCCACCGGGACAGGAACGCCCCAGTCCAGGTCGCGGCTCACCGCCCTGGGCTGCAATCCGTTGTCCAGCCATGATTTGCATTGCCCGTAAACATTGGATTTCCATTCTTTATGGCCCTCCAGGATCCATTTCCTGAGCCAGGGCTCGTATGCATCCAGGGGAAGGTACCAGTGTTTGGTCATCCTTTTCTCGGGAACGCTTCCGCTGATGGAAGAACGGGGGTTGATCAGCTCGTCGGGGGATAGGGTGGAACCGCATTTTTCACACTGGTCCCCGTACGCATCACTGTAGGAACAGTGGGGGCATGTCCCCACGATATACCGGTCGGCCAGGAATGTCTGGGTTTCGGGGTCATAGAATTGTTCGGTCTCTTTTTCCAGCAGTTTCTCGTTGTCATAAAGATGTCTGAAAAAATCCGAGGCCGTCTTGTAATGGATCTTTGAGCTTGTTCTTGAATACACATCAAAGGATATGCCCAGCCGGCTGAACGATTCCCTGATCTGGAAATGGTATTTGTCCACAATATCCTGAGGCGTTACTCCCTGTTGCCTGGCACGGATTGTGATAGGAACGCCATGCTCATCGGATCCGCCTACAAAACAGACCTCCCTGCCGCAAAGCCTTAGGTAACGCACATAAATGTCGGCCGGGATGTAGACACCGGCCAGGTGTCCGATATGGATGGGCCCGTTGGCATAAGGTAAGGCCGATGTGACCAGGTAACGTTTGAATTCTTGCTGCTTCATCGAAAAAAGTTTATTTATTTCAATCGGTTCAACTCCCGTGCAAATGAATTTCTGACATCCATCATGACAGCCAGTTCCTTCAGTATGGTTTGGATTTTTTCTTCTTCACCCAGCTGTTGCGCCTGTCTCAGGTCCCTTGTCAGGTCCGCACAGGAAAGCGACACGATTTTCAGTTTATACACCAGCAGGGCCTTTGTGACATTTTCCTTCAACATGGGCTCTTCCAGGGGCAGGCTCTCCCTCAATACCTTCACATTGATGGGATGCGGATTGCTTATCAGATCCAGTACGTGTTGGGATATCAAAGGACTTTCGTGATGGATGAAAAATTTCTTTCTTGCTTCGTCATCTCCCGTAAGGGTTGCGTATTCACGGAATATGCCTGCAAAAAACGGGTCCTGGAATTCCAGCTCGTCTTCTGCAAGGGCCCTTTGTATGAACTCAGACACTGTCATGTCTTCAATCATGGTTTGCCCGAATTTGATCAGGTAATAGAGAATGTCCTGCTCGCACCGGCTCAACTCACCGCTCCCCGGCTTTAGTTCCGCTTCCTGTATGTTTTCTTCACCGGGGGGCAGGGGTGGCGGTGGCGGGTAGGAAGAAGGACGGTTTACCCATTCGGTTCTTTTTTTCCGGATTTTGGCCACTTCCCGCGTAAGGATCATTTCTTCGATATCAAGATGACGGCTGCATTCTTCTATGTAAACGGTCCTGGTGATGGCATCGGGGATGATGGCAATGCTTTCCACCACTTCCCGTATCAGGGCCGATTTTTTCAGGGAATCCTTCATTTCATCGGCCATCAGTGCGATCTTGAAATGAATGAAATCGGTCTCGTTTTTTTCCAGGAAATCAAGTGTCTCGCGGGCGTTGTGAGAGCGGGCGAAAGAATCTGGATCGTCCCCCTGCGGGAACCTGACCACTTTCACCTGGAGCCCTTCTTCCAGCAACATGTCTATACCCCGGATGGAAGCCCTGATCCCGGCATCGTCCCCGTCATAAAGCACGGTGACCTTCTGTGTGAAACGTTTGATCAGCCTGATTTGTTCAACGGTCAGCGATGTCCCCGAAGAGGCGACAACGTTCGTGATTCCGGCCTGGAACAGAGAGATGACATCCGTATAGCCCTCAACAAGATAGCATTTCCCGCCCTTCACGATATCCTGTTTTGCATAATAGATCCCGTACAGGGAGCGGCTTTTGTTATAGACCTCGCTATCGGGGGAGTTGATGTATTTGGACACCTGCTTGTCGCTCCTGAGGGTCCTTCCCCCAAAGCCTATGACCCTTCCGCTCAGCGAATGGATAGGGAATATGACACGGTCCTGGTAGCGGTCCATGAAGGCTTCAGGTTTGTTATCGCGTTCAGGAAAGTGAATGGTCAGACCTGTGGCAATGAGCAATTCCGGTTTGTATCCGGCTGCAAGGGCTGCCCGGGTGAAGGTGTCTTTGCCGGCAGGGGCATAACCCAGCTGAAAATGCCTGATCACGTGCTCGGTAAACCCGCGTTCCCTGAAGTAGCTCAGCCCGGCGTCCTGCCCGGCTTTTTCTTCCCACAAGTAATTGGAATAGAAATCACGGGCATAGCCGTTGACCAGCAAAAGGCTGTCCCTTCTCAGGCGTGATTCTGTCTCCTGTTGCGTTTCCTCCTTTTCCTCCACCGGAATGTTGTATTTGTTGCCAAGGAATTTCAACGCCTCCACATAGGTCAGCTGCTCGTGTTCCATGATAAACCGGA
>Ga0116186_1002915_pt1 | contig 15033 bp, 14 predicted proteins | sample AD_JPNNA4_MetaG_FD_89806 | JGI IMG/M metagenome (GOLD analysis project Ga0116186, IMG submission 89806) | Active sludge microbial communities of municipal wastewater-treating anaerobic digesters from Japan - AD_JPNNA4_MetaG | ecosystem: Engineered > Bioreactor > Anaerobic > Digestate | place...
ACCGTATCGGCCGCCGCAGTGGCCACCGATCCCAGAAAGAGGGCGATGAATGCCGGATGATGGGTCACCGAAGAGGACGGCCGCGATCGCCGGGACGATTGCGTTCGCGAAGACGTTCCGGTACCCCCGGACACCACTCTTACCCTCCTCGACCCCGATCCGCCGCTTGTAGTCGAACCGGTAGCGTGTCGTCCCCGAACCGAGCGCGAAGAAGATCAGGAGGACCAGGAACCATCGCACGTCCGCAAAGACGATCAGGATGATGCCGATGAGGGCGCCGGAGAAGAGGCCCGAGAGGTCCATCGCCCGTGCCCGGTAGGCGAAGTAACCGAACGAGAAGGCGAGGATGGCGGCGGCGATCAGGTTCATCGTATCGACCGTGAAGTCGAGGTCGTCGAAGAGGTAGATCGTCATCGCAACCCCGAGCATCTCGACCATGAAGGCGTCCTCCCGGTCCTCCAGGATCGCCTTCAGGAGGAGGGCGACCGTGACGCCCATCAGGACGAGAAGGGGATCCGAACGACCCAGTGTCCAGGAGACGACGAGTCCGGCAACGAGCGAGACCCCGATAAACCAGAGGTACGCCGGGGGCATCTCGCCCGCCGAGAGCCGGCGCTTCGTCTCAGGGCGGCGACCGCGCCGGGTGTAGAGGGTCCCATCGGCATAACGGGCGGCAAGCTCCCCCGAGAGCATGATCGCGAGGGTGAGGGCGAAGACGAGGAGCGGAATCACCTGAAGCCCGAAGAGGACAGCCAGTACCATGATCGGTGCGGTCGGATAAGGCTCGCGAAAGACGGCGAGCACCAGAAGGCAGGCGAGGATCACCACGCCGGCGAGCGCCCACCCAGGGGTGATGAACGGGGCGAAGGCGATTGCGGCAAGGCCGATCAGGGTGCCGAGAAGGGTGCCGGTCTGCCTCATCATTCTCCAATGATTCGCGCCGGATTATGAAGAAACTTCGGTTCCCGGGTTCGATACTGTAATGTCGATAGAGCGGCAAGATCTCTTCCGATGTCGACCCATCCCGAACTGCCCAAGGCCTACGACGCATGTGCCGTCGAGGAGCGTTGGCAGGCGCACTGGCGCGATGAGGACTACTACTTCTCCCGGGACTCGGACCGGCCCCGGTTCATCATCGACACCCCGCCCCCGTATCCGACCGGCAACTTTCACATCGGCAATGCACTGAACTGGTGCTACATCGACTTCTTCGCCCGGTTCAAGCGGATGCAGGGTTACAACGTGATGTTCCCCCAGGGATGGGACTGCCATGGCCTTCCAACCGAGGTGAAGGTGGAGGAGCAGCAGGGGATCACCAAGAATGATCTGCCGCGCGAGGAGTTCCGGCGCCTCTGCCGGGAGCTGACGGCGAAGAACATCGACCTGATGCGCCGGACCATGCGCCGGATGGCCTTCTCGATCGACTGGTCCAACGAATACATCACGATGCTCCCGGCCTACTACCGGAAGACCCAGGCATCCTTCCTCCGGATGCTCCGCGAGGGGTACATCTATCGTTCAGAGCACCCGGTCAACTTCTGCACCCGCTGCGAGACTGCGATCGCGTTTGCCGAGGTGCAGTACGAAGGGAGAGAGACGAAACTCAACTACTTTGACTTCGACGGCATCGAGATCGCGACGACGCGCCCCGAGCTCCTCACCGCCTGCGTCGCTGTGGCCGTTCACCCCGGGGACGAACGGTACTCCTCCATCGCAGGCCGAACACTTCGTGTCCCCCTGTTCGGGCACGAGGTGCCGGTGATCCAGGACGAGGCGGTCGACCCCGCCTTCGGTTCGGGAGCCGTTATGATCTGTACCTTCGGGGACAAGCAGGACGTCGTCTGGTGGAAGACGCACAACCTGGACCTGCGCCCGGCGATCGACTCCACCGGACACATGACCGCACTCGCCAGCGGGTACGAGGGGATGACCGCATCCGAGTGCCGGGAGGCGATCCTGGCTGCAATGGCCGCCTCCGGGATCCTGAAGCGGCAGGAGCCCCTGGAGCAGCGGGTCGGGACCTGCTGGCGCTGCAAGACCCCGATCGAGATCCTCTCAGAGCGGCAGTGGTTCGTCCGGGTCGATCCGGAGGCGATCCTCGCAGCGGCACGGCAGCTCCGCTGGGTGCCGGAGCATATGCTTCTCAGGATGGAGGACTGGGTCGGCAAGATGGAATGGGACTGGTGCATCTCCCGCCAGCGGATCTTCGCAACCCCGATTCCGGTCTGGTTCTGCCGGGACTGCGGCGAGATGATCCTGCCGAGCGTCGCGGACCTGCCGATCGACCCGACGATCGACCTCCCACAGACCCCATGCCCGGTCTGTGGTTCGACGCGGTTCGAAGGTGAGACGGACGTGCTCGACACATGGATGGACTCGTCGATCTCGGTCATGAACGTGACCGGGTGGGACGGCGTTACACCCCGCCCGCCACTCTTTCCGGCTCAGATCCGGCCGCAGGGCCACGATATCATCCGGACCTGGGCCTTCTACACGATCCTTCGTTCCCTCGCCCTGACGGGCGAGAAACCCTGGGAGCAGATCCTGGTGAACGGCATGGTCCTCGGTGAGGACGGCTTCAAGATGTCGAAGTCCCGGGGCAACATCATCGCTCCCGAGGAGATTCTGGAGAAGTACGGGGCCGACGCCCTCCGTCAGTGGGCGGCAGCCGGCGCGGCGACCGGCTCGGACATCCAGTTCAACTGGAACGATGTGATCGCCGCCTCGCGGTTCCAGACCAAACTCTGGAACATCGCCCGCTTCTCCCTGCTCCAGCTCCGGAAGGGCGAGCCCGGCGAGGCGACCGAGCCGACGCTCCTCGCGGACCGCTGGCTCCTGTCCCGGCTCTCGGACTGTGTCGCCGAGGTGACGGAGGCGATGGAGGGCTACCAGTTCGACCGCGGCCTGAAAGCGATCCGGGAGTTCGCGTGGGAGGTGCTGGCCGACGAGTACATCGAGCTGGTCAAGGGTCGGCTCTACGGCGAGGGCGAGGGGCGCGCGAGTGCCGTACGCACCCTCGAGATCACACTGGACGTCCTCTGCCGGCTCCTTGCGCCGTATATCCCTTCGTTCGCGGAGGAGGTCTTCTCGCATCTGGGACGAGGGTCCGTCCATGCCCAGTCATGGCCCGACTTCTCCTTCCATGACGGGCAGGCGCTCGAGGACGGGGAGCTCGTCACCCGGATCGTCGCGGAGCTTCGTCGGTTCAAGCATGAGCAGGGGATGGCCCTGAACGCACCGCTCGGCGAGGTGACGGTGATGGCCCCGCGTCCTATCGAGGATGGTGGAGACGCGGGCCGAGCCCTGAATGCGTTCGTGCACTGGCAGGTCGGGACCGGCGGGCTCTCGCGCGCAGTCGTGGACGTGAAGTTCGAACCGGCGATCGTGGGGAAGACCTTCCGGAAGGACGCGGCGGCCTTCATGGAGGCCATACGGGCGCTCCCGAAGGAGATGCTCGAAGCACCGATCACCACCGTCACGGTGAACGGCGTCGAGGTTCCGGTCCCCGAGGGGGCCTTCGTGCCGGTCTACGCCACGCTCGTCGGGGGAGAACAGGTGGACGTGATCACGGTCGGCGACGTGCTCGTGACCGTTCGACGGTCCTCCTGATCCCGGCCTCGACGAACCGGGCGATCTCTCTTTTTTCCTTTGTGGCGTCCACCAGAACGAAGCGCCAGGGTTCGGCCTCGGCGAGCGCGATATAGGCCTCCTGGACCCTCCGGAGCACCTCCGCCTGTTCGAAGTGCTCCCGCCTGCGGTGCTTTCCGCCCAGCCGGCGGACCGCCTGATCGACCGGGAGGAGAAGGAGATAGGTCTGGTCGGGGGGGATGGTCCAGCCGGCGTGCAGGTTGCGGAGCCAGGCGAGGGGGTCGTCGAGGTGACCCTCGAGGACCACCGACTGGTAGGCGTACCGCGAGTCCGAGTACCGGTCCGAGATGACGGGTCTCCCTTCGGCGAGCGCCGGGCGGACGACGGATGCGAGATGCACGGCGTGGTCCGCGGCGAAGAGGAGCGCCTCGGCGACCGGGTCGACCTCCTCGGCGATCCCCCGCCTGACGGCGCGCCCGGTCCAGCCGGAGGTCGGTTCACGGGTGAAGACCGGCTCAAGGTCGACGAGCTGGTGGAGGAGGCGTGTGATCAGCGTCGTCTTGCCCGTCCCGTCGATCCCTTCGAGGGTGATCAGGACCATCGGCCGCTCCTTATCGCGTCGAGCGGGATGCAACCACGGTGCACCGCGGTGGCGACGATCGCCCCGTCGAACCCAGCGTCCCGGAGCAGGTCGAGGTCCGCAGTGCTCCGGACACCCCCGCCGTAGAAGAGGGGCCGCTCCGAGGCGGCCCTGACGCGTGCGAGCAGGTCCGGGTCCAGTCCCCGCCCCGTGCCGACCGCGCTGATATCGAGGAGGAGGTGACCGGCAAAGGCGAGGTGCCGGACCCGCAAAAGGGACCGGACGGGGTCCTCGCCCCAGGGAGTAACGAGACCGTCGCGGCAGTCGAGGGAGAGGAGCGCCCGGGGGCAGTCACCGAGCACCTCCCCCGCGGTCTCGGTTCCGAGCACTGCGATGAACCCCCTCGCGTTCCGGCACTCGTCCATCGAACGGAACCCTGCATCCACGTAACAGGTCTCGACCTGGCGGGCGAGGTCCCTGATCGTCCCGTCGTGGTCGCCGGTCCCGCCGATCCGGTCGAGATCAGCGATATAGAGGTGCCGGGGCCTGAGCGCCGCGAGATAGGCGGCAGGCTCGGCGGAGGACGAGAGCCCCCAGTCGAGGGGACGGTAGGATTCGCGGGCACCGGAGCGCCCATGGACGACGACCCCTCCCTTCAGGTCCAGAGCGAGTATCAGGTTCATGCGTTCCCAGATCGATCTCGCGTGCCGAGATGAGATGCTTTTCCTCTCCCTCCCTGCATACAAGGGCCCTCCTATTCGGAACCCCTATTAACGGGTGCGTGTATATCAGCTCTATGCAACTGCTTGTCAGCCCGAGCAGCCTGGAAGAGGCCCGCTCCGCGTCCGCTGCCGACATCATCGATGTCAAGAGGCCCGCGGAAGGGTCGCTCGGCGCAAACTTCCCCTGGGTCATCCGGGCGATCGCTAAGATGACCGATAAGCCGGTGTCGGCCGCGATCGGGGACTTTGACAACAGGCCCGGTGGCGCCGCCCTCACCGCCCTCGGTGCCGCCGCAGCCGGCGCAGACTACATCAAGTGCGGACTGATGGTCGACGCGCTGGACCAGGCGGAGTGCCTTGCGAAAGCGGTGGTGCGTGCGGTCAAGGAGAGTTACCCCGCGAAGAAGGTCGTCATCGCTGCCTACTCCGATTTTGAGCGGCTCGGCACCGTCTCTCCGTTCTCGGTGGTCCCGCTCGCCGCCGAGGCGGGTGCTGACCTGGTGATGGTGGACACGGGGAAGAAGGATGGGCGGTCCACCTTCGAGTTCATGGACGAGGGCACCCTCTCCCGGTTCGTCGAGCTCGGCCACGACGCCGGGCTCGGCGTCGCCCTCGCCGGTTCCCTCACCTTCGACGACCTGCCGACGCTCCGGAGGATCGAACCCGATATCATCGGGGTGCGGGGCATGGTCTGCGGTGGAGACAGGAACGGAAATGTGCAGGAAGAACTCGTCCTCCGGGCGATCGCGGCGATCAGGTGAGCATCCATGTTCGCTTCCAAGATCGAGAATGCCCCCCTGGCCCTCACCTTCGACGACGTGCTGCTGGAGCCGGCGGCGTCCTGGGTGGAGCCTGACCAGGCCGATGTCACCTCCAGGTTCTCGCGGGGGATCCCGCTGAACATACCGCTCGTCTCGGCGGCGATGGATACGGTGACCGAGGCGGCGATGGCGATCGCGATCGCGCGCGAGGGTGGGATCGGAGTGATCCACCGGAACCTTCCGGTCGAGGACGAGTGCAGGAACGTGGTGCTGGTCAAGCAGGCGGAAGAGCTGGTCGAACGCCAGGTACAGTCCGTACGTCCCGATGCGACCGTTGCAGAGGTCGAGGCGTTGATGAGCCGGCACGGGATCGGCGGGGTGCCGGTCGTGGACGAGTCGGACCGGGTGATCGGGATCGTCTCGCGCCGCGACGTCCGCGCGATCGCGAACCGGCGGGGTCGTGAGTCGATCCGGGCGATCATGACCCCGTCGCCGATCACGGCCGACGAGTCGTTCACGATGGAGGACGCACTCGAGACGATGTACACCAACAAGGTCGAGCGGTTGCCGGTGACGGACGAGAAGGGCCATCTGGTCGGGATCATCACGATGCAGGACGTGCTGGAGAAACGCCAGTACCCACGCGCGATCAGGGACCGGAACGGTAACCTTCGGGTGGCGGCAGCTGTCGGCCCGTTCGACCACGCGCGGGCGATGGCGCTCGTCGAGGCGGGCGTGGACGCGCTCGTGGTTGACTGTGCCCACGGTCATAACCTGAACGTTGTCCGAGCCGTCCAGGAGATCAAGGGCTCGGTCGATGTCGACGTCATGGCCGGTAACATTGCGACCCGCGCCGCTGCCGAGGCCCTCGTCGGGACCGTGGACGGCATCAAGGTCGGGATCGGTCCCGGCTCCATCTGCACGACCCGGATCGTCGCTGGCGTCGGCGTCCCGCAGATCAGCGCGATCGCGGCGGTCGCAGAGATCGCGGGGCCTGCCGATGTCCCCGTCTGTGCCGACGGTGGCGTGAGGTTCTCGGGTGACATCGCAAAGGCGATCGCCGCCGGGGCAGAATCGGTGATGCTCGGCTCGCTCCTCGCGGGGACCGACGAGTCACCGGGCAGGATTGTTGCGATCAAGGGCCGGAGGTACAAGCAGTACCGCGGGATGGGCTCGCTCGGCGTGATGACGACCGGCCAGTCCTCGGACCGGTATTTCCAGAAGAAGGAGATCGGCCGGACCAAGTTCGTCCCGGAAGGTGTCGAGGGTGCGACCCCGTATGTCGGCCGCGTCTCGGACACGATCTACCAGCTCGTCGGCGGCCTGAAGTCGTCCATGGGGTACACCGGGTCTGCCACGATCCGCGAACTCCGCGAGCGTGGACGGTTCGTGCGGATCACGTCCGCGGGGTTCGGCGAGAGTCACCCTCACAACATTCTGATCACGGATGAGGCACCGAACTACCGGATGTTTGAGCAATAAATCTTTTATATTTTTATCTCTTACTTTAGGTAAGTAATGCTCGAGCACGATGACATCTCGCGTCTTCTCGACCTGCTCGGCAACCGGAACCGGCGGCGGATCCTTGATCTCCTCCATCAGAAGCCCTGTTACGTGACCGAGATCGCTGACAGGCTTCTCCTCTCCCCCAAGGTCGTGATCGAACACCTGGCCCTGCTGGAGCGCGAGCGGCTGATCGGGTTCAGCCTGGACGAACGGAGGCGGAAGTACTACTACCTCTATCAGGAACTCGACGTCTCCATCGCCGTCCGCGTGACACGTGCCGGACAACCCGCCATCGCCCCTCCCGGGAGGATGGCGCTGTTGACGCACCGTCTCCTCCAGATGCGCAGGCTCCTCGAGACGCGGGAGCATCTCCTCGCAAACCTGGACGGAATCGACCGCGAGATCGATCAGAAGCTGACCGATCTCGTTAAGTGCGGTGAGGGAATAATCCAGAACGAGACAGACATCGATCTTTTACTTGCACTATCGTTCGGGGCGCCGACTGTCGAAGCCCTGATGGAACTGACCGGGCTCCCGGTGAATGAACTGAACAGCCGCCTGGCGCACCTCCAGTCCGCGGGGGTCGTCCGGGCTGAAGGATCCCAGTACCGTCTGTGTGGTGCCGATGCCGAGTAACAGTGACGACGATATCTACCGTAACATTGCGCGACTCCTCGAACACCTGCTCCGGAACCTGCCGCAACCGGAACCGGGGCAGGTGGTCGGTTTCACCGTCATGACAGGAACGGGCAGGACCAGCCCCCCCCGCGGCGACCCCTTCGGGCAGGAGACTGGGGACGATGACGGCGTGATCGACTACGAGTGCGTGGAGGGAGGTGAGGAGGTCTTCGTCACCGCCAGGGTGCCGGCAGACCTCCGAACCGCCCCGTACGTCGATATCACACCCCGGCAGATCCGGATCGTGATGGACGACCGGGTGGCTGAGATCGATCTGCCGGTCCCGATCGACATCCGGCACAGCCATTACCGTATCCGGCATGGCGTGATGGACGTCTCCTGCCGTAAGCGGTAACCGCTCAAATTTCTGGCGAGGGAGGCGAAAGAATGTCTCCCATGAGCACATTTTGTTGATCCCTTCGGGTGAAGAGGTTCGGGGATACCTTCATCCCCCGGAAGTCGGGGGTCATCGCCGCTCGCGGAACCCGCATAACGGGATCGCGGGAACGATTGACCAGACATTGACGATGTTTCGTCTCTTCTGGATGTACTGGAACGGTACCAGCCAGGATGGTCGCCCCGAACCCGCTCCGACCATGCCTGCAGGACTGCCCGGGAGGTAGTGGTGGTCCGGTAGCTCCGGGGATACGATCCGATGTCAGGCCGGTGAAGGGGTCCCTGTTCGTGATCCTCTCCGGTACACCGCCAGGAGCTCCGATTGGTCGTCGATCCGGGCTCGGGGGGCCGACCGTCCGACACCCGTGCGCTCGAGGACTCCCCGGGCCGGACGATCGGTTGCCGCTCGATGCACTCGGTATGTATATCCACAAGGTCATGATCCCGGATCCCCCGTTCACGGCGTCCGATACCGGTCCTCTGACTGCCGACACCTTCACGGTGACCAGGCACGGACCCGGCGATGGATCCCCGAGGATCGGTGGAGAAGGGACGATGTCACCGTTCGGCTACCGATTCCGGACCGGCGTCGAAGCACGTCACCGGGTTGAACCCGACAGGCCCCACGCGAGGATCCACCGGAACAGAGGCGATGACGGGGCATCACGCCGCATCCCGGTCACCGCTTTTTCCTGATCCAAAAAAAACGATACCCAGATATAGTCCCGCCAGAAGAAATGGGTATGGTTCAGGCCGGAGCCGAGATCCCGGCTGGCAGACCTGATATGGCCCGCGCGACCTCCGATCCCACGCACACCCCGGAACCTGGATTACGACAGAGACGGGAATTTACCTTCACGCTCGAGCCCGTGATCCTCCTCGTTCTGTCCGTCTTCATGCTCCTTTTCGGATTGCTGCTGTTCAGGATCCATACCGGGGACCTGCCGTATGCGCCGGACAGCACGTACGGGCTCTTCCTCGTGATCGTCGCTCTGCAGGTGATTACGCTGGGAAAGACACCCTTCGGCGGGATCAGGCGTTCTTGGCTGGTCATCCTCATCGGGATCGCCGCTGCAGTCCTCGGAATGAGCGCCTGCTTCATCCCCGGGTTGCTCTCATCGATCATCCGCATCCTCGTTGGCGTTATCCTCGCATTCGGGGGAGCAGTCCAGTTCTTCCAGCTGGTGCTCGACCGCCAGAGAGCGGCCATCTGGATCACCATACCGGGGATCCTGCGGCATCTCACCGTCGCCTGCGGACTCGTGTACGTGATGGCGTTCGTTCTCGGGCTGATCACACTGGTGCCTGCCCTCACGAACGACATGCTCACCTCGGTCCTGCTCATCATCGATGGAGCGAGCCTCTTTTACCTGGCGTGGTGCGTCGAGGTCACGGAACGCACATACCCGGTGGCATCCCGGGTGAAGGCAGACGAAAAGAGGCATCGCCGTTCGTTCTTCTTCCGGGACGCCCCCCTTCCGTTCACGACTGCGCTGCTCATCTTCCTCGGCGTCCTCCTTGCATTCCTCGCGGTCCTTCTGGTACCCATCAACCTTGGGCTCCTTTTATTCTCACCCGACGGCCAGTTCGGCCTCCTGCTCGTCATCATGGCCATCCAGGTGCTTGGGGTGGGCGAGACGCCGGTCGGCCAGTTCCGGCGCTCCTGGCCGGTCGTGCTGGTGGGCCTTGTCTTCGTCTCCCTCGGTGTCTTCTCCTGCATCGTACCGGGGATCCTGACCGACCTGCTCCGGATCATGCTCGCGGTGCTCAACATCGCCGGCGGGGTCGTCCCGCTGGCCCTGCGCCTCGGGCCGATGGTCATGCAGAGAGACAACCGGCCAACCCTGCCCGCCGGAATCCCTGCGCCCCTCGTACACCTGCTCGTGACCCAGACCGTGCTCAACCTCGTCGGGGTCCTCTTCGGCGTCTCCATGCTGCTTCCGGGGCTCATCCCCGGCATGGTGGTGGCGGTGATCCTCTTCTGCAACGGGCTGCTCCTGTTTCTCCTCGCGTATATCCTCGGACGTCTTCCCGCTGCAGCATAACGGCCGAACGAACTTGTTTCCAGCTGTCCCCCATCCCGTGCCGTCAAAGGGTTCCTTTTTTTCCGCCGCCCAGGAACGGCGCCCGCGTCGCTGCATGACGGCAGGTCCGGTATCACGATACGGTGAACGACGGTCTGCCGGGAGAGGCGATCGCGGTGTCGAACCGGCGCCCCTGATTGATCGGCGCGATATGCCGGAACCACCCGCTCCCCCTCGGTAACGGGGGGTGGAACCAAAGGTGCAGCCAAAGACAACCCCTCCGCGGGACGGTCCCGGGCAGCGATCGGAAAATCGCGTTCGGGCATTCAGGTGGAGACGGGCCGATGTACCGGTGTGTCCCAGAGAACCCCGGGGGAAGAACAGAAAGCAGTACGTTGCGAGTTAGTAAAAAAGAGTGTTCAGAGGAGTCCAAACGACTTCAGGGTCACTTCGGGGTTGACTGCGCCGACATGGTAGACGACGCCCTCGTCGAGCTCGTTGATGACGACCTCCGCCGGCGAGAAGAGGGAGGTGTCGATCTGGTAGAAGTCGAAGTTCGCCTCCTTGAAGATCTCGTAGAACGGCTTGCCGTACCCCTTGGACTTATTGGACGGGATCCGGTCGAGGTAGTCCCTGATCTCGGGCGCACGCATCGTGAGCATGATCCTCCCGTGATAGATGGTCGCGTCGTTGGTCGTTCCCATGGCCTTCGTCGCGTCCTTCTTGACCGGCGGCACCGGTGCGGTGCCGATTGCGGCGGAGATCTTGGTCGTGTCGAACCCGAGCTCGTTCAGCTTGTAGATCGCCGTCTCGACACAGCGGCCGGAGACCTGGATCGAGCCGACGAGGGATGCCGTCGGGGCGACAACCGCGCAGACGTTGCCGACGTCGACGTGGCATTCGGACGCGATCTTCTCCATCACCTCGCCGTTCGGCAGGTGGTCGGACTCGAGCGCGATCACGGCAGAGTCGAAGTCGTCCTCGTACCCGATCACCTCGTAGGTGTGTTTCGGTTTGAGCGAGAGCGCCCGCGCCGGACCCGAGCCCATCGCGAAGTAGTTCCCGACCTTGACGGTCCATCCGGCCTTCTGAGCGCCGAGACAGGCGATCGACGGGAAGTCGGTGTTGACCTCGATGAAGGGCATCGGGACACCCCGGATCTCGCCCATCGTGAAGTCGACCTCCCCCAGACCGCCCATGCAGATCTCGGTGAAGGCACGCCCGGCGGCGTATCCCCCCCGGGTGCTGACACCGCAGTCGACGATCCGGGCCCCGTTTCCGAGCTCGTGGTAGGCGGCGTTGAACTCCTCCGCGAATTCAGCCAGGTTCTCAAATATCTCCAATGCCAGTTCGTTTACGCTGAGCACAAGCAGAACCCCCGTATGCCAATAAGGACGGTTGCAAAAGAGATAAGACTTGCCAAAACCGTTCGGGCTATCCCAACCGGAGCAGAATCTGGTCGGCTTCGTACCGGAGGGTGATCACCCGGGAGCGCCCCCGTCCCGACCGGTAGTGGACGTCGATGAGCCGCATCGCCTCGAGATTGGTCAGGATCTCATAGTAGCGTGTGTACCCGAGCGGGAGTGACGGCTTGATCCGTTCGAAGAACTCACCGCCGGTCAGCTCCTCACCGTCGGACTGGTTCTCGGCGAGGAGCCGAAGCAGGCTCTTCTCCTCCTCCTGCAGCGTCCTGATCACCGCATCGAGGTGGAGGAACCTCGAGGCGGCATACGCACGCATGACGTCCTCCTCCTCGATCCGCCGCCGCCCATCCATCTCCGCGGCGATCCCGGCCCGCTTGAGGAGGTCGATGCCGACCCGCAGGTCCCCCCCCTTCATCGTCTGGTCGACGACGAGCGAGAGCATCTCGGGGGAGAGGACGTTGGGATAGAAGCCCTGGCGGGCCCGCGCGTCCAGGATCTCCTCGACCTCTGCGGTAGAGTAGGGGGAGAAGTAGACCTCTCCGGGGCGGAAGATGGAGTGGACCCGCGCGTCGAGCCGCTCGGCGAGGTTCACCGCGAGGTCGGAGAGGATCACGATCACACCGATCTTCGTGCCCGGGTAGACCTCGTGGGTCCGCAACAGCGAGTAGAGCACCCGGTTCAGCTCGTTCTCGTAGAGGAGGTAGTTGGCATCGTCGAGCGCAACCACGAGCACCCGGTGCTCGCGCTCGAGGATCCGCGCGACCGCGTCGAAGACCTTCTTCGTCGAGGTTCCGGAGGCGCGTGGGAGGTGACCCGAGAGCCGGTGGTAGACCTCGGAGATGATCCCGAACGTGGTGTTGTCGATCTGACAGTTGACGTAGACCGGCACGAGCGACCTCGTGGTCTCCTCGATCTCGGTGAAGAGCCTGCGGACGGTCGTGGTCTTTCCCGTCCCGGGAAGCCCGCGGCAGACGGTGTTCATCGGCCGGGCGCCATGGAGTCCGGGACGGAGCTGGAAGGCGAGTTCCCTGGTCTGCTCCTCCCTGAAGTTGAACTGTTCGGGAACGAAGTCGGGATCGAAGACCTCGGGGTCGCGAAAGAGGGTCTCATCCCACTTGAGCAGCTGGCGTCGGCCGGGCACGGACTGGTTCTCCTAGATCTTCTGGAGGCAGCGTTTGCAGAGGGTCCTGGAAACGAAGAGCTGGCTCGCCTTCGCTTCGGCGACGGTGACGGGCGAACCGCAGTTCTTGCAGACGATCTTCCTGGACGCGGGAGCCGGTGCCTTCGCGGCGGGCTGTGCAGCGGATGGCGGCGTCGAACCCGAAGCTGCCTTCATCGGTGTGCCGTGCCCCCCGGACTCACCCGGTACCGGCGTCTCCTTCGGGGGAACGGGGGCCGCCCCCGGAGCAGGGGCTGGAACAGGACCGTCTGACCGGGTGGTGGCTGTCGGTGCCGTGCCCGTCAGCGGTGCCGGCGTCGCTGTGGATGCCGCCCGCCCTGGCGGTGTGACGGGGGACTCGGGCGCAGGGGTGGCGGTCGGAAGCGTTGATCTTCCACCGGGGCTCGCCGCTCCGGGAGCCGTGCCGGGGGCGGGCGGGGCGGCAGGTGTGGGACAGGAAGAGAGGGGGACCGGCGTTGCGGCATGTGGGGCGGAGGCGGCGGGTGCCGGTGCAGGGGCGCCGGCGATCGGAACACCGTCCCCGGGCACGGTGGAAGGCGCCAGCCCGCCGAGCACGCGCCGGCGGTACTGGCCGACCAGCTCCGCCGTCTCAGGACTCTCCTGTCCGAATAGGGTGAGCGTCCGGTCGAGGAACCGGACGAGCTCCCGGGCACCCTCCTCTCCCTCGACTTCGTCCGAGACTTCGAGTCTGAGGCTCTCGTAGTTCCTGAGGTTGACCGTCACCCCGACCGTGAGCTTCCGCATCGTACTCATTCCCTGTCACTTCTCCGTAAATTGGCTTATTAATGCGTCGGTTCCGGCGGGGAAATAACGGGGTATTAGCAACGCTGTTCCGGTGGGCGATGCGGCAGGACTACGGAACGGACGGGCAGGGGGGAGACGTGAGGCATGATCAACAAGCACCCATGCCGGGTCACGACCGTTGATGAGGATCGCGTGATGCGCTGCAGGCGTCGTGATGACCGGTGTCTTCATCGTCCTCACACCGGGCTCCGGCGTCACGATCCGGGCATCGATCGTGTTTGAAGGGCGTCACCATGCCGGAAGAGTCCCTGCAGCCGTCGATGCTGTCGTCGAACCGGCCGGTTCTTACGCGGAGATCCCGTCGGGTGGGTCGGGGACCCTCACGACGTCCGCGAAGCGGGGGGGACATCTCGCGGTGGGATCGTGCCCCTTTCGGGGATCACCGTTATGTCACCGCGGGCGCCACCCGAGAGCATGGTACCCCCAGAGAACCCGGGTCCCCGACCTCGCGCCCCCGTCGGGGATCCGCCCGATGGAGGACGGAGGCGCGAAGAATGAGATGGAGAGAGATCGAGGTATCGACCGGCTCGAGGGAGCAGCTCGTGGAGATCACCAGCGCCGTGGCGTCCGAGATCGGGAACAGCGGCGTGGAGAATGGTGCCTGCCATGTGTATGTGCCTCACACGACGGCCGGTGTGACGATACATGAGAACGCGGACCCCGATGTCGCGCGGGACATGCTGACCGGCCTCGCACGCCTGGTCCCCGCAGAGGGCGACTACCGGCATGCCGAGGGTAACTCCGATGCGCACCTCAAGGCGTCCATCATGGGCTTCTCGGCCATGGTCCCGATCATCGATGGCCTGCCCGCGCTCGGCACCTGGCAGGGCGTGTATCTCTGCGAGTTCGATGGGCCCCGGCGACGGCGCGTGCTGATCGGGGTTTTGGGGTCGTGAGGGCGTCCGTGGCAACCCGGATGATGCCCGCGGGCGGCGGGCGGTAAAAGTCCTGGTCGAAGGAGCAACGGGCGACCCCGGGCGGGGCGCCCCGTTGTCATCGCTGCCCGCCCATGCCGATCGCCTGTCCTCCCCACGGGGAGGCTCGCCAGACACCGCTTCTGATCGCGATCTCCGACACCTCGGTGGTCCCGCACACCATCGTCGGCCACCTCCCCGCCGGCAGACAGGACCGCTTCTGATGGCGTCCGGCCCCGTCCCACGACGTTCCAAGCGGCTATCCCAAACGGCATCGATCCCGAGTCCCCGGGTTTCGTCGGCATCTCCGTATGGGAGTGCCTCCCCGTCTTTGGCGGTCACCCCGCTCGCGGGACGGATACGGTGAACCTGACCCCGGGTAAGGGGAGACCCATCACCGGGCCCCGTTCATGAGCGGGCCAGTCATGGCGCGTCGACCTTGTTGAGTGCGTCCCA
>Ga0116186_1002930_pt1 | contig 14987 bp, 9 predicted proteins | sample AD_JPNNA4_MetaG_FD_89806 | JGI IMG/M metagenome (GOLD analysis project Ga0116186, IMG submission 89806) | Active sludge microbial communities of municipal wastewater-treating anaerobic digesters from Japan - AD_JPNNA4_MetaG | ecosystem: Engineered > Bioreactor > Anaerobic > Digestate | place...
ATGATTTAAAGCTCGTATCTTTTTGATTTTCGGTAAAGTAGGGGGTAACACCCATAATTGCGGGTAAATTAAGATTCCGTGATGTATACCATAAGCCGGCACGTGTGTGTATGTGCGAATTCCATTGTGCGAATAGTGATTGATTGATTGATAGACCTCTATATTCGCTCTTTGTTCGGGTAGTTTGAGATTTACGGATATAGTCGTAATAAGGAAAATTGTTTTGTGCATGTTGTAATATTGCCGATGTTTTTGATTGAAATCGTTGCGAGCCAACTGAAAGCATGCCGGCATATTTTCGAGTACCAAAATTACCTTGTGTATAGTGTATCGATGAATGAAAATGTTTTTGTTTTTCTGGTATGGTTAATATTTCAACCACACCACCAAATGTGCCACTACCATAGTTTGTAGAAAAACCACTATGGTCTATTACAACAGAGTTAAAACAGTTTAGCGGTACTAACGAAATGTCTGTTTCGCCCATGGTTATAGAATTGAGAGGAAATCCTTCCCATACTATTTGTGTTTGGCTGCTTCCTGCTCCTCGGAGCGAAATGTTTGAACTTGCACCATTGCCGTATGATTTTATTATACAAGCGGTATTCTGTTGTAGCAACGTTTGTAATGTTCCGGTTGCATAGGGTTGTAACGCTGTTTTATCAAACACTTCACGTTTTGCCCCATTATTGAAGTATTCAAATTGTTTACATACTGCTACGGAATCTAACCGAATAGTGTCGTGAACATGTTGAGCAGAGCTAAAAACATGTAAAAAGACAAAAAATACTAAAGCACAAAAATTTTCTATTTTCATTGTATTATATTTTATAAAATGATTTTCCCGCTCATTTTATAATTACAGATTTGGCAGGTCTTCTGACTCGTTCCTTCTTTAGCTATCTTCCCATTAGCCGAGGCTAACAGTGATACTGAGATTGTGCTAAAGAATATGGGCGGAACTTACAGCTGCGGAAACAGTCTCGGTTTTTCACCGAATTCCCTTTTCACCTCGTTGCAAGTATATGCATTGAAGCACCAATTCTTTTTTGCAAATGTATATGTTTTTATGAATTCAACTTTATATTTCTAAAATAGTTTTATTAACAATACTATGTCAATAAATTTTTAAAATGGGTTCAAACACTGTATGTTTCTGTGATACATGATAAAATAGTATGTGGTATGAAAAAAAAATATTACTCAAGGGTATGCTAATGAGTAAAAATAGTTATATTTGTGTTGTATAACAAAAATCAAGCACGCATCCTAGCTATTGTTTTTTGTTTTTTTTTAATACTAACTGTTTTTAAATAAGGAAATATAATATGGTACGAGAATTATCATTGAAAAACTCGCCACGCAAGGCGTTGTTGGATGAAGAAGCGTATGAGTTTTTGTGTAAAAACGAAGAATTGCAGCGGATTCATTTTTTTGAAAATTTGCGAAGTCATTCTAGTGGATATGCCTTTTTTCAAAAAAATTGGAGACAAGACGACGGTTCTTACGATTGTCAAACAATTTATTTGCACAAGCTTATAGCCGAGCAGTATATTCAAAAGCCTAAAATGAACAAGCGGCTTTTTGTTCGTTTCAATAATGGCAATCCCCTTGATTGTAGAATGGAAAATTTAGAATGGACCAGCTTATCGAATGTAGTTCGAAATACCGACAAAACAGTAAATAAATTTGGATATCGAGGTGTTGTTAAAGATAGAGGACGGTATCGGGCAGTAATTTATTATGATCGTAAGCCAATAAATTTAGGCTCATTTGATACCGCAAAAGATGCTGCTATTGCGTATAATCAAAAATCTATAGAATTGTTCGGAAATACACGAAGTATAAATGAAATATAACGTTTTGAGTACTACAAAAAAAGAGGCTATCTGTATTAGATAGCCTCTTTTTTTTTGTATTCTTATTGCAATTTAAACCGTTTTTCAATGTCTTGAATATATCGTTTAAATCGTTTATCTGTTTCCATTAAATTATTTACCGTTTTGCATGCATGAAGAACGGTAGCGTGATCTTTACCACCAATTTGAGCACCAATAGAAGCTAACGAATTTTTTGTATAACTTTTAGCAAAAAACATAGCAACTTGACGAGATTGAACAATTTCGCGTTTTCTTGTTTTTGATTTCAATTGATCAATGCCAATGTTAAAATAATCGCACACTGTTTTTTTGATAAAATCTATCGAAATATCTTGTTGAGTGTTTTTTACAAGTTTTTCAACAATATCTTTAGCTAAATCTAAAGTAATTTGTTTATTGTTGATTGTAGATTGAGCTAAAATTGATATTAATACACCTTCGAGTTCTCTAATATTTGTTGTAATATGGTTAGCAATATATTCAAGTATCTCATCTTGAATTTCAATACCATCGTTGTATGTTTTTCGTTTAAGGATTTCTAAACGTGTTTCAAAGTCAGGAACTTTTAATTCTGTAGATAATCCCCATTTAAAACGAGAAAGCAAACGCTCTTCTAATCCCTGAAGTTCTACAGGAGGACAATCGGAAGTAAGAATTATTTGTTTGTTTTTTTGATGTAAATAATTAAATATTTGGAAGAAAGCTTTTTGTGTACGCTCTTTTCCTGCTAAATATTGCACATCATCGATGATAAGCACGTCTATCATTTGATAGAAATGCATAAAATCATTTCGTTCATTTTTAATTGCAGCCTCGGCAAATTGACGTTGAAAGGTATCTGCATCTACATATAATACCGTTTTTTTAGGATATTTTTCTTTAATTTCAATACCAATGGCTTGTACTAAATGAGATTTTCCTAACCCTGGTTTACTATATATAAATAGGGGGTTGTAGTTAGTTTTTCCAATATTTTGAGCTACAGTATACCCGGCAGCACGAGCTAATCTATTACACTCTCCTTCAACAAAATTTGAAAACGAATAATTTGGATTGAGTTGAGAGTCAATATTTAAATTTTTAATACCGGGGATTATAAATGGATTTTTTATAATGTTAGTATCGGTAATATACGATGGTTGATGAAATATTTTATTTTTAAGGTTTGTAGCATTTTTACCCGGTAATTGAATAGCGGTGGGTTGAGTTTCTGCGTGTGCAGGTTGTTCCATTATTACTTTGTATTCTAATTTGGCATTTGCACCCAATACTTTTCGTAATGCTTTACTTAATAAATCTATATAATGTGTTTCAATATATTCATAATAGAATGGACTTGGAACCTGTATTGTAAGTATGTCGTTTTCTACCTTTACAGGCTTTATTGGTTTAAACCATGTTTCATAAGATAGTTTGGAACCGAGGTTATCTTTTATGATTTCCAAACAGTTTGACCATAATGTTTCGTGTAATACTTCCATTATATTCTAATATTATTGAAGAGTTATTTTAAGTTGATTTCTTAGTTCTTTATCGTTTTACAAAGTTGCTTATAAAATTTGTAAAAAAAAAGTCGATTTGCACTTGTTTTTTTAAAAATAATTATACGGTTTTTACTATCAACAACTTATAAATAAAAAAAAAATAAAAAAAAATATTTTTTTTGTAATATTTTGATATTCAACACTTTAATCTTAATGTCTTTGTAATCAAGTGTATTGAAAACTTATATTAAAGTTATTGTTCTGTTTTTTCTTTTTTATTGATATTCATAATTGGAAAAGACACGTATCTTTTTGGGTTTTTTTGAATATCAAGTATTAAACCATCTAATTTTTTTGACGCTTCTTCTAAATTTGTATATAAATTTTGATTTTGTACCAATGCTCCCAAGGTTCCTTCTCCTTTATTCACTTTATCGAGTATTCCACCCAATTCGGTCATTACAGTTTCTGTTTTGTATATAGTTTCTGCAATGTTTGCTTTTGCTAAGGTATCGCTTAAGTTCGAAAAATTAGAAATAATATTGTCAATTTCTTTGTTTTTCGTGTTTATATTGTTTGTTATTGATTCAATATTTCCGAGTAGGCTTTGAATATTTTGATTTGCATTTGTTAATATTGTATCTATTGTAACGCTTGAATGTTGCATTGCATCTACTGCATTTTGAATTTTCTCGAAACTGGTACGCAAGCTTTCTCCTGTTTTTTCATTTAGCACAAATTTTAATTGATCTATTGCCGTACCGGTGCTTTCCATTAATTTTTCAACTTGTTTTTTTAATGGGGCCATTTCTAATCGTACCTGGTCGGTTATACTTCCTTCAATATCAGGTATAAGTGTAGAATTATTCGGTAATATTTCTATTTTGTTGCTTTGTGATATATGGGGTATAATTAAATCTATAGATTTTGTACCCATAATATCGGAACTAAATATTCGAGCTATGGTATTTGCCGGTATTTGAACTGATTTATCAATAGCAAAGGTTAGGGTAATGCTTTCGTATAAATTTGAGGAAAATTGTATGTCGGTTACTTGACCAACTTTATGACCTCGCAAATAAATAGAACTGTTTTTTTGCAAGCCGTCTATTCGTTCGTAGGTAGCAAAATAGGTATTTTCTTCGGTAAAAATATTTTTGCCTTTCAAAAAATTAAACCCCCAATATAATATGCCAAACATAATAATAAGGAGTAATCCAATTTTAATAGCTTTGTCTTTTTCCACGATTTTTAATTTTTATTGTGTGATACTTTTTGCTTGTTGTATTGTAATTTTTTTTCCGTCTTTACGAGCAACTATAAATGCCTCGGGATACTTTGCTTTAATTTGTTGGAAAGGTACGGAAATTTCTTTAAATGTATAATATGTTCCTATATAATATTTATTCCAACTATCTTCTTGTATACTATAAACGTTCGTGAATCCTTTAAAGTTTTCTGGTTTAATTTCTATTATCTGTTTCGATGCGGCAATTTGTATACTATATGTTATGCCTTCTTTTTGTTTGGTTTCACTTGTTATAGGTGGAATGGTTTGTTGTACTGGTTTTGGTTGATTTCCAACTGTTTGTACCGTTGGTTTTGGTATCGGTTGTGGAGTTGTTGTTTCTGTTTTAACTAATTGTAATGTAGAATCTTGTATGCTATATAAAGGTTTTGTTTGGGTATTGTTCGATTGTTGACTTACAATTGCAGGTATAGTGTCTACCGATTTTGAGCTTTGTGTAACGGTGGTTGGTTCTGTATGTGTTTTTTCTGAATGCGAGGGGTGGGGAGTAGAATTTGTTTGTTTTATAGGCTCTTGTTGTTTTGGTGTAGTTGTTTGATTCTGTGTGCTTTGTGTTGCTTGGTCTTGTTTTGATGCAATGTTTGACTTGGTTTCTATAGCTGTTTTGTAATCTTTGAATGCTCTGTATATTGCCGATGCCATATAGTCTTGTCCTTGTTCGGTAATGAGAAATTGTTCTTCTTCGGCGTTACTTATAAACCCTGTTTCAATAAGTATACTTGGCATGGTTGTTTTCCATAAAACCATAAATGGTGCTGTATGTACTCCACGGTCTTTTCTACCTACTCGTTCTCTAAATTCTTTTTGAACCATTGACGCAAGTCGTGCACTGTGTTCTATATTGGCACTTTGCATCATGGTGTGAATTATAATTGCTTCGGTAGAATCGGCAGACATACCTTGATATTTTGTGCTGTAATTGTCTTCTACCATTATTACTTTGTTTTCGAGTTTTGCAACTTCTAAGTTTGCTTTATTTTTATGTAATCCCATAATCCAGGTGTCGGTACCATATGCTTCTTTGTTGGTGCTTGCATTTACGTGAATCGATATAAATACATCGGCATTGTTTTTATTTGCTATTTCGGCTCGTTTGTGCAATTCTACAAACACATCGGTGCTGCGTGTGTATATTATTTTAACACTGGGTATATTTTTTTGTATGTAATTTCCTGTTTTTAATGCTAAAGCTAGTGTTATATCTTTTTCTTTTGCTACTTTTCCTACTGCTCCGGGGTCTTTTCCTCCATGTCCGGCATCTATTACTACAGTTTTTATTGTATATGCTTGTGTTTGTGCAAAACCGTTTTGCGCATATATATATATAGTGCAGAATAGGAGTAGTATAGAGGTGTATTTTGTTTTATTCATTATCTGTATTCTAATAAAATTGTTCTAATTCGTATAATACTCATCACTTTTTTCGTTGAGTTTAAATTTTTCTAATTATTTTTGGCAAACGAAAAAAAAAAGTTTCACATTTTGAGTTACAAAAATAGTAATAAACACTTGTATTTACATTCAATTAAATATTTTTTTGCATTTATAACGGTAAATGTTTTTGTTTCAATATGTTTGGGGCAAACTTCTGATACAATAATTCCGCAGTTACCTGCCGATTCTATTGTGCAAAATCCTGCAAGTAAGGCTATTGAAGCTAAAGTGGTGTATCAATCACAAGATTCAATTGTATTTGATATGTTGTCGCAACGTGTTAAAACCTTTGGTAATAGTAAAGTTCAGTACGAGTCTATTGATTTATCATCTGATTTTATAGAGTTGTATATATCCAAAAGTGAGATTTTCGCAAAAGGTTTACCGGATTCTGCAGGTACCGGAATTCAGGGTAATCCTGTATATAAAGATGCTTCGGAAACCTTCGATGCCGATTCTATGAAGTATAATTTTAAATCAAAACAGGGATTGGCGTTTGGCATTTATACAAAACAAGAAGATGGATATTTGCATGGTGGACGTACTAAAATTCATGCAAATAAGGAAATTCATGTACAGCATGGTAAATATACCACGTGCGATGCTAAATGTCCTCATTTTTATATAGAATTAACTAAGGGTAAGGTTATTCCTAACGATAAGATTTTATTTGGACCTGCCTGGCTCGTTGTTGATGAAATTCCTATTCCTTTAGTAATTCCTTTTGGGTATTTTCCAATTTCAAAAGGACGAAGCAATGGTATAATTATTCCTACCATAGGAGAGGAGCGGTCTAAAGGTTTTTATTTTCGTAATATGGGTTTGTATTTTGGCTTGGGCGATTTTGTAGATGTAAAACTTACGGGTGATGTGTATACCTTAGGTAGTTGGCGTTCTAATCTATCCTCGAATTATATAAAACGTTACAAATTTAGTGGTAATGTTGATGTGGGATATTCGAGTTTGGTACTGGACGAAATTCGTCAAAATCCTACGTTTAATGTTAAGTGGAGTCATTCTCAAGATGCTAAATCTATGAATAATGCTAGTTTTAGTGCTAATGTTAATTATGGATCGGTAGGGTATGCTCGTCAAAATACATATAATACCGATGAATTCTTAAACAACTCTGTTTCTTCGAGTGTGTATTATTCTAAAAAGATTACGGGTACTCCTCTTAATTTTTCTACATCGCTGTATCATCAGCAAAACAATAGAGATAGTACCGTGTATCTTACCTTACCTCAATTCAATCTTTCGGCTTCGTCCATTACTCCGTTTCGACGAAAAAAAATGGTTGGTAAAGAACGTTTCTACGAACGTATTACCGTGAGTTATACCGGTAATTATCAAAATAAGTTGTCGGGTGCTAAAATGGATTCAAGTTTTTATACCAAACAAACATGGGATGCTTTTCAGTCGGGTGTTAGTCATTCTATCCCTGTAAGCACTTCGTTTTCAATTTTAAAGCATTTACATGTTTCTCCTAATTTTAATTACACCGAACGTTGGTATACCGAAAAACTAGTGCGTACGTGGGACGATACAAAACCTGTATATTCCAATAGCGATACAACGTATGGTGGTATTGTAGAATCTCAAATTCAGGAATTTAACAGGGTGTATAATTATTCTTACGGTATAAGTTGCAATACTAAATTATATGGAATGTATCAGTTCCAAAGTCCATATATTAAGGCTATTCGGCATATTATTTCTCCTTCTATGTCATTTAATATGTCTCCCGATTTTTCTAATCCTAAATATAACTATTACAGTACATATCAAAAAAATACTGCAGGCGATATTGCTTCGTATTCCTACTTCGAAAAAGGTATTTATGGTATACCGGGTAGTCAAAAACAAAGTTCTCTTAGCTTTTCTATCAATAATAATATTGAAGCAAAAGTTCGCGATGCAAATGATACGGTAACCGGGTATTCTAAAATTAAGCTTATTGAAAGTTTGTCGGTAACTGGGTCATATAATTTTGCTGCCGATTCGTTGGGAATGAGTTTAATTCAAGTAGGAGGGTATACTACAATTGCAAAACGAATTCGTGTTAATTACTCATCTACATTTGACCCCTACGCTTTGGGTGTTAAACAACAAAACACAACAAAACAAGTGGTGCGAACCAACACCTATATGTTAGACAAATACGGTTCGTTGTGGCGTAAAACTGATGAGAGTTGGCGTACCGGTATTAGTTATGCGTTTGGTCCGTTGCAACAAGGCGAAAAACCTAAACGTACCGGAGAATATGCCTATTGGGATGTGCCTTGGAATTTAAATGTGGGATATAACATAAGTGTTCCTCGAAAGTATTATTACAATTATAATAACGAATTAGATTCTGTTTCAAATAAAATACAACAAGATTTATCGCTCAGCGGTAAATTTAGTTTGTCTAAAAAGTGGAATATAACATTTGCTACCGGTTGGGATTTTGAAGAAAAAGCTCTTTCATATACTTCGGTAGATGTGTATCGCGATTTGCACTGTTGGCATATGAAATTCAACTGGATTCCATTAGGCGACCGTCAACGATGGGAATTTGTAATACGTGTAAATGCCGATATGCTTAAAGATTTGAAATACGAAATGAAGAGTCAAACAAATTATTTCTAATAATATAGTGGTTTGAAAAATATGAATGAACAATCACAAGAAGTTATTTTATTAAGCATTTCGGGCAAAGACCGACCCGGTGTTACTGCGTCGCTCACAGCTATTTTAGCTCAATATGGAGCTGATATTCTCGATATTGGTCAGGCTGTAATTCACGATACCTTATCTTTAGGTATTTTATTTAGACTACCCGAAACAAAAGTAAGCGGACCTGTCCTTAAAGAATTATTGTTTAAAGCATATGAGTTCGATATTAAGGCTCGTTTTACTCCAATAAATGATGTTACTTATGAGGAATGGGTACAACAACAAGGTAAAAATAGATATATTGTTACACTTTTTGGTCGACATATAGAGGCTCGACACATATCTGAAATTACACAAATTTTGTTTCGTCAAACACTTAATATCGATAATATTACCCGTTTAAGTGGACGTGTTTCGTTCAAAAAAGAAAGTGTGTTGAAAAATAGAGCATGTGTGGAATTATCTGTTCGTGGTACTCCGGTTAATGAGCAAGAAATGAAGCGTGAATTTCTCGAAATTTCAAAATATATAGGATTAGATATTGCATTTCAAGAAGATAATGCATTTCGTCGCAATCGTCGCTTGATTTGTTTTGATATGGATTCAACACTCATTCAAACCGAAGTGATTGTTGAATTGGCAAAATATGCTGGAGTTGAACACGAAGTATCGGAAATAACAGAATCAGCAATGAAAGGCGAGATAGATTTTTGTGAGAGTTTTAAAAAACGAATAGCATTACTTAAAGGAATAGATGAGAAGGTACTCGATGAAATAGCTCGCAATTTACCAATTACCGAAGGTGCCGGTAGATTAATTAAAACCTTAAAACGATTTGGATATAAAGTAGCTATTCTTTCCGGTGGATTTACCTTTTTTGGTAGATACTTGCAAACAAAATTAGGGGTTGATTATGTATTTGCCAATGAATTAGAAATAAAACAAGGAAAACTTACCGGTAATTATGTGGGCGACATTGTAGACGGGGCTATGAAAGCAGAATTACTCAAAAAGCTTGCGTTTAAAGAAGATATACATTTGGAACAGGTAATTGCTGTTGGCGATGGTGCTAACGATTTACCAATGATAAATATTGCAGGTTTGGGTATTGCGTTTCATGCAAAACCTACAGTGCAAGAAAAAGCTGATAATAAAATCAGTACCATTGGTTTAGATGGAATATTGTATATGTTAGGCTTTAGAGACCGAGAAGTCGATTAAGTTTTTACACAAATCAGTTGTTAGAATTTTATCTCTCTTGCTGAGGAATCCACGGATGAATATCTTTGTTCACAAATCTAATATCTTCTATGGTATATAATGCATTAGGATTGTGTATTTGAATAACATTTACAATTTTATCAATGCATTTACGATTTATAATGATATATATAACACCAACTTTGCCTTCGGCACCTTGTGCTTCAACAACTGTAGCTGTGTATCCCATATTGCGAATAGCTTGAATTAAATTCGAAGCATCTACCTTCGTAATAACTCGTATCATCTCGTATCCCAAAGCTAAGCGTTGTTCGAAAAGCATACCAACATAATTCCCTGTAGCAAATCCACCTGCATATGCAACATAACATACCCAGTTATCTAAATTAGCCATAACTTTGGTAATAGCAAGAACCCAAATTAATACTTCAAAAAATCCTATAAGTGGAGCTAAGTATTTATATCCTTTGGAGATAAATATTATGCGAAGTGTACCAATAGACTGATCGCAAATTCGAGCAACGAAAATAAGTAAGGGTATTACCACATAAGTATACAATTCTTGATTTTCCATAGGAGAGGGGTTTATAGTGAGCAAAGAGTTTTACAAATACGTTTAGTACATGAATTATCGCCCCAATAATTGAGATGACATGCCGGACTAATGCCTGCGTTTACTTCATAATCGGTAATTAATGCATTAAACGAAGGACTCATTTGTTTGAGAGGCCATCCCAAAACATCATTTTTATCGTAAAAATTTTCCCAAATAAATTGAGAATTCCGTTTTTCAAATGCAACAATTTCAGATTCAGGATATCCCGAAAAAAACAAAGGTAAATTGCATCCACAAGTAGCTAAATATGATAAATTTCGGAGATTATTCTGTACAGTTGCCGGTGTTTGCTCAAAAATTCCGGAATTTGTATCGGCATCTGTTATATATGTATGAAGAAGCTGTATACCCATAGATTCAGCTACTATAACTAATTTATTAGTAGTATTTTGTAATACTAATTCGTTAACTTGTTCGAAAATGTGTTGTAAATATTCATGTGTTCTTTTATACGGACTATGTGCCTCGTCTTTGTTCCGTTCAAAGGTTACTGCATCACCAAATGCCTCGAGAACAAATTTCCGAAAACTTAACAAACCACCAAGATTATTACACGCATCAAGTCGTTCGAATAATTCTTGCTGATAAGCATCAATATTGGTTACAGAAAAAGGCAAAGTTTCAATACACGTAATAGAATTTTCAATGTGAGTTCCTTTTGAAAATTTAGAAATATCCGCAACAAAATCTTTGCTGTAACCTTGTTTTTTAGAACCAATTCCAGGAATTGTAACAATATATATCATTATGGAATGTTTTTTTGTAAATATACAAAATATACCAAAAATCTAAACTTTTTTGTTTACAATAATAATGACTACGATTATCGAAATAATTAACCTTTTATTTGGAATGTATAGCAAACACCATCAATAAGACATCTAAAATTCTTCCTAATATTTATTTGTCTTATAATTAATATTATGTTAAATAGGAAATGTAAAATAAAAGGGAACTCATGCGGAGCTCCCTTTTGTATCTATTTTATAGCATCCATTTTTTTCTTTGCTACATTATATTTATCTGTCATTCCAAGTTGTGCATATATAGAAGCTAATTCTTTGTAGGCATCTTTTCTTGTTTTGTCATGTAATGCGTTTTCTTTAGTATCTGTTATGGTTTTTTCTTCTAATACTTGTGCATAGGTTTCTAAATATGGAAAAGCTAATTTTAATAAAGATTTTCCTTCGTTAAATAATGGTGTGTAATTCTTAGTTCCATATGCTGCTTCTGCTTCGTCTAATTTTTTCTTAGCTTTATTTCTATACATTATACCAAGATTCAAGTTAGACTCCTCGTCTTTCGGATTTATTTCAATAGCTTTTTTATAATACTGTACAGCTTCATCAAATTTTCCTTCTGTTTCGTATAAATATGCTATATTAAATATGAAATTTGTATTATTTGGCTCTTTTTCCAAAGCTTTTGATAAATACGCTAATGCCTTATCGTATTGATTTTGAGCAATATAAAAATTAATTAATTCTGTAGTATATCCCACAATATTTTCATCATTTGGATATTTTTCTATTACTTCAAGTAATGATTGAATAGCTGCGGTTGTATCTTTACGTTCTTTATGACACACAACAATGTCGTAATATGTTGTTACTTTAGGATTTGGTGTCATTTGCAATGCTAATGTGTAAAATTTTATAGCATCGTCGTAATTTTGTCCCATTCGAGCCACAGTTCCACAATCTATAAGCGTTGAAGCTCTAACACTATCAGCCAAATTATCATATTTAAGTGAAATAATATTGCCAACTTCGGTAAAATACACAGCTGCATTTTTGTAATCGTTAGATGTATAATAATATAATCCTTCGCTTGTATATAAATCTATAATTTTTTTGAGTTGTTCAGCTATTAAAACACTTCGTTTGCCATCAGTATCTAATTCTTTAGCTTTTACATACGCATCTTTTGCTATTTTTAGTGGTTTGGTGCGTTCGTTAAAATATACAGTAGCGTCGTTACCTGTTCGTTCGTATTTTACAAGAGCTTTATTTTTAAAATACAAATCAATTCTATCGAACGAATAAATATTATATCCACCCTCTTGAGCAGTTTTTTTTGCCGGTGATTTCATATACAATAATATTTGATCCTCAGGCATTCCCGGATGAGCAGCTTTTAAGTCAAATGTATACAATTCCAAATATTTTCGTCCTCGCTCTGTCCATGTTTTTAAATTTGCAGCTTTTTTGGGATTTTCAATTTCAGCGTCAGATTTTTTTGTTTCAGCCACTACAATTGGCCACGTTAAAACAAATTCATCAGACTGACTGAATCCGAAATTACAAAGGAATAACGAAAGTATTCCAATACTTACGATTTTTTTCATATTTCTATTTTTTTAATTACTAATACAAAAATAAAAAAAATTATTCTTGTTCATTATTTTCTATATCTGAATTTTCAATATCATCGCCCGATTCTATTGTTTCGGTATCGCTATTACGTTCGATTTCACGTTGCATACGCTCATCTTCACTTACATCTATAGCCGTAATTGCTGCAATTGAGTCATTGTTTTTCAAATTAATTAATTTAACACCTTGAGCAGCTCTACCCATTACTCGTAACGTTGCAACTTCTAATCGTATTGTAAGTCCCGATTTATTTATTATCATTAAATCGTCGTTATCACCTACTGTTTTTAAGGCAACTAATGAACCTGTTTTCGCTGTTACGTTAATAGTTTTAACCCCTTTACCACCTCTGTTGGTAATTCGGTAATCTTCTATAGCAGAGCGTTTTCCGTATCCATGTTCTGAAACAACCAAAATTTCTTTTTTAACATCAGGCGGAACGCAAATCATACCAATAACCTCGTCTTTTTCGGGAATTGTAATACCTTTTACACCCGAAGCAGTTCTACCCATCGGTCGAATTTTAGATTCAGGGAAACGAATAGCTTTACCTGATTTTACAGCCATTAAAATATCGTGACTACCATTTGTCATACATGCTTCAAGTAATTGGTCTCCTTCGCGAATTGTAACGGCATTTATACCATTTTGGCGAGGACGAGAATACGCTTCGAGCGAAGTTTTCTTAATAATACCTTTTGCTGTTGCTAAAATGATATAATTATGATTTATGTATTCTTCATCGGTTAATGACGTTACATTTATATACGCCTTAACTTTATCGCCCGGTTCAATATTCAACATATTTTGAATTGCTCTACCTTTTGAAGTTTTAGATCCTTCGGGAATTTCGTATACTTTGAGCCAAAAACATTTTCCTTTTTCGGTAAAGAACAACATAGTATTATGCATAGTAGCAACATACAGGTGTTCAATAAAATCTTCATCGCGTGTATCGGCACCTCGAGCACCTACCCCTCCTCTATTTTGTATCTTATATTCGCTCAGTGGAGTACGTTTAATATATCCCATATGCGAAATGCTAATTACAACATCTTCGTCGGCATAAAAATCTTCAGGATTAAAATCTTCTGAAGCATGAACTATCTCAGTTTTGCGACCATCACCATACTTATTCCTAATTTCAATCAGTTCATCTTTAATAATTTGCATCTGCAATACTTCACTTGCCAAAATTTCCTCTAAATGCTTAATTAATTCGAGAATTTCGTTGTATTCATTACGTAATTTATTTTGATCAAGTTGTGTTAACTGTCCTAAACGCATTTGAATAATTGCATTGGTCTGAATCTCGCTTAATTTAAAGCGTTCCATTAACGTAGCTTTTGCAGCATTTTGCGTTTCAGATTGTTTAATTATTGCTATTACTTCGTCAATATTATCACTCGCAATAATTAATCCTTCGAGTATATGTGCACGTTCTTGAGCTTTACGTAATTCATATTTTGTTCGTCGTATTACAACATCGTGTCTGTGTTTTACAAAATATTTAATTAAATCTTTTAAATGTAACAAACGTGGACGCCCGTCAACAAGTGCAATATTGTTAACACTGAACGAAGTTTGAAGACCGGTGTATTTGTATAATTTGTTTAACTCAACGTTTGCAATAGCATCACGTTTAAGAGTATACACTATACGCATACCATCTTTATCCGACTCATCATTAACTTCAGAAATCCCCTCAATTTTTTTGTCCATTATTAAATCAGCCGTCTTTTTAATCATTTCGGCTTTATTAACCATATAAGGAATTTCGCTTACAATAATTTTTTCGCGACCGTTTTCTGATTCAACAAAGGCTTTACCTCGAATTACAACTCGCCCCTGCCCTGTCTCAAAAGCTTCTTTAACCCCTTGATATCCGTATATAATACCACCTGTAGGGAAATCCGGAGCTTTTATTATTTCTATTAATTGTTGAATATCTATTTCTTTATTATCGATATACGCAATTATAGCATCAATAGTATCAGTTAAATTATGTGG
>Ga0116186_1002935_pt1 | contig 14956 bp, 14 predicted proteins | sample AD_JPNNA4_MetaG_FD_89806 | JGI IMG/M metagenome (GOLD analysis project Ga0116186, IMG submission 89806) | Active sludge microbial communities of municipal wastewater-treating anaerobic digesters from Japan - AD_JPNNA4_MetaG | ecosystem: Engineered > Bioreactor > Anaerobic > Digestate | place...
CCTATTTAAAAATGAAACCGTAAGTTTCTAAATAATTAACAAACTTATGCAAGAGTGGAAGTTTTTTTTAAAATAAATCCTTAATTTTGCCAACTGAAATTAATTTTGATAGCTGATCAAAAATGGCACGAGTTTTTGCGACTGCATTTTTACCATAATTTAAATAATAAGAAAAAAAATGAAATACGATGTTATAGTTTTAGGAAGTGGGCCAGGCGGATATGTAACTGCCATTAGAGCTTCTCAATTAGGCTTTAAAGTTGCCGTAATCGAAAAAGAAAATTTGGGTGGAATTTGTTTGAACTGGGGTTGTATCCCTACAAAAGCATTGTTGAAATCGGCTCAGGTTTTTGATTACTTAAAACACGCTTCGGATTATGGATTGACTGTTTCATCATTCGATAAAGATTTCCCTGCTGTAATTCAACGTAGCCGTAATGTGGCTGCTGGAATGAGCAAAGGCGTTACTTTCTTGATGAAAAAAAATAAAATTGACGTTATTAATGGTTTTGGAAAAGTAAAACCAGGTAAAAAAATTGACGTTACCGATGCAGCTGGAAAAGTAACAGAATATTCTGCAGACCATATTATTATTGCAACTGGAGCACGTTCTCGTGAGTTACCTAACTTACCACAAGATGGTGTAAAAGTAATTGGATACCGTCAAGCAATGAGTTTACCTACACAACCTAAAAAGATGATTGTTGTAGGTTCGGGAGCCATTGGAGTAGAATTTGCACATTTTTACAACTCAATGGGAACAGATGTTACTATTGTGGAGTTTATGCCTAATGTAGTCCCGGTTGAAGACGAAGATATTTCAAAAGAATTTGAAAAATCCTTGAAAAAAGCAGGAATCAATGTAATGACAAATTCCTCTGTAGAAAAAATTGACACTTCTGGAGCAGGTGTGAAAGCATTCGTTAAAACCGCTAAAGGTGAAGAAATTTTAGAAGCTGATATTTTATTATCTGCTGTTGGAATCAAAACCAATATCGAAAACATTGGATTGGAAGAAGTAGGAATAGCTGTTGATAGAGATAAAATCTTGGTAAACGCCTACAACCAAACCAATATTCCGGGTTATTATGCCATTGGTGACGTAACTCCAGGTCAAGCTTTGGCACACGTTGCTTCTGCTGAAGGAATTAACTGTGTGGAGAAAATTGCTGGCCTTCATGTGGATCCAATCGATTACGGAAACGTTCCGGGTTGTACTTATGCTACACCAGAAATTGCTTCTGTTGGTTTGACTGAAAAAGCAGCAAAAGAAAAAGGATATGAATTGAAAATTGGAAAATTCCCATTCTCAGCCTCTGGAAAAGCTAAAGCTGCCGGTGCTGCCGACGGATTTGTAAAAGTAATTTTCGATGCTAAATACGGAGAATGGTTAGGTTGCCATATGATTGGTGCTGGTGTTACGGATATGATTGCAGAAGCAGTTGTAGCTCGTAAACTAGAAACTACAGGTCACGAAATCTTAAAATCGATTCACCCTCACCCAACAATGAGTGAAGCGGTTATGGAAGCCGTTGCTGCTGCTTATGGAGAAGTAATTCACTTGTAATATCAGATTACTTAAAATATTGAAATCCGTTTTGTGAAAACAGAGCGGATTTTTTTTGCGGCAAATTTTCTTGTTATTAAATATAATTCAGTAAATTTGATAGACCCTAATCACTTAATTAAAACAATATATACCAATAAGTTATCAAATCCCCCACTCTTTTGATTGTATTCCTATTAATTGATTTCGTATTGCATTTTTAGTTTCATAAAAAAAATAAATCATTATTTGAGAGTCATCAAATTCTCAAACTATTAAAATAATTTATTAACCCAAAAAACTTTATTATGAAAAAAATGAATTTTATCAAAATCATTTTAGCTGCACTGATTTTAATTAGTTTCAGTTGTAAAAAAGCAGCAGAATCTATTGAAACTGCAAAAACCACCTTTGATTTGGAAGCAGCAAAATCAGCGATTGAATCTGCAGGCGAAAACTTTGTTATTGCTTTTAACAAAGGAGATTCTATTGGGCTTGCAAATTGTTATACCACCGATGCCAAAATGATGGGGCCAAACGAAAAATCAATAATTGGAAGACCAGCCATTCAAAAGGTATTCAGTGGTTGGATTAAATCAGGAACGCCTACTTTCACCATGAAAACAATTGAAGTTTGGGGCAATGAAGACCTAATGGCTGCCGAAGAAGAATGGACTTTTTCAGATAAAAATGGAAAAATTCTTGACTCTGGAAAATCAATTGAACTTTTTAAAATGGAAGATGGAAAATGGCGTCTCTACCGTGATTGCTATAATTCTGACATGCCAATTCCTAAAAACTAAGAAACTTTGACATAAAAAAATCCGTTTTGTTTGGTTACAAAACGGATTTTTTTTGAAATACGAAATGATTAAGCCATAAACAAAACTTTCTTCTCATGGCTGTATAAAACCAAATCATAAGGAACATATTCAGAAATTATTTTTTCTGAAGCATCATCAAATACCATTTGATTGTATTTTCTAAACAAGTAAATTTCTTTTAGACAATTATACAAACTCTGATGAATTAATGTTGTAAAAGTTGGTATTTGCTTGTCACCTACCAATAATTCTAATTGATAATTTGAACTACTTTTCGAAAGATTGTTCCCGATAATTCTTATCGAAAATTTTGTTGGAATTTCTTTTTCCTTCCCTTGATACTGTACTATCATAATTAAATAAATTTTAATGTTATTAAATTAAAAAACCAAATTTTATTGGTTGAATGCTACTCAAACTACTCAAAAAAAAATATAAGAAAATCAAAAAAAAGAGCTCCTTAAATAATTCATTTGAAACAAAACTACTAAATAAATCATTTCAAAACTCACATAAAAGAATAAAACTTTCACAAATAATTTCGAACTTTATAAATAATCTAGACTACTAATTCTACTAAAAATACTTTATAATTATTTTTGAATTAATTGATTTCAAAAAACGCAATTTATCATTTCAATTTTTAGGACTATTGTGGATTTATACCGTTAAATCGCTATTTTTTTTGAATGCCAAATAAAATTTAATAACTCATGAAAATTTTATGTTTTAACATTGATTTTCGATTCTATTTTTAACCAAAACATTAAATCACCCCCATTTTTTGCATCAAAAAAGTAGCACTTTTATTTTTACAAATACCGTTTCTTAGTTTATAGTCAAAAAACAATTCATTGTCTCTAATTTCGACTTCAAAGCATTGATTGGTCAAAATTTCGGGATAAGAATTGGTGGTCAAACACACTTCAATATCGTGGGTGGCAATGGCTCCAATGGCTTTTTGGGCAATTATCTTTTTGACCACTTCAATCGTTCCGTTGCGCTTGTCGTCGGAATTGGTGCCACGCAAAATTTCATCCAACAGGACAAAAGCCGGTTTTCCTTCCAAGACGTCCATAATTTGTTTTAAGCGTTTAATTTCCGCAAAAAAATAGGATTCGCTGTCGGACAATGAATCGGATAATCGCATTGAAACTAACACTGGCAAAGGATGAACCGTAGCTTTCGAAGCACAAACTACCGAACCCATTCCGCTCAAAACCATATTGATGCCCAAACTCCTCAAAAAAGTACTTTTACCAGACATATTCGAACCCGTCAAAATCACAAACGATTGAGGATAAAAATACGTATCATTGCCTACTCTAGTTGCTGGATTCAACAGTGGATGTCCCAAATCTTTAAACCCTATTTTATACTCTGAATTGATTTCAGGAAAAACAAAATCGGGATTGTTGTGCGCCAAATTCGCCAAACTATTGAGCATCTCGAATTCACCAATTACAATAACCCATTGTTCCAATTGAGTTGAATAATTGATTTTCCAATTCAAAATTGATTTCAAAACATGTAAGTGATACAAAAAAATTCCATTGAACAAAGTAGCTACAACAATATTTGCGATAGTGTCCATACTCGAAAACAGCTCTGACAACTTTTTTAAATGTGTACTTGCTGTAGTATGATTGCTTATTAACTGCCTTCTTAGATCGTTCAGTTTTTTTGACTGAAACGTTTCGCCTTCAATTTTCTTTAGCAATAAACTATACTGTTTAATGACTTTATCCACCCTATCTGCTTTTGCAATTTCAGATTGAATTCGTTTAAGTAGCTTTCCAACAACCATTAAATTAGCAATAAAGACATAAGCAAGAAAAGACAGCAAAATGGTTTTCGATGTCAGGTAATAACCTACTGAAAGTCCTAAAAACAAAGTGGGCAACGCAAACGAAAGTACTAGTATAAACTTAGACAAGCTATTGTTTTTAAACGAATTCCAATGCAATAAAGATTCATAAACATTTTTTGAATCATTGCTTATTGTTGCCAAAGCAAAAAATTCCTGACGCCAATCCAATTTGGTTTTGAGTTCGTTTATGGCTTCCTGATTTTCGAGAATAGCTTCATTACTATTCAAAATCAATAATTGATTGGCCAATGTTTTTTTACCAATAAAAGTAGCCGTCCTATTCAAGTTTTGAAACAAGGAATGTTCCCCAAAAATATCCAAATCATAAGCATATGGATGATGAAAATCATTGAATTCTATTCCGTTTTCAAATGGGATTTTTTCTCTTTTCAGATACGAAATTTCATTTTTATTGATGGTTAAAAGAGTCGAAGTCAATTGTTTTTGAAAAGACAAACGGCTATGAATTCGCATCAAAAAAACAAAGCAAACAAAAGATAAAAACGCAGCAATAGCATAGAAAATCTCGCTATTTTTGATATAATTAAACAAGAAAAACAAACTAGCAAAAACACTTAAAATCCGTAAAATGCTAATGGTATTGTATTTGGTATTAATTTTTTCGAGAGCTTGAGAATAATGGGTAATTTTATTTTGATAGAGATTCATTTTCTTGATTTCAATGGAATACAAATATAGGTCTCATTCTGCTTAAATCAGTTACATATTTTCAAATATTCGTTTTTAAACTTATGCCTAATCATCATATAAAACGAATGTTTTTATTAAAATTATTTTCTACATTTGTATGGAAAGGCCAATGCTTTTCGTGTTTAAAAAAATAAAACTATGCAAAACATTCCCAGTGTTGACTTGCGTGATTTCCTTTCGGATGACCCGAAACGTAAACAAAAATTTGTAAATGAAATCGGAAGTGCCTTTGAAGAAATTGGCTTTGTAGCCTTAAAAGGCCATTTTTTAAACGACCAATTGGTCGAAGAGTTGTATGGCGAAATCAGAAACTTTTTTGCCTTGCCATTAGAAACCAAACACGGTTATGAAATCCCCGGTATTGGCGGTCAAAGAGGCTATGTTTCTTTTGGTAAAGAACACGCCAAAGGCCGAAAAGAAGGTGATTTGAAAGAGTTTTGGCACTTTGGACAATATGTAGAAAAAGATTCTAAATACGCTTCGGAATATCCTGATAATGTTGAAGTAAAGGAATTACCTCGTTTTAACATCGTTGGTAAAGAAGCCTACCAAATGTTGGAGAAAACAGGCGTTTATGTCTTGAGAGCATTGGCATTACACCTTGGTTTGGACGAATTTTATTTTGATGAATATGCCAAAGAAGGGAATTCTATTTTACGTCCCATTCATTATCCTCCCATTACGACGGAACCTGAAAATGCAATTCGTGCAGCAGCCCACGGCGACATCAACCTGATAACCCTTTTGATGGGTGCACAAGGTCGAGGTTTGCAAGTGCAAAATCACGATGGTGATTGGATTGACGCCATTGCGGAACCTGATGAATTGGTAATTAATGTATGTGATATGCTATCTCGCCACACCAACAACAAATTGAAATCTACGATTCATCAAGTGGTCAATCCGCCGAGGGAATTGTGGGGAACGTCCCGTTATTCCATTCCGTTTTTTATGCATCCCGTGAGCGATATGAAATTAGATTGTTTAGAAAATTGCATCGATGCCGAAAATCCAAAGCAATACGAAGACATCACAGCAGGAGAATTCCTGTATGAAAGATTGGTCGATTTGGGATTAATCAAAAAATAAAGATTGTAACGCAGATGACGCGGATTCGCTAAAGCGAAAACACAGATATAAGCGGATTTTTATTTGATTTCTATTTGAAAATCAGTTTTTATCCGTGTCTTTACGAAGTAAATCCGTGCCATCTGCGGACCAAAACTATGTTGAGTTTTACATTAAAAATAAAAAAATGGACTTACAAGAACAATTAAAAAACTTATTTCCAGATCACATCGAATCGGAACCCGAAGAAATTCAGGAAGAAGAGCACACGCTTTTCATTCAAAAAGAACCTATGATTTGCAAATTCGAAAAGCGAAAAGGCAAAGCCACCACCATCATCGAAGGTTATGAAGGAACCGACGAAGATTTTAAAATTCTGGCTAAAGAAATCAAAACCAAATTGAGCGTTGGCGGGACTTTCAAAGATGATTCCATCATTATTCAAGGCGATTATCGCGACAAAATTATGCAAATTCTCAAAGAAAAAGGATTCAAAGTAAAACGCGTTGGAGGATAGAAATAGAGTGTTTAGTATTCAGCTTTTAGTGTTCAGTTAAACAACATTAAACTTTTAAACCTTAAATATTTTAAACTACCTACCAATGATACAATCCTCAGAACTAATACTCAATCCAGACGGAAGCGTCTATCATTTGAACCTGTTGCCGGAAAATATTGCCCACGACATTATTTTTGTGGGTGACCAAAACCGTGTCGAAAAAATCACGCAATTCTTTGACAGCATCGAATTTTCGACCCAAAAAAGAGAATTCAAAACCCAAACCGGACTTTTCAAAGGCAAACGAATTACTGTAATGTCCACCGGAATTGGTCCCGACAATATCGACATCGTGATGAACGAATTGGATGCTTTGGTCAACATCGATTTGAAAACCAGAACGCCAAAAGAAAATCTAACTTCATTAAATATTATCCGAATTGGAACTTCTGGCTCATTGCAAGCCGATATTCCCGTGGATAGTTTTGTGATGGGGAAATTCGGATTGGGATTAGACAATATGCTCCGCTCGTACTTGATTGACGAAATCTCGGAAATTGCAATGGAAGATGCCTTTATCCAACACACCAACTGGGATTTAAGAAAAGGACGTCCTTACATCATCGCTTGTTCCAAAAAACTGGAAAAACGTATGGAAAGCAACCGCATTTTCAAGGGAATTACGGGAACTGCCGGCGGATTCTATGGACCTCAAGGACGTGTTTTACGATTAAACATCCAAGACGAAAACTTGAATTCCAAAATGGACAGCTTCAATTATGAAGGCACCCGAATGACCAATCTCGAAATGGAAACCTCGGCCATTTATGGACTTGGAAAATTACTCGGCCACAATTGTTTGTCTTTAAACGCCATCATTGCCAATCGTGCCAACGGAACTTTCAGCGATGACCCCTACAAAGCTGTTGATGAATTGATAACTTATGCTTTGGGAAAATTAGCGGAGTAAAAATATTAAATATGATTAGTATAATAGTTCATTTATTTGTTGGAATAATACAGCGTTTTTTTTAGGAATTGGAAGGATTACACGCTGGTTTATTTTTCAAATCTATAATGAATGTTTTACAGAAAAATTTCCCAGAAATATAGATTATTATATAGACAACGAGAGTACTAAAAAAGATAAAAATGGTTTTTCAGTACAAAATAAAAACTTTTTTTCAGGAATAATTGTTATTGTATTAATAATAATATTGCTTGATAAATTTGAAAACAAATGAAATTAATCCTCGAAACCGACAGACTCATTCTTCGTGAATTTCTACTTTCAGATGCTGAAGCTTTTTTTGCTATGGATAGTAATCCAAATGTTCATCAATATTTATGGAATAAGCCTGTTCAGAAAATGGAAGAAACGATTGAAATTATTGAGTTCGTCAGGAAACAATATACAGAAAATGGCATTGGAAGATTTGCAATGATTTTGAAAGAAACCAATGAGTTTATAGGTTGGGCAGGATTAAAATTCAATACCGAAATAGTAAATAATAAAACTAATTTCTATGATATTGGCTATCGATTGGACGAAAAATTTTGGGGGAAAGGGTATGCAAGCGAAGCAACATTTGCTTGGTTGAAATATGCTTTCGAAACTATGAATATCAAAACTATAGAAGCTGCTGCACATACTGAAAATGGAGCATCCAATAGAATTCTTCAAAAAATTGGAATGCAAATGACCGAACAATATCTAGAAGATGGTATTTCTTGGAATTGGTATCAATTAGAGAATAACAATAGTTTCTAAAAACCATTCTTACTCCAATTTTCATTTTTTTAACTTCAAATTTTTCGCATAAAGTTGTCTTCCCAATTCTCCTAAAAAAGGCAAACCAATGGTGTCATACTCATATTTATCATCATTGAAAACACCGTCTTTGTTGACTAAAAGCGTTGCCGAAACCATAAATTCAACTTTGTTTTCGGCATCCACAATATAGGCACAATCGATCATTGTTCCGTAAGCATCGCCTACTTTATTATAAATTTTTATATTGGTTGGAATAGTATCTTTGGTATCACCAAACATAAAAATTTACAATACCCATCGTAATATTCGGTTGAATTATAGCCTGCATTTTTAGGGAGATTTTGCATCGAAAACAGAATAAATTGTCTATCCTTTTCAGTCAATTTAAACCGTTCCGATTCTTTGAAAGTTTCAGGAAATACAATTCTTTTCATTGTATTGTGAAGTGTTTCCAAAGGATAATAATTCTTACTCGAAAAATCAAAAGAACCATTCACCAACGAATCGTTTTTAATATAACCAATTCCTTTTTTGATGTTTTTTAAATTCAAAGGAATGGAAGGTTGGCTTGAAACAGCTGGAATTTGGAGCTTTGATCCATCATTTTTATAAAGTAGTATTGGTTTTGTTGCCAAACTCCTTGGATCAGAACCCGAAACGCGGTGGGAAAGTCTAAACGGTTGCAATCCCTTGGCTTTCATACTTTCGTTCACAAAATCGAAACCTAAAAACTCCAATAAATTAGTACTGGCTTCGTTGTCACTAACGGCAAAAACTTTCGAAATTTCTTTCGAAAACTGAAGTTTTTCGGGATTTCCTTCAATCGTATATTGCGAGTCTTTTGAAGTATTTTCAATCGTATTCAACTTTTCTAAAGCCAAAATCGCAATTGGAAATTTGATGGTACTCGCTGGATAAAAGTAATTCTTAGCATTCAGACGATAAGTGAAATCTTTGAAACTCACTTTATTTTTTTTATCTCGAATAATCTGAGTATAAATAATTTGAAGTTCGAAAGCTTCAGGATTTGACATCACGTTTTTAATCTTCAGATTATCCGAAGCCAAAGTTTCTTGCAGGATATTTTTCTTTGTTGTAGAACATCCGAACTCCAAAAAAACTAATGCAATTAGGATAAAAACTCGAATACTTTTCATCTTTAATTGGTTAAAAATTCCATTCAATAGGTGCTATTCCTTTTTCTTCCAAATATAAATTTGTTAGGCTAAAATGCTTGTTGCCAAACCATTTTTTGTGAACATTTGCAAATGAAGGATGTCCAGATTCCAAAACGAGGTGTTTGGCTCGGTCAATTTTAGCTCCTTTTTTTTGGGCAAAAGCACCCCAAAGTAAAAAAACAACATTCTCTTTTTCGTCTGAAATTTTCTGGATTATAGCATCTGTAAAAGCACTCCATTTCAAATGTTTGTGACTGTTGGGAGCATCCATTCGAACTGAAAGAGCTGCGTTCAAAAGTAAAATTCCTTGTTTTGCCCAAGGTTCTAAATTTCCTGAATTAGGAAAGAAAATAGTACCCAAATCATTGTTCATTTCCCTGAAAATATTGCGTAAAGATGGCGGAATTTTGATTCCATCATTCACCGAAAAACACAAACCATTCGCCTCATTAACTCCGTGATACGGATCTTGACCAATAATGACGACTTTCAAATCTTGGAACGAACAATAATCAAAAGCGGCAAATAGCAGTTCTTTTGGAGGAAAACAAGTGTAGTTTTGGTATTCTTCATCAACCGAATTCATCAAATCCTGGAAATAAGATTTCTGGATTTCGTCCGATAAAATAGTCTGCCAAGAAGGATTGAGGTTGGGTTGCATATTCAAAAGTTATTTCACAAAGATACACGAAGAACACACAGAGATACACAAAAAAAGTTTGAAAGTTTTGTGTGACTTTGAGTTTTTGCCTTTGTGAATCTCTGTGAAATAAACATTATGTTTCTCTTTGAAATAATCCTATTTTTGTAACTAAAAGAATTCAAGAATTAAATGATATCCATTACCCAAAAAACGCTTCAAGATTTACAATTTCCAACCGTTCTCGAAACCATTTCGGAGATTTGTAATACTGATATTGGCAAGCAAAAAGCACTCGAAATCACTCCTTTCCGGGACAAGGAAACCTTGATAAATGCCTTGATGCAAACCTCGGAATATGTTTCGTCTTTCCAAAACAACAATGCGATTCCCAATCACGGATTTGATGCAATTACGTACGAAATCAAGTTTTTGGCCATTGAAGACAGCTTTCTGGAAGTAGGTGGATTCCGAAAAATTGCCACCATTTCGGATACCACGAATTTCTTGTTGAATTTCCTAAAAAAATTCGATGATTATTATCCTTATTTAAATAGAAAAGCCTCCGAAATTCAAATCACCAAGGAAATTAGCAGTTTGATTGATGTTGTGGTCGATAAATATGGAGAGATTCGAGACAATGCTTCTCCGCAATTATCAGAAATTCGCAAAAGTATGAATCTCGTTCGCGGCAAAGTCAATCAGAGTTTTGGAGTGGCTTTGACACAATACAATTCTTTGGGTTATTTGGACGATATCAAGGAAAGTTTTGTTCAAAATCGTAGGGTTTTAGCCGTTTTGGCAATGTATCGCCGAAAAGTAAAAGGCTCTATTTTGGGTAGTTCAAAAACAGGAAGTATCGCTTATATCGAACCGGAAGCCACCCTGAGATATTCCCGAGAATTGAGCAATTTAGAATACGAAGAGAAAGAAGAAATCACTCGAATTCTGAAGCAATTATCGAATCAGATTCGTCCGTTTTTGCCTTTGCTAATCCAATACCAAGATTTCTTGAGTGATATTGACGTGGTGGCTGCCAAAGCAAAATATGCCAATCGAATCAATGGAATTTTGCCAACAATTACCGAAAATAGACGATTGTTTTTTAGGGATGCTTTCCATCCTATTTTGTATTTGAACAACAAACAGAAAAACGAAATCACGCATCCGCAAACCATCGAATTGAGTCAAGAAAACCGCATCATCGTAATTTCTGGACCTAATGCTGGGGGAAAAACCATATCTCTAAAAACTGTTGGATTATTGCAATTGATGTTGCAATCTGGGATGTTGATTCCCGTGCACGAACGCAGTGAAACCTTTTTATTCGATAGAATCCTAACCGATATTGGCGACAATCAATCTATTGAAAATCATTTGAGTACCTACAGTTACCGATTGAAGAATATGAACTACTTCTTGAAGAAATGCAACAAGAAAACAATGTTCTTGATTGATGAATTCGGAACGGGTTCTGATCCAGAATTAGGTGGTGCTTTGGCTGAAATTTTCTTGGAAGAATTCTACCATCGGGAAGCTTTTGGAATTATTACCACGCATTATTCGAACCTAAAAATTCTGGCGAACGAATTGCCTTTTGCCACCAATGCCAATATGTTATTCGACGAAAAAACGTTAGAACCAATGTATAAATTGGTTTTGGGACAAGCCGGAAGTTCTTTCACCTTTGAAGTCGCCTTGAAAAACGGAATTCCGTATGGATTAATCAATCGGGCGAAAAAGAAAATCGAAGTGGGAAAAGTGCGATTTGACAAAACCATTGCCACGCTCCAAAAAGAACGTTCCAAATTGGAAAAAACTTCCATCAATTTGAAAGAAGAAGAAACTCGAGCTCGTGAGGAAGGCAAGAAAATGGAAAACATCAACCTGAAAATAAAGCAAAAACTGGAAAGCTATCAGGAATTGTATGACAGCAACCAAAAAACCATTTACATCGGCCAGAAAATAGAAGATATTGCCGAGAAATATTTCAACAACAAAAACAAGAAAGACTTGATTGGCGAATTTCTAAAATTGGTCGAAATCGAAAATTCGAAACGCAAAAAAACGACGCCAAAAGTGGCCAAAGCCATTATCGAAAAGAAAAAAGAAATCATCAAGGAAGTCGAAATCAAGGTCGAAGAAATTAGAATCGAGAAAAAGGAAAAGAAACTCAAACCTGTTATCGAAAAACCAAAACCCATCCTAAAAGTAGGCGACCGAGTGAGAATGATGGACGGAAAAGCGGTGGGAAGCATTGACAAAATCGAGAAAAACAAAGCTGTGGTTAATTATGGCTTATTCACTTCGAAAGTGAGTTTGGAGGAATTGGAATTGGTGGAAGCGGTGAAAAAATAAGAGTCATTGAGTTAAAAAATGGAACACGGATGACACAGATGCAACGGATAAAATACGGATTTTATAAATCTATTTTTATATAAAAACCTGTGTAAATCAGTCCAATCCGTAAAATCTGTGAGCTAATTTTTTATTTTACTAGGCTCCTAGCAATAACATAATTAACAAACAGAATGCAAAACTTACCCAAAAACAAAAAAATAATTCTCTTTGACGGCGTTTGCAATTTGTGCAATTCGGCGGTGCAATTCGTGATTCGGCACGACAAGAAAGACGTGTTTCTATTCGTGGCTTTGCAATCGGAATTGGGTCAAGATATTTTGAATCATATTGGAATTAATCCAAAAAACATCGACAGCATTATCCTGTATGAACCAGGAATTGCTTATTATTATAAATCACAAGCTGCTATTGAAATTGCCCGAAATTTGGGTGGATTTTGGCATTTTGGAACTATTTTCAGAATTATTCCAACCCCAATTGCCAATCAGCTTTATGATTACGTTGCCAAGAATAGATATAAATGGTACGGCAAAAAAGAAAGTTGTATGATGCCAACTCCGGAACTAAAATCAAAATTTTTATAAAAAATGGCCAACTATGATATTTATCATATTAAATGATTGACAATACCTGTAAATTTGACCAATCTTAATAATAAATAATTATGGGAAATATACCACTATATTCATGGGGAAATGGGTCATTTATAATGATTTTTGTTTTTGGTTTAGTAATAATTGGTTTAATTGCAGCTGTTTTCTTTATGATGAATTCCGATAAGAAAAAAAAATAAGATTATAGGATTATTAAAAAAAGAGGATAACTAATTAGTTATCCTCTTTTTATTTTCAAAAAAAACCAGTTCTTAACTTCGAATTAATTTTCTGTATTTCAAACGTTTTGGAGTTAAATCACCACCTAAACGTTTCTTTTTGTTTTCTTCATAATCAGAAAAACCACCTTCAAAATAATACACTTCTGAATTACCTTCGAAGGCTAGAATATGAGTACAAATTCGATCCAAGAACCATCTGTCGTGCGAAATCACTACAGCACATCCAGCAAAATTTTCTAAACCTTCTTCTAATGCTCGAAGGGTGTTCACGTCCAAATCATTTGTTGGCTCATCTAATAAAAGAACGTTTCCTTCTTCTTTTAATGTCATTGCTAAGTGCAAACGGTTTCTTTCTCCACCCGAAAGCATCGATACTTTCTTGTTTTGTTCTCCGCCACCGAAGTTAAACCTTGACAAATAAGCGCGAGAATTTACTTGTTTTCCGCCCATCATCACCAATTCCTGTCCGTCAGCAAAGTTTTCCCAAATGGATTTGTTTGGATCAATATTAGAATGCGCTTGATCTACGTAAGCAATTTTCACAGTATCACCAATTAAAAATTCACCTCCATCTGGTTTTTCCTCACCCATAATCATTTTGAAAATGGTAGATTTACCAGCTCCGTTTGGTCCAATAATTCCAACAATTCCAGCCTGTGGCAAGGTAAAATTTAAGTTATCATACAATAATTTGTCTCCAAAAGCTTTGGCTACACCTTTAGCCTCAATAACATTAGTTCCCAATCTTGGCCCGTTTGGAATGTAGATTTCCAAGTTTTCGTCCAATTGTTTTTGGTCTTCATTCAACAATTTATCGTAATTTTGTAAACGCGCTTTTTGCTTAGTTTGACGCCCTTTCGCTCCTTGACGAACCCATTCTAACTCGCGTTCCAGAGTTTTTCTACGTTTAGAAGCTACTTTTTCTTCCTGAGCCATACGGTTTGATTTTTGATCTAGCCAAGACGAATAATTTCCTTTCCAAGGAATACCTTCTCCTCTATCCAATTCCAAAATCCAACCGGCAACATTATCCAAGAAGTACCTATCGTGAGTTACTGCAATTACAGTTCCAGAATATTGTGCCAAATGTTGTTCTAACCAAAGCACGCTTTCTGCATCCAAGTGATTCGTTGGTTCATCCAAAAGTAAAACATCAGGTTGTTGCAATAACAAACGACATAAAGCTACACGACGACGCTCACCACCAGATAAATTCTTGATTGGGGTATCACCGTCAGGAGTACGCAACGCATCCATTGCTATTTCTAGTTTGGTATCGATTTCCCAAGCACCAAGTGCGTCGATTTTGTCTTGTAAAGCGGCTTGACGATCCATCAATTTATCCATTTTGTCTGGATCAGAATAATTTTCTTCAAGACCAAATAAATCGTTGATTTTATTGTATTCATCCAAAACAGCCATCGTTTCGGCAACTCCTTCCTGAACAATTTCGAGGACAGTTTTTGAATCGTCTAACTGTGGATCTTGTTCTAAATAACCCACGGTATAACCTGGTTGAAAAACAACATCGCCTTGATAATTTTTATCAACTCCCGCAATAATTTTCAAAAGGGAAGATTTTCCGGAACCATTAAGTCCCAAAATTCCAATTTTAGCTCCGTAAAAGAAACTCAAATAAATATTTTTAAG
>Ga0116186_1002953_pt1 | contig 14886 bp, 14 predicted proteins | sample AD_JPNNA4_MetaG_FD_89806 | JGI IMG/M metagenome (GOLD analysis project Ga0116186, IMG submission 89806) | Active sludge microbial communities of municipal wastewater-treating anaerobic digesters from Japan - AD_JPNNA4_MetaG | ecosystem: Engineered > Bioreactor > Anaerobic > Digestate | place...
AAACATGGCTTGCGATAAGGGGCGGTACCTGCCGCCGGGCAGGTATTCATTGGCTTTATCACCGAATACCCCGTAAAATGCATTTTTAGTAAAGATTTCGCCCATGCCCGAAAACCCTTTTTTTGTTACTTTGTTGTCGGTGATGATCAGTCCGTCATCCAGCGCAAAATCAAAGAAAAATGTGTTTGAGTATATCAGTATACTGATGAGAAGTATCCCCAGGTATTGCAGGCGTGATGCTGTAATGAAATTTTTTCGCGTTGGCTTGACAGCCTCCGTGGCTTTTTTTATGTTACTTTTATTTTGTTCGTGTTTTTTTGCTTTGGGCATGGTAGGCGGATTTACTCAAAATCGGTATAAAGCAAATATTTTTTACGGATCTTTTTATATTTTTCCAGTTCAGGCTGCCAGCTTTTACGGATGTCTTCTTCTGCCGCACCGCTGATGATCTGCTGTTTCAGGCTTGCCGTGCCAGCCAGGGGGTTAAAGAAACTATTAAAAAATTCAGTTTTACTGTTCAGTTGTTTGTACAATTCCAATAAGGGAAACAGATACAGTTTTCCATAGCCTTTGATATAATTGTTAGCATAATTGTGAAAATCAGAACCGTGACAAAGTTTTCCTTCGTGGGGCGGGTTTTTCGACATGCCTGGGATGCTCTGTGGTGTGAAGGAAAATCCGGTACTGTCGAGCAGTGGGTTTCCAATAATTTCGAAAGGGTGTTCGGTTCCACGTCCCACGCTTATACAGGTGCCCTCAAAAAGGCAAAATGAGGGGTACAGATAAATGGACTCCATACTGGGCAGGTTGGGCGAAGGTTTTACGGGAAGCTGGTAAAAATCAGTGTGACGATACGTATCCACAAGTACATATTTCATGGTGCACTGCAGACCGCCCTTCAGCCATTTTTCGCCGTTGATCATAAGTGCATATTCGGCAAGTGTCATCCCATGCACAATGGGGACAGGGTGCATACCCACAAAGGATTTATATTCTTTTTCAAGCACGGGCCCGTCAACATAATATCCGTTGGGGTTGGGCCGGTCGAGTACCAGAAAAAGTTTGTTGTTTTCCGCGCAGGCTTCCATCACATAGTGCATGGTGGAGATATAGGTGTAGAAACGCACACCCACATCTTGTACGTCGAAAATCACTATGTCCACATTGGCGAGGTCTTTGGCTTTGGGCTTTTTATTGGAACCATACAATGAAATGACGGGCAGTTTGGTTTTTTCATCCACAGTATTTCCAAAGGTTTCGCCCGCTTCAGCATCACCGCGGAATCCATGTTCGGGACACAAAACCTTTTTTACATCATAGCCGGCATGAACCAGTGAGTCAACAAGGTGCACATTTTTTATCATGGAGGTCTGGTTGGCTACAACGGCTATTCTTTTGTCTTTGAGCCAGGGAAAATAAACTTCTGTCCGTTCGGCGCCCACCCTGATATCGCCAGGATAGATATCGGTGCCGGTAACTTCGTTGATGATTTGCTGACATTTACTCGAGGCAGTGCAAAAACAGAAAAGAAATAAAACCGTGAGGCAGCGTAATAACTTCATATATGGAAGCAAGTGTTGGTTAAATGTTTACAGGCCTTATCAGTTAATGAATAAGGCAATAAATATTATGGAACTTATTACAGTTTTAAATACTTTTGCAAAATAATAAAATTTTCAGTTTGAATACCGAATTATTTATTGCCCGTCGCATCATTTCCAGGAATAAGGCAAATTTTTCCCGGCCCATTGTTCGCATAGGCATACTGAGCATTGCCTTAGGTGTGGCTGTGATGATAGTGGCTGTGGCCATTGTTACCGGTTTTCAGAAAGAAATTAGAAATAAGGTGATTGGTTTTGGCGGTCATATTGTTATTTCCAGCTATGATGAAAATGTATCGATGGAATCCTCGCCGGTAAGCACCAACCAGGCTTTTTATCCATCTATTGAGCAGGAAGACGGGGTGCGGCATATTCAGGTTTTTGGTACTAAGGCAGGGATTATAAAAACAGACGAAGAAATACAAGGAGTGGTGCTGAAAGGGGTAGGCAGTGATTTCGACTGGTCTTTTTTTAACGACAAAATTATCAGGGGGACTGCATTTCGTGTGAGTGATACCGGAAAAACCAATGATATTCTGGTTTCGGAGAATTTATCCCTGAAATTGAAAATCGATACCGGACAGTCGCTGCTGATGTATTTTATCAATCAGGAACAGGCTCAGCCGAGTGTGCGCAAGTTTCGGATTTCGGGGATTTATAACACCGGCCTGGAAGAATTTGACAAGGTGTATGTGCTGGGGGATATTAAGCATATACAGCGGCTCAACAACTGGGACTCCACTCAGGTGGGAGGGTTTGAAGTTCTCCTTGACGACTTTAACGAACTGGAGAAGATCACCGAATCGGTGTATAACAGGATTGGCTACGACCTTAACTGTAAAAGCATTAAGGAGATGTATCCCCAGATATTCGACTGGCTCGATTTTCAGGATGTAAATGTGACTATTATTATTGTGATGATGGTGATAGTGGCTGCTATCAATATGATTTCCGCCCTGCTTATTCTGATTATCGAGAAGACCACCCTGATAGGAATATTAAAAGCCCTGGGCATGCGAAACTGGAGCATCCGAAAAATATTTCTGTATAACGCCACTTATTTAATTTTCCGTGGCCTGATATGGGGCAATATTATCGCTTTGGTGCTTTGTTTTGTACAAAAGTTTTTTGGTTTCATCAAACTTGACCCTACCTCATACTATGTCACCGAGGTGCCTATCAACCTCGATATTCTGAATATCCTGCTGATCAATTTCGGGACGATATCGGTTTGTGTTTTTGTCCTGATCATACCTACTTATGTGGTAACCCGCATTACCCCGGTGAGGGCGATAAGGTTTAATTAAACGAAAAATTAGTTCTTGTTAATTCTGAAATACACTATATTTGCTTAAATAATTCTGAAATAAAAATCGTTTTATGGTTGCCGATTGAAATCTATCAATTATGCCTTATAAACAAACCCCTACCGAAAAAATCTATTATACCATTGGTGAAGTGGCCAAAATGTTTAATGTGAACACCTCGCTGATACGTTTCTGGGAAAAGGAGTTTGATATCATCAAGCCATTTCGCAACAAAAAAGGCAACCGTTTATTTACTAAAGCCGATGTGGATAATTTTTACATCATTTACCACCTGGTGAAAGAACGGGGTTTTACCTTGCAGGGAGCCAAAGATAAGATGAAAGAGAACAAAGTGGATACCATCAACAATGTGGAGGTGGTGGCCTCGCTGAATAAGATCAGGGATTTTCTGCTTGAACTGAAAGTGGAATTGGATTGATATTATAAAAAAAGGAGGGCAAATTCATGAATTTGCCCTCCTTTTTTTTGATAGAATATTCGGTATTATTTTTTCTTTGCTGTTTTTTTTGCAGCAGGTTTTTCTGTTTTTCCGAATCTGATGGAGGCCTGTGCTGCTGATAACCTTGCTATAGGAACGCGGAACGGAGAGCAGCTTACATAGGTTAATCCATTTTTGAAGCAGAATTCAACTGATTTGGGGTCTCCGCCCTGTTCGCCGCATATACCTACCTTCAGGTCGGGACGTGTAGCGCGGCCTTTCTTAACAGCCATTTCAATCAACTGGCCGGTACCTTCCTGGTCGATGGTCTGGAAAGGATCGGCAGCCAGAATTTTCTGGTCTAAATAGTCGTGAATAAAACCGTTGATATCGTCGCGGCTGAAGCCAAAGGTCATCTGTGTCAGGTCGTTGGTCCCGAATGAGAAGAACTGTGCTGTTTTTGCCATTCTGTCTGCCAGCAGGCATGCACGTGGTATTTCAATCATGGTGCCATACAGGTATTTGATTTCTTTTACTTTGTATTTTTTGCACACTTCGTCGTATACCCGGTCGGCAATTTTTTTGGTAACATCAAGCTCGCCCACTTCGCAGGTAACGGGTACCATGATTTCGGGGTGCGGGTGGTAACCTTCGTTGATCAGTTCCTGGGCGGATTCAAAGATGGCGCGGAACTGCATTTCGGATACTTCGGGGTAGGTAACGCTGAGACGCACGCCGCGGTGGCCCATCATCGGGTTGCTTTCGTGCAGACCTTCGCCGCGTTTGGCAATGTCAGCTACACTGATATTCAGTTCTTTAGCCAGTTCTGCTTGTTTGTCCGGAGTCTGAGGAACAAATTCGTGCAAAGGCGGGTCAAGCAGACGAAAGGTAACCGGCAGTTTGTCCATGGCCAGCAGGGTAGCCTTTATGTCTTTTTTTACAAAAGGATACAATTGGTTAAGGGCTTTAACGCGTTCTTCTTTGGTATTGCTCAAAATCATTTTACGGAGTGCGAGTAAGGGTTTTTCGGAACCTGCGCCATAGAACATGTGTTCGGTGCGGAACAGACCGATACCTTCAGCGCCAAAATCGCGTGCTATTTTTGCATCAGCGGGGTTGTCGGCATTGGTACGTACGCCCATTTTGCGGAAAGAGTCCACCATTTTCATAAAATGTTTGAAAAGAGGGTTTTCAGAAGCATCCATCAGTTTCAGGGATTTCTGATACACATGGCCTTTGGTTCCGTTGAGTGTTACCACATCGCCTTCTTTCAGCACTATGCTGGTGCCTTCCACTTTGGCGGTTTTTGTCTTTACATCCACATGGAGTTTTCCGGCACCGACTATACAGCATTTGCCCCAGCCACGAGCTACCAGAGCGGCGTGTGAGGTCATCCCGCCGCGAGCGGTAAGGATACCAACGGCAGCGCGCATACCTTCCACGTCTTCAGGGTTGGTTTCTTCGCGGATAAGAATTGCTTTTTTCCCTTTTCTTTCCCATGCTACGGCATCTTCTGCGGTGAATACGAGCTGTCCAACGGCAGCACCGGGACCTGCAGGCAATCCCTTTACCAGTGCGTCTAATTTCTTTTCTTCGGTGGGATCACAGATTGGATGCAGCAGTTCGTCGAGCTGTGCAGGATCAACGCGTAAAACGGCGGTTTTTTCGTCGATGAGTTTTTCTTTCAGCATGTCCATCGCCATTTTCAGGGCAGCGGTACCGGTACGTTTGCCAACACGGCACTGGAGCATATATAATTTGGTTTCCTGGATGGTGAACTCAATGTCAAGCATATCCTTGAAGTTCTTTTCCAGTATGTTGCGGATTTTGTCAAGTTCCTTATAGGTTTTTGGCATTTGTTCCTGCATGCTGTGCAGGTGTTTGTTTTGTTCGTTTTTGGTGTCGTCGTTCAGGGGGTTTGGTGTACGGATACCGGCAACCACATCTTCGCCCTGGGCATTGATGAGCCATTCGCCATAGAACAGGTTTTCTCCGGTAGCCGGGTTACGTGTGAATGCTACACCTGTTGCTGAAGAATCGCCCATGTTTCCGAATACCATGGCCTGTACGTTTACTGCTGTGCCCCAGTCGTCGGGAATACCTTCAATACGACGATATGAGACTGCTTTTTTGCCGTTCCAGCTTTTGAAAACAGCTCTGATGCCGCCAAAAAGTTGTTCTTCGGCATTGTCAGGAAATTCTTTTCCGAGTTCTTTTTTTACCTTTTTCTTAAATTCTGCGGCCAAAATTTTAAGATCATCAGCAGTGAGTTCGGTATCTTGTTTTACTTTTTTGGTTTTTTTATAATCGTTGAGCATGTCGTCGAGTTTCTTACGGATATCCTTGTCGAGGCCTTCGGCTTTATCCATAACAACATCGGCATACATCATAATCAGACGCCTGTATGAGTCCCAAACAAAACGGGGGTTATTGGTTTTTTTGATGAGTCCCGGAATCGTATCTGTACAAAGTCCGATGTTCAGAACAGTGTCCATCATTCCCGGCATAGAAGCGCGGGCTCCGGAGCGACATGATAACAATAATGGGTTGTTCTTATCACCATATTTCATTCCCATTTCAGCTTCAACTTTTTTCATCCCGGCCCAAACTTCTGCTGTCAGAGATTTGGGCAACTGACATTTATTTTCATAATAGTCAGTGCAACATTCAGTGGTAATTGAAAATCCTGCAGGTACAGGTAATCCCAGGTTAACCATTTCTGCCAGGTTGGCGCCTTTACCGCCGAGCAGGTTTTTCATATCTGCCTTGCCTTCAGCTTTTTTTCCGCCGAAATAATAAACATACTTTTTACTTTTTGTAGCCATTTTATTGTCGCTTTTGTTAATAATATATAGAAATTAATTTGTTTTTTAAGATTGTGTGCAAAGGTAACTAAATAATTTTTTTGAGTACAGAATTATACATAAAAAAAGCCGGACAACAGCCCACGAGTGGTCGGAAGATTTTTCTTCCGGCCTTTTTTGTAAGTAATCAACACCATTTGGTTGATATAAATAACAGATAAACAGATAATTAAGACGATATTTATTATATCTTTAATACTGATAAACTAATAATTATGTCAGTATTTAAGGAACACAAAATAAAAGTTAAACAATTGCTAGAGTTTATACCAGAAAGCCTGTTGGCAAATTTGTCAACGAATACCAATGTTGATTACTATGCAAAAGTATTGCATGGGAAGAAACTGTTTTACACATTAATTATTGCGATGCTCATTCTAATTTATAAACATGCAAATAAAATCGGGTATAAAACAGCTAACAGGAGATTTAATATGGAGCTAAGAAATTTGGTCATTTTTCTTATTGTTATTTAATGTGGAGGACAGCCAGATAGCTTCTTTGGTCCATAAAAAAAGTGGTCGGAATTTCTTCCGACCACTCGTGAAAACAGCCCGGCTTTTTTTTGTGACAGATTAATTTTACCTGCCATTGATATATTTGTTGAGTTCTTCAATAGAACTTTCAAAGGTAAAAGCGTCATTTAGTTTATAGTAGTTGCCTTGATCGTAAACACGGTTAAAGGCAAATTTGGCAAAGTCAAGTTTTGTTTCTTCGAAAGAAAACAAACTCATAATATCGCGGACCTGTGAACAAAGCAGACAATTTGAACCGACAATTTGTTTTGCCATAGTCAGTTTGCTTTCGTCGAAGGATTTCGAGTTGATTGAGTTTTTTGCCGACATAAAATCTCCTTCGCTCATGGGCCATGGACATCCCATCGGGCCGTTGTATCCCGTCATGATGTAATGATCAGGTTTGGTATCAACAGGAATCCCGCTTGTGGAAGAGGTGGTGGTAGTAGTGGTTGTAGTTGTAGTGGTTGATGAAGAAACACCACCGGTAGTGCCAAGTGTGCCAGCGTTTACTGAAACATTCATATTAATACCTTGTCCGGTAAACGGGTCCACGGCATTAATACTTACGGAACCTCCATCTGCCTGGGTGTTTTCGGAAATAACAGTGGTAGTGGTTTGTGTAGTTTGTGCAACCGGTTTTTCAACAATTACCAGAGGGGCAGAATAAGTTTGCGCGGTTGCCACAGGTGCTTCGTTAAAACTAGAGACTCTTAATACATATTGGCCTTTTTTATCTTTTTTAATTTCGTAACTGGCATTGGAAAATTTGCCGTCGGCATCCTGAGTAAAGATAGTTTTGTCTATTGCAGGCAAACTATTGTTTTCGAAAATTACTTTTAATTTATAATTGGGTAAAGTCAAGCCGGTAACCTGCACATTTGTTTGTGAGGTTTCATTTTGTTTGATGCCATTGACAATTAACCAAAATTTTTCACCTTCCTGACAAAATACGCTGACACTTGATTGCGCATTGGCCTTACAGATAAAAGCCACAAAGATTAAACTGAGTAAAAGAATTTTTTTCATAAAATTAAATTTTTATTTGTTAATATTTTGATTGGTTTATGCGTAAGTCTCCCTTACAAGCGATGTGCCAAATTTAATCAAATGAGGCGGCTAGTAAAAAAATTACTTTAAAATAAAATCCCTTAACAATTCGCGGAAAACAAATAACGATTTGATGTTATTTACGCTGTTCGCCCTCAGGATGGCTCCTTCCCAGGAATAGATAATGAGTTTGGTGAGCCGCTCCACATCCTGCGTGCGATCTATTTCTCCTGCTTTTCGGGCTTGTTGAAGGCAGGTAGTATGCAATGCTTTGATACTCTCGAAATAACTATCTGTTTTTTCCGATATTCCGGGATTTTTTTCGGCTAATTCATGTTGCAGGTTAGATGCAAAATTTCCGTAAACCAGTCCCCCATAATTTGTGTAAACATCAATGAAGTCGGAATATAATTTTATGATTCGCTGTTTGGGCGATATGCTTAAATCTGTTAGGGTTCTTTCTATGCGACGCAGGACAATATCTGTATAGTAATCCAGCACCTCCATGGCAAAATCATCCTTGTTTTTAAAATAATAGTAAAAAGACCCCTTGGGAATATTAAGGTTGTTAACAATTTCGTCAATGCTTGTGGCATGAAAACCTTTTTGTCTTATCTGTTTATATCCTTCCCTGATAAGCAGTCTGCGTTTTATTTTACTTTTTTTCATCTCAAATACCTAAAAAATAAACAATTATTAGAGCAATATTAATTTAAATTTTTTCGTCAACAAAGATAATAATTATTATTGAGATCGATTTTATTTATTAAAAATTAACAAAAAATAAACACTATACAGATAGGCTTTGATATTATTTTTTTTGATTATGTTTGCAAAAAAAATTTTCATATGAGTAAATTTATTGGAATCAGGCACGAAGATAAATATCTGATGGAACGCCGTGCGCCTTTATCACCCAGGCATATCGAAAGGTTGATTAAACACCATAAACTGGATTTTATTGTACAAACCTCCGACAAAAGGGTATTTACTGATGACGAATATCATAAAGCAGGTGCTAAAATAGCCAGGGATATGAGTAAGTGTGATATTATCCTGGGCATCAAAGAAATGCCTGATGACATTTTTGAAAATGAGAAAACTTATGTGTTTTTTTCCCATGTTATAAAAGGCCAGCCCTATAATATGCCCATGCTTCGCAAAATGATGGATAAGAGATGCAACCTGATTGATTATGAAAAAATTGTGGACGAGCAGGGTAAACGCCTGATTTTCTTCGGGAAATTTGCTGGGATGGCAGGCATGATAAACACCTTGTGGTCTTTTGGACTCAGATTAAAAGAGCTTGGCACTGACAATAAACTTATTAAGGTAAAGCAGTCGCATCGGTACCATTCGCTTAAAGAAGCCCGCGATACCATTTCGGGCATCGGACAGCAAATTTCCGAAGAGGGGCTTACCGAAGGATTGAAACCTTTTGTTGTTGGATTTACGGGTTATGGAAATGTTTCTCATGGTGCACAGGAAATTTTGGGGTTATTACCCGTAAAAGAAATTTCACCGGAAAAACTGCTCACTTTAAAAAACCGGCATCATCTCCCTAATAATATTATTTATAAAGTGGTATTTAAAGAAGAGGATATTTACGAACACAAGGAGGGTAAGGAATTTGACTTGCTGGACTTGTATTCAAACCCCGAAGATTATAAAAGCAAATTTGAACAATATCTCCCGCATCTGACGATACTGATGAACTGTATGTATTGGGATGCCCGTTATCCGCGAATTCTAACCAAGGAATATCTGAAAAAAATGTTTTCAAAAGGGCAGCCCAAACTGACAGCTATTGGCGATATTACCTGTGATCCTGACGGTTCAATAGAATGTACACACGACGGAACCCATATTGAGGATCCCATTTTTGTGTATGATCCTATAAAGGATACCTATAAAATGGGCTATAAAGGCGAAGGCATCCTGGATATGGCAGTATCTATATTGCCCAGCGAGTTGCCGCGCGACTCTTCCGAATCCTTTGGCGATATGCTGATCAATTTTATTAAGCCTATTGCTAATGCGGATTTTGATCTGGCTTTTGAAGACCTGGACCTGCCCAGAGCGCTCAAAAAAGCAATGATACTCCATAAAGGCGAATTAACGCCTGAGTATAAGTATCTTGAAGAATTTGTTGAAGGTTATTGATTTTTATTGAGGCAGGCGCTGATAACAGCGGCTGCTTTCTTAGATGCGCCGCTATCACCCAGTTTGTGTTTTAAAAGTAAATAGTCACTCTTCAACTGATTGACATATTGTGTATCGTGTAACAATTGTTGCAAATCCCTTACAAGATTTGCTTTTGATAAATCTGACTGTATTAATTCTGTAACAATTTTTTTGTCCATAATCAGGTTAACCAACGAAATGTATTTGACCCTGATGACCATCCGTGCTATAAGATACGAAAACCAGGAACCCTTGTAACAAACCACTTCGGGGACATCAAACAGGGCGGTTTCCAGGGTGGCTGTGCCGGAGGTTACCAAGGCGGCGGAAGCGGTTTCCAGCAGGTCGTAAGTTCTGTTGTACACTATTTTTACTTTACGGTCATGTAAAAGTGCTGCATAAAACTCCGGGCCTATAGATGGGGCGCCGGCTACAACAAATTGCACATCCTTAAAGTCTTCACACACCGAAACCATAATTTTCAGCATACGTGAAATTTCCTGTTTGCGACTGCCCGGGAGCAATGCTACGATAGGTTGTTCGCCGAGATTGAATTCATTCCTGAATTGGTTGCCGTCATGTTTTTTTTTATAATTATCGATGGCATCCAATAAAGGATGTCCAACAAAATCAGCTTCATAATCAAAACGTTTATAAAACTCTTTTTCAAAAGGGAGAATTACCATCATTTTGTCCACGTTTTTTTTGATGGCATAAACGCGGGATTGTTTCCATGCCCATATCTGGGGCGAAATATAATAGATGACCTTGTAGCCTTTTTGATGAGCGTAAGCGGCAATTTTCAGGTTGAAACCGGGGTAATCAACCAGAATTAGTGCGTCTGGTTTATAGCGGTCAATGTCTGATTTACACAATCGTATATTGCGGAGAATGGTTCTTAAATTTGATAATACTTCGGCAAATCCCATAAAAGAAATCTCACGGATATGTTTTACAATTTCTGCCCCCTGCGCAATCATAAGGTCACCGCCCCAGCAACGAAAAGTTGCCATAGGATCGTTTTTTTTAATATCGGCCATCAGGTTAGATGCATGCAGATCGCCCGAAGCTTCTCCGGCTATGATATAATATTTCATATTCAGGGTTTCTTTAAGTGATTTGTTTTTCTGAAAAATTCAGAACAGAGGATGGCCGTTGCTGCTGAAGCATTAAGCGATTCGGCGCGCGAGTCCGACTTGTTGCCTGTGGGAATATTTATACGCCTGTTGACCAGCTTTTCTATTTCAGGGTTGATGCCGTTGGCTTCGTTGCCGATAATCAGGAAACCTTTGGGCTCGGGGGTGATGGTATAAATATCTTCACCGTTTAGAAAGGCCCCGTAGATCCTTGTGTTGTCGGGACATTTTTTTAAAATTTCCTGCAGGTTTTCATAGTAGATATTTACCCGGGCAATGGAGCCCATGGTGGATTGAACGCATTTGGGATTATAGGCATCTACCGAGGTTTCGGAACATAATATATTTTTATATCCGAACCAGTCGGCAATTCGAATTATGGTGCCCAGGTTTCCAGGGTCGCGGATATCGTCGAGTGTGATGATAAGTGATTGTGTAGCCAGGTCGGGATGGAAGACATGTGTCGGAATGCTGACGGTTGCCAGTACCTGGTTGGGTGTCGTCAGCATGCTGATTGCCGATAATTCTTTTGTGCTTATCAGATGGATTTCATCGGGTTTTTCAAGCAGGGCTTCATTTTCGTTTAGCCATGACTGGGTGGCAAACAATTTTTCAATTTTCAGGGTACTACCGGCGATATCGCTGACAAGTTTTGGTCCTTCGGCAATAAAGCTGCCGTTGATGATGCGAAATTTTTTTTCGGATAAGGATTTAATATATTTGATAGTGTTTTTTGTCAGCATGTCAGGTACAAAAATAAAAAATCCCAGCTAAAAAGCCGGGATTTTTCGGATAATAACCAATTATAAAGAAAAATCTCTATTCGGCGATCACTTCAAATTTGATGTCAACCTTAATATCTTTATAAATGTTAACTTTTGCCGAATAAGTGCCCAGTTCTTTTACACTTTCTCCGTCCACAACAATTTTCTTGCGGTCAATATCGTAATTGAACTGTTCTTTAATGGCATCAGCAATCTGGATGGCGTTTACAGAGCCGAAGATCTTTCCTGAAGTTCCGGCTTTTGCACCTACTTTTACCACAATGTTTTCCAGTGCTTTGGCAAGTGTTTCGGATTCTTTGCGTATTTTTTCTTCTTTAAAAGTTTTTTGTTTCATCATTTCAGTGTGTTCTTTTTCAGAAGAAGGTGTCAGCATGATGGCAATACCTTTAGGGATCAAGTAGTTACGGGCATAACCGTTTTTTACTTTCACTATTTCGTTGGCGTAACCCAGATTGGTTACATCTTGTTTTAAAATAATTTTCATAGTTGTTCCTCCTTATTTTAATAAATCTGCCACATAAGGTAATAACGCCAGATGACGGGCTCTTTTAATAGCTTTAGCCAGTTTGCGCTGATATTTTAATGAAGTTCCGGTAAGACGACGGGGTAATATTTTACCTTGTTCGTTGATAAATTTCAATAAAAAATCTGCGTCTTTGTAATCAATAAATTTAATGCCGTGTTTTTTGAAGCGGCAATATTTTTTCTTTTTAACATCTACGTTAATAGGAGTTAAATATCTGATTTCGCTGTCGGTTTGTGCCATGTTTTTAATGTTTAAGGTTTTACAATTTGATTAAGCTTTTTGTGCATTTTGCTTTTCAGCACGTTTTCTTTCCCTATAGGCAACAGCGTGTTTGTCGAGTGAGATGGTAAGAAAGCGTATGAGCCTTTCGTCGCGTTTGTACGCAACTTCCAGGTCAGCAATTACATTTGGTTCAGCATTGAACTCAATGAGTTGGTAAAACCCTGAAGATTTTTTTTGAATGGGGTAAGCAAGTTTGCGTAAGCCCCAACTTTCCGATACCACAATTTCAGCTTTTTTTTCTGAAAGGAAATCATGATACTTTTTTACCGCTTCCTTTACCTGATCTTCAGATAAAACGGGAGTTAAAATGAAAACGGTTTCATAATGTTTTGTCATTTCCTTAGTTATTTAAAAATTAATAATTTATATTTTCCCTGATTTGGGAGTGCAAAAGTATAAATAATAATGATAACAGCAAAATGAAATCTGTTATTATTTTCAATTTTCAAAATACACATCCGGGCATTTTGTGTATTTTTGCAGATTATTTTGTAATGTTAATGAAGTATGGCAAATTTTTTAAAATTATTCTTAGGCACAAAATCTGATCGTGATATAAAAAGCTTAAATCCAATACTGCAAAAGTGTTTAGAAGTTTATCCCCCCATTTCTCAATTGTCCAATGATGGTCTCAGGGCCAAAACACAGGAGTTTCGTCAGCGCATTTTTGATTATATCCGCGAAGATGAAGAGCAGATGGCTTTGTTGAAAGAAAAAGCCGAAAATGATGAAACAGTTTCCATTGATGAAAAAGAAGAGATTTATCTGGAAATTGACCACATCGAAAAAAAGATTTATGAGAAGACCCAGGAGGTACTTAATGATATTCTTCCTGAGGCGTTTGCCGTGGTTAAAGAAACGGCCAAAAGATTTGCCGATCACGACAAAGTGGAGGTTACGGCTACGCCAATGGATGGCGATCTGGCCGCGAGATTTGAGAGTGTAAACATTGTTGGTGATAAGGCTTTTTATGATTCTACATGGATGGCTGGCGGCACCAAGATACGCTGGGATATGGTGCATTATGATGTACAGCTTATCGGCGGTATAGTGCTGCACCAGGGAAAAATATCTGAAATGGCTACCGGTGAAGGTAAAACACTGGTAGCAACCCTGCCCGTGTATCTGAATGCCTTGCCGGGCAAAGGCGTGCATATTGTTACGGTGAACGACTACCTCGCACGCCGCGACTCCGAATGGATGGGAATGTTGTTTTTGTTTCATGGTCTTACTGTTGATTGTATTGATAGACATGAACCCAACTCCGAATCCCGCAAAAAAGCCTACCTCGCAGATATTACGTACGGTACCAACAATGAGTTTGGGTTTGATTACCTCAGGGATAATATGACTCGCTCTCCTGAAGAACTGGTGCAGCGCAAGCATAATTATGCCATCGTGGATGAGGTGGACTCGGTATTGATCGATGATGCCCGTACGCCGCTCATTATCTCCGGGCCGACTCCCAAGGGAGAAAATCAGCTTTTTGAAGATTTTAAACCTAATGTTCAAAAAGTGTATAATGCACAAAAAAATCTGGTCACCAACATGCTGGCAGATGCCAAAAAACTGCTTTCGCAGGAACCCCTGAGCTCTGAAAACGAGAAACAGGGAGGAGTACTCTTGTTGCGTGCCCATCATGGATTGCCCAAAAATAAAGCCCTGATAAAATTCCTCAGCGAGCCGGGAATGCGTGCTTTGCTGCAGAAAACAGAAAATTTTTACATGCAGGAGCAAAGCAAAAATATGCACATTATTGACGATGAGCTGTTTTTTGTGATCGACGAAAAAAATAATTCTGTGGACCTTACCGAAAAGGGTATAGACCTGATCACATCCGGTACCGATGATGTGCGTTTCTTTATTTTGCCCGATATAGGCAATGAAATTGCCGAGCTGGAAAAACAAAACCTCTCGGATAATGACCGGCTGTTACGAAAAAATGAAATGTTGCAGGAGTATGAAGTGAAATCGGAACGCGTACATACGGTAACTCAGTTGTTGAAGGCTTATTCGTTGTTTGAGATAGATGTGGATTATGTCATCATCGATAATAAGATAAAAATTGTTGACGAACAAACAGGCCGTATTATGGAAGGCCGGCGTTGGTCGGATGGGTTGCACCAGGCCGTGGAAGCCAAAGAAAATGTGAAAATAGAGGCAGCTACCCAAACATACGCTACCATTACCCTGCAAA
>Ga0116186_1002955_pt1 | contig 14877 bp, 15 predicted proteins | sample AD_JPNNA4_MetaG_FD_89806 | JGI IMG/M metagenome (GOLD analysis project Ga0116186, IMG submission 89806) | Active sludge microbial communities of municipal wastewater-treating anaerobic digesters from Japan - AD_JPNNA4_MetaG | ecosystem: Engineered > Bioreactor > Anaerobic > Digestate | place...
CTTTGGATAAGCAGTCTTAACACTATCTATCCCATAATGGGCCATCAGATTGAATTTTTTGTTCATCATGTCTTTTATTTCAGCAGACATCAACACTTGGGTCAATTGGTCACAGTCATCTTCGTCACCAAAATTTAACAAATCAGCTTTGTTATATGGTAAATAATTAATGTTCATTATTGATTTTGAAATAGATGATGATGATGTCGGAAATACAATAACAGTAGATTTGTATTTTTCTTTAATTAAAAAAGAAACTACAGCAGATACAATAAAAGCAACAATTGAAACTGCTATTAGCAACTTTATGTTCTTTAAAGTGAATTTAATTATGCTGGTAGCATCAAATTCAAATTTGTCTTTTTTCGTCATACTTATAAGGTTAATTATTTAACAATGATCAGGTTATAATTCTTTTTCCCTTTTTGAACTAACAAATATTTTTCATTAAGCAAAAAGCTCTCATTTACAGTATCATTAGCACTATTGACTTTATTTTTATTGATACTCAAACCTCCTCCTTCAATCAATCGTTTAGCTTCTCCTTTACTAGGGAAAACGGCTGTTGAAGATGCCAATAAATCAAGGATACCTATATTGCTTTTTAATACCTCGCGGGTAATTTCAAAACGTGGAACTCCGTCAAATATTGCAAGAAAATCATTTTCACTTAAATTGGCTAATGTTTCTGCAGTTCCTTTGCCAAACAATATTTCTGATGCCTCAACAGCAGACTCATATTCAGCTTGCGAATGCACCATTACTGTTACTTCTTTGGCTAAAGCTTTCTGCAACAAACGTAAATGAGGCTCAACTTTATGTTTTTCAATAATATCTTCAATTTCTGCAGGTGGCAGCATGGTAAATATTTTGATATACTTTTCTGCATCAGCATCTGATACATTCATCCAAAACTGATAAAACTGGTATGGTGAAGTATATGCTGAAGATAACCAAACATTGCCTTTTTCGGTCTTCCCAAATTTTCCTCCGTCAGCTTTAGTAATCAAAGGGCAGGTAAGGGCAAATGCTTCCCCGCCTTCAATACGGCGTATCATTTCTGTCCCTGTAGTGATATTGCCCCATTGGTCTGAACCTCCCATCTGAAGCTTACAACCGTAATTTTTATATAAATACAAAAAATCGTAGCCCTGAACAAGCTGATAGGTAAATTCTGTAAACGACATCCCTTCGCGGTCTTCGCCCGAAATGCGTTTTTTTACAGAATCTTTGGCCATCATGTAGTTTACAGTAATGTGCTTTCCTACATCACGTATAAAATCAAGGAAACTAAAAGTGGACATCCAGTCATAATTATTGACAAGAATAGCACAGTTTTTTTCTTGTGTTTCAAAATTTAAAAAACGGGATAATTGTTTTTTGATACATTCCTGGTTATGACGAAGGGTTTCTAAAGACAAAAGGTTCCTTTCTTCTGATTTCCCTGAAGGATCCCCTATCATTCCTGTGGCCCCACCAACTAAGGCAATAGGTTTATGACCAGCTACCTGTAAATGTTTAAGCAGCATTATAGAAACAAGATGCCCAATATGTAAAGAATCTGCTGTGGGGTCTATACCAACATAAGCAGTGGTCATTTCGCGTTGCAATTGTGCTTCCAAACCGGGAGTGTAATCATGTATCATCCCTCTCCACTTGAGCTCTTCAAAAAAGTCCATAGTTATATCGTCTAAAATTTTCAAGTGCCAAAGATAATAATTAGCCCAAGAAAAGAATGAGAGTTTACAACTATTCTTTAATTAGCAGTAGCATCAATGGCTGCAATAAGATGTTCGGATAATTTTTCGCGTATATCTTCAGGAATGGCAGCAGATTTTTGCTGTATAAAATCAAAATGCACCAGTACGGTTTTCCCTTTTGCACAAATATGCCCGCTTTGCCATGCCTCCTGATATACTTCAAATGAAGAACGGCCTATTTTTGATACAAAAGTCCTGATTTCAACATCTTTTGAGTAGTACATCTGCGAAACAAAATCAACTTCAAACCTGGCTAAAATAAGGTTCCAGGTTTTTAAATCTAACTCCGGGTTAAATAATTTATAAAGATAGTTTCGTGCTTGTTCAAACCAACTGGGTATTACTGTATTATTTACATGCCCCAACCCGTCAATATCTCCAAACTTAGGCGAAATAAAATATGTGTACATAATAAGTGCTTTAAAGCCATAAAAATTATCCTTTGAGGGCCTCTGCACCTCCAACAATTTCAAGTATTTCACCTGTAATGGTTGCCTGACGTGCTTTATTATAGCTCAAAGTTAGCTCTTTAATCAATTCAGAGGCATTGTCAGTGGCTTTGTGCATAGCTGTCATACGTGCCCCATGCTCAGATGCAAGTGAATCAAGTATTGCGTTATAAAAACGTATTTTTAAAGTATATGGTATCAATTCGTCAACAAGCTCTGCTTGCTGTGGTTCAAAAATATAGTCGGAAAGTATGCCGCGTTTTTTTTCTTTTTCTTTTTCTAACAATACAGGTATAAATTGTTCTTCGGCTAAAATCTGTACTGCAGCATTTTTAAAGCGGTTATAGATCAAAATTATCTTATCAAATTCCCCAGATTTATACCATTCAAGCAAATCATTAGCTGTATCTTCAATACGGGCATATGTTGGTTTATCTACTAAATCAGCTCTGTATTGGTAAATAGGCATTTTTTTTGACTTTAACATATCGTTGCCTTTTTTGCCAATACAAAATATTTTAAACCTGTTAGTTTTAAATAAGTTATTATATTCATTTTGTGCAAGGTTCATGACAAGCTTAACGGCATTGGCATTGAACCCGCCACAAAGCCCCCTGTTTGAAGTAATAACAACAACAAGCACATTTTTTACCGGCCTTGGTTTAATGTAAACATTTTCTGTAATATTATCACAACTATCGCTTACATCTTTCAAAATATTACTCAGCTTATCTGCATAAGGCCGCAGTTGCAACACTGCATCCTGGGCTTTTTTAAGCTTTGCAGCTGATACCATCTTCATCGCACTGGTAATCTGCTTTGTTGAGGTTACAGATGCTATTCGTGTACGTATTTCTTTTAAATTGGCCATATTGCTTTAAAACTAACTCTGGTAATTTTAGCTTTTTAATTTATCAACTACTTCAGCAGCAAGTTTCTCAATAGTCTTGGAGATATCTTCATTAATAATGCCATCTCTCAGTTTTGAAAGAACTTCTGGATTTTTCATCTCTATATGTTGCAAAAACTCAAACTCAAACTCTTTTACTTTTGAAAGAGGGATGTCTTTAAGCAAACCATTTGTCCCACAGTAGATTATGGCAATTTGCTTTTCTACAGTAAGTGGCGAATGCAACCCTTGTTTAAGAATTTCAACGTTCTTAGCCCCCTTGTCCAATATTGCTAATGTTGCAGCATCAAGGTCAGAGCCAAACTTGGCAAATGCTTCAAGGTTTTTATATTGTGCCTGGTCAAGTTTCAATGTTCCGGCAACTTTTTTCATAGATTTTATCTGGGCATTGCCTCCTACACGTGATACCGAAATACCTACGTTGATAGCAGGCCTTACTCCAGAGTTGAACAAGTTGGATTCAAGGAATATCTGTCCATCTGTAATAGAAATTACATTGGTAGGGATATATGCCGAAACGTCACCAGCTTGTGTTTCAATGATAGGAAGTGCAGTAAGTGAACCGCCACCTTTAACAATAGGCTTCAAGGTCTCAGGTAAATCATTCATTTGGGCTGCAATTTCATCTGATTCAATAATCTTTGCTGCTCGTTCAAGCAAACGTGAGTGCAGATAAAATACATCTCCGGGATATGCTTCACGTCCGGGAGGGCGACGGAGCAACAATGACACCTCGCGATATGATACTGCTTGTTTTGAAAGATCATCATATACTATAAGTGCAGGACGTCCTGTATCTCTGAAATATTCGCCAATAGCACAACCGGCAAATGGCGCATAGAATTGCATAGCAGCCGGATCGGCAGCTGTTGCCGCTACTATAGTGGTATAGTGCATGGCACCATGTTCTTCCAAAGTCTTTGCAATGTTGGCAACAGTCGAGCCTTTTTGACCAACAGCTACATAAATACAATATACCGGGGTGCCTTTATCAAAAAATTCTTTTTGATTGATAATGGTATCTATTGCTATGGCAGTTTTTCCTGTCTGACGGTCGCCAATGATAAGCTCACGTTGCCCACGTCCAATAGGGATCATGGCATCAATAGCTTTAATACCTGTTTGAAGTGGCTCTTTTACAGGTTGACGGTATATAACGCCAGGAGCTTTCCTTTCAAGCGGCATTTCGTAGGTCTTGCCGGTAATTGGGCCTTTACCATCAAGTGGTTCGCCTATAGTATTAATAATACGGCCAAGCATCCCTTCTCCAACATTAATTGACGCAATGCGTTTTGTGCGCTTTACTGTGTCCCCCTCGCGAATCTCTGTAGAAGGGCCAAGTAATACTGCTCCAACATTATCTTCTTCAAGGTTAAGTACAATACCTTTCATGCCATTGGCGAACTCAATAAGCTCATTGCTCTGAACTTGTGATAGCCCATAAATACGGGCTATACCGTCTCCAACTTGTAATACTGTACCGACTTCCTCCATTGCCACACCAGCGCCAGCGCCCTCAATGGCTTTTTTAAGTATTCCGGAAATCTCTGATGGTTTAATGTTTGCCATATTCTGAATTTTTTCTATTGCTTAATGTATAGATGTTTTAACAAGTTTTCTCTTTAAATCTTCTAATTTTGTTGAGATACTGGCATCGTATTGCTTATCTCCAAGGCGTAGCCTAAACCCTCCAATAAGGCGTTCATCAACCTGGGATTCAAACTCAACATCAGCTTTTAAATATTTACCAATTTGTTGTTTTATCTTGCTTTCAATATCTCCGTCAATCTTAATGGCAGTAGTAAAAATTACTTTTTCAATGCCCTTATATTTCCTGTATCGTTTGATAAAATTGAGTGCAATTTCTTCAATATATTCTTCCCTGCGGTTTTGAATTAATAATGTTAAAAAACCCAAAGTATCTGCATCAAAAGAGCCGAAAACCTCACGGATAATGTTTGTCTTCATTCCGGGTTTAACAACAGGATTGTAAAATAATGCTTTCAGCTCGCTAACAGCTTCAATAGAGTGATAAAGAGTTTCCATATCATTCTTTAAAACGTCGGCTTTGTTTTTTTCAACAGCAAGTTGAAAAAGCGCTTTTGCGTATCTGACAGCGATAATACTTTCGTTCATTGCACAAATAATTAACTGAGGTTAATTTCATCAAGCATCTTTTCAACAATTTGCTTTTGCTTTTCTTCATCCAACTTTTCTCGAATGATTTTTTCAGCAATTTCGATAGAAAGATTAGCTATCTGCATTTTTATTTCGTTGATAGCATTACGCTTTTCATTATCAATGTTTTGTTTTGCAGCATCTATAAGCTTTTTAGCTTCAACCTTAGCCAATTCCTGGGCGTCAGCAATGATTTTATCTTTCATTTCGCGAGCTTCTTTCATCAAAAAGTCACGTTCACGCCTGGCATCAGCAAGGATTTTTTCATTGTCCTGTTTGAGCTTTTGCATTTCTTCCTTGGCATGTTCGGCACTCTTAAGGGCATCTTCAATGCTCTTCTCACGATTTTTGAGAGAATTTAAAATAGGCTTCCATGCAGATTTTTTCAAAATAAGCAATACAAGGCTGAAGAAAAGTAGCATCCAAAAAATGGTTCCGACATTGGGCGTAACGAGTTCCATAATTCTCTGTTTATGATGTTTTTTAACTTTTTCAATAAAACCGGAACTGCCAATCGCAAGTTCCGGTATTTTTTCTTTTTACAAGAAAAGGATAAGCAAACAAACGATAATAGCGAAGAAAGCAACTCCTTCAACCAACGCAGCTGCAATAATCATGTTTGAACGAAGATCGCCAACTGCTTCAGGTTGACGGGCTATAGCTTCCATAAAGTTGCCACCAATAAGGCCAATGCCTAAACCAGCACCAACAGCAGCCAAGCCTGCTCCAACACCTGCACCGAGTTTTGCTACACCTGCAGCTTCAAGTAAAATCAACAAAGCTGTTAACATACGTTTAAATTTTTAATTATTAATTAATGATGTTCGGCAGTAGCCATGCTAAAGTATATTGCCGACAACAATGTAAACACATAAGCCTGGATGAGCGCTACCAGTAATTCCAGTAAACTCATAAATAATGCAAATGCAGTTGATAACACAGATACTCCATAACCCAATGCCGGGCTAATCTGGGCAAAAATGAATATCAAACTAACAAATGCCAATATGATTAAGTGGCCTGCTGTTATGTTGGCAAAGAGACGGACCATCAAAACAACTGGCTTTATAATCAATCCTAAAATTTCAATGAAAGGCATTAATGGAATGGGAAACTTAAGCCACCAGGGAACTCCGGGGGCATTGTAAATTTCTTCCCAATAATGTTTATTCCCGTTAATGGTAGTAATTACAAAAGTGAAGGCTGCCAAGACCATTGTAACTGCAATGTTCCCCGTGACATTTGCCCCTCCAGGGAAAATAGGGATAAGTCCTAACATGTTGTTGAACCAGATAAAGAAGAATATGGTCAATAAATATGGCAGAAACTTTTCATATTTTTTCTCGCCAAGGGATGGTTTGGCTATATCATCTACAACAAACAAAATCATCGGTTCAAGGGCTGATTGCAATCCACTTGGAGCTTTTATGCCTTCGCGTGTATATTTTCGTGCAATGCTGATAAATACTACCAATAAAAGAATACAGGACAATAAAAGCGAAAATACAACTTTGGTGATAGATAAATCTAATGGTACGATTTCTTTTTCGCCATGTTCACTTTGTACTTTTTCAACTATTTTACCTTTATTCGGGCCTTCTTCGGCAATATAAAAGTTTTTATAGCTTTCTGTACCATGATGAAACTTGCTTGACATGAAAAAATGCAGGCCGGATACTTTACTGTAAAGGATTACCGGAAGCGGAATAGATACGTGAGTATGTCCAACAGTAATGATGTGCCATTCGTGACTATCGAGGATATGTTCAAGCATAAAGTCCCCTGGTTTAAAGCCTCCTTCTGGATTGTGGGCTTTTTCTGTGACAACACTGTCATGCGAAATAGCAGTATCAGCAGTAATATGCTGCCCATACATATTAAATGAAAGCAGCATAAAAGAAATAATGGTAGCGAATGTAATGGACCGAGCCATAATCTTAAACTTTACTGTTTAACTTGCGGACCTTTTTAAGCCCATCAAAGGTATGAATAATTCTAATTAATTATATTTTTTTTTGAAATTTTAATTAGCTCAAAAACTTCAAAAATTGTGAAAGCTAAATAAATGATTAAAAAAGATATCAGAAAGTCTGCCATCCCCTTGTTAATCTGCAATATAAAAATAATAATAACACTACTGTAAATTAAAAGTTTTAATACAGTAAGCAAAAGAAAAGACCTGAAAAATACGGCTGGCCTTTTTAAAAATGATTGGATGAGAAATAGATGGAAAGCAAAATTTACTGCCGAAAATATAACGAGCAGTGCAGGCCAGTATTGTGAGGAGCTTTCGCGGTGCAGGAAATAATAATAACCTGCAAAAGATAACCCTAAGGTTAGGTTCATCGCGATAAGTTTAAAACAATACGATAAGAGATATTTTTTGGGCATTGGATGTCTGGATTATCCTTTTTTCAAAAGGTCTTTGATAAATAAATACAAGGCTACAAATGTAGAAACAATCGTTAATAGGATGAGAAACCAGTGTTTACCATCAGAAAATGACAAGTCCAAACGATAACCCCCATAAACACCAACAACAATTATGATTATCATCTGGAGCATTAGTGAGGAGTACCTCACATAGTTTCGCATCCAATTGTTATCATTTCGCATCTTTATTTTCTGCAGCAACAGGGCTATTGTCATTCATTTTGCAGGTCCCATTGAATTTGCACCCAGGTTCTATAGCTAAACGCCCAACATTCAGCTCGCCCGTGATAGAAGATGAACTTTTGAGAGATAAAAGCTCTGTTACCTGAATGTTACCTTCGAAATATCCAAGAATATCGGCATTCCGACAAGATATGTCTCCTTTTATTTTGCCAGATTCCCCAATAATTAACCTTCCTTTGGTTGTTATATTGCCAGAAACAGTCCCATTGATGCGGATATCGCCGTTTGAATTGATGTCACCGTTAATACTTGTACCTGCGCCAAGCAGGTTGATTGCAGTTGAGTCAAACTCTTCAGAAACTTTTGCCATAATTGATAGATTTTTTGCGAAACAAATATAGAAAATAATCCTTTCAATAATCTTAGTTTGGCTTTCTTAAATTAAAAGCACACCTTTTCTATGAAACCATGTTATTAATATTCAAATAGTTTAAACTAAAAACTATATTTTTTATTGTAGGTATTTTGCTAAAATATTGTTCAGGTTTTCTATTTGTATAGGTTTTGTCAGATAATCATTAAACCCTTCGGATATATACCTGTCAATGTCAGATTGCATGGCAAAAGCTGTTTGGGCAATAATGGGCAAATGTGGGCGTATTTTTCGTATCAGGCTCAGAGCTTCGTGCCCATTCATTTGTGGCAGTTTAATATCCATCAAAACAAGGTCCAGGTTGGGCATTTGCTGTACAAGGTCAACAGCTTTTTGCCCATCTTCTGCCCTGATTATTGTAATACCACTGCCATCAAGAAATTCAGAGAGGTACATGTAGCTGATTTCATCGTCTTCGGCAATCAATATAGTTTTATTTGATTTGATGCTTACTACCTGATCAAGAGGATAAAAATCAACAACATTGTTGCTAACATTATTAGCATTGCCTGATATTAACGGTAAAGTGAAAAAGAATGTTGTGCCTTCGTTTTCTTTAGAGGTAAGCCAGATTTCACCTCCGAGCATATTTACATAGGCTTTTGAGATAGCTAATCCTAAGCCTGCGCCTTCATATGGCTTGATTAATGTATTATCGGCTTTAAGAAAGCGTTCAAAAATTTTTTCGTGCATATATTCAGGGATGCCAATACCTGTATCTTTAACAAAAAATTCTACTACTCGTCCTTTTATTTTGTATCCAATCTGAATGCTCCCTTCATGCGTAAATTTTATCGCATTTTTAATGAGGTTGGTCAATATTTGTAACAGTTTTGTTTTATCAGTTTTGATAAAACATTCATGGTCGTTTCTATCAATGGCTATTTGCAGTTCAATTTTTTTGTTATCAGCTTCCGGTTTGAAAAACACACAAAGCTCATTTACAACCTGATATATACTGGTTTTTTCGACTTTTATGTCTATCTGTCCGGCTTCAATTTTTGAAATATCTATCAAATCGTCAATGATATTGAGCATCCGCTTGCCGCTTAACTCAATGGCGCTAATATATTTGTTCAGTTTTTCGCCACTTAATGATGGTTTTTTCAATAAGTTGGCAAACCCCAATATTCCGTTCATCGGGGTGCGGATTTCGTGACTCATGTTGGCAAGAAATGCAGACTTGAGCCTGTCGCTTTCTTCGGCCTTATTTTTTGCTATCGTCAGCTCTTCATTTTTTTTGTTCAGCAAAATACGAGACTCTTCTTGATTCCAATAGGCTTCTTCTAATGACTCTTTTTGTTCTGTGATTACGGCATTTTGTTCCTGCAATTGCATGATAGAATTGTGGATGTTGCGTACAAAAAGGTAAGTAACCACGTTGTAAATAAGAAACATAATGCAGATAATCAAAAAGTTGTCTATCAGAAATTTGTTATTGGTCGAAATAGCCAGATAGGAATAAAAAGCAATAAACAAGCCGGATAAAATGAAAGAGTGCATTTTGCTGATACATATAGCTGCAACAGTCACTGCAAGGGCTATTATCAGGGTTGCCCTTAGCAAATACATTACAGAATTGGACTTTGGAAAATCATAAAGCTGACTTCCCATCAGGTTGATAATAACAGCATAAATTACAATCCCAAGGCATATTCTGACAGGTACTTTAAACCGAAAAAACAGTAACAGCGCTATAAGGTTGACAAAAACATTGGCAAAATTGATATATAATGCATAATTGCTGTGGGCCATGACAACATTAATGTCTGCTATGTTACCAATGCAGGAAAGAATAACCGTTATAATAAATATTAAACGTAAATCTTTTTTAAAATAATCGTGATAATTAAGAATAATTTTTCCCATCTCAGACAATAAATTGGAATAAACCTGTCCTCATATCAAATTTTGTTACAAAATTAAAGTTATGCTTTTTTTAATTTTAAATAGCTTAAAACATAGTGCGTTGCTGTATAACATGTTGTCTATAACTATCGAGGATACGTGACCTGAAAAGGAAACCTTTGTATATTCCATTATCAGTAACAGGTAAGTTCCAAGCCCCAACGTTTTCAAGTTTTTTCAGTGCCTCTTCAACAGAATCATTGATTTCAATTTTGTCTTTAACTGGCTTGATAAGCATTTCCCAACCAAAATCTTCTTCATGTTTATTCAGGAAAAAATTTTTAATATCATTGAAATGGACAATGCCGGTCAAATGAAGGTCTTTGTCCACCACAGGGAAAAATTTGTGTGATGAGCTAAATACTTTTTCGCGAATACTAAAGAGCGAATCGTCTATGGTGATGCATGTAAAGTTTGTTTCTATCAAATCTTTTATAGAAAGTCTTTGAAGCATTACAGAATCAATCTTTTCGTGATCCCATTTTTTATCTTCAGCAAGCATTTTGGTATAAACCGAATGTGGCTCAATGTATCTTGCAATAAAATAGGATAATGCAGAAACAATCATTAATGGGAGAAAAAGGCTATACCCGCCTGTAACTTCTGCAATAAGGAAAATAGCTGTCATAGGGGCTTTGAGGACACCGCTAAAAACACCAGCCATGCCTACTGCCATAAAGCATATAGCGTTAACATGGGCAACACCGGTGAGGTTGATGATGGTTGCAAAAGCATACCCGGCAAATGCCCCTGTAAAAAGAGAAGGGGCAAAAATACCCCCGTTGCCGCCAGCGCCCAAGGTCAGAGAAGTAGCAATTACTTTTATCAACAGGATTATGGTAATAGCAATAAGAATTATCCAGGTATTTGTTGGCAAACTTTGAAATAAAGGGCTTATAATAACCAGGTTTACATTATTAACAAACAGGGCATTAACCATGTCGTACCCCTCGCCATATAGGGCAGGAAAAATAAAAATCATACTGCCCAGGAGAATAGAGCCAATAATAAGCCGTGAAACCTGGCTTTTGATATTTCTAAAAATCATGCGGCCTATCCAATAGCTCATTTTTATCATATACGAAGCCAACAATCCACACAAAACGCCAAAAACAATGTAAAAAGTCAGGTCATTGACTTCCCAAGCATTTGTTATTAGTACAAAAGGTTTTTCGGCAAATAATAAGTTGGAGAAAATTGATGCGGTGGCTGAAGAAATAAGCAAAGGTACAAATGCTGAAACAGCCATGGATGGCAAAAGTACTTCAAAAGCAAAAATTGTTGCTGCAATAGGTGCATTGAAAATAGCAGATATTCCTCCAGCTGCGCCACAAGCAATAAGTAAATTGCGGTCTGTCAGGTTTACCCTGAAATATTTAGAAATGGCAGAACCAATAGAAGACCCGGAGAGTACAATCGGGGCTTCAAGCCCGACAGAACCACCAAAACCTACTGTTGTCCCACTTGTAATAAGGTGTGCATATATTTGTCGCCGTGGCAGGTCATTTTCATTTCGCGATAGCTTGTATATAAGGTAGCCTATTTCTTTGTTGATATGTCCATCATGAAAAACCCGCAAATAAATATACACAATAAATATACCCACTAAAGGATAGATAAAGTACAGTATAGACAAATAAGATATTCCCCAGTCGTATTGTAGCAATATTTTGATGTAATATACAATATTTTTAAGCATTACAGCAGCCAATGCTGAAAAGATGCCTATAATTATTGATACAAATATCACGTAAGCTTTCTTTTCTACATATTTCAGACGTATTGCATGAAGCCATGCTACAATTTTATCCCAAAACATAGGAATTTTTTTAAGAAATTAATGAAAAGTTTTTGACATTTCTACTGTAATGGTTTTCAGGTAAGGAAAAACTGCAGGTGCAATAACTTTCACTTTAGGGTACAAAAATGAGCTGTCGCAGCTTTCTTTTTTAGGAAAATTTATTTTGATAATAGAAAATTCTACTAATATCATAAAGGCACTAAGGATAAAAGACATTTTTAATACGCCAAAAATAAGCCCGGTCAACCTGTTGATTAATCCTAAGTCTATATCATTAAAAAAACTTTCAAGAATTTTTGCTATAAGGTGTGCCAAAATAGAAACAACAATTAGCACAAAAATAAAGGCAACAATTTTGGCTGTTTGCACTGAAGAAAATATACCAGGGGTTATTAATCCCGTAAGCCACGTATTGAGCTTTACGGCAAGCAGAATTCCTAAGATGATAGCCAGTAAAGAAAAAAGTTGGTGGACAAATCCTTTTTTAAAACCCGAAACAGCTGCAATAATCAACAAAATGATGATAAGTACATCCAGATAATTCATACTTTAATGTTTTAAACAAATAAAGTAAATTTTAGATAAAAAATCAATCATTTATGGCTTAAAATCAAAATGTTTTAGAAATACTTACTAATGGAAGGTTTGTTAAATAAATTGGTTGAAGGTTAGCCCGGTTCCATACCAGGTAATTTTGTGGATATAGGTTTATCCTAAAGTTGTTCTTTTCATAAGAGGTCTCCGATTTGTTTTTGTAATAATTGAACATCAATCCAAACGAAGTAAGTGCCCCAAGGCCGCTTATGTATATAGGTAGCGAGCTATTGTTGTCTATTAAATATCCTACACCAGCACCCGTAAAACCTCCTGCAATGGTGCCGAGCCCAATCATCAGGCTTTGTCCATATGAAAAATCTATGTTTCGAATAAGTTTAGAACCAATAAATGCCCCACAAATACCAGCCAGAGAAAGGGTTGTTGAAATATTGCGCGAGTCATCAGGTGCAATATCAGATAATGGAGGAATTGTAAGATATGCGCTTAACAGAGCGCTGATGCCAATAATCTGGGCATCTCCGGCAGTGATACTTTTGTCAAGCCCTTGACGGTAACCAATACCAAGCCCCAGAGCCGAGCCTAACAATGAAAGCCCCTGAAAACCTCCAGGTTTTTCTTCTGCATCAATGTTAAATCTTTGGGCAGCTGCAAATCCTATAAAAAGGCCTATCTCACTATAAAAAGTCATTAGTTGTGCTTGTCCATAACTAATATTAAACTTATCTACCAAATTGTATCCAATAAATCCTTCAGTAATACCACAGATTGTACCAAAAGTTAATGCATTATTAAGGTTATTATAGCCTGAAGTGGCCCAATATATTTGAGCACCATGAAGAAAACCCCAGGAAAGCCCAAAAGTAGTAAGGTTTAGGTGGGCATACGAGACAGACCTGTTGCGGGTAAGGTACCAGGGCAAAAAGAAACCGGAAGCTGCAGTTAGCATGTACGAACTAACTTGTATTTTGTCGTTAGTGCTGTTAATAATAGATGGAACAGAAGGCCCATACAACGTGAGCCCCAAAAATGTAGAAGATGCCAACAACCACGAACGACCTTCCTGGTTAATAACCATAAGCGATATACTGTCTATTTTGGCTCGAAGTGAATTAAGCTCGCTGTTAGAAAGAATTTGTTTGTCTCGAAATGTTTTATCGTCTTTTTTTATTAGCTTCTCAAATACGGATATGCTGTCATTTATTGTAAAAAGGCGGGCTTCTATTACCTCTTCATCTTTAAAAAGTTTAATAGTTTTAATTACTTTTTTATCAATCACCCAAATTTTCCCTTTTGTATCAAACGGAATTGCCTCTTCTTGACCGATAAGGGGGTAAAAGAATATAGTTATAAAAAAAATAGTCAATATTATTTGCATTGTAATGTTAGGTTTTTTAATCAAAGTTAACGCTTTTATAAAGTAAAACAAAAATAGAAGTATTATTAGTGCTATCCGTTTGCAAAAATTTTCAGATAAAAACAAAATGCATAACCGTTTATTTTTTTTAAACTTATAACAGTTTAGTGTAAACCTTTTTAAACTTAAATAAATAGTTCATATACAATTGGTTAGATAAAGTTTGGTGTAAAAAATATACCTAATTTTAGGCATTTTTTAAATACTTAAGGGTAATATTTGAGACGTATAACTGCTGTATTTTATTGTTTTTCTTTTACTTACAAAAGAAAAATAATTATACTTTCGAACATGAATTTTCATATATTTGTCCAAGTCAAAAATGTATAATTATGACGCGAAATAAACGGAAACAGGAGATTGAAGGGGAAGTGTGGGCTATTATTCCTGACACAGATTCAAAATATGAGATAAGCAATTTTGGCCGGGTTAAAAGTTATTGCCAAAACAGTAAAGATGGTAAAATATTAAAACCTTCTTTAATTGGTGGTTTTGAAGTAGTTAGCTTAAAATGCAAAGAAGGTGCCAGGCATTTTCTTGTTCATAAACTTGTTGCGGAGCTTTTTGTTGATAAAATTGAAGGGGATGAATCTGTTGTTATCCATCTGGATTGGAACAAACGCAATAACCATTTTACTAATCTGATGTGGCATACTAAAGAAAATAGTTATAAACGTATGCACGAACGTTTGCAAAATGAACGAAAGAAAAAAGGAAAAGTGGTTACTCCCGACTTTGTCGGTATTTAGCACCAACCCTTTCTGAAAGCCGCAAAAAGTCTGTAAAGTTTTTATAAATGGCTTTGTAGTGCCTGAATTTAAAAATCTGTAAATCAATGATATAACATTCA
>Ga0116186_1002956_pt1 | contig 14876 bp, 10 predicted proteins | sample AD_JPNNA4_MetaG_FD_89806 | JGI IMG/M metagenome (GOLD analysis project Ga0116186, IMG submission 89806) | Active sludge microbial communities of municipal wastewater-treating anaerobic digesters from Japan - AD_JPNNA4_MetaG | ecosystem: Engineered > Bioreactor > Anaerobic > Digestate | place...
CCTTCTAAGGTTTTCATCATGCTTTCACGAATCTGCGATTTCGTTCTTGCGGTATTCCAAATCCGGACTTCATCCAGCATTCCAGAAAATAAATTCGTAGTAGAATAAGTCCCATTCTGATATAGATTCGCAATGGTCATAACATTTACGGAAGGACTTTGAGTAAGTGTACCAGTGGCATCAACCACGCCATTTACTTATAAAGTGACACTTGAATTGTCTTTTACTACTGCCACATGCACCCATTTCCCCGTATTAATGGCCTGACTTCCCCAGACAGATTCCGCTGAGGAAACATTTATCCCAAATTTAAGTTTGCCCTCATCCATTTTAAACTCAACAATATTACTGCCCGAAGCATCTCCCCAACTTACCAGTTCTTTATTTTCCCCAGCATTGGTAGATTTCATCCAAGCTTCGATGGTGAGCGCGGTATTGTTATATGCAGGAGAATTGCTTTGAAATTGAACTTGATCGTCGCTTCCATCAAAATCGAGCGCCATCTTGCTGCCGGATAAAGCTCCAGAGGCTGTCCATGTTGCCCCATTTATTGTGCCAGTGTTTGTTCCGCCGCTTTTGTTATCACTCAAAGTGCTGCCGCTTCCATTGCTCATTTTGTAATAAGCTACCAGTCCGGTTTCGCTTCCTGTGAGCTCCCTATACATATTCTCATTGATTTGATCTTGAGTGCGGGCTAAATTCCAAACACGGATTTCGTCCATTGTGCCTTTGAAAAAATCTTGCTGCCCAAAACCAATTAATAAATTATTTGTATTTGAGAGGTCATAATCGCCTTGAGTAAATGCATCTGATGTATTAACCAAAACACCATTAATATACATCTTCAAGGATGTTGCCTCTCTTACAACCGCAACATGCTGCCATCCGTTTGAAAATTGATAATCATAACTTATAGAAACGCCTGTTTTCCATTCATATAGTCTGCTATTTGGAGAAGTTCCGCCATAAAGTTTTCCATTATAAACTGCTAATGACCTAATATCATTCTCATCAGCAAGTTTTACTGCTTTCTCAACCCATGCATCTATACCGTTCCATTCATATAGCTTGCCATTTGGAGCAGTTCCGCCATAAAGTTTTCCATTATAAACTGCTAATGAAGTAATCTCAGTCTCATCACCAAGTTTTGATGCTTTCTCAACCCACGCATCAGCTCCGTTCCACTCGTATAGCTTGCCGTTTGGATAAGTTCCCCCATAAAGCTTTCCATTATAAACTGCTAATGACCCAATGAAAGTCTCAGTGCTAAGTTTTGGGGCTTTCTCGACCCAGGCATCAGTACCGTTCCATTCATACAGACTTCCATTTGGATAAGTTCCTCCATAAAGTTTTCCATTATAAATTGCTAATGACAAAATAAATTGCTCTGTACCACCAGCTTGTGATGCTTTTTCGACCCAAGCATCTGTACCGTTCCATTCATACAGACTTCCATTTGGATAAGTTCCTCCATAAAGTTTTCCATTATAAACTGCTAATGAAAAAATCTCAATCTCATCACCAAGTTTTGCCGCTTTCTCAACCCAGGCATCTGTATCGTTCCATTCATATAGCTTTCCGTTTGGATTAGTTCCGCCATAAAGTTTTCCATTATAAACAGCTAATGATATAATCTCAGTCTCATCATTAAGTTTTGGGGCTTTCTGAACCCATGCATCTATACCGTTCCATTCATATAGCATGCCATTTTCTCCTGTTCCACCAAAAAGTTTTCCATTATAAACTACTAATGACAAAATATGTTGCTCCGTATTACCAGCTTGTGATGCTTTCTCAACCCAGCTAATATCTAAATGATTATTATCAATCCCAAAGTAAAGATTTCGATAATTTGACTGCGACCCATGAGCTGATTGCCTCAAAAAACCAAGATTAAATCCTTTTTTGTTAGATTGGTCAAATTTGGTAATAATATCACCCAACTGGTCGGTTTCATTATCTGTATTTTCAGTGGATTTTACCCACGCCTCAATTGTAAAAGGATTTGTTCCAAAGTTTAAGCTAACGTTGTCCGGCACATTAACATAATCATTTGTGCCATCAAACTTCAGGGAATAACCACCTTGTTGTGCCGTTGCCGCTAAGGTAGTACCTATCAAGAAAAATAAGGCGCAAAATTTCTGTTTCATAATTTTAGTGTTTTATTGGTTAAGAAATTTAATAAATATCTAACTTTTAAATAATTAACTAAATATGGTGTTGTAACCAATAAAACTCTTGTTTCTCCTCCTACCTTTTATTCATCGTATCAATCTTCCTTTCAATGAGAAAACCAGGGTTTTATTTTAAGTAAAGGGAAAGTAATCTGCCTACATTAGTAATTGACGACAAAATTAAAACATAAATATGTATTTGTTAAGTGTTTTACGAAAAAAAATGAAAAATATTTTTCAACAATTTGTAAAATACTGGATATCAGTGATTGGTGTTGTCCGTCTTCAGTCGGCGTGAAAAAATGTAAAACCCCACAGTTTTATAAAATCCGTCAGGGTTAGGTGTGAACCGGCTGTTACGTAAATTTTGTGAGGTTTCGTCTTAGAACTTAAAAACCAAATCCAGAATTTTTCTTGTATTTTCATCATCCGAATACCAGTGATTCAGGTGATGAATCCTTTTTCCAATGTCGTCGGGTGAGAAGGGTTGTTGAAATAATTCGGTGATTTTTTCTTTCAGAGAGTTTTTATCATTGGCTACATGGCATAGTTGAGCCAAATTGGTTCCGACGAGCATCTTGTCGTTTACAAGGCAGTGCCTTCCCTTGAAGAGTGTATTCAGAAGCTTTAGTTTCAGTCCTGTATTTTGTTGTGTAATCAATACATTGATGTGGGCTTCTTCGATGAGTTTGTCCATTTCCTCCAAGGAAGGATTGGCCATCACCACGACATTAGGGTAATTTTTGGCGAGCCTAATCAAGTTCTTTTCGGGATTCATTCCGGCAACAATCAAGCGATAAGGAAGTCCGGCAAATACCTTTCGAATAAGAAACCGAGCCGACTGATCATTTTCTGGCACCGAAAGTTTTCCGTGATAAAGCGCAAAATTACCAAAACCGGCTTTGCTTGTTACCTCATCGTTGCCATGAAAACTGGGAATGCATTCGACTGGTTTATGGGGAAATTTTTTTCTTAGATAAAGAGAATCATCTTCCGAAACTGTAAGTATAAGATCGGCATACGAAAGTTGCTTTTGCCACAGGAATAATCTTGCCGCTTCCACTGCAAAAAATACTTTGTCTATTATCTTTCGGCTTGCTAAAGACAGTTTCCAGTAATAATGGTGTTCGATATTGCTTTCACGATAAATTTTCAGACGGTTTTTCAAGAAAGGATGGCTGAGATAATAAGTGGTATGTAATCCTTCGAAAAAGATAGGCCAATCGTCCTTCATCAGGTTCTTCAATAAATCGGGTTGGCGGCGGCTCTTTACGATATATGGAAGTGTGCTGAGTTGGGAATCTATTCCTGTTTTTCGTTCATAATAATAAATCTGTTGACAATATTCCTTCAGCTCATCGCTCGATGCTTTCCCATGATCGAAAACATGAAGGATGATATTTACGCCGACTCTATGTAAGGCCCTGATTTTATAGAACACGTCGATTATGCCTCCATAATTTGGCGGATAAGGCATATCGAAAGAGATAAGGTGAAGTGTTTTATTCGAGGTATTTTGCATAAATAGGTATTAAAATCTGTTTTTCATTTTCCCAATTAAGTTTGTCTCTGGCCTTTAGGCAATTATGTCTATAAAAGTTTAGTGCAGCCTTGTCGTCGAGCATCGACTGAATGTCGTTAGCCAGAATTTCGGGTTCATGACCATGAATGATTCGTCCCACCTGATAATGTTCGACAATTTTTCGGATTTCTGGCAGGGGACTGGCTAAGACAGGCAAACCGGCATGTATGTAGTCGAACAGTTTATTGGGCAGGCTGAAGTGATAGTTTGGACAAATATCCTTATCGATGCTCAACCCAATATCGGCCATCATGGTGTAATTTTGGAGTTCTTCGGCCGGCATTCTGTCGAAGAATTGGATCTTGTCATTGACGTGTAAATTTTTTGCCATGATCTTTAGTTGAGGCATCACATCTCCGCCGCCAATAATAAGCAAAAGAACATTATCGAGAAATCTCAGCGATGCGATGAGTTCTTCGGCTCCTCTGTGAATATTGATGCCACTGCCTTGTAATATAAGAATATTCTTATCGTCGGGCAAACTCAAAGATGTTCTGTCGGTCTTAACTTCAAGGGGTTTTAATTCAGGAACATTTCTTGAGCTAACTACCGGTATTTTGTATTTATGATGGAATATGTCGGCTAATGACTGATTCACGGTAATCATGATTTCGAGACGAGGAAGAATAGATCGTTCGATGGTTAGCCAAATTCCTCTCACCAGGGGCCGGTGAATGACTTCGGGTGTTTCGGTGAAAAATTCATGACTGTCATATACCAATGGTGTCTTTCTGAGGAGATGAATTAAATAATTGGCTAAGAGTGTATCGAGATCATTGGCCAGGAGTAAGTCGGCAGGATGAAAAATCAGGTAGAGAAAGAGTCGGAGGTTAAATTCGGCATAGAACAAGGCTCCCCGCCTGAAGAGTAGGTGCATTCTGTGCATTTTCCATGGGTGAGAGGGCAGGGGAGGCGAATGAGGCAAAATTCTTCCTACGAGCCAAACCTCATAACCCATTTCGAAAAGCAGGCCGCAGCTTCTATTGACTCGCTGATCGGTGGAAAGATCGTTGATAACCGAAACAATGACACGTTTTTTCGCCATGAGGGCCGATTCGATGTGGTGGTAAAACGACCTGATAAGGCATATATTGCTTAAGATTCAAAAGCTTAGTAGGCTTTGGCAAATACGACCCGATAAGGCGATGTTTTACCCGAATAGATACACTTTCCTGCTTCGGCTTGTGGATTCAAAGGAATAAGGCGTATAGTAGCCTTTGTGGCTTCCTTGATTTTTTCTTCCGTTTCGGTTGTACCATCCCAATGAGCCAACACAAAACCTCCTTTTTCTATTCTTTCACAGAAATCTTCCCAAGTATCTACTGTAAATGTGTTTTCTTCTCTAAATTTTAGAGCTCTGTGATAAAGATTTTTTTGAATATCATCGAGCAGGTCTTTAATTTTTAGTTCAAGGCCATCCATTGGAATGATAGATTTTTCTAAGGTATCGCGTCGAGCAATTTCTACCGTTTGGTTTTCCAGATCGCGGGGGCCAATGGCAATACGAACCGGAAAACCCTTGAATTCGTATTCATTGAATTTCCAGCCCGGAGTGACGTTGTCGCTGTCGTCGTATTTTACGCTGATTCCGAGTTTCAGTAATGATTCCCTGATTTGATGAGCTTTATGGCTGATCTGCTCTAATTGTTCGGGTTTTTTATAGATAGGAACGATGATGACCTGATAAGGTGCTAATTTAGGAGGCAATACCAGGCCGTTGTCGTCGGAATGGCTCATAATGAGGGCTCCCATCAATCTTGTAGAAACTCCCCATGAAGTAGCCCAAACGTATTCCAAGTTATTTTCGCGGTTGAGAAATTGAACTTCGAAGGCTTTGGCAAAGTTTTGACCGAGGAAATGAGAAGTACCGGCCTGCAAAGCTTTTCCATCCTGCATCAAGGCTTCAATGCAAAAGGTTTCTTCGGCACCGGCAAAGCGCTCGCTGGGGCTTTTTACACCTTTTAAAACGGGTACGGCCATAAAGTTTTCTGCAAAATCGGCATAAACGTCCAGCATTCTGCGAGCTTCGGCAAAAGCTTCCTCACGAGTTTCATGAGCCGTATGCCCTTCTTGCCACAAAAACTCCGCCGTTCGTAAAAACAAGCGAGTGCGCATTTCCCACCTCACCACATTTGCCCATTGATTGATCAACAAGGGCAAGTCACGGTATGATTGTATCCAACCTCTGTAAGTGTCCCATATAATCGTTTCGCTGGTTGGTCTTACAATGAGTTCTTCTTCTAATTTTGCTTCTGGATCCACTACTATTCCTTTTCCTTCTGGATCATTTTTTAAACGGTAATGCGTAACCACGGCGCATTCCTTCGCAAAACCTTCTACATGGCTGGCTTCTCTGCTAAAAAACGACTTGGGAATGAATAATGGAAAATAAGCATTTACATGCCCGGTGTCTTTGAACATTTTATCCAGCGCTTGTTGCATTTTTTCCCAGATTGCATAACCATAAGGTTTAATGACCATGCAACCTCTCACTGCTGAATTCTCGGCCAAATCGGCTTTTATTACGAGCTCATTGTACCATTGCGAATAATTTTCATCACGTTTGGTGAAATCTTTTGCCATTTTCTTTTGTTATGGTATAATATTTGAAAGAGTTTTAGTGCTTCTCTTTTGCAATCACGACTTGTTAGAGTGAGGCGCAAAATTAAAAAATAACTTTCTGGCAATGATATTTACCCAAAAGGAGGGCCTTATGAAAAAGATTTTCAGATTATTACCATTAATGACAGTTGTTTGGGGGCTTGCGGCTTGCTCCTCCGCCTATCTGGCAAATACTCCTTTCGATGAAGCCTACGATGTACAAAGGAGCAATATTACGTCCCAATCCGCTAAAACTACTCCATCCATAGCACAAACAACCCCCTCAGCTATTGAATTACAACAACAAAAGAATTCGCTGAATCCTTCGGAAGAGGAAAGCGATTTTTCTTCGGCCGAGCAACAATATTCCACTCGAATTGCTGAAGGCGGTGAAATCGTTTCTCCTCCCGACCGTATTCTCTATAACGAATATTATGATGAAAACGATGAATTCGACTTCGACGACTATTACGACTATGCTTATAGCGTTAGAATAAAGCGTTTCCATCGCCCTGTCTATGGCGCAGGTTATTATGATGATTGTTATACGAATTTATACTGGTATACTTACGATCCCTGGGTTTGGGGAATGAGTGTATATCTTGGATATGACTGGTGGTGGTGGGATTGGTATGGAGGCCCTTATTTCTCTCTGGGATATAACTGGGGCTGGGGCAGTATAAACTGGCATTGGGGATTCCCCTATTCGGGCTGGTATTATTATCCACACTTCTTTTACCATTATCCATGGTATCCCTGGTATTATGGATGGGGAGCTTACCCTTATTACATTGGTTGGTGGAATGGTTTCTGGTTTGGACATTATTACAACAGCCACGACCCCAACTCCTACTATTATGGTCGCAGAGTTTCCCGTCACGAAACTAACGGTGCGGCAAGCGGTGGAACCTTCGGCGAATATTACGAGAATTACGTAAACAATCAAAGAAGAGGAGGCCAAGGCACTAATGGAGTGACTCAGCCATCGGGCCAGGGATCGGAATCTTCACTGACTCAAAGAAGAATTCAAGCTGCGGGAGTTAATCAGCAGGCTGTAAAGGATAAACCAGGCGAAGAAAAAAATCTGACGCAAGGAACGTTGAATGAACGTCGTATTTCGGCGAGTGAATCAACTCAAGTAACACCTAAAACCGATCAACCCGCTGTAACACCTGCACGCATTCGGTCGGGCGAAGAAAATCTTGCAGCACCTAAACCATCCAATGAACAAAGCGAAGGAAATGTTTCGAATCGAAGAATCTCAGGAAACGTGAATCAGACCGCTGAACAAAGTCAGACCCAGGATTCTCGCTTGCGTCAAACTCAGGAAAATTATGCAAAACCTCAAGCTTCACCTGCCAACCCACAACAATACGATTACAATCGTTATCGCAGAACTTCGCCTGCCACGAATCCAGAACAACTTGCCCGTCCTAAGACTCAAGGAAATCAAAATGACAGACCTGTTCGCACCTATACCCCCCCTACTTATTCACGCCCAAGAAGTAGTAACGAATATACAACTCCCCGACGCATTACCATACCCCAACAAAGTGAGCAACCTTCACAAATGAATCAGGGAGTTAAACGTGAAACCCAAAAGTCTTCTGAGAGGAATAAAAGCTATACCCCTCCTTCCAGCAGTCGGCCTAATTATTCTGTCCCTTCCAGTTCTAATTCTCACCAGAATAATTCCAGCAGGCCGTCCTATAACAGCTCATCTTCACAGGAACGTCACTCTTCTTCCTCATTCAGTTCGCCTTCCCGATCGAGCTCCAATAGTGGAGGAGGATCATCCTCCTCATCGAGAAGTGGTAGTGGCCGAAGAAGATAATCAAATCGAAATAACCTCATAAAATCGTATAAAAGAATTTTTTTTACCATTCGCAAATTCATTCAAACCATATAAAAAAGAATAGTCTATGAGAAAAATAAGTTTGATGGGAATATTACTGTTTGCCACAGTGATGGTTTTTGCACAGAATGCTACGGACGCTTTGCGTTATTCATCGGTCAATTATTTTGGTACTACCCGTTTCATGACGATGGGTGGCGCATTTGGAGCGGTTGGAGCCGATTTTTCGGTGTTGAGCACCAATCCCGCAGGCTTAGGTTTATACAAAAGCTCCGAAGTATGTTTTACTCCCTTGATTTATCACGGGCAAACCAAATCGAGTTTCTGGGCTAATAAGGCCGAAGATGACAGATATAATTTTGCCTTCAGCAATATGGGAGCCGTGTTGACATTCGAATTTCCCAGTCAACTCGAAACCCCAAGCTGGCGCTATGTTCAGTTTGGATTTGGGGTGAATCGACTGCTCGATTTTCATAACCGTATCATGGTGGAAGGATTTAACAATGATAATTCCCTTCTGACAGGTTATGTAGAGTATGCCAATCGATATGGTATTGGAAAAAACAGTCCGGAAGAACTCGCTGAAAGAGCTAACCTGATTTTTTATGATGAAGCTACCAATCGCTATTATTGCGATATGCCCGACGGAGGTGTTCTGCAACGCAAATCCATCAGTACCGAAGGTTCGATGAACGAAGTAGTGTTGTCGGCTGCAGCTAACTATTCCGATAAACTCTATGTAGGATTGACCTTTGGTTTTCCTTATTTCCGCTATTATGAATCATCGCTTTATTCGGAAAACGATGTGGAAAACAGGAATGAATTTTTTCGTTCCTTTACTTTGAGGCAGCAATTGGAAACCACCAGTACTGGCTTTAATCTGAAGGCTGGTGTCATCGTCCGGCCCGTCGATTGGCTGCGCCTCGGTGTGGCTTATCATTCACCCATGTTCTTTACCGATATGAACGACGTATGGGATAGCTACATTGAATCTTATTTCGATAAAGAGGTTCCCAATAAATCGGTAGGATCTCCCTTGGGCGAATTCGAATACGAGCTCATTACACCCATGAAAGTGATTGGATCGGTTGCATTTCAGGTGGGTAAGATCGGATTGATTAGTGCCGATTACCAATTCGTCGATTATCGGGATGCTCGCTTCCATCCCACCGGCGAATTTGCTGATATCAACGATATTATCCAATCTAGCTACACTACCCAAAATATAATTAGAGTGGGAACGGAATGGCGTTTTGGACCCTTTAGCGTAAGAGGAGGCTATGGCTTTTATAGTAGCCCATTCAACAATAACATCAACGACGGAGAAAGAAAATCAGGTTCTTTGGGAGTTGGTTACCGATCAGATAACTTCTTCGTTGACCTTGGCTTTGTACAGACCAAATCTTCCGAAAAATACTTTCTCTACGATCCTATGAATGGAGACCCCTTACCAGCAGCAAATACTGACTTTACATGGAATAGCCTCCTGATGACCCTCGGATTCAAGTTCTAAATCAGGTTTTTGGTTCATCTATCAGAAGCTGTATCTGCCATAAATGAAGATACAGCTTTTCTTTTTGATCAGCGGGCAGCAATACATTCAATCTCGACGAGCACTCCTAAGGGCAGCTTAACTACTCCATAAGCCGCTCTGGCTGGAGGATCGGTTGTAAAATATTGAGCGTAAACTTCGTTCATCTCCCCAAAATGTTCCATGTTGCTTAAAAGACAAGTACATTTTACCACATCCTTATAATCCAAGCTCGCCTCTTTTAAAATGGCGCCTATGTTTCTCATGACCTGATGAGTTTGTTCTTTAATCCCTCCTTCTACTAACTGTCCCCTGGAAGAATCAATAGGTATTTGACCTGAAATAAATAGGAAGCCATTCGCTTCGTTGGCCTGACTATAAGGACCTATAGCTTTGGGCGCTTCTTTAGATGAAATTATCCTTTTCATTGTCTATATAAAATTTATTGGTGTATTTGTGAAAATATGATGATGAATTTTAATAAAGCTAATGAAACGCATAAAAATAAAAACATAATCTGATTTTAGGAAAAGGCGAATCGAAATTTAAATCTTCAATCATTCTACATGGATTTTATCTTCATTTTTAGGCAAGATGATGCTAACATTATCAATAAATGCAGTTTCATTAGGATTAGTTTTCCAAAAATAAATCTTTAAATGCCCGTCGGGTAGGAATTTTTTCAGGCTAACTTTCCCTTGAATTGGCTTCCAGTTGTCTTTTTGTATGGATAAAGTATCAGGGAAAAGCGGTAGATAAAGCTGGTGGTTGTCTTTGGTAGCATGAATAACCAAGCGGGTTGTATTTATTGAATTCGAAGAAGTTTCTTTCAACCATGCTTTTATTTCGATTATGGCAAGCGAATCCTGAAAGGGAATGGAGCTACAAGAGGTATTTAATATTTCTGTAAATTCATCGGAAGATTCCATCTTCAAAGAAAATTCACCTTCGAAGGATTCTTCTTGGGAATGCCATTTATCAAAGGCGTCATGACCTTCGAAGCCGAGCCGCATAAAAAATATTTGGCCACTATTGGTATCGAAAAACACGGGAAATTGTGTTTGTGAAGTTTTTTCAAAAAGATATACCTTGAAATCATGGCCGCCCAATACTTTGAAAGGTGTTTCGGGTTCGAACGCTTTCAGGAGTTTAAAAGAGGAATCGGTAAGAATATTTTCCAAGGGAGTGCCTCCTTCGTTAGGGCCAAAATGGGCATCCCAAGCAAGCAATGCTCCTACAGGGATTTGATCGGGTTTGATGGAAGTGAAATGTATCATCATTTTCCCTTCATCATCATTCATGGGATCTTTGTTAAGAAACAACGCAAATAAATTGTGATAATAATATAATTTCTTGTTGGCCAAGCCATTTTCTTTTATCCATTCTGCAGCTTCGGCAATTACTTTTTCTTCGGCATAGGGACGAATAGGATAAGGATAAACCAATGTGGTGCGCACTAAGAGAATTAATACTAAAACCGCTGTAATAGCAGGAGGAATTTTAAATTTTTTGAGATAATTGATTAGTAGAGTATATCCTGCATGGCTAATAATGGAGGCAGCTGGCAAGACGGCCGCAATAACCCTGATTAACCCCAGACTATTACCCTTGCCCGACCACCATGAATAACTATGAGCTGCGTAATATATCAAGAAGCTTCCAGCTGTTATAATATAAACCCCTAAGTGATTCTCACCTAAATAAAGTTCTCCCTTCTTCTTTATAATTTGAAGTCCCCATCCTATCAATCCTAACAAGAATAATGACGCCATCAGGTACCCCTGTATTTTGTCAGTATGGCGAATGAAATGAAGTAAACTGCCTTTGCCATAAATTTCTGTGGCACCCGACTGGTAAGGATTTTTATGATAGATCCACAGAAAATCCTTGAAAAGAAAATATCCGATGCAGCTAAAAATAAGATAACCGGTCAAAAGAAGAAGGATATGAGGATATTTTCTATCGACTAAAAATGCTATAGCAACTACGGGTAGAATAACAAAGGCTTCGAGCCGTATAAAAGGAAGCAAACTGAACAAAATGGCCGAAAGAATATATTTTTTACTTATGTATGTATAAATACCCGCCATTAAAAACATGGCCATAGCGAGTTCGGTGAGAGGAGAGAATATTTGATTGAAGTACAATGGTGTAAGAATAATGAACGGGATAGCTAACCATGGGTGTTGAAATTTCATTTTATCGGCCATCAGGTATCCCAGCCAGGCTGTAATTAAGGCCATTAAAATTGAAAAGATTTTCATGCCCGAATATCCAAATTGTGCAAAGGGGGTGGCCAGAAGAGTAAAAAGCGGTCTTCCCCAAAGATCAAGAAGCCACTTGGGATCGCTGGCAGCATGCCTTGCAATAAAATAATGAGTAAATGAATCTCCCTCTCCCCCAATCCCTGGCGATAAAAATGCTATGAGTAGGATAATGATTGCAAAAATTCCCAACAAAATGGCTGCAAGTATTCGATTTTTCTTCTCATGCATTTTAGATAGGTTACAGATTTACAAATTTATGAATGTTTCATTAAACCCTAAAAATTCATTTCCTTTCGAAATATCAGACGGTATCGATTTTATAAGAGCAGAAGGAGTGGTCGAGAATGGAATTTTCGTCGAATTTCTACATAAAATCTATAAATAAACAGAGGATAAGAAGGAATTTTATTAATTTGATTTTCTATTACCAGTCGGTTGTGTAGCTTTGGTTGTAGATGCGGTAGCTCATCAATTCGCCTGTGGCGGAAGATCTGTAGTAAATATAGCCCGAAACCACGGGAAGGGTCTTCCCTAAAGCCGAGGTTTCATTTATATTAATTGGCTGATTGATGTTCAGTCTTAGATTATGGCTACCTTTCCCCTTGAAATTTTGTTGGATATTATCGATGATAATAGGAGCCAAGCCTTTCCATTCTAAAACAACTTTCTCGATGGTAAAGGGAGAATCGTATTTTGAATGGATTGTAAGATCGAGAATGGATTTGGTAACCATTTCGTTTTCTTTGAGGATGGTTTTAAAATGTAAGGGGTCGCTCACAAAAATAGAGGTTTTGTTAGCGGCTACATCGAAATAGAACTGTTTTTGCACATCGGTTGTTCCGAAGCGGTATTTTACGAGGATATTGTTTTCGGGGTCTTCGTAACAATTCTCGTAATCGTATTTAATGATGACATTGTCGGCATTATTGATAACTGAACCAATTCTTGCACATTCCGATTTCACGATGGGTTTTTTAGAAGTTGAGATGGGGCGGTTGCCTAAACGGAGGCAATACTTCAATTCGCCCAATTTGTTTTCCAGTTCTACCAGTTCGATGGAATTCAAAAGTGAGCGATATTGCGATATTCCCAAATTACACTGATCCTGACGTGCATCCATAAAGTAATCTTTCAGACTGGCCAATTGAGCCATGTTGCCTTCTATTTGTTCCACGGTTTGTACCGAATCGATTTGTTCCAGAAGACTTTCGAGTTGGAAGGTCAATTTTCTGTCGTACAATCTGAAATCGCTCACCAGTTTTTTGAGTTCGAATTCGGAGAAAGGGTATTTGATGTGATAGATATAAGTGATGGTTTTATTAGGTCGTTGAAGCTTTTCCCAATAATATTCTTCGGCCTTCGAGAGTGAAATGCCCTGCAAAAAAGGTACCTTTCCCGATTGAGTGTTGGTAGTGGAGGCATATTTCTCTAAGAATAAATTCACGTTGTTATTGTAATTGGCTTCTTCTTTATACATGGTGGAAGTTGACTTGACATTTTCGGCAACTGCCGATACGATTTGTTCTTTTATGGAGGTAAGGGCACTTTGTTGGGCAGACTGGATGTCAGCGCCAGTTCCGGAAGCAATGATATAATCTTTTGCAAGTCCATTAACCCATTTGGGTTTTTTCCCGCTTTTTTCCAGAACCTTGTCTTGTGCATACGACGAAAAGACCAATAACATCAATGTTGCTCCTAAGAATAGAGTTTTTTTCATAGAAGATTGAATTTTCATAATCAAACAAATAAAATTTCAAATGATGATGCAAATGGAAAATCAGCAACCCGGAATGAGCTGCTGATTTTCGGTGAATGAAATTATTCAGGGACGTTCGCTTTCGAGTTTTTTCATTTCTTCGTTAAAGACTTGTTCGAATTTCATTTTGTCGTAGTCAACCTGAAGTTTTTTATCCTTCGAAACTCTATTGGCAATGTTGTTCAGAACCTCATCTTTAGATACCTGCACTGCGGTGAACACTTGAAACTTTCCGTCTTTCATTTGGGTGGTTTTGTAGCAAGCAACCTCCACATTGTTCAATTGCTGATTAACTACTTCGCGGGTGAGTTGTTCGAATTTTTGTTCGAACTCCGAACTTGCATCGAATTGGCGTTCGTTTACATATCTTTCGGACACGGATTTAAGGGTAGTATTGATGCTTTGGGCTAAATTGGTGTTGGCATCCATTTTGGCTTTGTTGCGTGCAGTACTTAAATCAATACTGATGCCATTGCCTGTACCCCTGAAGTATTTAGAATCGGTATGAAATTCTTCATCACTGCAAGGAACGATAACTTCCTTACCAAATGTAGAATCTACTGTTTTTTTGGAACTCTTGCATCCTGCCAGCGTTACTGCAAAAAGAAATGCACCGGCTACTAAAATCGTACTTTTCATCTTCATAGTTGTTAAGTTTAATTTGAAATGTTGGTTGATAAATTAATTGATTTATTTAATAAAGGTTTATTAAGGTTATTTTTTGATGTAAATCCAGCTCCAATCCCAGTTAAAATAGGGTGCTGCACCCCAATAAGCCCAGCTTTTAGCAACTTCCTTTACGGCCTGAATCATCATTTTGTCTTTTTCGATAGAGTCGTCGTATTTTTTCATTTTGAACTGCCAAACATTAGCACCATCGGCAATTTGTTTCTGGGTTATCTGGTCGGCTAATTGTGAAGCTTCTTTGTAGCATTGCATATCGGGTGTTATTTTTCCGAGGTATTCGGCGGCTCTGTCCACGTCCATATTAGCCCAGGAGGCTCTTGCACCCGAGAGATACTCGGTGCACTTGTAGTCAGCATATTGTTTGTAGATGTCGATGGAAAGGTCCATACATTTGTCATAGCATTCACGGCAAACATCAGGAAC
>Ga0116186_1002963_pt1 | contig 14857 bp, 9 predicted proteins | sample AD_JPNNA4_MetaG_FD_89806 | JGI IMG/M metagenome (GOLD analysis project Ga0116186, IMG submission 89806) | Active sludge microbial communities of municipal wastewater-treating anaerobic digesters from Japan - AD_JPNNA4_MetaG | ecosystem: Engineered > Bioreactor > Anaerobic > Digestate | place...
AGCAATGCCACGCTCTCCAAATCATGGACGGGGAAACCATATTCATTGTCAGTTAATTTTAATCAAACCACTAACCTGCAAGCCAATGCTCTCAGTCAAATCGAACCGACCGATTCCAACTTGACCATTGCGCACATTAGTCGTTCATTGCCGAATATTTCTTTCACCCGAAGCAGTAAGCCTTTGATTCCCCTCAAGCCGCATCAGGATGTTTCTCGATCTAAATGGTATAATAATATTTACTTCAGCGCCAGCTCCTATCTAAAAAATAACCAGAATATTTTTTACCAGAGCATTTATAATCCTGCTACTGATTCATTGGAATGGCAGGAGCAGAACATCGCAAAAAATGCCGTTACATATAACTTCTCATTCACCAGTTCCCAGAAAATTTTCGGCTTTTTGACTACTAATCAAACTGTCAACCTCGATGAAGGCTGGGTTTTCAAGTACGATATGCCGCTTTATGACGAAGACCACCGCTTTCAGCTGGAAAACGGTAAAATAAAAACCGAAACCGTAGAAGGGTTTAAAGCCCGTCACACCGGTAGCGCCACAATCAGTGCCCAAACCAAAGCTTATGGCCTGTTTCCCGTCAGGATTGCCGGTTTGCAGGCTGTTCGCCATGTCGTTACGCCATCGGTCAGTATGACATTTAGGCCTGACTTCAGCCGAGAAATTTTTGGGTGGGATCCGGGCTATATCATTGGCGGAATCGACACAACCGGCACCGCCCGGACTTTCGACCCACTGACTAATACTATGCTGGGCGCCTTGTCTTCTTATGAAACCCGCACAATGTCTATGAGTCTCAGTAATCTTTTCCAGGCTAAACTGGGACAAGGCGAAAAAACTCGCAAGCTCGATCTTTTTACTCTGAATGCTTCGACCGGCTATAATTTTGCCGCCGATAGTCTAAACTGGTCAGTGATTTCGAGCTCCTTCCGAACTCAGGTTACCAAGAAAATTGCGCTCAATCTGAACGCAACTCACGACCTCTATGCTTACCAAAATAACCGCCGCATCAATGAATGGAACAAAACTTGGAACGGCATCCCAATACCACGTTTGACAAGCGTCAGCGCTTCGACCGGCTTTTCACTTTCTGGTAAACGTTTTGGAAGTCCCCGGCAAGATATGACCACACCCGCTTCCGACATTTTACCGGACACGACCGATATAAATATAATTATGCCGTCTTACGGCGAGACGAATATCAATAAATTGCAGGAAAGTACTCCTAAGCAAGGAAGTGAACTCTGGAACGCCAATTTCAACTTGCGTTACTCTTTGAGCCAGACCAATCCCCTTAAACGCACGGAAAGTCTCTTTATGACTACTAATCTCACCCTGAATTTGACCTCTAAGTGGAAAATCGTCTATCAAAACAGTATGAACCTGATTGAGAAAAAAATCGTCAGCCAGAGCGTATCGGTAACCCGCGATCTGCATTGCTGGCAGTTGGCTTTCAGCTGGACACCGTCCGGCTATGGCAAACAATATCTTCTGCTAATCAATATTAAGTCACCAACCCTCCGTGACCTAAAATATGAAGAACGCGGCGGAAGGCGCAGTAGCCTCGGCTTCTAAAAAGAATATGAAATTATAATTAAACCAAAGTAACTAAAAAATGTCACAAATTTCCAACGCTAAATCTCTTTTTAATCCAGCTTATGATATTCTGGCGCTGGATTTCGACGGCGTCATCGTTGATAGCATCGCGGAATGTTTAGTCGTCGGACACAATGCCTTCCAAAGTGCCATCGGCCGTTCGGAAAAGATCAACGATCTAAGTCAATTGCCGCGCGAAATCCAACAAGAGAGTCGCCGCTTACGCAATTTTATTCGGCACGGTGAGGATTATGTCTATATATTTAAAGCAATTGCGGATGACTTTTCCATTCATAATCAGGCTGATTTCGATGACTATATTGAAAAAAATATTGATGTCAAAGAAAAATTCAGAACGCAGTTTTACCTCGAACGCGCTCGCTTTCTGCGCGAGGAACCACTGCGCTGGCTGGCTCTCAATCCGTTCTATGAGGGAATGGCGGATTTCCTCAAAAATTTCTCACCGCCGGAACATTTATACATAATTACTACCAAGAAACTCGAATATGTTCAGGTAATTTTAGACACGGCCGGTACTCCTCTTCAACGGAAAAATTTATTCGCGGCTAATAGCCAAAAAGGTAAACCGGAAATAATTGCCGACCTTTTACAAAAAATCGGTTTATCGCCAGGCAATTTTTGTTTCGTTGACGACCAGGTTGATACTTTAATAAGACTCAAGCCCCTAAAAATTCGCCTGTTTATAGCCGGTTGGGGATATACGAATCAGGAACAAATCCGCCAGGCTGAAACTGAGGGCATTCCAACCTTGACTTTGAATGAATTTTATCAGCTGTTTTCCAGATCGGATTGACATAATTTTCGGTCATTTCTCTTGTTTTTAAATTTTGACGGCTAAATGATTTGATTGGCGGTTCTATAAAATGAAAATAAGGCGCTTTTTGAAAAGTAATAAATCAGAAAACAAGTTATTGGCAAAAAAATATTGATGAGGAAATGGAAAAATAGGCTGGGGTATTTGTGATTTCCCGAGAATTGGCGGAATTTCTAAAGAATTAAAGTCCATTTCCCACAATTTTTTTGGAAGTAAATTGCTGGAAAATTAAATTTCAGGTCGGCTTTTTGAAAATTAATAATCATATTTAAAAATCATCCGAACAAATTGAAAAATAAAACAAAAGGAGTATAATTATGGCAATTAAAGTCGCAATCAACGGATTTGGTCGCATCGGACGTCTCGTCTTAAAGGCTTCCTACAAGAATCCTCAGGTTGATATCGTCGCGATCAATGATTTGACCGACGCTAAGACGTTAGCCCATTTGCTAAAATACGACAGCGTTCATGGCAAATTCGATGGTACCGTCAGCGTTGACGGCAATTATTTAGTTATTAACGGAAAAAAGATTGAGGTTTTCGCACAGAAAGATCCCTCCTTATTGCCGTGGGGTAAATTGGGTGTGGAAATTGTCGTCGAAGCCACCGGCAAATTCCGCAATCGTGAAGGCATGCAAAAACACATCACGGCCGGTGCCAAGAAAGTTATCCTGACCGTTCCCGCTGACTCCAAGGAAGATGTGGACGTAACTATCGTTCCCGGTGTCAATGACGAAATGCTGACGAAAAATTCAATATTCGTCTCGAATGCTTCTTGCACGACTAATTGCCTTGCTCCGGTTGCTAAAGTTCTGAATGACAATTTCGGCATCAAGCGCGGTTTAATGAATACAATTCATTCTTACACGAATGATCAGGTCATTCTTGATTTTCCGCATAAAGACCTGCGTCGGGCGCGCGCCGCAGCGGTGTCAATTATCCCGACCAAAACCGGTGCAGCCAAAGCTATCGGCCTCGTTATCCCGGCTCTTGACAAAAAGATGGACGGCTTCGCTATGCGCGTTCCGACTCCCGATGGTTCCGTTGTTGATTTGACTTGCGAACTGGAAAAACCAGCCACCAAAGAAGAAATCAACGCCGCTATGAAAGCCGCCGCTGAAGGCCCAATGAAAGGCATTCTCGAATACACTGAAGATCCTATCGTTAGCATTGACATTGTCGGTAATCCCCACTCTTCGATTTTCGACGCCGGAATGACCAAAGTCCTTGACGGCAATTTCGCTAAGATCATCTCCTGGTACGATAACGAATGGGGTTACAGCTGTCGGGTGGCCGAATTAATTGTAAAAATGGGCCTTTTAAAATAAAGCCATCTCAATAGCATACATTTGAAAACCGTAAATTTTATCTTCGGCATTCATAACCATCAGCCGGTAGGTAACTTCGATTTCGTGATGGAATCTGCCTACCGGCAAAGTTATTTGCCATTTATCGAAATCGTCGAAGAATTCAGCGCTATCCACATCACCTTTCACTTCAGCGGTTGTCTTTTGGAATGGATCGAGGCGCATCATCCGGATTACCTCGATCGCATTGCCGCCCTGGTTAAACGCGGAAACGTCGAGATTATCTCCGGTGGATTTTTCGAACCGGTGCTGGCTATGATTCCCGACGCCGATAAAGTCGGTCAAATTAAAATGATGAATGATTATATTCAACAGCGTTTTAATTATACGGCTAAAGGACTGTGGCTAACGGAACGAGTCTGGGAACCTCATCTCGCCAAACCAATTGCCGAAGCTGGAATAAAATACATCACCGTTGACGATTATCATTTTTTAAGCAATGGTAAACAGGAAAGCGAACTGACTGGCCATTTTCTGACTGAGGAACAAGGCAAGACCCTCGGTATTTTCCCAATCAGTCAGCGGTTGCGCTATACCATTCCATTCCAGGATCCGCAGGCAACTATTGATCATCTGGCTAAATTCGCCACCGACGACGGTGAAAATGTCATTGTTATGGCGGATGACGGCGAAAAATTCGGCGTCTGGCCCGGAACTCACGAGCAGGTTTTTACCAAAGGCTGGCTGAGAAATTTTTTCGCGGCTTTGCTGAAAAATAGCGAGTGGCTCAAGACTTTGACCTTTGCCGAATGGTACGAAAATCATCCGCCCAAAGGCCGCATTTATCTACCAACGGCATCCTACTTTGAAATGAGTGAGTGGGCTCTGCCGTGGGAGGCTGGCGAAAAATTTGCCGATTTAGTCCACGAATTCGAAAGCAAGAAGCGTATTGAGGAAGTCCGACCTTTTATCAAAGGTGGCATCTGGCGCAACTTTCTCTATAAATACGACGAAAGCAACTGGATGCAGAAGAAAATGTTGCACCTTTCGGAACGCTTTGCCGATATTGATCCGACGAGCCTAACAAAGCCTCAGCAAGTTGAATTGGGACAAGCCCGTCTGCATCTCTGGCGTAGTACCTGTAACTGCGCCTACTGGCATGGTATTTTCGGCGGACTTTATCTGCCGCACCTGCGCCATGCAATTTATACCGAACTGCTAATCTGCGAACGGCTGCTGGATAAAATCACGGGTGCAAAAGGCTTCCGAGCGGAGGTGTTTGATTTCGATACCGACGGTGAAAATGAAATTATTATAAAATACGGCAACCTTCATACTGCTATTGCACCGCATCGTGGCGGCATGATAACGGAGTTATCGCTGGTAAACAAAGCCTTCAATCTTTTGAATAATATTCAGCGTTATCACGAATCCTATCACCGCAAAGTGGCATTAGCCGACAAAGTAGAAAATTCCAATGCCAGCGGCAGTATCCATGATCTGGTACTTTCCAAGGAAAAGGGACTGGATAAGTACCTCAAGTATGATAAATATCCACGAAAAAATCTACTGGATCACGTGATTCACCCGTCTGTTTCGCTGGAGCGCTTCCGTGACGGCGAATATTACGAAGACAGCGATTTTATCACCGGCCGTTACTCTCCAGAACTCAATGAAAAAACCCGGACGTTGACTCTCTCCAAAGACGGCTGGGTAAATTGGCAAAGATTCAGGATCAAAAAGGCAATTACTTTCGGAAAAGAGGCACTGAAAGTTACCTACATATTGACCAATATCGGCGAACGTGAGAATGTTTTCCGCTTCGGACCGGAGTTTAACTTTGCTCTTCTGGGCGGCAATTCGCCCGACCGTTATTATATCTTGGACGGTGAAAAGCCCGCTGAAGCGGCTTTGAATTCCAGTGGCGTTGTAACTGGCGTTAAAGCTTTAGGAGTTGTTAATGAATGGGACAAATTCCAAGCCGAAGTAATTGCGCCCCAGGCGGTCGAATTCTGGCGCTTCCCGATCGAAACAGTCTCGCTCTCGGAAGCCGGATTCGAGCGCATTTATCAAAGTTCAGTAATAATTCCGTGGTTCGATGTCAGATTGAACCCGGAAGAAACTGCTACTTTCTCGATCGAATTAACGACGACTGAATTATAGAAGTTTAAACTATATTAACCCGATTAAATGAAAATGACCTATGATAAGTAGGATTTTTCATATTCAATTATTCCGATTATATGTTTAGATAAATTCAATGAAAATTAATTTGACAAATATAAAATTATAAGCAAGATATCTCATAGGGAAAGTTTAGAGTACTAATAAATTGGATACTATGACTTTTGATCCGCTAAAAAATACTTGCATTTCAAGCCGATTAAGAGGATATTAAGGCGCTTTTTGGTTTTTTCGATATTTAAAATGAGAACAAGACTCATCTGTTATACAGAACCCATTTATAAAAGGGCGATTTTAGCGAAATTGCCCGAACAATTAAATCCAACAATTAATACAAAATGTATCCGTAGCAAACGCTTAAAGATCACTTTTTAATATGATAAAGGCTTAGAATCCTATATGAAAAAACACCCAACTAAATTAGTAAAAATCGATCCTATTCCTATTCTTATGGAGCAAGCTCCCCTTCCAATCCGATATTTTACCGCTGAGCGTTTTCTATCTCATGATAACGAATTGGTCGAGCGACTTAAACGAGAACTGCAATTCTTCAAACCGCGGGAACGCCTGCTGGCTACTCAGCAGGAAGACGGTCTTTGGAAACTGAACAAAAACTACAAAATCGAAGAGCAACAGAAATCAATGCAGTTTCTGTTACAGTTGCAGAATATGATGCAGTTATTGGATTACGGTTGCACCAAAGATATGCCAGCTATTCAGAGAGGCTTAATCGCTATTTTGAAGTATCAGAAACCGGATGGAAAATTTCCTTTACTTCAACATCATCAGGGCTTGACTCTCTGGTTATTGGTTAGGTACGGTTTAGCCGGTAATCCATTTGTCGAAAAGGGTTTCCGCTGGCTGACAAAGCGCCAAAGAGAAGATGGCGGTTGGCTCTCGCCGACTATGCTAGCCACAGGCGAATCGGCGAAAACTGCTCGCAGTGGAATATGGACTACTCTGGTAATTACTCAGGCTTTCAGCGCTCATTCCCGTTTACGTAACACCGAGACTTGCCAGCGTGCCGCAAATTTTTTGCTGAATGTGTATTTACAGCAGAATCACACGACGCTTTTCCCCGAGCCGGATGCCTGGAACCATTTATATATTGATTATTCTGAAAACGGCTTATTCCGCGGCGGCACATTGCGGTTTCTGGAAACCCTGACCCCTTTGCCAAATTACCATTCTCATCCTAACTTTAAAAAGGCGTTGGACTGGCTTATCGGTCAGCAATTGCCTTCCGGTCTCTGGCCAGCGATTGCCGGACGTTCCAAAGAAGGCGATTATGCTGTAACTTTTAGAGTTATGGTGGTTCTAAGTGAAATAGACCGAATTGGATAATGACATAAAGTGTTTATTTGAAAGGTATTAAATATGGCTGAAACAATAAAAAATAAAGATGAAAAAAATGAGACGGGGCATGGTGTACCGGAAATATTGCCGATAATGGCTCTGCGCAACACCGTGCTTTTTCCTCAACAAGTCATCCCTATTTATATCGGGCGCGAACGCTCATTGCGTTTAATAGAGGATTTACCCGAAACTAAAAAACGAATCGTTGTGGTTGCCCAAAAAGAAGGTACTTTAGAAAATCCAGAGGTAGATGATTTGTATGAATGGGGAACGATTGCCCAGGTATTAAAAATATTCAATATGCCAGATGGCAGTAAAAGTGCAATTGTTCAGGGGCTAGAACGCGCCAAAATTCAATCATTTATTCAGGTTGAGCCTTATTTTAAGGGAGCCATCCTCAAAGCACAGGAAATTTATCAGCCAGGCATCGAAATAGACGCGATGCTGGCTAACCTCCGTCAACTATATCAAAAATTGATTAAAATCGCCCCTTACTTGAGCGAAGAACAGGCTTCGGTATTTTCCTCAGTTCAGCATCCCGGCCGTCTAATTGACCGAATAATTCACTTGCTCAATGTGCCGGTTAGTGAAAAACAGGAAATTCTGGAAGAATTGGACGTCCGTAAACGTCTGGAAAAAGCTACCGTAATTCTTAATCGAGAAATCCAGCGCATCCAGCTAGGGGAGCAAATTCAGTCTGAGGTTCAAGATGAAATTTCCAAAACTCAGCGCGAATATTTTCTGCGGGAACAGCTGAAAGCCATTCGCAAGGAGCTGGGCGAAGACGAAGGCACCTTAGAGCTAAAAGAATTAGAAGAAAAAATTAACCTATCAAAAATGAGCGATGAAGCCCGTAAAGTTGCTGAGAAAGAGCTCGACCGGCTTAGAAAAATTCCCCCGGCTTCTCCAGAATACACGGTTTCGCGTACCTATCTGGACTGGTTGGTAGATTTGCCCTGGGGCATTTATACAACGGATAATGTAGATATTAAAAGTGCGCAGAAAATACTCGACGAAGATCACTATGGTCTGGAAAAAATCAAGGACCGAATTATCGAATATCTGGCAGTCCGCAAATTGAAGCAAGAACAGGATCCCAACGCCAGTATCAAAGGCCCAATCCTTTGTTTTGTTGGGCCTCCTGGTGTAGGCAAAACCTCGATGGGGAAGTCAATTGCCCGCGCTATGGGTCGCAAATTCGTTCGCATTTCGCTCGGAGGAGTACGGGATGAAGCTGAAATTCGCGGCCATCGGCGCACCTATATCGGCGCTTTGCCCGGCCGTATTTTGCAAAGCATCCGTAAAGCGGAATCGAGCAATCCGATTTTTATGCTGGATGAGATTGACAAAATCGGTGCGGATTTTCGCGGTGATCCGAGTTCTGCTTTACTGGAAGTCCTTGATCCCGAGCAAAATTCGACTTTCAGTGATCATTACCTCGAAGTTACCTACGATCTCTCTAAAACTATGTTTATTGCCACTGCCAATATGGTGGACACTATTTTACCAGCCTTAAGGGATCGAATGGAAATACTGGAATTTAGCGGCTATATCGAAGAAGAGAAGTTGAACATTGCCAAGACTTTTTTAATTCCAAAACAGATTAAGGAACATGGCTTAACTAATGTCACAGTTGAGTTTACTGATAAAGCAATACGTTTTATTATTAATAGCTACACCCGAGAAGCAGGAGTTCGTAATCTCGAACGAGAAATTGCCAACGTTTGTCGCAAAATCGCCCGTGAAGTCGCTGTTAATAAACGCAAAAAAAACTTTCTAATTGATGAAAAAGCTGTTGAAAATTTTCTTGGTCCACAGCGCTATTTTGTAGATATAGCTGAAAGACTCTCAAAGCCTGGCGTTGCTATCGGGTTGGCTTGGACTTCGGTTGGCGGCGATATTCTTTTTGTAGAAGCCACCAGTATGCGAGGCACCGGCAAGTTGAATCTCACCGGTCAGCTTGGTGATGTAATGAAGGAATCAGCTGAAGCCGCACTCAGCTATATCCGCTCAAATGCGACTTTATTGGGACTCGATGAGGAAGCTTTCTCGAAAATCGATATCCATATTCACGTGCCGGCTGGCGCAATACCGAAAGATGGCCCATCGGCCGGAGTAACGATTTTAACGGCGGTTTATTCATTGTTAAAAAAGCGGAAGGTCAAAGACAATCTGGCTATGACCGGTGAAATTACTTTACGCGGGGCGGTTCTGCCAATTGGTGGCGTGAAAGAGAAAGTTCTTGCCGCTCACCGGGCGGGATTGCGCCGGGTAATTTTACCAGCCCAAAATCGCAAGGACTTAATCGAAATCCCAAAGCAGATAAAAAATGAGATGCGATTTGATTTTGTAAAGGAAATGTCAGAAGTTCTCAACCTTGCCATTAGAAAATAAATGTCGGTTTAAATTTTATTGCGTAAATTTGCCCGCTCTTAGGTAAAACGGACGCTTAGCTCAGCTGGTCAGAGCATCGCCCTTACAAGGCGGGGGTCGTAGGTTCGAATCCCACAGCGTCCACCAAATCCGAGGGAAAATATTAGTAGAGCTGAATGTTTAATCCAGCTGGTCAGAGCATCGCTCCCGCAGTGGCGGGACGGGGGTCGTAGGTTCCCTGCCCGATTGAGTTCGGTCAGGCGGGGAATCCCACAGCGTCCATCAATATATAAAACCTTCTGAAGGTTTTTTATCTGAAAGACAGATACCATGTCTTGAAACTATACAACTTCAGGAAAAGTTAGTGAAATTGCTACATGAACAGGAATATGCAAACAAACTTAGATCTATTCTTCGGGATTATGGAAACTCAGGATTATATCCTGAGCCTAAAAACCTAACCCTGAATCCTCTCCAACTCCGTCAGGAGTTGAACCTGAATAACTCAGGATTATATCCTGAGCCTAAAAACCTGACCCTGAATCCTCTCCAACTCCGTCAGGAGTTGAACCTGAATAACTCAGGATTATATCCTGTGCCATAAAAACACGAAACACCACGCAACCCCGCAGGGGTTGAACAATACCGTAAAATGGTATAAACGAACATTATAATCAATGACTTCGCCTGGTCTCGACACACCGGCGTTGATACAAGTAAAAAGGTTAAGGTTGAGAAAAGAGACTGAGATAAGTCATTGGTCATTAGAAAAAAGGCTAAGACTGAGTAAAAAAATAATATAGATCGAGTTTGCAATTCAACCAATGCCAATGTGACGATTTAGCAAATCGCCCTACATATTCAAATTTTGCCCCTCAAACTTAGTCCTCATTTTGGCTAAAAGAAGGATAAGACATAGACTGAGACCTAATCCATTAGTACTTTTATTACTTTAACCGGGCGGAGAATTGTAATTATCCCAAAAAAGGCAGTAAGATTGGGTAATTAGAATTTTTTTATTGCTAATTCAGCATTTACAAGTAATTTTAAGTGATTAATGATTCTGGATATTATGCATTGAATCCTTTTAAAACCTTTGTATAATCCAGAATCTTTTATAAACCCTATTTAAAGAATCATTTTAACCATTTATCAAATCATTTTATGGACGATACCCAAGGCATTTTTCACAAACCGATGGCGGATGTCCAGTTTTAAATGACATCCTAATTTTATTGATCTCGGCGCCTGTCCAGATTTCTTTTAAAGATTGCTGTTTGATATTACCCACAGATAATTCGTCAGGTTTTTCAGGATTTATCTGACAACCGCAAACCTGGATGTCACCATTTAATTTTAGTACTAAGTGATTGAGCATTCTACACGTTTTTAATTTCCGTTTTGGTTCTTTAGCTAATCGCATATTACCCGATAAGTTACTTTGTTTAACGGACCCGCCCCAATTGTCATAATGGTATGTCCAATTTATTTTTTTCAAACTCAAATAGGGCGTGATATAATTCTTAAAATCGGCACTTTTAAAGACCTGAAAAATATTCACATCAGGTCGGAGTTCTATGGATATATTAATCGGATTCCCTCTCTTCTTGTTTTCAATTAACAATATTTTAAGACTGTTCATTATTTTAAGATAGCCATTTGTTCGATAGATTCTGGTAAACATTTCTGAATCAAATCCAGCCGTACTTATTGCAATCCCATCTACTCCTAATTCAAATAATTTGCTGATATTATCATCGTTTCCAAGTAATATGCCATTAGTATTAAAACTTATCTTCGCCTCTGAATTAAGGTTTTTAATAATCCTAATTCGTTCAAAAAGCAATGGATCTAAAAACGGCTCCCCAATTGTCGGAGTCAATGAAATCTCTTTACCCCCCAAATCAAAATATTGTTTCAATCCATTAGTAAATAAGTCAAGATCCATAATGCTTTTTTTACTATTATCATATTGACGAGCACAAAAAATACAATCAGCATTACATTTATTTGTAATTTCAAATCTGAACGAAGCTGGAAAATCGAGCATTTTGTTTGAATCATTGAAATCTTTATAATAGTAAAAAAAATCTTTTATAGATTTCGGAAAATTAAACCAACAATTTTTACTAAATAGTATCAGGATTTTTTTCATTTACAGCTATCTATATCATAAATCGTTAATCTTTCTGTTCTGATATTAGGGATTTTCCTAATTTTAATCTTGTGTTAATGCTCACTCGCTGATACCAAAAAATATAAGAATCATTTTCACCTTTGATGTATAGAGAAAAAGCCTAAATGTGTTTGTCAAATAATCTTCAAAGAATAAATTATTTATAAGTTATTGCGATCTATCATTTTACTAACTCCCGTTTATTTTAATTATTAAACATGAATTTGACAAGTTGAAAATCTTTAGCGCTGGTATAGTATCAATACATGGTATCTACCTTTTAGAGATAAATAGGATTAACTCAGTACAGTTTTTTGAACGCTTTTTAACAAAGGGTTTTCTCTGGTATTTTAACAGTTGTAAAATACCTGGTTAAACAAGGAGAAAGCCCTGATGATTGAAATTTAGTATCATGAAGCTTACCTACTAATCGGGCAAACGGGTGTTCGGGAGAGCTTTGGATTAGAGAAATCCATTATCTTTAGAGGAGGATTTCTTATCGTTCCAACGATATAGCCTTACATGACGAGGAATAATTTTACGAATAGGAACCTAATTCTCTAAGGGTTTCACGAAGAATTTCCACTTTCTTTGTGGCGCTATGCCGAGAACAAATTGAATTCATCTCGCTTGCCTTGCTTTGGTCTCGTATTTCAATCCAAACATTTTTCCATTTTTCAAGTGAATCAAAACTTTATGGATTACTTTCTGTCGCAACGGTGTAACCACAAAAGTCGTATCGTTCTAATAAAGTTACAGTTTCGATATGCGGGGTATGCGGAAATAAATCTATTGGTTGAACTTTAATAATTTGATACATATTATCAGCCGTTAGCTTTTTTAAATCACGAACTTGCGTAGCTGGATTACAGGAAACGTATATTATTCTGTTCGGCAGGATTTGACGCATTTTTGCGATGAGTTGGGGCGTTAATCCAGTTCTAGGCGGATCTACAATGATAATATCCGGCGTCGGCAAATTGAGCTCTGAATTTGGTGTAGTAAAGAAGTCTCTTTCGAGATTTGCGCAAATAAACGAGGCGTTCTCGATCGCATTGAGTCGGGCATTTTCAATTGCGTCGGCAACTGCGTCCGCCACAACCTCGAAACCGATCACCTGGCGGCAATCGCGTGCTAAAAAAAGAGCGATGCTACCTGTGCCACAAAATAAATCCCAGATTACATGGTGAGGCTCCGGTTGAGCAAATTGCTTAATAATCTCATAAAGTTTGATTGCCATTCGGGTGTTCGTTTGAAAGAAGGAAGCTGGAGAAATTTTAAAAGTCAAGTTACCAATTCGGTCGGTGATGAATGCCTGACCGGTCAGAAGACGAATAACTTTACCGGTGGTCGTACCACAAACATTATCGGTAACAGTATTAACTACCGAGGTGATGTTTTTCAGATTTAGAGTTAGATTACACGCAAGCGGCTCGAGAACTTCCGGCGTATCGGCAGAAGTCACCAAATTTACCATAATTTGATCAGTGAAAATGCCTTTACGCAATACTAAATGTCGCAAGTAGCCGGTGTGACGTCGGTGATTATATGGCGCTAAATTATGGTAGCGAGCATACTCGCGAACCAGTCGAATAATCTCGGCTGTTTCCGGCGGTGCAATTAGACAATCGTCAATATCAACGGCTTTGTAATAATTGTTTGGCGTGCGAAGACCGATAGCAAAATCAATCGGGCGACTCAAGTCATCGTTCTCAATTAACCAGCGCCGGTCGGAAAAAGCAAATTCCATTTTATTGCGATAGCGAAAAATTTCAACAGCCGGAATAATCGGCTCAATCTGGACGTCCCGATAGCCGCCGAGATGGCAATAAAGTTCAATGACCTGGCGTTCCAGGAATTTGATCTGCTGTTCATAAGGCAAATTCTGAAAACGACATCCGCCACAGTAATTAAAATACGGGCAGGGCGCTGTTATTTCTAAGGGGCTTTTTTCCAGAACCGATTCGATCTGGGCTTCGGCGTAATTTTCCTTGACCCGTTTAAGGCGAGCCCTCACCCGTTGACCTGGCGTGCCACTGCGTGGAAAAAAGATGACAAAGTCATTCAGCCGAGCAATCCCCTGACCGCCGAAAGCCAGGTCTTCGATAGTCAATTCCAGCATCTGATTGCGTTTTAAAGGAGAACTCAAAAGTGAAAATCCTGATTTTATTGCGTTACTGAAAAATCGAGGTTTACCTCATCAATTTGTGAAGGATCCATAAATTTTCTTGCATAATCGAGATATATTTTTTCCTTGACAAAAATTTCAAATAGTTCCGGATCAATGTGGCGATCGCAAGCCATAAAATTCATTATTTTCATCGCTTCAGATAGAGTTTTGCCTTTTTTATATGGTCGGTCGCGGGCGGTTAACGCCTCGAAAATATCAGCCAGTGCTAAAATTTTGGCTTGCACGGAAAGCCGCTCATCTTTGATATGATTGGGATAACCGGAGCCGTCTAGTTTTTCATGGTGACTACCAGCGATTTCCGGCACGCGGCATAGTTTTTTCGGGTAGGGCAATTTTTCCAGCATTTTGATCGTAACATTGACATGATTATTAATAATTTGGCGTTCGGCATCGTTCAAAGTTCCACGTGGAATACAGAGGTTTTCAATTTCAGCGGCGGTCAAAATCGGTTGCATTTTGCCATTTATCTCGATTTCGTATTTGCCAAGTTGGCGAATGCGTTCTTGTTTTTCGGGAGCCATATATTCACTACCGATATTTGCAATCCGGATGAAAGCGAACTGCTCATCCAGATATTTAACGCTTCGGGCATATTCTGAGAGGAAGTCATCATTATGCTTAGCGGTTTCTTTGTCAGACGAGTAATATTTTTTAAGCAACTCGATCTTAATATCGCGTTTTAAAATTTCAAAACGAGTTTGAATGGTATTTATCCGATCGTAAATAGTCTCTAATTTAGTGGCTTTATCAACCACATATTCAGGAGTGGTAATTTTACCGACGTCGTGCATCCAAGCCGCAATACGCAATTCTTTTAAATTATC
>Ga0116186_1002965_pt1 | contig 14856 bp, 13 predicted proteins | sample AD_JPNNA4_MetaG_FD_89806 | JGI IMG/M metagenome (GOLD analysis project Ga0116186, IMG submission 89806) | Active sludge microbial communities of municipal wastewater-treating anaerobic digesters from Japan - AD_JPNNA4_MetaG | ecosystem: Engineered > Bioreactor > Anaerobic > Digestate | place...
ATGAGTACTCTGCCCAACTGAAGATTCGCTGGACACTCGCGCGCCCCTCTCTGCCGCTGAGCACGGTCGGCGCCGTTGTCCTGGTGGCGCCTGCGACGAAACCCGTACCGAGAAACGCCCGGGGCGGCCGTCAGGCCGCCCCGGGCGCAGGCTGCATCCTGCAGCCGGCCATCGCGTCGGAACGACTTACGGGACCGTGATGATGGCAGCCCCGTCCTTGCCGTGGCCGACGAGCGTGAAACTCGTCGCCGGAGTGCCGGTGGGCGTGTAGAGCGCGTTGCCCTGGGTGGCGGCATTCGTCGCCATGGCGGCGTTGGTCCACGGGTTCTTCGGCCAGATGTCCACGAGGTTGCCCAACGTGGCCTGGGCCGCATCAGCCGGATAGGTGTCGTTGTGGTCCACGGCCCAGCTCTGGACGCCGATCTGGATGCTGTGCACGCCCTCCTTGACGGCCGACTCCTTGGCCTTGTCGCGCTGCCCGAGGAACATCGGGATCGCGATCGCGGCCAGGATGCCGATGATGATGATCACGATCAGGAGCTCGATGAGGGTGAAGCCCTTCTGACCCTTGCGGAACCTCTTCATTTGCCTTCCATCTCCTCTCTGTTGCGTGAACGCACTCGACGTGGTGCTTGCTGCCGTGCTGTGCGCGCCCCTCATGCGAGAAGCCTGCGACGTCCGCCGGTGCGGGGTCCCAGGCTTGCGTGGTGTGCAGCTCTTCGGCGGCAGCCCAGCCGGCTCGGTGAGCCCTGTGGCTTTGCGCCCCACCCTCGCAAGTGGTTTGCCCTTGGCGCCCTTGTCTGTGCCCCTATACTGCCTCCTTCGGCGGTTCCTAGACACCTATCTCGGCCCAGAACGCGCGGCCTTTAGCCCTTGCTGACAACAGGCTGCCCCGTTCCCGCGCCCGTGGACTGGGACAAACGTCTAGGCACGGGTCAGAAGACCCTCTTGCCCATGACCTCCCGCAGCCGGCCCACGGCCTTGATGGACTCGCGCGAGACCTTCTTCTGCGTGAGCCCCAGCTCGTGCGCCACCTCGCTCTGGGTGAGGTCCTTGAAGAAGAGCAGGTAGATGAGCCGCTTCTGGAAGGCGGAGAGCCGGTCGAGGGCGTCATAGAGCGTGATCTTGTCCTCGATCGGCAGGGCGAAGGTCTGCTGCCGCAGGCTGTGCACCTGGTGCGGGTCGGCCCGGGCCTGGAGCTGCTCGGCCGTGAAGGGCTCGTCGTGGCTGTGGAGCTGGATGCGCGAGTAGAGGTTCATGACCTCGAGGATGCCCTCCTCGTTGATGTTGAGCGCCTCGGCCAGCTCGGCGAGCTCGGGCGGCCGGCCGAGCTTGTGGCCCAGCTCGCCGGTCTTCTCCTGGATCTGCCGGTAGATCTTCTTGACCCAGCGCGGCTGGCGCAGGAGCAGCGAGTCGCGCAGGTGGTGGCGCAGCTCGCCGTCGACGATCGCCGTGGCGTAGGTGCTGAAGCGCACGCCGCGGCTAGCGTCGTAGCGCTGCGCCGCCTTGATGAGCCCCAGGTTGGCCACCTGCAGCAGGTCCTCGTAGGGCTCGCTCGCGTAGGCGAACCGCTTGAGGATGTGGTGCAGCAGGTTCTGGTTGCGGCGCACGATCTCGTCGAGCGTCGCCCCCGACCGGGTCTCCGCGTAGACGGCGAGGAGCTGCTCGTTCTCCACGCCTGCCCCCTCTACTCGCGGGTGACGGACTCCGAGGTCACTTGACGATGTTCATCATGTTGAAGATCGGCAGGTACATCGAGATGACGACCACGCCGACGATGGCGCCCACGCCGAGCATGAGGATGGGCTCGAGGATGGAGGTGAGCGACTTGACCGCCGCGTTGACCTCGTCCTCGTAGAAGTCGGCGATCTTGCCCAGCATGGCGTCGAGCGAGCCCGTCTCCTCCCCCACCGAGATCATCTGCGTGACCATGGCCGGGAAGACCGGGACCTTCTCGAGCGGCGTGGTGATGGGCTGGCCCTCCTTGACGCTCTGCTGCACGTCGGCCATGGCGTCTTCGATGACCACGTTGCCGGCGGCGTGGCCGGTGATCTCGATGGCCTGCAGGATGGGCACGCCGGAGCTGATCAGCGTGCCCAGCGTGCGCGAGAAGCGCGCGATGGCCAGCTTGCGGATGATGGCGCCGATGCCCATGGGGATGTGCAGCTTGAAGCGGTCCCAGGCGCGGTGGCCGCGGTCGGTGCGCTTGAGCCGGATGAGCCCGTAGATGAACGCGATGATGGCGACGAAGATGAGGATGTTCCAGGGGAAGTTGAGCATCGCGTCCGAGATGCTCACCATGATGCGCGTGAGCAGCGGCAGCTTGGCGTTGCCGAGGTCGCGGTACATGCCGGCGAAGATGGGGATCAGGAACAGCACCATGCCGAGCAGCACGAGGAGGGCGAAGCTGCCGATCATCACCGGGTAGACCATCGCCGACTTCACGGCGCGGCGGATGCTGTCTTCTTTCTCGAGCTGCGTGGCGAGGCGGTTGAGCACCTCGTCGAGGATGCCGCCGACCTCGCCGGCGCGCACCATGCTCACGTAGAGCCGGCTGAACACCTTGGGGTGCTTCTCGAGCGCATCGGAGAGGGCGATGCCGGCCTCGACGTCGGCGCGCAGCTCGCCGACCACGGCGGCCAGCTTGCGGTTGGGCGTCTGCTCCTCCAGCACGTACAGGCAGCGCAGCATGGAGAGGCCGGAGTTCACCATGGTCGCGAACTGGCGCGAGAACACGGTGAGGTCTTTGGGCTTGATGCGGCCGCCGATCTGGATCTGGCCCCAGCCCTGCTTGACCTCGTTGAGGTCGAGCACGGTGAGGCCGCGGCTGCGCAGCGCGGCGGCGACGGCGGCCTTGCTCTCGCCCTCGATCTCGCCGGCGGCCTGCGCGCCGCGCGCGTCGAGCGCCTTGTACGCGAAGTTAGCCATTGCTTCTCCTACGCCCCTCTGGCGGCCGGCTGGCCGGCGCGCCGGTTGACGGCTGGCGTGCTCACTCTGTCTTCATCGGCCGGCGGCGGGAATCCTGCAGCCCTCAGCGGCGGCCGGCCGCGGCGGCGGCCGGCTGGCCCAGCAGCCGCTCGAACTCGGCCGGCGTGCTCGAGCGGTTCTTGGCCAGCTCGCGGGTGATGATGCCGCGGCGCACCAGGTCGGCCAGCGCCGCGTCCATGGTCTGCATGCCGAAGGCCGTACCGGTCTGCATGGTCGAGTAGATCTGGTGCGTCTTGCCCTCGCGGATGAGGTTGCGCACCGCCGGCGTCGGCATGAGCAGCTCGCAGGCGACGCAGCGGCCGCGCCCGTCGCGCGTGGGCAGCAGCTGCTGGGTGCAGACGCCCATCAGCGTGGTACTGAGCTGCACGCGGATCTGCTCCTGCTGGTGCGGCGGGAAGACGTCGATGATGCGGTCGATGGTCTGCGGGGCGTCCTGCGTGTGCAGCGTGGCGAACACGAGGTGGCCGGTCTCGGCCGCGGTGAGCGCCGTGCCCATGGTCTCGGTGTCGCGCATCTCGCCCACGAGGATGATGTCCGGGTCCTGGCGCAGCACGCTCTTGAGGGCGCGGTTGAAGCCCTTGGTGTCGGCCCCCACCTCACGCTGGTTGACCATGCACTTCTTGTGGCGGTGGAGGAACTCGATGGGGTCCTCGATGGTCATGATGTGCTCGTCGCGCGTCTCGTTGATCTCGTCGATCATCGCCGCCAGCGTGGTCGACTTGCCCGAGCCCGTGGGGCCGGTGACGATCACGAACCCACGCGGCTTGCGTGTGAGGTCGTGCAGCGCCGGCGGCAGCCCCAGCTCGTCGAGCCGCTTGATGTTGATGGGGATGAGGCGGAACGCCGCCCCCAGGCTGTTGCGCTGGAAGTACGCGTTGACGCGGAACCGCGCCCGTCCGGGGACCGAGTACGAGAAGTCGATCTCCCACTCGTTCTCGAGGCGCTGCCGCTGGTCCTGCGAGAGGATCGAGTAGACCAGCTCGCGGGTGTCGTTGGCGCTCAGCCGCGGGTAGTCCATCCGCTCCAGGACGCCGTTGATACGCATGATCGGCGGCGACCCCACCGAGAGGTGCAGGTCGCTCGCGTCCCGCTCCAGGACTTCGAGAAGTACGTCGACCAGATCCATGTTCACATCCTCGCCGGGATTGTGGTTTCAGACGATCACGCGGGCGATCTCCTCCACCGAGGTCATGCCCTGCAGCACCTTGTCGATGCCGTCTTCGCGCAGCGACTTCATCCCCTCCGCAGCGGCCACGCGGCCGATCTCGTCGGCGCTCTTGCGCTCGACGGTGAGACGGCGGATGGCCTCGCTGACGACCATGACCTCGTAGAGGCCCAGCCGGCCCTTGTAGCCGGTAGTGTTGCACCTCGAGCAGCCTTTGGCACGGTAGAGGACGACGTCATCCCGGTCACATACCTCGGGCGGGAAGTCGTTCTTGCGCAGCATCTCGCGGGTCGCGGTGTAGGGCTCCTTGCAGTGCGTGCAGAGGCGCCGCGCCAGGCGCTGGGCCAGCACCGCGTCGACCGCCGAGGCGGTGAGGAACGGCTCGATGCCCATCTCGGTGAGGCGCGAGAGCGCCCCCGGCGCGTCGTTGGTGTGCAGCGTGCTGAGCACCAGGTGGCCGGTGAGCGCCGACTCGATCGCGATCAGGGCGGTCTCGCGGTCGCGGATCTCGCCCACCATCACGATGTCCGGGTCGCAGCGCAGGATCGAGCGCAGCGCGGCCGCGAAGGTCATGCCGGTGCGGGTGTTGACCTGCACCTGGTTGATGCCCGTGAGCCGGTACTCGACCGGGTCCTCCACGGTGATGATGTTCTTCTCGCTGCTGTTGAGGATGTTGAGCGCCGCGTACAGCGTGGTCGACTTGCCCGAGCCGGTGGGGCCGGTGACGAGGATCGCCCCGTACGGCTTGCTGAACGACTTGCGGAACCGCTTGAGCGCCTTCTCGGCGAACCCGAGGTCCTCGAGGTCGAGCATGACGTTGGACTTGTCGAGGAGGCGCATGACGACCTTCTCGCCGTACACCGTGGGCAGCGTCGCGACGCGCATGTCGATGGGCTTGCCGCCGACCATGAGGCCGATGCGGCCGTCCTGCGGGACGCGGCGCTCGGCGATGTCCAGCTCGGCCATGATCTTGAGGCGGCTGAGGACGCCCGACTGCATGCGCCGTGGGATGGACATGATCTCGTGCAGCACGCCGTCGATGCGGAACCGCGCCACCAGCTCCTTGGCCTGCGGCTCGAAGTGGATGTCGCTGGCCGAGTCGTCGACCGCCTGGGCGATCACCGAGTTGACGAGCTTGACGATGGGGGCCTCTTCGGTGGCCTCGCGGATGTCGGTGAGCGACTCCTCCTCGGTCTCGGCGCTCACGTCGTCGCCGCCGTCGCCGATCTCCGCCTTCTCGCGGTAGATGCGGGCGATGGCGCCGTAGACGTCCTCCTCGCTGGCGATGGCCGGCTGGATGGGGTAGCCGGTGATGATGGCGAGGTCCTCCTGCGCCGGGAGGTTCTGCGGGTCGACCATCGCGACAAGCAGGGTGTCGTCGTCGAGGAAGCGCACCGGGACCGCGCCGTAGCGGCGCGCGAGCTTCTCGTCGATGTACGCCGTGGCGGCGGCGTCGAAGCGGGTCGCGGTGAGGTCGAGGAAGCTGACGCCGAACTTCTGCGCCAGCGCCTTGGTCATGTCGAGCTGGGTGACGAGGCCGTCGTCGAGGAGGATCTGGCCGAGGCGCTTGCGCGTCTGCTTCTGCTGCGCCAGCGCAGCCGCGACCTGCTCGTCGGTGACGAGGCCCATCTCCCTGAGGATGTCGCCCAGCCGCAGCCTGCTGGTGCGGTTGGTGCGCACGATGTGCTCGAAGTCGGCGTCGGCGACCGCGGCGGGCGGCGCGGCGTCGTCGCCGAAGGCCGCCGGCCCGTCGCCGTTGTCGGCCGCCGCGCCGTCGTCGGCGGAGGCGCCGGGGTCGCCGAAGCCGTCGGCCTCGCCGAACAGCTCGTCCATCATCTCGTCCACGGAGCGCCGCGGCGCGACTTCGTCAGCCACCGGCTGGACGGGATCCATGATCGGTTCCAGCTCGTCTCCTCCGTGCTCGTCCAGCAGGCCGCGCGGCCCCCTGGTCCTCTTCTTCGTCCTGTCTTCGCGTGACGGCATCCCTCATCACTTCCAGCGGCGCCGGCACGCCGGTCCAGAGGCTGAACGCCTCGGCCGCCTGCCGGAGCAGCAGCGCCAGGCCGTCGACGACGGTCGCTCCGCGTGCCTGCGCCGCTGCGAGGAGTCCCGTCGGCGCGGGGCCGTACACCACGTCGAACACGATCTGCCCCGCCGTAACCTTATCGGCCAACACGGACGGGACTTTACCCTTGCCGGCCATGCCGAGAGAGGTCGCGTTGACCACCGTTCGCTGCCGGCCCACCACCTCCTCCGTCAACGCAGACAACGGCAGCCAGGAGCAGGTCGAGCCGGGCACGCCCGCCGTGATCAGCGCCGCCAGGCGCTCGGCTGCGGCGGGCGTGCGGTTGACCAGGGTGAGCGGGCAGCCGAGGCGCGCCAGCGCCAGCGCGGCGGCGCGCCCCGCCCCGCCGGCGCCGAGCACCAGGGCGGGCTCGCCCTCCGGCGCGGCGCCGGCCGCGGCGGCCAGCGCCGCGCGCACGCCCTCCACGTCGGTGTTGTAGCCGCGCAGGTCGTCGTCGTCGACGACGATCGTGTTCACGGCGGCGCAGAGGCGCGCCTCCTCCGAGAGCTCGTCGAGGAAGGGGAGCACGGCGCCCTTGTGCGGGATCGTCACGTTGGCGCCGCGCAGGCCGAGCGCCGCCAGGCCGCGCACGGCGGCGCCCACCTCGGCCGCCCGGACGGGCAGCGGCACGTAGACGTAGTCCAGCCCCAGGGCGGCGAAGGCCGCGTTGTGGAGCCGCGGCGAGAGCGAGTGCGACACGGGGTCGCCGAGGATGCCGATCACGCGTGTGCTGCCGCCGACCGTGATGCCCCCTTCGTCCGGCCGCCGCCCTACCCCCCGTTGGCGGCGGCCTTGGCCTTGTCGACGAGGAACTGCTCGTACGTGGTGGAGAAGTAGTGACGCCCGGTGCCGTCGTTACGGGCCACGTAGTACAGGTACTTGTCGTCGGTCGGGTTGGCCGCGGCCTTGAGCGCCGCGAGGCCCGGGTTGGCGATGGGCGTGGGCGGCAGGCCGGCGTGCTTGTAGGTGTTGTAGGGCGAGTCGACCTCGAGGTCGTCGTAGGTGAGCGCGGGCTTCGTCTCGCCGAGGGCGTACTGGACGGTGGCGTCGATCTGCAGCAGCATGCCCTTGCGCAGGCGGTTCCAGATGACCGCCGCGACGACGGCCCGCTCGGCCGGGGCGCGTACCTCGCGGTCGATCATCGAGGCGATGATCACGACGTCGTACTCGGTGAGGTGGGCCGCCCGCGCCCTGGTCATGTCGACCTTGGCGAAGTAGGCGCGGAAGGTGTCGAGCTGGGTCTTCACGAAGCCCTTGGCCGACGCCTCGGCGGGCAGCACCTCGTAGGTCGCCGGGAACAGCAGGCCCTCCAGCGTCGTGCCGCGCTTGTACCCCTGGAGCTCGAACCGCGGCGGGTGGTCACGGGCCGCGGCGACGTACTGCTGCCGCGAGATGCCGGGGAGGGTGTCGGCCACGATCGCGGCCGTCTGCCGCAGGGTGGACCCCTCCGGCACCGACACCTTGACGGTCGGCGGCTTGGCGCCGCGCAGGAGCCCGGCCACCAGGGAGTCGTACGGCTCGTTGATGCGCAGCGTGTACGTGCCGGGCATGAAGCGCGTGGCGTAGCCGTCGGCGTCGGCGCGGATCTCGAAGGCGCGGGCGTGCTTGACCACCCCCGCCTCCTCCAGCTTGAGAGCGATGGCCCGCAGACTGGAGCCCTCCTCGATCACGACCGTCACCTCGGCGCCCACCTCGCCGTCCGAGAAGTAGGCGCGCGCGTAGCCGACCCCGGCCCCGATCACCAGCGCGAGGACCGCGACGAGCAGGTAGCCCAGCAGGTGCACCCGACGCCGGGGCGACCGCTCTTCGTGGCGCGTGCTGCGCCGGCGCTCGATGCCGAGCCGGCCGCGGTCCGGCTGGAACCGCGGCTCGTACCGGCGCCAGCCCTCGCCCGGCGGACGCTCACCGGTGAGCGGACGCGGTCTGCGCGTCGCCTCGTCAGGTCCCCTGTCCATGCACCGTCCTGAGATAGTCCTCGAGGAGCGTCGCCGCGGCGCGCGCGTCGCGACCGGCCACCCCGCCGCGCTGGTCGGCGAGCTTGGTGGTGTAGCGTTCGTCGAACAGCTCGACGGGGACCTCGACGGCTGCGGAGAGGCGCGCCGCGAACGCCCTGGCGGAGCGCGCCTGCCCGTGCTCCCCGCCACCGAGTGACCGGGGCAAGCCTACCACGATGCGCTCCGGGCATTCGGCCGCCAGGATCGCCAGCAGCGCCGCGAACCCCGCCGCCGAGCCGACCCGCTCGACCACGCCGAGCGGCCGCGCGATCGTCCCTGTCGGGTCGCTCACCGCGACGCCGGTGCGGACGGGGCCGTGGTCGAGCGCGACGAGCTTCACTCCGCCGCGCCGCCGCCCGCGCCGCCGAGGACCTCCCTGACGACGGCGACGCCCGCCTCGAGCGCGGCGCCGATCCCCTGCACGCGGGTCCCGCCGCCGCGCGCCAGCGTGGGCTTGCCGCCGCCCTTGCCCTCGATCGCCGGCGCCAGGGCCTTCATCACGTCGCCGGCCTTGACCCCGCGGCCGACGGCGGCGTCGCCGGCCGCCACCACGGCGGCCACGCGGCCGTCGACCTCGGCGACCAGCAGCGCCACGCAGTCGGGCCGCCGGGCGCGGATCTCGTCGGCGAGGGTGAGCAGCTCGTCGGCCGCCTCGACCGAGGGCTGCGCCGCGATCACCGGCAGGCCCTCGACGTCGGTGAGCTGGGCGAGCACCTCGTCCAGGCGGCCGCGCACCTCGACGCTGTGCGCCTTCTTCATCGCCCGCTGGAGCGCCTCGCGCTCCGCCGCGAGCTTGCGGACCGCGGGGCCCACCTGGTCGGGCTTCACGTTGAGGTCGTCGGCGAGGGCGCGCCAGTCTCCCTCGAGCGCGCGGTAGTGCTCGATCGCCGCCGCCGAGGTGATCGCCTCGATGCGGCGCGTGTTGGCGCCGACCGACTGGCTGGCGGTGATCTTGAAGAGGCCGATCTGCGAGGTCGAGGAGACGTGGGTGCCGCCGCAGAGCTCGCGGCTGAAGTCGTCGATCTCGAGCACGCGCACGAACTCGCCGTACTTCTCCTCGAAGAACGCCAGCGCGCCGATCTCGGCCGCGTACTCACGCGTGGTCACGAACGGCCGCACCGCGTGGTTCTCGACGATGCGCCGGTTGACCAGGTCCTCGATCTGACGCAGCTGCTCCTGTGTCGGCGCCTGGCGGACGGAGAAGTCGAAGCGCAGCCGCTCCGGACGCACCATCGAGCCGCCCTGGCGCACGTGCTCGCCGAGCACGATCCGCAGGGCGTTGTGCAGCAGATGGGTGGCGGTGTGGTTGCAGGCCGTCTGGTGCCGGCTCACGGTGTTCACCATCGCCTTGGCGCGCTCCCCCCGCACGACCTCGCCCTCGACGGGGCGCGCGACCACGACCTGGTCGTTCTCGAACCTGACGACGTCCTCCACCTCGAGCTTGCCGGAGTCGGTGTGGATCCAGCCGGTGTCGGCCACCTGGCCGCCGCCCTCCGCGTAGAAGGGCGACTCGGCGAGCTTGACGGCCATGCGGCCGTCGCCGAGCTCGCCCAGGGCCCGCACCACGGTGTAGACCTCGAGGCGCTCGTAGCCGACGAACTCGGCCGGCACCTCGGTATGGCGCCGCTGGAAGTCCTCGACCTCGCCGGGGCCGGAGGCGAACGTGCCCTCCTTCTGACCCGCGCGGGCGCGCTCGCGCTGCGCCTCCATGAGGCGGCCGAAGCGCTCCTCGTCCACCGTCATCTCCCGCTCGGCGGCGATCTCGCGCGTGAGGTCGAAGGGGAAGCCGTAGGTGTCGTGCAGCTCGAAGGCCACCTCGGCCGGCAGCTCCGTGCCCGCGTCGTGGGCGCGGCGCAGCGCCTCGTCGAGGATCCCCAGGCCCTGGTCGAGCGTGCGGCGGAAGCGGACCTCCTCCTCCTCGACCACGCGGTGGATCTCGGGCCGCGCCTCGACGAGCGCCGGGTAGGCCGGCCCCATCTGCTCGACCACCAGGTCGGTGAGCGTGGCCAGGACCGGCCTCTCGACCCCGATCGCCACGGCCTGCTGCACGGCGCGGCGGATGATGCGCCGCAGCACGTACCCGCGGCCGTCGTTGCCCGGCAGCACGCCGTCCATGACGAGGAAGGCGGCGCCGCGCGTATGCTCGGCCATGGTGCGCAGGGCGCGGACCACGGCCGGCGAGGCGTCCGGCTCGACGCCGGCCAGCTCCGCGCCCCGCTCGACCAGCGGCCTGAACAGGTCGGTCTCGAAGACGTTGGTCACGCCCTGGCTGATGCCGGCGATGCGCTCCAGCCCCATGCCGGTGTCGATGCTGCCCCTGGGCAGCGGCGTGAGACGGCCCGCCTCGTCCATGTCGTACTGGACGAACACCAGGTTCCAGTACTCGAGGTAGCGGTCGCAGTCGCAGCCCGGCGCGCAGGCCGGGTCGCCGCAGCCTACCCCGGGGCCGAAGTCGTAGTACAGCTCCGAGCACGGCCCGCAGGGACCCGTGGGCCCGGCCGGTCCCCAGAAGTTGTCGCCGCGGCCGAGGCGCACGATGCGGTCGTCGGTGAAGCCGTGCGACTTCCAGAGCTCCACCGCCTCCTCGTCAGCCGGTACCTGGTCGTCGCCGCCGTACACGCTCACCCAGAGCCTCTCGCGCGGCAGCCCGAGCTCGGCCGAGAGCTCCAGCGCCCAGGCGATCGCCTCGGCCTTGAAGTAGTCCCCGAACGAGAAGTTGCCCAGCATCTCGAAGAACGTGAGATGCCGCGCCGTCTTGCCCACGTTCTCCACGTCCGAGGTGCGGAACGTGCGCTGGCAGGTGGTGATGCGCTTCGCCGGCGGGGTCTCGACGCCGAGGAAGTAGCGTTTGTACTGCTGCATCCCGGCGGTGGTGAACAGCACGCTGGTGTCGCCGGCGGGCACGAGCCCGGCCGGCTCGCCCACCAGGTGCCCGCGGGCGACGAAGAACTCTCGGTACAGGTCACGGATGTCGGCGGCGTTCACTGCAGGCCTCTCGTGGTGATGGGTGTGCGGACGGCCGTCAGCGCTCGCCGTCGGGCGAGCGCGGCGGCAGCGGGTTGTCGAGATCGCCGATCTCCTCCCGCAGCTTCTCGAGCGAGCGCCTGATGAGGCGCGACACGTGCATCTGCGATATCCCCACCCGCTCGGCGATCTGACTCTGGGTGAGCCCCTCGAAGAAGCGCAGATGGAGGATGTAGCGCTCGCGCTTGTCGAGCTTGGCGAAGCCGCCGGCGAGCGTCGTCCGGTCCTCCATCGTGTCGTACGCCTCCTCCTCGCCGCCGAGGTAGTCGATCAGGCCGGCGTCCTCCTCGCCCGACTGGCCGTCGGGGGACGCCTGCAGCGAGATGGAGTTGTACGCCTGGCTGGTCTCGAGCGCCTCGAGCACCTGCTCGGGGGTGGCGTTGGCGGCCTCGGCGAGCTCGTTGATGGTCGGCGCGCGCTGCAGCTTGGGCACCAGCTCGTCGATCACCTTGTTGAGGCGGATGTTGAGCTCCTGCAGCCCGCGCGGCACGCGCACCGACCAGCCCTTGTCGCGGAAGTAGCGCTTGATCTCGCCGACGATGTTGGGCGTGGCGTAGGTGGTGAGCTCCACGCCCCGGGAGAGGTCGAAGCGGTCGATCGCCTTGATGAGGCCGATGGAGCCGACCTGGACGAGGTCGTCGAACTGCTCGCCCCGCGAGGCGTACCGGCGCGCCAGTGAGCGCACCAAGGGCAGGTACATGGTGATGAGCTCCTCGCGCGCCTTGCGGTCGCCGTGCAGATGGTAGCGCCGCAGCAGGTACTGGTCCCGCCGGTCGGCATCGGCCCTGCCACGACGTCTCCCGGCGGGGGCGCTCCCGCTCCCGCCGGCCTGCGCGTCCTCCGCCTCCCCCGGATCCTGCGTGGGGACGCCGGGCGGCGTCTTCAGGTCGAGCGGGTCGTTGGCGCTTCTGTCCTCGCGGCTGCTCACGGCGCCGGCTTCGTCCTGTGCTTCACGATGGCAACCCGGAAGCCGTCGCCGTCCTCCTCCACCACGACCTCGTCGGCGAGGCGACGCAGCAGGAGGCAGAGGTCGATGCAGCCGCCGGGGGTGTCCGCGACCTGGTCGCGGAGCCTCTGCGAGCGGAACGCGCCGGCGGTGATGCGCAGCGACGACTCGTCGACCAGGCAGACGAGCCGGAAGTCGGTGAGGTCCTCGGCGCCCAGCGCCGCCTCGAGCAGACGGTCGGTGGCGAGGAAGAGGTCGTCGACGTCGTCCAGCGACAGGTCGAGACGCGCGCCCAGCCCGCCCAGCACCAGGCGCACCGTGGGTAGCGCGCTCAGCGAGGCCGGGACCTCGAGGGTGATCCTCTCAGTCATGGCGCCTCAGGCTTCGGGCGGCGAGCCGGCGGCGAGCAACTGCCGAGCGAACTCCTCGTCGCGGCGGCGGGCCGCCGTCTTGCCGTCCTCGATGGCCTTGACGGCCCGTTCCCTGGTCTCGTCGGCCCAGCGCATGACGTCGCCCGGCAGGCTGCGCACGATGTCGAGGTAGCCCTCGCCGGTGCGGGCCCGCCGTGAGCGGACGTAGTAGGTGAGCGCGACGCCGGCCACGGCGCCGCCGACGATCAATCTCGTGGAAAGACCCATGTTCAGACCCTCGTGTCCGTCTCCGCCGGAGCGGCGGCCGCGTCCGCGGCCCCGCCGGCCTCTGTCGCCGCCTCGGCGGCGACATCTCCCGCCGCGGCGGAGGCGGGCTCGGACGCGGCGCTCGCCGCCACGCCGGACTCCGACGCGGGGGCGGCTGCGGCGGCGGGGGCGTCCGCGGCGCCCTCCTCGGCGGCGGCCGCCGGAGCGCCCTGCGCGGCCTGCGGCGTCTCCGGCGACGCGGCGCCCTTGTCGCCCTTGTCGCGCCGCATGAAGCTCGAGAAGGCGCCCTGGACGCCGGCGCTGAACGAGGCCGCCTTGCGCGCGGGGGCGCTCACGGCTCCCTCGACCGCGCTGGCCATCGCCTCGATCTTGTCGGTGATCTCGGCCACGTCCTGGGTGATCTGGTCGACGTTGCCGAGGTTGGCGTTCACGCCGTCGAGCGTGGTGCCGGCCTTCTGCATGAGCGGCACGGCCTGCTTGTCCACGTCGTCGAGCACGGAATCCACGCGACCCAGGGTGGCCCCGGCCTTGAACAGCGCGTACGCCGCCGCGATCGCCACGAGCACGAAGAAGAACGCCGCTGCATAACTCAGGATGATGGTGGGAGTCTCCATCGCGAGTGCTCCGAACGTGGCGCTCATGCCCCGCTCCTTCCCGTCGTCCACATCGATTCGAGAACCGTCCGAAGCGTATCATACCGCGTACGGCGGCCATCCCCGACGACCGGCCGCGGACGACTTGTATGACCGCCTCTTCCACAGACCGACCGGCCGCGCCCGGAGGCGATCCACTCCGGGGTCGCGACCTCGCGCTGCTGCTCGTCGCCTCCGCCGCTCTGCAGGCGATCGCATGGGCGACGCTACTCGCGCTGTTCTCGGCCGGCCTCATGGGCTACGGCCTCCACGATCTCGCCGACACCCTCCTCTACCACTTCTACGCCGCCTCGTTCGCCCTCGGGCGCCGGCCCTACGCCGACCTCGCCGTGGAGTACCCGCCACTGGCGAACCTCGTCTTCCTGCTGGCGCCGTCCGGCGGCAGCGTCGCCGAGTACGAGCGCTGGTTCTCCGCCGCCATGATGACCGCGACGACTGCGGCGGCCGCGCTCACCACAGCCGCCGCGGCAGCGGCGTGGCGCTCCATGGGCCGCGCGTTCGCGGTCGCCGTCGCGTACGCCGGGCTCACGTTGTGCGCGGGCGCGCTCCCCCTGAACCGCTACGACGCGGTCGTGGCCCTGACGCTGGCCGCGGCTCTTCTCTGGCTCGCCGTGCGTCGTCCGCTCCCGGCGGCGGTGAACCTCGGCCTCGGGTTCGCCCTCAAGCTGACGCCCGCCCTCCTCCTGCCTCTCACGCTGTCGGTGCGGGACTCCGGCCGCACCCGCGCCCTCACCCTCGCCGGCTTCCTGCTCGCCGCGGCGCTCCCCTTCGTCCCGTTCCTTCTCGACGACGGCGCCGGCGCCGCGATCCCGTTCACGTACCACTCGCGGCGCCCGCTCCAGATGGAGAGCGTGCTCGGATCCCCGTGGGTCGCCGGCGCGCTCACCGGTCGCGCGCGGCCGCGCGTCGTGCACGCCTACGGCTCGCAGAACTTCGCCGGCGGCGGACCCGACGCGGTCGCCGCCGCCTCGCCCTGGCTCCTGGCCCTCGGCACGGCGGGCGTGTACGCGCTCGTCTGGCGACGACGCCGCACGCTGTCTGCCACCCCGGGCCTGCTCCCGACTGCCGCGCTCGCCGTGTTGCTCGTCGCCGTCTGCCTGAGCAAGGTCCTCTCGCCGCAGTTCCTCATCTGGACCTTCCCCGTGGTCGCCTTGTGCGTCGCCCAACCGCTGCGACTCGCGCGTGTCGCGGCCCTGACCACGGCGCTGGCGACGCTCCTGACCCAGTTCGAGTTCCCGGCCCGTTACTGGGATCTCGTGGATCTCCAGTCCGGGCCGCTGGCGCTCTTCCTCGCGCGCAACGCCACCCTGGTCGTGGCCGCGGTGCTCGCGGTCATCGCTGTGGCACGCTTGCGACCTCCGGAGTCACCACCTTCTACTTCCA
>Ga0116186_1002968_pt1 | contig 14852 bp, 10 predicted proteins | sample AD_JPNNA4_MetaG_FD_89806 | JGI IMG/M metagenome (GOLD analysis project Ga0116186, IMG submission 89806) | Active sludge microbial communities of municipal wastewater-treating anaerobic digesters from Japan - AD_JPNNA4_MetaG | ecosystem: Engineered > Bioreactor > Anaerobic > Digestate | place...
AGGAACGCCGGTGCGATCTTCTTGTAATATTCCCAGGCATTCTGCGGGCGGCCGGACGCGACTTCACCGATGATTACCCAGGGGTTGTTGTGGCAGAAGATACCGGCGTTTTCCTTATACCCGGGCGGGTAGGAGGAAACCTCTCCAAGCTCGATGTGATAATCCTTGTACGGCGGGTCGAGGATCACGATACCGTACTTGGTGTCGAGGTGCTTCTTGACCGAGTCGAGCGCCTTGACCGGGTAGCCTTTGTCGGCGCCAACCTGGGCCATCGAGCCGAAGCCCTGGGTCTCGATGAAGATCTTCCCGTCCGCGCATTCCTTGGACCCGATCTTGTTCCCGGGACCGTCGTAGGCACGGACGTACCACTCGCCATCCCATCCGGTCTTGCAGATCTGCTCCGCCATCTTGGCAGCCTGCTTCTCGGCCCACTTCGCCTCGCCCTCTTTCCCAAGCAGGCGGCACATGGCGGCATACTCGGGGGCGACGTAGACGAACATCTGCGCGATCATCACCGACTCGGCGTTCTTCCCGTCCTTATTCGTGGAGGTCTGGAAGGAATCGTTCGGGTCCATGCTGAAGCAGTTAAGGTTCAGGCAGTCGTTCCAGTCGGCGCGGCCGATCAGCGGCAGCCCGTGGGGCCCGATGTGGTCGACGGTGTAGTGGTATGAGCGCTTAAGGTGCTCGAACATCGTCGCCTTTTTAGTCGGGCTATTGTCGAAGGGCACCATCTCCTTGAGGAAGTCGACGTCGCCGGTCTCGCGAACGTAGCCACCGACGCCGAGGATGAGCCACAGGGGATCGTCGTTAAAGTGGCTGCCGATGTCGGCGTTTCCGCGCTTCGTCAGGGGCTGGAACTGGTGATAGGCCGAGCCGTCCTCGAACTGGGTGGAGGCGACGTCGAAGAGCCGCTCGCGCGCGCGAGCCGGTATCTGGTGCACGACGCCGAGCATGTCCTGGCTCGTGTCGCGGAATCCGATGCCGCGGCCAATCCCGCTCTCGAAGTAGCTCGCCGATCGGGCGAAGTTATAGGTGACGATGCACTGGTACTGGTTCCACACCGCCATCCGATCCAGCTTTTCGTCGCCGGTCTTCAGGGTGAAGTTCGAGAGGAGCCCGTCCCAGAAGCGCTTAAGGTCGGCAAAGGCAGCCTCGACCTGGGCCGGCGTCTCGAAGCGCTTTTGGAGCGCAATAGCCTTCTCCTTGTTGATCACGCGCATCGAGGGGTTCGTCTGCTTGTGGTCGGCGCCGGCGACGCCCCACTTCTTATCCTCGGGCATCTCGACGTAGCCGAGGACGAAGATGAAAGTCTTCGACTCGCCGGCGGCGAGGCTGACGTTGAGCCGGTGGCTGGCGACCGGGGACCACCCGTCCGCGACGGAGTTCCCGCTCTTCCCGGACATCACGGTATCGGGAGCGTCGTAGTTGTTGTGCAGGCCAAGGAAGGTCTCGCGGTCGGTATCGAAGCCGTCAAGCTTCGCGTTGACGGAGTAGAAGGAGAAGTGGTTCCGCCGCTCGCGGTACTCGGTCTTGTGGTAGATCGCGCTGCCCTCAACCTCGACCTCGCCGGTGGAGAAGTTGCGCTGGAAGTTGGTCGTGTCGTCGAGGGCGTTGTAGAGGCACCATTCGACGTAGGAGACGAGGGATAGGTCCTTCTTCCCGGACGAGGCGTTCGTCAAGGTGATCATCTGCACCTCGGCGTTCTCGCCGTTCGGCACCATGTACAGAACGTCAGCCTTCACCCCGTTCTTGGACGAGGAAAGCTTCGAGTACCCGAAACCGTGTCGGCACTCGTAGGAATCGAGCTCGACGCGCATCGGCTTCCAGCCGGGATTCCACACGACGTCGCCGTCCTTGATGAAAAAGTAGCGCCCGTTGTTGTCGAGGGGCACGTCGTTGTAGCGGTATCGGGTCAGGCGCCGGAGACGGGCGTCGGTGTAGAAAGCATATCCACCGGCGGTATTCGAGATCAACGAGAAGAACTGGGTGTTCCCGAGGTAGTTGATCCAGGGATAGGGGGTCCGCGGCGTCTCGATGACGTACTCGCGGTTCGCGTCGTCAAAATGGCCGAATTTCATAGGTTCTCCTTAGTTAATTGACGGTTTCAACCAACCAAAACATACAATATACTAGCGCGTTTGTAAAGGGAGGATTAGTAATCCCGGCGGTTCTTCGCCTCGATATCCTTGAAATAACGGACGGTCCCGACTTTCAGCTCGTCGGTCGCGTCCTCGTCGCAGACAATAATCGCCCTTCGATGCATTTGAAGGACGCTGATCGTCCAAATGTGGTTAATGCCCTCCTCGATGGCGTGATGGAGAGCGCGCGCCTTGGTGTACCCGGAGGCGAGGATCAAGACCTCCTCGGCGTCCATGATCGTGCCGACCCCGACGGTTAGGACCTTTTGGGGCACTTGCTCGGGATCGCCGCCGAAGAAGCGGGAATTCATGATAATGGTGTCCTGCGTCAGGGTCTTGAGACGCGTCCGCGAGGTGAGGGACGACCCGGGCTCGTTAAAGGCGATGTGCCCGTCCGCACCGACCCCGCCCATGAAGAGATGCACCTTCCCGAAAGAGTCCATCTTTTCCTCATAGGCGCGGCATTCGGCCTCGGGGTTTCCCGTCATCCCGTCAAGAAAGTGGACATTCGCCGAGTTCATGTCCACATGCGAGAAGAAATTATCGGTCATGAAGCGGTAGAAACTCTGCGGGTGGCTTTTATCGAGGCCAAGGTATTCGTCCATGTTGAAGGTTACGACGTGCTTGAAACTCACCTTCCCCGCTTTATAAAGGCGTATCAGCTCCTTGTATACGCCGAGAGGGGTCGAGCCGGTGGGAAGCCCGATGACGAAGGGGTTCTTCTCGGTCGGCGCATGCTCGTTGATGCGATGCATGATGTGGTTGGCCGCCCACTCCGCGCAAGTCGCGTAGTCTTCCTTGATGATGACGCGCATGGTCTTACCTGCCTTCCCGATACTGAACAAAATATATGATAATCGACAACCGGCGGTTTTGCAATGAGAAAGGGGTTTGACGCGTAAGGAGAGCGACCCGTGGCGCTCGTAATCACGACCCAGGGCCACCCTCGGCGAAAATCGACCCGCGGATTCGCCGCACGAGGGTCGCGCGCCCGAGGGAAACCTCCTCGACGCGCTGGTCGGGCTCGACGACGAGTTTCACCGTCGCGTCGCCCGATCTCTTATCCGTCGACACGGGTCGGCCAAGCACGCGGCGTTGGCCTTCCTTCTCGTCGAGGACGATCTCGAGAAGGCTCGCCGTGAGCACGGCGTACTCGGCGATCCTCACCTTTCCGAGGAAATCCATGCCGCGCGCCTCGAGCTTTTCCGGCCGCACCGAGAGGGGGTCGAGTTGCGTGGGCAGGATGGCGACCCGCCGATCCACGCGAGAGCGAAGAGCCTCGCGCGCCTCGTCGCTCATGTCCGCGGCGTCGAGAGCGGCGACGAGGGCGGCTCGAATGCGCTCCGCTGCCTCGGGATTGACGGAGAATCGGCCGCTCTTCGCCTGCCGCGCCTCTTCTTCGGGGGCGCGGAGCGGGGGCAAGGAAATCGACGCCTCGGACCCGGCGTCGCCGTCTTGATAGAGACTGCAATCGACGCCGGAGCGCGAGAGGGCGTCGCGGAGATCCTCCTCGGATTCCGCGCTTACGAGATACAGCCCGGGGGCGAGAACCTTCCGTATTCGCGGCGCGAGATGCTCGCTGCGCTCGATCGCGACGCGGCGCGATCCCTCGGCCTGGAGGACGAACCCGCGATAGAGGGTCACCGCCGCGTAGCTCCGATGCCACTCGTGAAGGGAGAACGACACGCCCTGCGGAAGGGGCTTACCCGACGCGCGTTCCAAGAGGGCGACGAGGGCGTCCGCGTCCATCCCGCGGTCGAAGGCGCGGGACGCGGAAGCGCGAGAGAGCTCGTAGCGCGCGGCGAGTTGGACGTCGACGAGGGAAAGGGCGCGAGCGAGCGGAAGAAGCTCGGCGAGCGGGATCCCGGGCAGGACCGTCACGGCGAACGTCGCCTCGACGAGGAAGCCTCCGGGCGCTGCGCCCGAAGAGAGATCGTTTCGCCGCCACAGGCGATCGGCCGGGACGAGGGCGCCGAAGAGGCATGCCGCGCGCACGATGTCGACGCGCGGGCCGCGCGCGACGGCGCTTTCGGCGTCGTCGCCGTTCTGTTCTGCCGTGCCCCCGGCACCCGGCGCGGTGCCCGGCGCGCTGCGCTGCGTTGCGCTTTGCGCCGCGCGCTCGCGCAGGATTGCCGCGAAGCGCCCGTGCGGCCGTCCCGCCCCTTTGGGGGAAGCCGCCTCGTCGACCAAGAAAGAAAGACGCGCGAGTATCTCGGGTCGGTACGCTTTCATCGGGTCAAGAAGCCCGAGAAGGTCAAGAACGGCCTGCGCGCGGGCTTGGAGAACGTCGCGCGGGAGGCGTCCCCCCGACGCGGCCACGAGATAGGCCATGCGCTCGACCACGCTCGATCGCGCGAAAGACTCCCAGCGGGCGTGGTCGGGCGCGACTCGCCCCCCTTGAGTCGTCAGCAATCCGAGGGACTCAAGCGAACGGAGGAGCACGGGTATCGCCTCGGCGTCGGCGGCGAGCCGGGGGAATGATTGAGTCAGGGCATCAACGGTCTTCTTCTTAAAGGAACCGTCGTTGCGCACGCCCTCCGCGCGATGCAGGAAGAACGAGTAAATCCCGGCGAGGGCGAGGTCGTCGACGGCCGGCGCCGCGCGAACGGCGGCCCCCGCCTCCTCTCCCGGATACAGGAGCGAAGGCTCGATGTACTGGTCGATCGCGTCCGCGAGCAGGGGATTGATCGCGTATCGGCGACCTTCCGAGTCCGGCCCTCGATACAGCAAGAGCCGCTCCTCGAGGTTGAGGACTCGCTCGTAGAGCTCGGGAAAGGGATGCGTGCCCGAGAAAAGCTGTATCAGCTTATCGCGCGTCGGGTCGGGCAGGGTTCTGACGGCCGTCAGGATCAGCAAGTCAAGCGCGTCGAGCGAGGCGACGATCCGTTCCTTCGTGTCGGTCCGGCGCACGAGCGCGGAGAGCTCCTCGATCAAGCGCTGCTTATTGAACGGGGTCTTGATCGATCCAAGATAGGTCCGCATCAAGTCGAAAAAATGTTGGTCGGAGAGGCGAACGAGCGCCTCTCGCCACGCGACGACGTCCTCGGTCCTCATCGCGCCCCCTCGCCCGAAGAAGGGCCGTTCCAGCGGGTCAGCACGTATTCGTATCCCTGCTCGGCGAGGAATTTTTGCCGATTGGCGGCGAATTCCTCCTCGACAGTCTGGCCCGTGACGATCGTATAGAAATGAGAGTCCTTTTCCTTGGGCCGGAGTATGCGACCGAGCCGCTGCGCCTCTTCCTGCCGACTGCCGAACGTCCCGGATACCTGTATCGCGACCGAGGCGTCGGGAAGGTCGATCGCGAAATTGGCGACCTTCGAGACCACGATCACCTTCGTCTCTCCCGAGCGGAACGAGGCGTATATCCGCTCGCGTTCCGCGTTCGGCGTTTTCCCCGTGACGAGGGGCGCCTTGATGAGCCGGGCGATCTCCTCGAGCTGGTCGATGTACTGGCCGATCACCATCACCGAGTCGCCCTCGTGCTGGGAAAGCACGTCGAGGACGACCGGTATCTTCGCCGGGTTCTCGCTCGCGATCCGGTACTTCACCCGCTGGTTCGCGACGGCGTAGTCGATCTCGCGCGCCGAGTCCATCTCGACGCGTATCTCGGTGCAGATCGCGGTGGCGATCCATCCCTGCGCCTCGAGGTCCTTCCAGGGGACGTCGTAGCGCTTCGGGCCGACGAGGCTAAAGACGTCCCCCTCGCACCCGTCCTCGCGGACGAGGGTCGCGGTAAGCCCAAGGCGGCGTATGGCCTGGATCTCGGCGGTAACGCGAAAGACCGGCGCGGGAAGCAGGTGCACCTCGTCGTAGATCACGAGGCCCCAGGCGCGCTCGCGGAAGAGCCGGAAGTGCGGGAACTCGCCCTCCTTGCCGGGACGCCACACGAGGATTTGATAGGTCGCGACGGTGACCGGCCTGATGTCCTTTCGGTCGCCGGAGTACTCGCTGACGTCCTCCTCGCGGAGGTCCGTCTTGTCGAGGAGCTCGCGGACCCACTGGTGGACGGCGGCGACGTTCGTCGTCAGGATCAAGGTGTTCGTGCGAAGGGCGGCCATCACCGCCATGCCCACGACGGTCTTCCCCGCCCCGCAGGGAAGGACGATCGTGCCGAAACCAGTTCCCGGCCCCCCGTCGCCGACGAGGGCGGACGCGGCCGTTCGCTGGTAATCGCGTATCTCGAGGGGTTTCCCTGACGCGCACGCGTCGCGGAGCGCGAGCGCGAGCGGCTCGCCGTCGCGGAGCGGGACCTCGTCGCGCACCGGCCAACCGAGCCTAAGGAGCTCCTGCTTGACGGTCCCCCGGTTGAGGGCCGCGAGCACGAATCGCCTGCCCTGCGCTCCCGACGCGATCGGCGGCTCGGGCGAAAGGTAGCGCGCCATCGCGCGCGAGGACGCGATCTCGCGATAGATCGCGTCCGTCTCAGCCTCGAGGACGAGCCACTCGTCGACGCCGGGAGGGCCGTCGTCGAGGCGAAGGAGCCTGACCTTGCCGAAGCGCGACATCGTCTCGGTAACCCAGGCGCGCACGGCGGGAGGTACGGGAAAGCGTGAAAGCCCGTCCAGGGAATCAGCGATCGCCTGAGGCGTAAGGCCGGCGCTCGCCGCGTTCCAGAGCGATAGCGGGGTGATCCTATACGTGTGCAGGTGCTCGGGCGACTTCTCGAGCTCGGCGAAGGGTATCAACGCCTCGCGCGCCTCCTCGGCGCGGGGAGCGTGGACGTCGAGGAGGATGGATCTGTCGCCCTGTATGATAAGCGGGTTCGCGGGGTCGTGCGGCATAACAGACTATTGTAGCCCGGTGGGGCCGTTTGGTCAAAGACTTATTGATACATGATCAAATAAGGCCGCGGATCGAGGGCGAAAACCTCTTCCGGGCTCATCAGCGGCTGGTCCCACCCTGCCCCCGCGACCGTCGGCTTGAGGAAAAGCTTGAAGGACTTGATCGGTATGTTCTTCGCGAGGGCGTTATGCGCGTAGGTGCTCTTCTTGAGGGACGGGGCGCCAAAGCCATCGGCGCAATGCACGAGCTGTACGAGCGGGAAGTCACCGCGAACGGCGGGGCGATTTAGGATCATCTTGGGCTTGAACTGGTGCACCACCAACATCTTACGCCCGGGGATTCCGTGCTCGACCATGTAGTCCTGAATCATGGTCTGCGCCATATTAAGCTCTTCGGCCGTCACGTACCCGATTTCCTGCATCGGTTTCGTCGTGCGCCACTCGGGGTCGAGCGCGAGATGGACGTTCGGGTACTTCAGGTACGGCAGAAGTTTCTTGACCGCGTCGGCGACCGGGTAGCGGCCTATCTGGTGATCGAGGAAGACGTACCAGCCGCGCGCGGCAGCGAACTCGATGTACTGGCGAACGACCGCGTCGGACAGAATGCCTATCTCGCCTTCGGGCCAGCACGTCCCATAGATGATGTAGAAGGCCGGAACGATCCCGCGCCCCCCGTTCGCCTCGTCGTAGCGCCTCACGAAGTCCGCCATCACCGGCTCGATCCCGGCGAGGTCATACTGACCAAGTATGCCCATCGTCTTGGCGCCGGGTTTCCCGTAGAGGGCGAAGACGTCGTTATTCAGGAATACGGATTGGAGACGTTGGCTCATCGGGTCAAGGTCGCGCGACTCGGCGAGGGTCTCGGCGGTCGCCATGTCGCCGCCGGAGACGGACGCGTAGTCGATCTGCCTAAGGGCGTCGGGGAAAATGGGCGAGAAGCGGGCGGCGGGGGTTCCCGATCCGACGGATCCCAGGGGGGCGCCGACGGGTTCGGCCATGGTGAAGAACGGGGCGAGCAGAAGCAAGGCCGCGGCGCAGGCGCGCGCCAAGGCTCGGGGATGGTTCATGGAAGGTCTCCTACCTTCACATATCGGCGGCGAGACGTTCCCTCTTAAGAGCCAAAGCCCCGCATTTTACCGATCAAACGATCATTTTCAGCTTTCCATCGATTGCAGGCTTTGCTCGACCTGCTCGAGGCGAGATTGGAGCGAGGCGATCGTCCGCTCAATCCGGTTTTTCTCCTTGAGCAGCCGCTCGACCGGGTCTTCCGAGTCTACGGCGCGCGCGAGGTTCACCTTGATCTCGTCTGGGCTGAGCCGCGAGACGAATTGGCGCTCCGCCTCGGCGCGCTTCTCCGGCGTCGGGTAGGACGAAACGATCCGCATCGCCTCGTAGCCCAACGAGGGATCGAGGTCGAGGGAACTGACCTTGACGGCGGTCCGGGCGGCGACGCGGGGCAGGCAGAGGACGCGATCGACGTAGTCCTCATAGCGTATGCCGGCCTCCTCGCACAGGCCATGGGCCTTCACGAGGAGACGCCCAAGCTCCTTCATCAATCGCCCGTTCTCGGCGAGGTATCGCGACTGGATCTCCTCGGTAAGCTTGGCGAGCTCCGGGGACTTCTCGACCCCGATGCTATAGAGACCTTTCTTCTCCGCCTTCCCAAGAAGGGCGTGGAAGCGCGCCCAAAACTGGACCGAGTGGTGCCGCGCGCCCTCAAGGACGCCGTCGTACTCGCACTGCAGGTGATGGGCGTACTCGTGGATGGCGGTGTAGACGAGTTGGTTCTCGTCGGTAAAGTTTTTGTTGTGAAGAAGTATCTCGCGCGTGTCCGGCTTGTAGAGCCCGTGCACCTTGCGGCTTTTCTTCCCCGTCATGATCACGCTGAAGTCGAGCTGGGTATCTTCGAGCGAGAGGAGCATCCGCTTTATTTGGTCTTGGTTCATCCTAGCCCTCCATTCGGCCGATCTTGGCCAGGGCGATCGAGAGTGCGGCGACGGTCGCCGTCTCGGTGCGAAGTATCCGCGGCCCGAGGGAGGCGACCCGGTAACCGCCTTCCCGGAAGAGGGCGCGCTCGGCCGCGCTCCACCCGCGCTCGCTGCCGATCGCCAACACGAGGGGCCGGCGCGGCGTGGGGGTCCCGAGGTCCATCGAGAAAAGGCTCGACTCGGGGTCGGCCGTGTCGAGGAGCACGCGCTCGGCGTCCTCGTCGGCCGTAGTTTCGACGAATTCGCGCGCCGAGTCATAGAGATCGAGGGAAGGCAGGGCTGTCCCCCGCGCCTGGGATACACCCTCAAGGAGGCTCTCGCGCGCGGCGCCCCGATCGACCAGGCTCGAGTCCCGGTACGATCGCTCCCCGAGCTCGGTGCCGATAAGGTATACCCGTTCGACGCCGAGACTCGCCGCGTCGCGGAGAAGCCGCTTCAGTTGGATGGGTCGGGGAAACCCGACCGCGAGCCTAACCGGAAAAAGGGGCCGCATGTGACGCTCGGCGCGAAACTCGAACGAGAGTCCGCCCTCGTCGAGAGCAAGGACGCGTGCCGTTCCCTCGGGCCCGTCAACGACCCCGGCGGCGAACCCGTCGCCCGCCTTCTTGCGGAGAACCTTCTTGATGTGGAGGTAGCGGGGATCCCCGCGGCCGAGCCTGCCCGTCCCGGTCGCAATCCCGTCGCCGACCGATACCTCGGCGGCCTCGAAGAGCACGATATTCATCGCCGGGCATTATACACCGGCGGTTTGACTTTTAATACCGGCGGGGATACATTTTAGGGATGAGTAGCCATAGCACCGTCGCCGACGCCGCGCGCGTCGTCGTGTCCCGCGTCCTTGCCCTCAAGCCGGGCGAGCAGTTCCTAATCGTCTCTAACCCGGGCGGCGAGAGCGACTCCATCGCCCGCGCCCTCTTCGACGCGGCGATCGCCCTCGGGGCGGAGACGACCCTCGTCTTCCAAAGCGAGAAGGACCAACTAACCTTCGCGAACAGAGCCGCCCTCGCCGCGTTCGGCTCGAGCCCCGACGCGGTCGCGTCGATATCGGCGAATAAGCTCGGCAAGGACCGGATCGCCCAGGCGAACCCCTTCGTCCTTCCGGACGGCAGGAAATTCGACCATATATTCAACTACCAGCTCGAGGGACTCAAAACCCTCCGCGCGGTTTGGTCTCCCGGCCTTACCGTCGACATGTTCACCAGAACGGCAACCATCGACTACGACCTTCTGTATCGCCGCTGCGCCGCCCTCGTCAGCGCGCTTGACGGCGCCGCTACCGTCCACGTCACCGCGCCGGGAGGGACAGACATCCGGGTTCCCGTGCTCGGACGGCGCCCGATGTCCGACGACGGCGACTTTACCCGGGCTGGGACCGGCGGCAACATCCCCGCGGGAGAGGTGTTCATAAGCCCGTTGGTCGGCAAGAGCGAAGGGGTAATCGTCTTCGACGGCTCCGTGAGCCTGAACGACGGGGACCTCATCGTCCGCGAGCCGGTTCGCGTCGCCGTCAAGGCGGGCTACGTCGAGTCGGTGACCGGCGGTGCCGAGGCGCGCGCGCTTCTCGAGTCCATCGAGGCGGGCGAGCGAAAGGCCCTCGAGTTCGAGCGGGAGGGCAAGCTCCCCGCGGGTTCGGGCGCCTCGTACGCGCGAAACGCGCGGAACCTTGGCGAGCTCGGGATCGGGCTCAACCCGGCCGCCGAGATTCGCGGCAACATGCTCGAGGACGAGAAGGCATTCCATACCTGCCACTTCGCGATCGGGAGTAACTACGACGACGACGCCGAGGCGATGATCCACCTCGACTGCCTCGTGCGAGAGCCCACGATCGTCGTCGAGTATCCGGACGGGAAGCGGCGCGTCATAGAGGAAAAAGGAAGGCTAACCGACGCCTTCGGGGGGACGACATGAGCGAGAAGACGGGACTAGGCGACTTGGTCGCGCGGCAGCGCGCGTTTTTCGATTCGGGCGCGACTAGGCCCGCGGCCTTTAGGCGCGAGCAGCTCCGCAAGCTCCTTCGCGCGATCCTGGCGAGCGAGCGGACCATCCTCGACGCCGTGCGCGCCGACCTAGGCAAGGGCGACTTCGAGGCGTTCACCACCGAGCTCTACTTCACCATCCACGAGATCAAGGGGATGATACGGCGCGTCGGACGATGGACGAAAAGCGAACGGCGTCCGACCGGTGTATTCAACTTCCCCGGGTCCGCACGCGTGATCCGCGACCCGCACGGGGTGTGCCTCGTCATGTCGCCGTGGAACTACCCCTTCATGCTGTCGTTGATGCCGGTCGTCGGCGCCATCGCCGGCGGGAATACCGTCATTCTCAAGCCCTCGGCTTACTCGCCCGCGACCTCGCGAGCGATCGCCGCGCTTTTGCGCGAAACCTTCAGCGATAACTACGTCGCCTGCGTCGAGGGCGGGCGCGAGGTAAACCAGGGGCTCCTCGCCGAGCGTTTCGACTACATCTTCTTCACGGGAAGCGTCGCGGTCGGCAAGACGGTCATGGAGGCCGCCTCGCGGCACTTGACGCCGGTCACGCTCGAGCTTGGCGGCAAGAGTCCCTGCATCGTCGACAGGTCGGCGAACGTCGAGCTCGCCGCGCGCCGCGCCGCCTGGGGCAAGTGCATTAACGCCGGGCAGACCTGCGTGGCCCCGGATTACTTTCTCGTCCACGAGTCGGTACGCGACGAGTTCATCGCCGCCTTCGAGCGCGCGGTCGCCTCGTTCTACGGAGAGCGCCCGCTCGAGAGCCCGGACCTGCCGCGCATCGTCAGCCAAAAGCACTTCGAGCGACTCGCCGCCCTGATCGAGGGCGCGGGGCCGAAGCTCGTCTTCGGCGGCGAGACCGACGCCAAGTCGCTCAAGATCGAGCCGACCGTGCTCGCGAACGTGTCCTGGGAGGACCCGGTCATGAGAGAGGAGATATTCGGGCCGATCGCCCCGGTCATCGCCTGGAGCGACGAGGACGAGATCCTACGGAAAATACTCGGTCGGCCAAGGCCCCTCGCGCTGTATCTGTTCACCTCGGACCGGGGACAGGAACGGCGCATACTCGGCCGAGTGCCCTTCGGCGGCGGCTGCGTCAACGACGTCGTCATGCACCTCGCTTCGGCCGAGCTGCCCTTTGGCGGCACGGGCGAAAGCGGGATGGGCGCCTATCACGGGCGCGCGAGCTTCGAGACATTCACGAGGATGAAATCGGTAATGCGAAAATCGACCCTGGTCGACGTCCCGGTACGATACCCTCCCTACGGGAAAAAATACCGGAGGCTCAGGCCGTTCCTGTAAGCGCCGCGCTACACCCCAGAGGCCCAGCCCTTCGCGTCGATCCCGGCGACCCAGCGGGCCGCCCAGACCTTCGCCTCGGCAAGGTCATGATCGCGCCAGTTTCCGCACATCACCGGGTCGACGCCGGGCACCGCCTCGCCGTCGGGCCATGAAGCCACCTTCGCGAGGACGGCGCGAAGACGGGTAGCGATCTCGGCCTCGCCGAGCTCCCCGAAGACCGTTAGATAGAAACCGGTACGACAGCCCATCGGCGAGAGGTCGATTACCCCGTCGAGCTCGTCGCGGATGTACTCCGCCATCAGGTGCTCGAGGGTGTGTATGCCGCCCGTGCCCATCGCCTCGACGTTCGGTTGGCAAAAGCGAACGTCGTATTTCGAGACGACATCGCCGCGCGGCCCTTCCTTCCGACCGGCGCGCCGGACGTAGGGGGCGCGAACCTTGGTATGGTCGAGGCTAAAGCTCTCGACGTTTCGTGATTCCTTCATAGTCTCTCCTTCGCGAGGCGGCTGGCCATCTCGCGCACGACGCGGGAGCTGACGTGCGCGGCCTTCCTTGAAAACTCGTCGTACGACATCGGCGCGCCCTCGCCCGCAAGGTCGGAGACGCTCCTCAGGATGGCGAAAGGAACGCCGTTCGCGCGCGCGACCTGGGCGATCGCGGCGCCCTCCATCTCCACGCAAGCGGGCGAGAACGCGGCGAGTATCGACGCGCGAAGCGCCGGCTCGTGGACGAAGACGTCGCCTGAGGCGACGCGGCCCTCGATCATCCGATGCGTCTTTCCCGCGTCCTCGGCGGCCGCCTCGCGCGCGCCCGTCGCGTCCCACGCCGCGAGGGCGAGGGATCGAAGGCTGGCGTCGGCCTCGAAAAAAGCGGACGGCGTGCCCGGGACCTGCCCCCGCGCGTAGCCGAAGCACGTCGCGTCGACGTCGTGCTGGACCGCGTCCGTCGCGACCACCATGTCGAGCACGGCGAGCCGAGCGTCTGTTCCCCCGGCCGCGCCGGTATTCACGATGGCGCCGACCGAGAATTCGGAGACGAGGACCTGCGCGCAGAGGGCCGCGTTGACTTTCCCCACACCGCAGCAGACTACGACTGCGGGACAGCCGTCGAGGGTCCCTTCCTTAAAGCTGAGCCCGGCGCGCTCGATGGTTCGCCCCCCGCCAGTCAGCGCCGCGTCGAGAAGCTCGACCTCTTCCGCGACCGCCCCTATGATGCCAAGTTTCATTTCTTCCCACCGTCCTTCGCGAGGAAGTCTACCACGGACGAGAGCGCCGACTCCAGCTCCTGGTGGACGATTGGGTACAGATTGTCCGCGCCCTCCTCGTTCCCGGCGATGATTGCTTGCTCGAGTTCCCTCGCGTGGGCCGAAAGGGAAGTCGCGCCGATGTTCGCCATGCTACTGATAAGCGAGTGGGCGGCCCCGCGATAGGCCGAAACGTTCCCGCTCCGGGATGCCGTCTCGAGCTCGCTGAGCATCTTCGGGCCGGTGCGCGCGAAGACCGCGAGGATGGCGCGCAGGGCCTGCTCGCTCCCCGTGTACCCGATGGCGGCGGCGCGATCGAGACCCGGTATCCAATCGCCCTCGGCGGGCGGCGTTGCCGCGGCGCCTTGATTCGGGGACTCACCGGGCGATTGGCGCGCGCCGTTCGGCGGCGCATCGCCGCCGGGAAGCCACCGCCTGAGCGCGGCCGCGAACGCGCTAAACTCGATCGGCTTGAAAAGAAAATCGTTCATCCCCGCGTCCCGGTATTGCCGAACGTATGTCTCGCCGACGTTCGCCGTCATCGCGACGATCGGCACGCCCTCCGCGTAACCGGGTATCTCGCGCATTCGCTTCGCCGTCTCGATGCCGTCCATCCCCGGCATCAAGTGATCCATCAGGACCAGGTCGTATTTCACGCCCGCCGCGAGTCGAAGGGCCTCATCGCCGGAGCCGGCCTCGTCGACCTGCACGTCGAACGTGCGAAGGAATCCCTCCGCGACCTTCCTGTTGACGGCGTTGTCGTCGACAACCAACACGCGGGTTCCCGTCGCGCGGAAATACTGCGCGTCGAGACCAAGCGAGGTGACGAGGGGCAGGGAGCTTGAAAAATCCACGCGCTCGCCCGAAAGGAAACGCGCGAATGTCGGTGTCACCAGGGGCTTAAAGACGAAGTCCGTCCCTTGGTCGCGCCCCGAGCCGATGAAGTCCGAGAACGACAGGAGGGCTAGCCACCGCACGCCGGGCAGCGCGCCGAGGAAGGGCCCGGCGGCCTCGCGGCCGGAGCGAAAGTCGAAGACCACGTGCGTCGGCGCCGGGTTCTCGGCCTCGAGCCGGGCGCGGAACTCCTCGGCGACCCAGCAGGACTCGAAGGGGACGCGCGCGCGGCGCGCCATGCCCTCGATCGAGGCGAGGGTCGGCCTATCCTCTGAAAAGAGAAGAAGCCGTATGCCCGCCGGGTCGGGGTATCGGGCGATCGGGGAGATGTCGTCGGCGAGACCTTGCGTGATGCGGGCCGTGAAGACGGATCCCGCCCCCTCGTCGCTCTCGACGGCGAGGTCCCCGCCCATCAGCACGACGAGCCCCTTGCAGATCGAGAGGCCAAGCCCGGTTCCCTCTACAGACGCGGAACGCTCGCTCTCGATCCGGCTGAACCGCCCGAAGAGCTCGAGAGCGAG
>Ga0116186_1002971_pt1 | contig 14831 bp, 9 predicted proteins | sample AD_JPNNA4_MetaG_FD_89806 | JGI IMG/M metagenome (GOLD analysis project Ga0116186, IMG submission 89806) | Active sludge microbial communities of municipal wastewater-treating anaerobic digesters from Japan - AD_JPNNA4_MetaG | ecosystem: Engineered > Bioreactor > Anaerobic > Digestate | place...
CCTGCAGCCAGGACATTCAAGCGTAAACTCGAGTCGAGAGGAATCAGTGTTTATTTGCATTATCCCACAAAAGGCTATCCTACTGATGTGGACCTCATCGTCAGCGACCAGGGCTATGGCGCCAATGATTATATTAAAACATCCAAGCCCATTGTGATTGTAACAGGGCCGGGGCCGGGCAGCGGCAAACTGGCTACCTGCCTGTCGAACCTCTACCACGAGTACAAAAACGGCATTAAGGCCGGCTATGCAAAATTCGAGACTTTCCCAATCTGGGACCTGCCCATCGACCATATGGTCAACATTGCCTACGAAGCCGCCACCGCCGACCTGGGCGACGAAAACCTTATTGATATTCATCACCTGAAAGCATACAATAAAGTAGCAGTAAACTATAATCGTGATATAGAAGCATTCAACCTGCTCAAAAGAATTCTTGAGAAAATTACCGGAGGTGAGTCCATGTACCAGTCGCCCACCGATATGGGTGTTAACCGTGCCAGTGCAGGTATAGTAAACGACAGCTTCATACAGGAAGCCGCCTATCAGGAAATCATACGCAGGTACTTCAGGAGTTCGGTGGAATATGCCATGGGTCTGTCTGAAAAGGAAACCTTGGACCGTACTGTGGAAATCATGACCAAAGTAGGAGCCAGGGAAAAAGACAGAAAGGTGGTGCAGCCTGCCAGGAAAGCGGCCAAGGATGCCGAAAAATATGGTAAAGGCGATTCGGGTATCTATTGCGGATCAGCCATCGAATTGCACGACGGCACCATTATTACAGGAAAAAACTCTCCGTTGCTTCATGCCTCGGCAAGCCTGATACTTAATGCTACCAAACATTTGGCCGGACTACCCGACAATATGCATTTGTTGCCGAAAAGCATCATCGACTCCGTAACCTGTTTGAAACGAGATGTCCTGAACGGCAAAATGGTAAGCCTGGATGTGGAAGAAACCATGATAGTGCTGGCTATTTGCGCGCTGTATAATCCTGCAGCCCAGATGGCTATGGAGAGCCTTAAGGATTTGTGCGGCTGCGAAGTGCATTCCACTCATATTCCAACGCCGGGTGATGAGGCAGGGTTTCGCAAACTCAGGGTAAACCTCACCTGCGATCCTGAATTTTCCAGTAAACGGCTTTTTATCAGCGAATAAGTAGTTATTAAATTTGACCAGCCGGCGATATTTATCTAAAGCGAATAATCTTCACTTTTCGGCTTCGACTCTAACCGGGATTTTTTTTGTCCGTAAAGAAAACTTCCAGACCATAAAAGATATAAATGCTAAAATGCCGCAGGCGACGCCTACGACATTACCAATAAATACCGGCAGTTTAAATCCTTCGGGGGCAACCAGAATATATGAAACGCAAACGGCGGTCATGAAAACTCCCGGGAGGAGAGTTACCCAGTAAAATTTCTTTTCGCGTACCAGGTAAATTGTTATCGTCCAAAGAACAATCATTGCCAGTGTCTGGTTCGACCAGGCCATATAACGCCAGATGACACCAAAATTAGCCTGTACCAGTATGAACCCCACAACAAATAAGGGCGCTGTGATATATAGTCGGTTTTTGATGGGCTTCTGGTCATAGTGAAGAAAATCAGCCACTATCAACCGGGCGCTACGAAAAGCTGTATCTCCCGACGTGATAGGTGCAGCGACCACACCCAGCAGGGCCAGGATAGCGCCAAATTTTCCAAGCAGGGTGTTGGAAATGATGTTGACTGCCCATGCTGCATTATCGCCATGAGCAACCATCTCTTTATTTAATCCTTCCACACCTCCGAAAAAAGCCATGGCAGCGGCTGCCCAAATCAAAGCCACCACGCCTTCGGCAGCCATCGCACCTGCAAAGATTCTTTTGCCGTATTTTTCGTTTTTTATACAGCGGGCCATCAGCGGCGACTGCGTGCTGTGAAAACCCGAAATAGCCCCACAGGCGATAGAGACAAACATCATCGGGAAAATGGGAAACTTGTCAGGAGTGCCATGCAGGTTGGCAAAACTGCCAGAGGTAAGCTCCGGCAACGCGTATCCTTCAGCGATGATGCCTATAGTTATGCCTACGGCCATAAACAACAGCGCAAATCCAAAAATCGGGTAGATTCTGCCAATCAGCTTATCGATGGGCAGCATAGTAGCTAAGATATAATAAATGAATACGGCGGCTATCCAAAAATTAATATGCATTACTCCGCCTGAAATATCGTTGAGGATACTGGCAGGCCCTTTTACAAAAACAGCTCCCACCACGATCATCAACACCACCGTGAAACCCCTCATAAATTGTTTTACTCCAACACCCATGTATTTGCCGACAATTTCGGGGATGCTCTTACCGTCGTGGCGTATCGACAACATTCCCGACAGGTAATCATGAACCATGCCGCCGAAAATACATCCGAAAACTATCCACAGAAAAGCTACCGGCCCCCACAGAGCACCTGCAATAGCGCCAAAAATAGGCCCCAGGCCGGCAATGTTCAGAAACTGTATCAGGAAGATGCGCCAAAGTGGTATTTCAACATAGTCCACGCCGTCTTTCAGACGTTGCACCGGTGTGAGCCTTTTGGGATCAACACCGAAAATGCGGTCCAGCACAGCGCCATAAAAAAAATAACCTCCGATAAGAATGATGAGAGAAACAACAAAGGTGATCATAATAAGTGAATTTTAAATTTGAAAAATAATTAAAAACAAGGATTGAAGATATTGACATGAGGCTCCTGATAGCCAGGTTTTGTTGAGTGTCAACAGTATTATTCAATACCTGTCAGTCCCTGATCATTATTCTGATATGTCTCTTTGTTGAATTCATGAATCCTGTTATTTTACAGTTGTGATTTAAGGAGATCGCTTTTGGGGTTTATACCATAAACCATCGGCTGACTCTGGTTAATTCATCAGACGTATTTTTTTTGGATTTAAACTCATTGGTCTTGGAGTTGTAGTCATAATCCATTGCCCATTTTTCATGGTTTTTAGCCACCAGGGCAATGGCTTTGATGATAAAATTCAGTTCTTCATCCGTCATGGTTGGATGCAACGAAAGCCTTACCCATCCTGGTTTTTCAGATAGATCGCCATGGGTGATTTTTGCGGTGATTTGTTTTGATTTCTGGTAACTGACATTGAGCAGATAATGCCCGTAAGTGCCGGCACAGGCGCATCCGCCACGGACCTGTATGCCGAAACGGTCGTTCAGCAGCCTGACGGCCAGGTTATAATGAAGACCGTCGATGTAAAATGAGATCACTCCGAGACGGTGCTGGATATTTTCGGCCAGGATATGCAGTCCGGGGATAGCCGGCATTTTTTTAAAAGCAATTTTTAGCAGCTCCTGTTCCCTTTGTTGTATGTTGGAGGAGCCCATCTGGTTTTTTAGTTCGATGCACAGGGCGCTGCGGATGGCTTGCAAAAAACCGGGGGTGCCTCCGTCTTCGCGGGCTTCAATGTTGTCGAGGTATTTGTATTCTCCCCAGGGGTTGGTCCAGTCCACGGTGCCACCGCCTGGCTGGTCAGGAGCATGGAAGGGATAGAGCGATGAATCGAAAATCAATACCCCGGAACTGCCCGGTCCTCCCAGAAATTTATGGGGGGAGAAAAATATGGCATCAAGTTTTTCCATGGGATCTTCCGGGTGCATATTGATATCGCAATAGGGCGCTGAAGCGGCAAAGTCAACAAAACAGAGCCCGCCGTATCTGTGCATCAGCTTCGCAATTTGGTGATAAGGCGTGCTGATGCCGGTAACGTTGGAACAGGCTGTGAATGATCCGATTTTAAATTTTCGGTCTTTGTATTTTTTCAGTTCCTTTTCCAGATTATTCAGGTCAAAAAGAAGGTCTTTGCCGGGTTTTATAAGCACTACTTCAGCATTGGTTTCATACCAGGAGGTGTGATTGCTGTGATGTTCCATGTGTGAAATAAAAATCACCGGTTTTTCGCCTTTTTGCAGGCAGTTGCTCTTGTTGATCATGCCGCAGGTGCGTAAGCCCAAAATTCGCTGGAGCTTATTAACCACGGAGGTCATGCCGAAACCTGCCGTGATGATTACATCTGTGTCGGAGGCATGGATATGTTCTTTGATTTTTTTGTGTGCCAGGTGGTATGCCAAGGTCATCAGGGTGCCTGTTTCGCTGGTTTCGGTGTGTGTGTTGCCGATATAAGGCCCTATCTGTTCGGAAATTATCTTCTCGATAGGTTTATAAAACCTCCCGCTGGCTATCCAGTCGGCATAAATCATTTTTACCTTGCCATAAGGTGTTTCGATTATTATATCGTTACCGACAATGTTTTTTTTAAATTTCGAAAAATGTTGTTCCAGTGGTGTCATGTTCCAGATATGGATTTTAGCGAATTTTATTCATTGTTTTGTTCATCAAATTTTCCTATTTTTTTCAAAAAATCATTTTTTCTTTTTTCTGTGGAAATGATGAATGCATATTGAGGTAGTTTATCTTGTGCTTTCAGAATGTTTTTGTTGGAGCTCATAGCTTTTTTTATCAGGTCGTTGTAACTTTTGTTGGAAGAGATGGATTGCAATTTGTTTTGCGCATAGTTAAAATAGTACCAGTCGTTTTCCACTTCAAAATACATATTGAGGATGCTGCCGCTTCGTTTGCGGGATATCTCGATATAACCTTCCACGTATTTGTTTAGCTGGTTTTCGTTAATCATGGCTATCCCTATGGGGCTGCCGGATACCAGTGACCGTGACTGGTGGTTCCAGGTAAAATTGATATCTGAGATTACCAAACTATGCTTCATTTCGTCCGGAATGGATTTGAATTTTCCGGACAGGCTGAGTTGGCTGATAAGATCGTCGGCTTTTTTTGGTCCCACCATGAAACGCATGGCGTTATAGAATTTATCTTCCGAGGGATCAGCAGGTTCCAGCCCTCCGTCGTTGATGATGGCTTGTGCAAACATTTGGTAAGCGTCTTTTTCAAAGAAAAAGTCGAGGTTCATAGCCACATCAAAATAGGTGCTGTTGTCAATAATGTTGTTTCTAACTGTTCCAAAGGATTCCAGTATGAGCCTGCCGAGGTTGGCGCCCATGTTTACCCGGCCCTCTCCGAAGATATAGCAGTTTTGTTTGTCGAGATAAAGATAATTTTCCGGCTTAATATATTTGGCCGAGGAGTCAACCACGGGGCCGATATAATACCTTTGCTGTGCTTTGTCATAGGTCATCACACCGGTGGCAGTGATTACATCGCCGTCATTAAAATTATTTTTGGGCTTCGCAAATGCAGGATATACCAGCGTGGAATCGTCGCCAATGTATAAGCCCATGCCCAATTCGTTGCCGGTGGCTCCCGACACGTATTCTTTCGGTTTGTCGGTAACAGGTATGGCTACTTTTTCAGGGTCAATATCTGCTACGAATCGCAGCCATCGTGCCTTTGAAGTATCACAGTCCTGCTTGATGCGCGAGCCGCCATCGAAATTGAGAAATTCCTTGTCGGCATACATCGTTACCTTACCGGCAAAATCAAAATACGGGCTCAGCCTGAATCCTGATTCTTCGCTGATATCACCGAAAGCATTGGTCTGTCCTGTTTTATCAACTTCTATCCGCTTGAGATAAATTTTTTGTTTGTCGCCCATCTCATCGACATAATCGTAAAATCCGTTGCCTCGGTATATTTTCTTTGATAAAATGTTGATGGTGTCTTTGTAAATGTAGTGAAATTTCGAATCGGTGTTGGCAATAAGGCGGGCATTGGTCAGCGGCAGCATTTCTGCTTTCTTATCAATGGTTACTTTGCCCGAATCGGGGAATATGCCGGCATCGGCAACATGTATTATGGGTACATCCTGAGTGTAAATAATGTTTTCGGTGAGATGATAAAAAGCATCGGGGGCATAAAAACTCAGGGAGTCCTGCGCCGGATGTTCCGACACAAAAAAGGATTCCGTAAATTCTTCATCAATGAGTTCCTGCATGGTTTTGGTCTTCAGATAGGCATAATCCGCTTTTTTGCTGCTGTGAAAGTTCAGCATATCTTTATCCATTAGCCAGTCGAAGTTGTACATATAACAGGCGTAATAGTTAAACGGGAAGGTGATTTTCGAATTTTCATCGTTGGACCTGAATTTGCCGAGTTGTTTATTAAAATCAATAGCCACATTGAAGTTTTCGGTTCGTAATACCAGCTCGCTCAGATCGGGTGTTTTAAATTGCACGTTGGTGGTGTCAGACGAAAAAGAATGATGTTTCAGCAAATAGTTTTCCGACGACATCTCTACCTTCCCAAACGATATCAGGCCATGAGCTGTGAGGGCCTTTGATGACAAGGATAGCCCGCCGCGCAACAAGGTTTTATTGGCAAAAACTTCAAAAGGTTTTGCCATTTGGTTTACGTTCATAACATCCTGATAGGGATACCATTTAATATCCACTTCCTGGGCATAAACCGACGGGTATTCAACGGGTGTGGGCTTTTCCTTTATGGTGTATTCTTTTGCTTTGGCATACAACGAATCGGGGAAGAAAATAAAATCGTCCGACCGACTGGTGGAATTAAGGTATTTGAGGGTGCCTTTGCCAAGAAATCCCTTATAACTGAGGTCAACAATGGAGTCGTAAGTGCCTTTACCGCCGTAGGCTTTGAATCCACCCGGGGGCGTTTGTATGACGAAACCGAGTGAATAGTCAGGTCGCACGGATAGCGGCTCAACGATGTCAGGGAAGATACCTGCAGAAACAAGGTAGCCGTTAAACTGTTTTCTTTCACTGTTGTAACTGTCTAACGTGTCGATGCGGAACGGCTGGAGCCGGTAGTAAAAACGATCCCTTGAATACACTTTGTTGAAGATATATGGTTTGTCGTAATATACATAAGCGTCCTTTTTGCTGATAAAGGAGGGGTAATTAGCAAAATTTTTCAGACCTGATTTGTTGTTCGGATGGTCGATGAGCATCTCACCGTTGAGGTTTTCAATCACCGTGCGTACTTTTACCAGCGGATGGTGCCCATAAAGGTCCGTAGGTTTGCTGCGGTCCTGCACCTTGAAACTCATCGAGTCGGTCATGGGCATATCAAAGCGGAACATATCGTATTTAAAGGTGATTTTTTTTCCGTAGAAATCAAATAAACCGGCATGTATCCTGCCGTCAAATTCAAAATCACGGTTTTTTTTGAGAACTATTTCCTGCTCGTAAGGGTCCACATAAACAAATTGCGAGTCACTGAGATGAATACGTGCCACGCCGCGTAGTTTCAGGTCGTAATTCATCAGGTTCAGTGTGCCGTTGTCCTGTGCCGAGATGATAGAGTTGAACTGGATTACATCGTAATCGGTTTTGCCGGTTTTTGCGTTGATGTAGTTATAAATACGGTCTTTCAACACAACTATTCCATCATCCATATTGTAGATAATAAACCCTTTTTCAGCATAAGTCAGCAACTGGCCTTGCGCCAATTCTTTTGGAACCCTGAATTTGACCATAACATCCTGTTCGGTTATCGTTTTGGTACCTTTGGCGTCCGCTATCTGTTTTAATTCTACCAGGGGATGTATTTCTTCCATTCCCCGAAGTTTTTCCCAGCGGAACTCGTTGTAATAGTTATCTGATTCAAAAATGGCGTTGCTTTCGCTACCCAGTCCTCTGATAAAGGTAAAATCCATTTTTGGCTGGTCTAATTTCCAGTAGAGTGCCTGAAAATACATATCGATTTTATGGTAGGTGTTGAAATAGGGGCTTTTGGTTATGCCTTTATCATCGCGTATCAGGCTTAACTCGCGGTTTTCGTTGTTGTATTTCATGTTCAGCCCGGGATGAAAAATAGAATCGTTTTCAAGATAGATTACCACAGCGGCTTTATCCGATCCTATCTGGTTTTTGCGCATGATAAATTCTTTGGAACTGAGTTTTACAAAACGCTTGTTATCTTTTTTTATGAAAAGATGGGCATCCTCATCTTTTGTGCCCTGCCCGATGAGTTTGTTGCCATACATGGCATAACCCCCTGTAAAATCAATATCTTTAAAAATATCTTTTATCTCCTGATTGGTATAAAAAGAGGTAAATCTGGGATAGGAGATGCGTTCTTCGGCCACGTCGGCGAGTACCTTTTCTTTTAGGCTGCCGGTGAGCGGGCGCTGGAAAAAATTAGTGTTATAAAAGGTGACGGTGTCTACGTCGAATTCCGATTTGGTAAGCTGAATGCTGTATTCTTTGTGTATCTCAGCATGTACTTCTTCCCAGGGGAGGCCAACACGATCCCAATATACGTTGCCATTTTTTCCGACCCACTTGTCCGAGGTGGGGTAGTACTTTCCACGTGTCCCGTAAATACAGGTAGTGTCGTTTTTCTTCACACAGGTCAGGTCTAATGAGGCAAATTCAAAGTATGGCACTGAATCGTACTTGAAAACAAAGTCTTTGGAATTGGATTTCCAAAGGGTAAGTTTCGATTCGTATAGGTAGTTTTTGGTCAGTAAAAGGTTTGTTCCCTCGAGCAAAGCCATAAAACGCAGGTTGTTGGTCATTTTTGCTAAATTCCGCAAACAAAATTGCCAGGATTCAAAGCTCTCAGGAGGCAGGTTAGCCTGGTGGAAATTTATAGCTGCACGGAGGTATTGCTCGAAATTGGGATAGGTTTTCATTTTGCGTTTCAGCATCACATTGCACATGGCGTAAATGGAGTCTTTTTCCTGGGCATCGAATTTGTTCAACCACATATCAGTAAAATCCACCATCAGCGTTTTTCCCAGTTCTTTCTGTTCGGAGGAAGAGACTGCCTGGAACATCGTGGTCAGTTCCTTAAAAAACGTTTCGGAATCTTTGGAGAATTGTTTGAGAGGCTGGCTGTATGCGGAAAGACAGCCGGATATGATGAAGACAAGGAGGACTAAAGTTTTTTTCATAAATAAATCAATCTTTTTTGTAAACCGCGGCACACCACGAATTCATGGTGGTATAACGAACAAATTTCAGGTTGTATTGTGCGGTTTTTTGCGTAATCTGAGAAACATCTGTTTCATAAAAACCGCTCAGCAGCAGGGTGCCATGTTGTTTAAGGGCAGCGGCATATACGGGAATGTCTTTCAGTAATACATTGCGGTTAATATTGGCAAGTATCAGGTCGAATTGGCGGCTGCCTAATGCGGAGGCATCTCCATGCGTCACTTCTATTTCAGGAGTGTGATTTTTTTTAATATTTTCCAGAGAGTTATTATAGGCCCATTCTTCGTTATCTATTGCCAAAACAGCGGAGGCTCCCATTTTTTTTGCAAGTATTGCCAGTACGGCTGTTCCACAGCCCATATCAAGTACTTCTTTGTCGCGAACATCCTGTTCAAGCAACAGGCTGACCATTTGGTGGGTGGTTTCGTGGTGGCCGGTACCAAACGACATTTTGGGCTCAATGATGATTTCATATTGGATGCCCGGTCTGGCAGGATGAAAAGGTGCTCTGATATAACATAGTTTGCCGATTTCAACCGGTTCGAAATTGCTTTCCCAAACGGCATTCCAATTTTGATCGGGAATGATTTCCAGTGCATAGTTGATTTTTATTTCTTTATGGCTGAAAATTTCCAGGCTGTTGAAGGTTTTTTCATCGAAAAGATGTTCGGGAATATAGGCCCGAAAACCTCTGGCGGTTTCTTCAAAACTTTCAAAACCATATTCCGACAAGGCTGCCATCACAATTTCGGTATGCCGGGGAGGAAAAATTTCGCAATTTAGTTCGAGGTAGTTCATTTGTTGATTTGTGAAAGCGTGGTTATCATCGAAACAAAATCATTTGACTTAAGGGAGGCGCCGCCAATAAGGCCGCCATCCACATCGGGCATGGCAAATAACGAAGCGGCATTTTGTGCATTGCAACTTCCGCCATACAACAGTGGTATATTGTTGACAGTTTTTCTGCCAAACTTCACACTTATCAACTGCCGGATAAACGCATGCATTTCCTGTGCCTGCTCGGGTGTGGCTGTGAGGCCGGTGCCTATAGCCCAAACCGGCTCATAAGCAATGATTATCCTGCGAAAATCGCTTTCTTTCAATGTAAACACCGATTCGGTCAGTTGCTGTCTGACAACTTTGAAATGTCTTTCCGACTTCCGTTCAGCCAAAAGTTCGCCAATACAGAAAATTGGTTTTAAATTGTTCTGTAAGGCAAGTTCAACTTTTTTCATCAGCATGGCACTGTTCTCCCGGAAATAATTGCGGCGTTCCGAGTGCCCTATAATGACATATTTGGCGCCTGTCGAATATATCATAGCTGCCGAAACTTCTCCGGTATAGGCTCCTTTTTCTTCGGAGTAACAGTTTTGTGCTGCGGTAAATATTCCAGGGTGCTTTCCGATGAGATCCTTACAGATAGTCAGAAAAGGAAATGGCGGCGCCAGAATAATGTCCAGAAATTCGCGGTTCACTATGTCGGGGTTATCTGCTACGCCGTTTAGGATGCCTTCCACCAGCGTTCTGGCTTCGGAAAGGGTGGTGTTCATTTTCCAGTTGCCTGCAATAATTTTTTTTCTCATGATTTTTGCTGTTGATCTTCATTAGCAAAAATACAGTTTAACAACTTAACTTGTACATAAATGAGAAAAAATATATGACATTCATAGGCTTAAAGCATTATTTGAGAGTGCCCGATCATTATTTTTTCCGAGGCTTGCCTGGGCATTATAAAAAGCAAAATCAGCATTGCCGAAGTTTTATTCCAGCTTGAATGCTATGGGCAAAGTCATTTCAACATCCACGGCAACTCCTTTGTTCACACCGGGGATCCAGTCGGGCATAGAGGTTATCACCCGTAATGCTTCTTTATCAAGCAATTCATTGCCTTTTTCTTTAACCCTTACGCTGTCGAGCTTGCCGGTTTTTGTTACCAGAAAGTCTACAAAAACTTTACCCTGTGTTCCGCTTTTTTTTGCTGCTTCAGGATACTTTACGTTGTCAATAATGAATTTTGTCATGGCTGCTTCGCCGCCAGGGAATTCAGGCATTTTGTCAATCACGGTATCCCGTTTTGCAGTTTCCTGAAAATCTGAGGTGGTCAGTGAATCCATTTTTTCAGCGCTGTTGCTGCATGAAAATGTCATAAACACTGCGGCTGCCAGTGTTGACAATAAAAGTGTCTTTGTTTTGGAAAGACTACCGATAAGATTTTTTTTCTTCATAGTAAATTGGTTTTATTTATCCAATTACGAAATTATTGCTGATTCCTAAAAATTGGAATGGCATTGAAGTTATTGGTTGGAAAAAAATAAGTTATCGGCAGGATTAAAGAAGAAAGCGGGGGAAATTATTGAGCATAAGTAATAAAGTTATTTTCCCGTTTACTCACGCATTATTTATTCTGTGAAACAAGCTTTCCTGATTGAATAGGTTGGCCATTAACTTCAATCTTGTAATAATAAGCACCTGCCGGAATATCATCAACCTCAATTGTGGCACTCTGATTTTTTAATGGCATATTCATAATCTGTGTTCCGAGAAGGTTGTAGATTTTGAATACCGTATTGTTGTTTGGCAGCGGAGCTTCATCTAATTCGATGTATAGACTGGCGCTGAATGGATTTGGATAAACATTAGTTGAATATGAATCCCCAAATACAACGGCTACGATTTTAGAGTAGGAGAATTTTCCGTCAAAATCAGTTTGTTTCAGGCGATAATAGGATATTCCGGGTAAAGGATTGTTGTCATTGCAACTATAATGAAGTATTTGATTGCTGTTGCCGGCGCCTTCAACGATTTCGACTCGTTCGAAATTTATTGCATCCCTGCTTTTTTCCACAGTGAAATAGTCGTTGTTGATTTCGGTTGCTGTGGCCCATGTTATCTTAACATTTTCCCCATCACGGATTGCATCAAAACTTAATAGTGAAACAGGTAATGGGTCATGGTCTTCTTTTAAAGGGTTAAAATTGAATTTTGAACCGAAAGTGAATGCGCCGAATTCATATACCATATTTGAGGTGACATTCCCATGATCAGATGGCAAGATATCACTTTGGTCTCTGTTGAGCCATGGTTCGATATATCCTCCAACAACTAAATCATCAGAGTATTCTACGATTCCAGACCTTACGGGATTTTCCCAATACAATGAAACCAGTACAGAATCATCTGCCTTTGTGCATACGCCGACTAAATTGACCAGTCTACGCCGTTTTAATTTGACCACCTCACGCCGATGTGCTTGACCACCCCCCTCTGACTTCCTTAAAACGAGCATTTTCTTGCTGATTTTTGTTATACAAATTTAATTAATTTTCATCAGTTTCGATATTTTCTGTGATTTTACCGTTTTTTCTTTTTCTCAATGACTCTCCAACAAGATCCATACGGTGTGCATCATGAACAATACGATCAAGGATTGCATCTGCTATTGTTTGCTCTCCTATTACTTCGTACCATTGGGATACTGGTAATTGAGATGTGATAATGGTAGAGCGGCTCCCATGACGGTCCTCAATAATTTCCATTAACACAGAGCGACTGTATGCATCAAGCGGCTGTAGGCCGAAGTCATCAAGGATCAGAAGATCCTGCCGTTCTATTTTAGCAAGATCCCTAATGTATGAACCGTCTGCCTTGGCCATTTTAAGCTTTGAGAACAGTTTGGCAGCATTAGCATATAGTACTTTATACCCGAGTGTACAGGCCTGGTTCCCTAAAGCTGATGCGATGTAACTTTTGCCGATTCCGGTACTGCCGGTGATTAACAGGTTTTCTTTGCGTTGAATGAAAGTGCACTCAGCCATACGCATCAACTGGTTCTTGTCCAGGTTGCGTTCAATATCGAAGTGCATCTGTTCCATATTGGCCTTGTAACGGAAGCGGGCATTGCGCATTTGCCTTTCGATGCGGCGGTTGTTACGGTCATCCCACTCAGAGTCAACAAGCATGGATACCGTTTCATCGCCGGTCATTTTTGCCATAGCGCCGTTTTCTATGCTCGCACGGAACGCCCGCACCATGCCGAAGAACTTCATTTGTCTCATTTTTTGTAAAGTTTGCTCATTCATTTTTATAAGTTTTAAATTAATAAAAGCCCGGGTGGAACGCTGGTACCAGTGTTCCACCCGGGATGATTTTACCGGTAATAATTTTTGCCACGGATATTATCATGCTGCGGCATTAATGGATCGACACCCGGTTCATCGATCCCATCAAGATCATCAAGCCTTCTTTCAAGAATAGCACGAATGGTTTGATAACTGTAATCGCCATATTGATGTGCCCTGCGACATGCATTGTTGAGCCGATCTTTTCCAACACGTGCAGCAAAACTCAGAACGCCCTGGCATGACCGGTAGGTCTGTTCCGGATGTTGCCGTGTACTGAGTAATTGGATAATATATTCTTTCGTTTCCGGACCAACTTCTGCAGCGCGTTCAACAAATTTATCCGGGTTCCAGTCGCTCATGAATCGATGTTGAGAGGCCAGATGGTCATTTACGATGGTGTGCCCAAAAGGATGTCTGTTTCTTTGATGCACGGCAATACGTTCGTACCGATGAAAGATCTCAACCTGAGACTGGCTGTAAAGCAAAGTCACCTTTTTGCCAATGAAGCGGTAAGGAACCGTGTAATAGTGCTTATCCTCTGCAAGGCAGACGAAGTTGTTTTTCATTACAGACGCTATATATCGGTGCTTCAACTCATACCTTTTCTCCGGCAAAGCATTAAGTGTTGATCGCTCTGTATCTTCGAACAACTGGCGACGACTGAAAGGTCTGTTATTTAGCAAGCGGTTATTGTGCTCTTCCAGGGCGCTTCTAATGGCCTGGTTTAGCAGTTCAAGGCTGGAGTAGACCATTTCATTTACCGTGCCGTATATGGTGCGATAAATGATTTTTACGGCACCTTCAACAAGGGCCTTGTGTGTGGGCTTATAGGGAGCCGCAGGAAGCGCAGCCATGGAATAATAACTCACAAAGTCCCGGAATGCAGCATTAAGCGTTGGTTCGTAACGATTTCCCTTGATTACTGCCGATTTCAGGTTATCTGTTACAATGGCATTGGGTACGCCATTAAAGTAATACAAGGCATTCTCACATGAAGTTATAAAGTCCTCTTTCTTTTGACTATAACTGGCCTCAACATAGGTCAGTTGGCTTGCTCCCAGAATCGCAACGAAGACTTCTACGGGAATGACTTCGCCGGTTTCCGCCTCAAGAATCTGAAGCTTCTTTCCGGCATAATCTACATACATCTTTTCGCCAGCCTTATGTTCAATATGCATCACAGGATTACGCACCTTGAGCCATTCAAGATAATGACGCTTAAATTGTGAAAGCCGATAACCATCAGGATGTTCTGTATAATACTGCAGCCACAGTTTCTCCTTAGTGTTCTCACGGGATTTTAGTGCTTTATGCATACCCGGAAAAAACTCGATCAATGCCACATAACGGGGATCATCTTCGATATGATTGCGAGGAACCATATCCATAAACATTTGTTCTAACTCCCTGTCGCTCATTTCCTCGATCTCCGAGGTTGTCTTGCCCGAGGCCAGAAACAGCCTGATGTATTTCTTGACACTATTGCGGGGAAGACCTGTCCGTTCCCCTATGGACGTTTTACTTACACCTTCAGTGTATAGCTTGATAATGTTTCTTACCTTGCTCATAATGATTAGTTTATTAGACATTAATAATTATTTTGATTAAGCTCAACTTAATCATTTATGTCTATCAATCAGCAAGGAATTTTCGTACTTTCGGGGTGGTCAATTTGGATCGGCGCAGGGTGGTCAACTTCCCCCGGCGCGGGTGGTCAATTTGGACCGGCGTGAGGTGGTCAATTTGGTTCGGCGCGCACTGGATATTTTGATGACCTTATCCAC
>Ga0116186_1002976_pt1 | contig 14808 bp, 9 predicted proteins | sample AD_JPNNA4_MetaG_FD_89806 | JGI IMG/M metagenome (GOLD analysis project Ga0116186, IMG submission 89806) | Active sludge microbial communities of municipal wastewater-treating anaerobic digesters from Japan - AD_JPNNA4_MetaG | ecosystem: Engineered > Bioreactor > Anaerobic > Digestate | place...
GCGCCCGGCCACCGCCACATACTGCATGGCCCCCAGCGGTAGCACCTTGCAACCGCGCAGGGCCTGTTTGACGGTGGTGACGCAACCCAGCACCTGCCCCTCGCGCAACCACTCATGCGTGAAATCCTGATCATCCGTGATGATTTCTAGGGGTAAGCCATTACTTACAAGTGGCCCCAAAGCCGGGAGCACCCAGGTAGAGATGCTGTCGGCGTTGATGGCAATCGAGACGCGGTCTTCTTCGCGCGCATGACCGGCATCGGGCGTGAGCTCCTGCAAGTCGGTCTCCAGATCCGCGCGCAACAGCCGCATCTGCATGGCATGTTTGATTAGCAGGCGCCCCGCCGAGGTGGGTTTGAGTGGTCTGCTACGCACCAGCAGCACGGTGCCCGCCTGCACTTCCAGCGCCCGCAACCGCTGCGATACCGCCGACTGGGTGACCGACAGGCGCAGCGCGGCGCGCTCGAATCCGCCCTCTTCCACGATAGTGGCAAGGCATTCCAGGGCGTCGGCATCGAAGGCACGCATGGGATTCCTTTATTAGATATACTAATGAATTCTCAGTTTAGGTAATTTTACTTTTAATGCAAAGCGCTTTCAATCACACTTCTTTGCCATGAAGATCACAATCCTTGGCGCAGGCATCATTGGTATCAGCACGGCATGGCATCTGGCAGAGCGCGGCCACGAAGTCACCGTGGTCGACCGGCAGGCGGACGCAGCACTGGAAACCAGTTTTGCCAACGCGGCACAAATTTCGGTCAGCTACTGCGAGCCCTGGGCCAACCGCGAAGCCCCGCTCAAGGCCCTGAAGTGGATGTTCAGCAAAGAGGCGCCCCTGCTGTTCCGCCCGCAATTCCCCATTGGTGAAGGATTTCACCAATACCGCTGGGGCCTGGAATTTCTGGCCAACTGCAATGATGCCGCGTTCGAGCGCAATGTGCAGCAGCTCGTGGCCCTGGGTTCCTACAGCCATACCGCCCTCAAGGACGTGGTGGCAGCCACCGGCATTGATTACAACCGCCTGGAAAAAGGCATTGCCCACTTTTACCTGGACCAGAAATCGTTTGACGATGCTGCCCGGGCTGCGGCCCTGATGTCCAAATACGGTGTGAACCGCCGCGTTGTCAGCAAGGAAGAGTTGCTGAAGATCGAACCCGCGTTCCGCCAGTTTGGCGACCGCATTGTGGGCGGCACCTACACCGCCAGCGATGAAAGTGGCGATGCCCGCGTTTTCACCCAGGAGCTGGCCAAACGCTGTGCCGCCCGGGGCGTGCAATTCCTCTGGAACCACGATGTCATCTCGCTCAACGAAGTGGACGACAGCATCGACTCCGTGGCTGTGCGCGACCGCACGACAGGCCGCTCCGAGGCGCTGTCGGCAGACCACTTTGTCCTGGCCATGGGCTCTTACACCGCGCCCCTGCTGCGCACCGTGGGGGTGAACCTGCCGATTTACCCCGGCAAGGGCTACAGCGCCACCTTCAAGATTCTCAAACCCGAACTCGCGCCCCAGGTCAGCTTCATTGACGACTCGGTCAAATGCGCCGTCAGCCGCCTGGGCGACCAGTTGCGCATTGCCGGCACCATTGAAGTGGGTGGCTACAGCCTGGACCTGGACGGTTCACTGGCCCGCGCGCGCTGCGCCATGCTGGCCCGCCGCATTGAGACGGTGTTCCCAGGCGTATGCGACACCCGCAGTGTGGAAGAAGGCGGCAACCCCAACTACTGGACCGGCCTGCGCCCTTCGACCCCCACGAACATTCCCTTTATCGGCAAAACCAAAGTCGGCAAGCTGTGGGTCAACGCCGGCCACGGCACCCTGGGCTGGACGCATGGTGCGGGTTCGGGCAAAGCCATCGCCGAACTCATCAGCGGCCGCCAGCCGGCCATGCAGTTTGGTTTCTGCGGCATGGAAAAACCGGCCCAACGCGCAGGCGTTCTCACACACGCCTGATCCGCGACTACCCGCACCCCAGCGGTGCGCCCTATACTTTCCCGGTCGCTCCCCCTGAACCCAGGGTTCAGGGGAATTCATCAGGAAAGATTACATGTTCAATTACACCAAGCCATGGGCTTTGGGGCTCGCGCTCTGCCTGGCTGCCGGCGCCGCCATCGCCCAGGAAGACACCATCGGTTTCATCAAGACCGTCAAGGGCAATGCGACGGTTGTCAGCGGTGAGCAGTCAGTGCCCGCCGTACCCGGCGCCGCGCTCAAAAAAGGCCAGGTACTGAAAACCGGGCGCGATGCCAGCATCGGCGTCATGCTCAAAGACAACACCATGCTCTCCACCGGGGCCCATACCGAACTCGCGGTGGACGACTACCAATACGCCCCCGGCCAGGAACGGCTGGGTCTGGTGATTCGCCTCGCCAAAGGCAGCCTGCACTACATCTCCGGCGTGATTGCCAAGCTCAGGCCGGAAAGCGTTTCCATCAAGACACCCACCAGCCTGATTGGTGTGCGCGGCACCGAATTTGTCGTCAGTGTCGATGGAGACCCCTCTTGAATCGGCTGGTTTCGCACCGCTTTGGTCACTGGCTTCGCAGCGCCGCCCTGTGCCTGACGTTGGCGGGTTGCGCCTCGTCCTATGTAGTGCTGTTGCCCAACGCGGACGGCACCGTGGGCAAGGTGCAGGTGACCAGTGCCAATGGAACCAATCTGCTGGAGCGCCCGTTTCAGGGTGCATTGACGTCGGCCAACGCTGGCCAGACCTTCGAGACCACCCGCGAGCGCATCCAAACGGATTTTGCCGACGCACTGGCAGCCAGCCCCCGCAAGCCGGTGCGCTTTGTGCTGTATTTTGAAGCTGGCGGCGCGACCCTGACACCCGAGTCCCAGCAGGAGCTCGCCAAAGTCGTAGACGAGATCGCCACGCGCAAGGTGCCGGACATCTCCATCACCGGCCACACCGACACCGAGGGCGACGCCAACGCCAACCTGCAACTGGGTCTGGAACGGGCACACCAGGTGCGCACCCTGTTGGCCAGCCCCCAGCTGACGGCAGAGAACGTGGCCATCGAGTCGCATGGCGAAAAAAACCTGCTGGTCCCCACCGCCGACAACGTGGCAGAACCCCGCAACCGCCGGGTGGAGATCACCGTCCGCTAAGCCGGCATAGTCAGGCCGGGTGCGCCATTTCCAGGCACGCCTGAAAAGACCGCGTTGCCCGCGAAGGTTGCGGTGAGCGGCGGGTAATGGCCAGGAATTGGCAGTCGTAGCGCAGCACCCCGGGCTCCAGGGCGCGCATCTGGCCCTTTTGTACAAAACTCTCGGCATAGTGGTCCGGCAAGAAGCCCAGAAACTGACCGCTCAGGATCAGCGTGGCAATCGACTCCTGGTCGAACCCGGTGGCGGTACGCGGCAGGCGCTGGCGCTGGGTCAGTTCCATATTCGGTGAGTGGTAGCCCAGGCCCGCAAAGCGCTGCTCGCGCAGGCTTTCCCAGGTCAGTACCACCGACTTCTGCGCAAACAAGGGATGGTCTGCCCCGCAGTACAGCGCCATGGCTTCGTCGAACAGCGGGGTGTACTCCAGCATGTCCGAACTGCGGTGGCTCGGGATGATGCCGATATGAAAGGTGCCGTCCAGCACCCCGCGCTCAATCGCCGTCAGCGTGCCCACATGTAGATTCAGCGCCACATCGGGTGCCTGCCGGGTAAACAGCGCGATGGCCTGTGCAATATGGCATTGTGGATTGCCGGCCGTCTTGTCGAACACGGCCACATGCAGGGCGCCTCCCATGCGCTGGTGAATCTCGTCCACGCCACTGCGAAACACCTCGGTGGCCGCCAGCAACTGGGTGGTCTGCGCATAAATCTTTTCACCCTCGGGCGTCAGCGCGAAGCCCGCACGGCCGCGCCGGCACAGCGTCAGGCCCAGCCGGGTTTCCAGATCCTTCACATGGCGGCTGACGGTGGAGGTGCCAATGTTGAGCTCCAGCTCCGCCGCAGCCATGCCACCGCAATCGACCACGGTGCGAAACACCCGCAACAGGCGCAGGTCCATGTCGCTGAGCTGGCCGAGTACCGCCTTGTGTTTTACTTGCATAAATCCGCAACTAAGTAGTGATATTTGTGACTTTATAAGAGTAACAGAGCCCACCACAATCCACCAACCATTTCGGGCACAACACCGCCCTCAGGAGACACCATGAAACTGAACGACAACGCCAGTCAGCCCGTCACCAGCACCACGCCCTACCCCCAGGACCGCGCTTTTCTGGAGGCGCACTGGATGCCCTATAGCGCCAACCGCAACTTCAAGGCGAACCCGCGCATGATGGTCAGCGCCCAGGGCTGCTACTACACCGACAGCAATGGCAAGAAAATTTTTGACGGCCTCTCGGGCCTGTGGACCTGTGGACTGGGGCATGGCCGCACCGAGATTGCCGAGGCGGTCGGCCGCCAGGCCGCCACGCTGGACTATTCGCCCGCCTTCCAGTACGGCCACCCGCTGTCATTCGAACTGGCCAACCGGGTCCGCGAACTCACGCCCGACGGGCTGGACTATGTGTTCTTCACCGGCTCGGGCTCCGAATCAGCCGACACCTCCCTCAAGATGGCCCGCGCTTACTGGCGCGCCAAGGGCATGGGCAGCAAGACGCGCCTGATCGGACGCGAAAAAGGTTATCACGGTGTGAACTACGGCGGCATCTCCGTCGGTGGCATTGGTGGCAACCGCAAGGTTTTTGGCCAGGGCATTGAAGCCGACCACCTGCCCCACACCCAGCCTGCCGCCGGCTCTTTCTACAAGGGCATGCCACCCACTGGAATGGAACTGGCCGATGAACTGACCCGCCTGATTGCGCTGCACGATGCGTCCAACATTGCCGCCGTGATTGTGGAGCCCATGTCCGGCTCGGCCGGCGTGGTGATCCCACCGGTGGGCTACCTGCAGCGCCTGCGCGACATCTGCACCGCCAACAACATCCTGCTGATATTTGACGAGGTGATTACCGGCTTTGGCCGCATGGGCGCCTACACCGGCGCTGCCGCGTTTGGCGTGGTTCCCGATATTGCCAACTTCGCCAAGCAGATCACCAACGGCGCGCAGCCGCTGGGCTGCGTGGTCGCCAAAAAGGACATCTACGACACCTTCATGGCGCAGGGCGGACCGGACTACATGCTGGAGTTCCCCCACGGCTACACCTACTCCGCCCACCCTGTGGCCTGCGCCGCTGGCATTGCCGCACTGGACATTCTGGTCAAGGAAAACATGGTGGAGCGCGCCGCTGCGCTGGCACCGCACTTCGAGAAAGCCGTGCACAGCCTCCAGGGCGCCAAGCATGTGCTGGACATCCGCAACTACGGACTGGCGGCCGGTTTCACCATCGCCCCGGCACCCGGTGAGCCCGCCAAGCGCCCCTATGAAATAGCCATGAAGTGCCTGGAGAAAGGCTTCTATGTACGTTATGGCGGTGACACCATCCAGCTGGCCCCACCGTTCATTGCCACACCAGGCGAGATTGACAGTCTGGTCAACGCACTGGGCGAAGCCATGAACGCCACCGACTGAGCTTGCAACTGCTACTTATTTGATAGCTGCCTGTGCACATAACACGGGGGCTTCCGACCTTTTTACCCATTATTTTCACCACTGACATGACAAGCACACTTCCCCTCGTTGGTCACCTGATCGGCGGCAAGGCCGTCCAGGGCGGCTCCCGTTCACAAGACGTCTTCAACCCCGCCACCGGCAAAGCCGAAAAGCGCGTGCTGCTGGCCGACAAGACCACGGTGGAGCAGGCCATTGCCAACGCGCAGGAAGCCTTTCCTGCCTGGCGCAACACGCCGACGCTCAAACGCGCCCGCGTCATGGGCAACCTCAAGGTGCTGCTGGAACAGCACGCCGACGAACTGTGCGCCATGATCACTGCCGAGCACGGCAAGGTACTGGCCGATGCCCTGGGTGAACTACAGCGCGGCATCGAGAACGTGGAATACGCCAGTTACGCCCCCGAGCTGCTCAAGGGCGAGCACAGCAAGAACGTCGGTCCCGCCATCGACAGCTGGAGCGAGTTCCAGGCGCTGGGCGTGACCGCCGGCATCACCCCGTTCAATTTCCCGGCCATGGTGCCCTTGTGGATGTGGCCCATGGCCGTGGCGTGCGGCAACACCTTCATCCTCAAGCCCTCCGAGCGCGACCCCAGCAGCACGCTGCGCATTGCCGAGCTGGCGCTCGAAGCCGGCTTGCCCCCAGGCGTGCTCAATGTGGTCAATGGTGACAAGGAGGCCGTGGACACGCTCTTGACCGACCCGCGCGTGAAGGCGGTGAGTTTTGTCGGCTCCACCCCGATTGCCGAGTACATCTACAGCACTGGCTGCGCCCACGGTAAACGTGTGCAGGCCCTGGGTGGCGCCAAGAACCACGCGGCGGTCATGCCCGATGCCGACATTGCCAACGCCGTCACCGCACTGATGGGCGCGGCCTATGGCTCCTGCGGCGAGCGCTGCATCGCCATTCCGCTGGTGGTGGCCGTGGGCGACGCGACGGCGGACGCCGTAGTGGCTGCACTGAAGGTGGAGATTGCCAAGATGAAAGTCGGACCCGGCACCGATGCCAGCAGCGACATGGGACCGCTGGTCACCAAGCCGCACTTCGAGAAAGTCAAAGGTTATGTGGACCAGGGCGTGAAAGAAGGCGCGACACTGGTGGTCGATGGCCGCGGCCTTACGGTTGCTGGCCATGAAGACGGCTACTACCTCGGCCCCTGCCTGTTTGACAACGTCAAGCCCGGCATGGTGATTTACCAGGAAGAAATCTTCGGCCCGGTGCTCGGCGTGGTGCGCGTCAAGACCTTGCAGGAAGCCATGGACCTGATCGACGCGCACGAATACGGCAACGGCACCTGCATCTTCACCCGCGACGGCGAAGCCGCACGCTACTTCACCGACAACATCCTGGTCGGCATGGTGGGCGTCAATGTGCCCCTGCCGGTGCCTGTGGCCTACCACTCGTTTGGCGGCTGGAAGCGTTCGCTGTTTGGTGATTTGCACGCCTATGGCCCGGATGCGGTGCGCTTCTATACCAAGCGCAAGACGATTACGCAGCGCTGGCCGAGCGCGGGGGTGCGGGAGGGGACGGTGTTCAGTTTCCCGAGCAGCCGCTAATTAGCGACCCCAAATGCAAGAAAGGGCCACAGCGCTTTGCTGTGGCCCTTTCTTGCATGGCTGCGGCGCCAGCGCCGCACCAGCCTGCCAAGTTAGCCGCCGTTTGCAGCGCGCAGCTTTGTCCATTCGGTAAGGTTCACCCCCGTGAGTATGTCGATAAAGTCGTTCTTGTGGGCCTCGCGGAACGCGATCGCTTCGGCCTTGACCTGCTCCCGTGTCACACTGCTCGGAGCGTGCATGCTGGCGTGCAGGGTAGTCAGGTTCACCCCCGTGAGGGTGTCGATAAAGTCGTTCTTGTGGGCTTCGCGGGATGCGATTGCGTCAGCCTTGACCTGCTCCCGTGTCACGCTGCTCGGAGCGTGCATGCTGGCGCGCAGGGTAGTCAGGTTCACCCCCGTGAGGGTGTCGATAAAGTCGTTCTTGTGGGCTTCGCGGGATGCGATCGCTTCGGCCCTGACCTGCTCCCGTGTCACGCTGCTGGAGCGGGCGTAGTCGGAAGCTGCCATGGCCTGGCCACCGGCCAAAGCGGCGAGGGCGATAACGATGGAAGTTGCGTAGGTGTTTTTCATGATGCGATTCCTTTTCAAGTTGAAGATCCCGCCAGCGTGATTCGTAATCCCCCTGGCAGTATCGAAGGGGCGTCTAAAAGGTCCGTCTCGTCGATGGGATGAACTGTAATGTTTCTATTTCATTAGATAAACATCATTAATCGCACTGTTTTATTGCTATATTGGCAATAATATTCAACTTGAAACCGGAAACCTTCCCCACATGGACCGCCTGATGTCGATGCGCGTTTTCCAGCGCGTTATGGATGAACGCAGTTTTGCTGCTGCCGCTCGCGCCATGGATTTGTCGCCGGCCGTTGTCACACGGCTGGTGGCCGATCTCGAAGAGCATTTGGGCGCACGCCTGCTGCATCGCTCGACGCGCAAGCTCGCCCCCACCGAAGCCGGCGAGTCCTACCTGCGCCGGGTGCGGGCCATCCTGCAGGACATTGACGAGGCCGATGCGATGGCCGGCTCGCTTACGCAAGAACTGAGCGGCGTGTTGCATGTGCTCTGCCAACCGGTACTGGCCACGCACATCGTGGCACCAATGGTTGCGCCGTTTCGGCAACACTACCCCAACATCCAGCTGGACATCGCGGTCGATGCGTTTGTGGAGCCACAGCTCGAAGACTACGACATCGCCTTGTTTGCAACGGAGGCGGCCTACGACGGCGACATCATCGCCCGCAAGATTGTGAGCACCCAGGCCATTCTGGTTGCCTCGCCGGCCTACCTGCGGCGCAAAGGCGCACCACAGCAACCGCGGGACCTCGTGGAACATGAATGCTTGCGGCTCAAAGGTGTCCACACCCGGGCAAGTCGCTGGCGTATGCAACATATACACGCCGAAGTCGCCCCGGTGGAACTCGACATGCCGGCAACGCTGGCTTCGAACCATATCGACACCCTGCTGCGCGCGTCACTGGAAGGCGCGGGCATTGCGGCGGCCTCTGTGGAACTCGTGGCGCCCTTTCTGGCGGCCGGGCAATTGGTGCGCGTATTGCCCGAATGGATCACCGGTGAATTCATCCTGCTGGCGGCATTGCCAACGCGCAAATTCCTCCCGCAGCGCACCCGCGTCTTCCTCGACTTTCTGGTCGAGCACACCCGCCATGCGGTGGGCAGCGTCATCCCGGGCGACACTGGCATCCATGAGGCGTTGCGCACGCAACAGGCCTCTGCCCTGTAGTCAGAGCTGGGCCCGGCAGAGACGCCGGTAGTGCAGGCACCCCACCCAAAGTGGTTGCAAGGGATAATCGGGGGCTTCACCGGAACCCTATGGCACTCATCACCCTACTCGACGCCCAGCTGGCATTTGGGCACGTCCCCCTGCTCGACCACGCTGACTTTTCTCTGGAAACGCAGGAGCGCGTGGGCCTGATTGGCCGCAATGGCGCAGGCAAGTCCTCGATGCTCAAGATTCTGGGCGGCATGGAAAAACCCGACGATGGCACCCTGCAGGTGCAAAGCGGCACCCGCATTGCCTATGTGGCGCAGGAACCGCAACTCGATGCAGATGCTACTATTTTTGTAGCAGTCAGTGAGGGTCTGGCGCGGGTCAGAAGCCTGATTGAAGAGTATTGCCTGGGCCACGGCGACCTCGACGCGATGCAAAGCGAGATCGAAGCACTGGACGGCTGGAACTGGGAACAGCGGGTCAATGAGACCCTGCAGCGCCTGCACCTGAACCCCGAGGCGATTGTCAGCACCCTCTCGGGCGGTACCAAGAAACGTGTGGCACTGGCGCAGGCGCTGGTGGCGCAGCCTGATGTGCTGCTGCTCGACGAGCCGACCAACCACCTGGACCTGGATTCGATCGAATGGCTTGAAGGCCTGCTCAAGGAGTTCAAGGGCAGCATCATCACCATCACCCACGACCGTTCCTTCCTGGACAATGTGGCCACCCGCATCGTCGAGTTGGACCGCGGCAAGCTCATGAGCTACCCCGGCAACTTTGCCGCCTATCTGACGCAGAAGGAAGAGCAGCTGGCCCAGGAAGCCGTGATCAATGCCAAGGCCGACAAGCTGCTGGCGCAGGAAGAGGTGTGGATCCGCAAGGGCGTGGAAGCCCGCCGCACCCGCGCCACCGCGCGCATCGTGCGCCTCGATGAGTTGCGCGCCCAGCATGCCGCACGCCGCAATGTCGTGGGCAGCGTCAATATGGACGTGTCCAGCGGCGACAAGAGCGGCAAGCTGGTCTCGGAAATGGTGCATGTGACCAAGACGTTTGGCGAGCGCGTCATCGTGCGCGACTTCTCCACCACCGTACTGCGTGGCGACAAGATTGGCCTGCTCGGCCCGAACGGCGCGGGCAAGACCACGCTGCTCAAGCTGATCCTGGGTGAACTTCAGCCCGACCCGGCTCCCGCCAACGCGCCACCTCCCGAACCCGGCCACAGCCCCTGGGGCACGGTGCGCCTGGGAAGCAATGTGACGGTGGCCTACTTCGACCAGATGCGCAATGCGCTGGACCTGGACGCCACGCTGGAAGACTTCATCAGCCCCGGCTCGGAGTGGATCGAGATTGGCAACCAGAAGAAGCACGTCAAGAGCTACCTGGGCGACTTTCTGTTCTCGCCCGCACGGGCCAACTCGCCGGTGCGTTCACTCTCCGGCGGCGAGCGCAACCGCCTGCTGCTCGCCCGCCTGTTTGCCCGCCCCGCCAACGTGCTGGTGCTGGACGAGCCGACCAACGACCTGGACATCGACACGCTTGAACTGCTGGAAGACCTGCTGCAGAATTACGACGGCACGGTGTTCCTGGTCAGCCACGACCGCACCTTCCTGGACAATGTGGTCACCAGTACGATTGCCCATGAAGGCGATGGCCGCTGGCGCGAATACGAAGGCGGCGTGAGCGACTGGCTGATCCAGACCAAGCGCGCCAACGAGATTGCCGCGGCGCAGGGCAAAACTACCTCCAAGCCCTTTAACTATGAGCGCGAGCAGCTACAAAAACAGGAGCAGGCTGTAGCCCGGGTTTCCGCCACAGCGCCGGCTGCGCCACCGCCAGCCAAGACCAGAAAGCTCAGTTTCAAGGAACAGCGCGAACTCGACGGCCTGCCTGCGGCCATTGCCGCGCTGGAAGCCGAGCAAAAAGAAATTACCGCAGCCCTGGCGGACGGCAGCCTGTACGCCATCGACAACACGCGTGCCATGCGCATGGCGCAACGCAATGCCCAGATCGACGACGAGCTGATGGCTGCGCTGGAGCGCTGGGAAGTGCTGGGCAAGCCGGCGTAGCCTGCCGCAGGCTCAGGGGAATTTGGCGAACTCTGCCACCAGCCCATTGCACTGGGCTTGTGCGGCCGCAAAGTCCAGTGTGGCCATGGCCGCATCCAGCGGCGCGAGTTCTGGCACCTGCGCACCATAGGTCCGTTTGACGAGTGCGTGGGCTTCCAGCGCCACCATGTCGGAATTGCGCAGCAGGGTCGCCAGTGATTGCAGGTCCTGCACAAACCGCTGGCGGTCCAGTGGGGCCGCCGCTTCGTCGGGCAGAACCGTTTGCTGCGCCTCCTGGTACTGCTGCAGTACGGGCAGCAAAACCTCTGCCAAGGCATCGATGGCATTGCGCAATGTCTCCACCAGGTCACCGTGTTCGTGTACCTGGGTGCCACCCCGCACCTTGTGCTCCAGCCGGGCTGCCACAGCCGCCAGGTGGCGCGCGCCCACGGTGGCCGCCAGGCCCTTGAGGGTGTGCAGAGCACGTACCGCCTGGGCTTGCTCCTGCGAACGCAAAGCCTCGAGCACCTGCTGCGGTACCTGCTCCATCTCGCGTGCAAAGGCGCCCAGCACGTTGGCGTACATGGCCTTGTCGCCACCCACACGGTGCAGAGCGCCCTGCACATCCAGATCACCTGGAGGATGGTCAGACGCTGCAAAAGACACTGCAGGTACGGCGGGTACCCTGGCAACAACAGGCACTGGCGTCGCAACAGCGCCGGTGAACCCGGTGTGCCGATGCAAGATGGACACCAGATTGTCCAGCTCGAAAGGCTTGCCCACATGGTCATTCATGCCTGCGGCCAGACAGGCCTCGCGGTCCGAGGCCATGGCGTTGGCCGTCATGGCAATGATGGGCAACGCGGTCAGTTGCAAATCCTTGCGGATCGCCTGGGTGGCTTCAAAACCGTCCATCACCGGCATCTGCAGATCCATCAGCACGGCGTCGTACGCAGGCTGCATACCCAGAACCGCGTCCACACCCAGACGTCCGTTATCCGCCAGGGTGACGATGGCACCTTCCTGGGTCAGCAGGCCCTGGGCCACCGCCTGGTTGATCTTGTTGTCTTCCACCACCAGCAGGCGCATGCCCAGCAGCCGCTTGATTTTTTCAACCTTGGGCGCTGGCGCGGCCGGACTGCCCCTGGCAGCGGACCTGGCACTGGTGACTGCATCTTGCAGCATGCAGGGCGTGATGGGCTTGACCAGAAAGCTGTTGAGCATGCTGGTTTCGTGCGCTTCCTTTTCGGCCAGCATTTCACGGCCATGTGCGGTCACCATGATCAGCAGGGGTGCAGTCACGCCGGGTGCGGACTTCGTAGCTTCGCCAATGCGCTGCAGGGTCTGCCAGCCGTCCATTTCCGGCATCTGCCAGTCCACAAAAATGACTTCGTAGGGTTTGCCTGCGGCCAGGCTTTGCTGCACCTGTTGTACCGCCTGCGCACCACTGGCGGCGGTATCGGCGTGCCAGCCCAGGGAGCGCACCATGCTGGACAGCAGGTCGCGCGCAATGTCGTTGTCGTCGACCACCAGCGTGCGCTGCCCCGGCGTGGGGGGTGGCAGCACGTCCACTTCGTCCGCATCGCTGGCAGCCCGCCCCAGCCGTATCCGGAACGAAAACTCGCTGCCCTGCCCGGGCGTGCTTTGCAACTGCATCTCGCCGCCCATCAGGTTCACCAGCCGGCTCGATATCGCCAGGCCCAGACCGGTACCACCGTAGCGGCGGGTGGTCGATGCCTCGGCCTGCGAGAAGCCGCTGAAGATGTGGCGCTGGTTCTCCGGTGCAATACCAATGCCGCTGTCTTTCACCACAAACTCGATCAGCATGTCGCTATCGGTCTGTTCGACCAGGCGCAGGCACAGCACCACTTCCCCGCGGCTGGTGAACTTGATGGCGTTGCCGCCCAGATTGATCAACACCTGCTGCAGGCGCATGTCATCGCCCACCAGATTGCGCGGCAGCCCGGGATCAACATCAAACAGCACCTCGACATCCTTGGCGCCCACGTTGGACGACAGGATGACCGAGAGGTCGCGCAGCAGCTTGTCCATCCGGAACGGGCGCGGGTCCAGCGCCATCTTGCCGGCTTCCACCTTGGAAAAATCCAGAATGTCATTGAGCAGTCCCAGCAGCGAACGGGCAGCGCCTTCGGTCTTGCCGGCGTAGTCTTTCTGCCGGTCGGTCAACTCGGTGTTCTGCAACAACTTGAGCATGCCCAGAATCGCATTCATGGGGGTGCGGATTTCGTGGCTCATGTTGGCCAGAAACTGGCTCTTGGAGCGCGAAGCCTCTTCCGCCATCTGGGTGGCCCGGATGAAGTCGGCGATATCCACCCGGAAGCCCACCGTGTGTCCGTCCGGCATACGGCGCTCGCTGATGCGCAGAATGCGTCCGTCGTCCAGAACCTGCCGCAGGTCGGAGCGCGGTTGCCGGTGGGCCTCCATGCGCTCGGCCACCCACGCATCCACCCGGCCCACGGCATCGCGGTATTGCCCCCGCTCGGCGCCAGTACGGATCATCTGCTCAAAGGTATTGCCCGGCTCCATGATGTCAGCACACAGAGGGTACAAGGCTTTGTAGGGCAGGTTGCACAAGACCAGCCGGTCATCGGGGTCGAACAGCGCAAACGCATCATCCAGCGCGTCGATCGACCCGCGCAACAAGACCTCTGCCTGCCGGACTTCGGCTTCTGCCTGCTTGCGGTCATGGATGTCCTGCGCCGAGCCTGCCATGCGGATCGCTTTGCCATGGGCATCGCGGAACACCTTGGCGCGGGAGCGGAACCACCGGTAGCCCTGGTTCTTGGTACGCAGCAGCATTTCCTGGTCATAGGGCTTGCCATGGTGAATGGCCAGCCGCGAAGCCTCCTGAACAGCATCCAGCTGGTCAGGGTGTACCAGCGTCACATAGTTGGACGCGGTTGCAGGAAGTTCTTGTGGTGTGTAGCCAATCAGGCTGTAGTAACTGGGCGACCACCACTGCGCATCGGTGCCCAGATCCATCCAGTCCCACAGGCCATCGTTTCCGCCTTCGATGGCGAGATTGAGCCGGTCAGCAAGCTCCGTCATGTACTGTTGGGCAGCCAGCAGATCCAGCTGTGCCTGCTTTTGCGCGGTGATATCCGTGCCCACTTCCATGAAACCGACCAGCGCACCCTTTTCGTTGTGCATGGGGTGCACATCGGTGTCAATCCAGTATTCGCTTCCATCCTTGCGTCGGTTGATCAGTTCAACCCGGCTGGGTTCACCCGCAGCCCCGGCCGCCTGCAGACGCGCAATGGTCTCGGGGTCGCTCCTGCCACTGCCCAGAAGTTCGCCGGGGGTTTTCCCCTGGGCCTCCGCCAGGGTGTAGCCGCTCATGGGGCTGAAGCCGTCGTTGACCCAGGTGATATGCAACTGCGCATCGGTAATCACCACCGCGTTGTCGGTGGTCTGCACCACGCGCGCCATGGTGTCAAGCTCGGCCGTCATGCGGCGTGCCAGATTTTGTGCACGCAAGCGCCTGGACGCCAGCAGCCAGACCGCCAGCGCCATCATGAAACTGCCAAAAGCACCGCTCACCGCCATCAGTGCAACACTGGAGCGATCCAGCGAGGCAACAAAGGCAGGGGTGCTTCCCACCCGCAGATTGAGCAGGCGCCCGCCGATCAGCAAGGGTCGGGTTGCCTGCAACATGCGGACATCACCATCCCGATGGAGTTGGGCCCCGTTAAGCGTTGCGAGCTGGCTATTGCCGTTGAAAAGCAGATTGCCGGATGTGCGCACATCGCCGTCGAACAGTTCCACCTGCACTGCCTCGTGCGTCAGGTCGGCAGCACCCGCCATCACGTCGGCGGCCACCATGGGTGCATACAGGAGCCCGGAGAGTGCCGCCTTATGCTGCTGCTCCGTCACCGGATCAGCACCTTTGCGGTAGACCGGAAC
>Ga0116186_1002983_pt1 | contig 14793 bp, 11 predicted proteins | sample AD_JPNNA4_MetaG_FD_89806 | JGI IMG/M metagenome (GOLD analysis project Ga0116186, IMG submission 89806) | Active sludge microbial communities of municipal wastewater-treating anaerobic digesters from Japan - AD_JPNNA4_MetaG | ecosystem: Engineered > Bioreactor > Anaerobic > Digestate | place...
GGTGGTGATGCGCCGTTCGGCGTCGCTGAGGTTAACGAGCATGTTGTAGTCCGTCTCAAAATTGCCGCAGAAACTCCCGTCATGCCCGCAGCCCCAAATCCGGCGGTAGAGGTTCTGCGCGTAGATAAAGCATTTGCCGGGACCCGGCCAGGGGGCGGAATTGCGGTAGACGGTGACGCCGTTGATGGTGAAGCCGCCGGAAACTTCCGAGTATGCCCGGGCTTCGAGCGCAAAAGGCGAGGAGGGGGAGGAACCTGTCAGCGCCGCCAAAGGGGCCGCACCGAAAACGAGAACGAGGGTCAGCAGAAAGGTAAGCGCCCGCTTACATGATTTGGCCATGAAAAAATCTCTCCGAATATCAATTGCCCGCGGGGAGGGCGGAAAAACAACATAAACAGGCGCATTATACATGAAAAAACAAATAATGTCAAATAAATTGCAAATTATTTCAAAAAAATGACAAAGCCGCTTCCACAAAAAGAAGTGGAAGCGGCTCACATACTCTACCATATCGGGTATGTCACGCCCGATTCGGCCCGGCAGAAGCCGCGGGCGGAAAAAGCGGAGGCGCCGCAAAGGAGCCTTCGCCCTGACGGCGCGGCGTATTTCAAACCAGCCGGTTCAGCACCGAGGTGTCGGGCTGCTCGCCGGCCTTTTTGGCCGCGAGCGCGGCCTGCAGCAAATGATACTTTTTTTTGCTGACCGGGAACAGGATAACGCCGAATATCGAAACCAGCAGCAGCGCGGCCGGGATAACGGTAGACGAGTTTTCGATGATATGCGGGTTGACAATGCCGCTGTCATAGCCCGAAAGCTTGAGGATCAGCCCGACGCTCCAGACGCCGACGGCTGAGCCGAACTTCTGGAAAAACTGCGGCAGCGACGTGATGATGCCTTCGCGCCTTTCGCCGTGAAGGAACTCGTCGACTTCGACCAGGTCGTAAGCCATGGGGTAAAACACCGTCCAGAAATCCGCCGCGCCCAGCGCCATGAAAAAGGCGATATAAAACAGCATCGGCAGCGAATCGACGCCGATAAGCTTTCCAGCGAAAAGGCCGGCGGCGGTAATGCCCAGGAAGAGGATCGTCGTTGTGCGGCGGTCCGTTTTTTCCGATATTTTTGTCACGACCGGCGTGAATACGGCGATGGTCGCGACCAGCAGGACGATGACGTAAACCATCACCTCGTCGTAATCCATGCGAAGGCACTCCTGGATGAGATAGACGAAGTTCGACTGAATCATCGAGAAGGTCATCAGGAAGAAAAAGATGAAAATCATAAACCATTTGAAAGGTTTGAGTTTCGCCACCTCGATGAAGGCAAGCAGCACCGTTTTAACGCTCTTTTTCTGCCCGCCCGGGGCAACCGGAGTTCTCTGCAGGGAGGCTCTTTTCAGCGAAACGACGGTAATCAGCGCGAAAACAACGCTCACGACGCCGAGAATGGCGGCGGTGAGGGTCCAGCCCAAAGCGGCGGAGGCGACCAGGGCGGCGATAGCCGCGGGCAGCAGCGCGGGCAGGGCGTTCCCGGTGAAAATACCGGCGGCGTTGATTAAGGCGCTGGTGCCCCGGATATCGGTCCGTTCATCGTAGTCGGGCGTAATATCCGCCACAACGGCGTAATAGGGGATGGTATAGACGGTGTAGGCCAGCCAGAACAGCATCGTGACGGCGACGTAGTAGATGAACTTGCCGGTGCTGCCCAGAAAACCGACCCGGACAAAGCAGGCGATAAACGTGACGGCCATCGGCACGGCGGCTTTGGCCATGAACCTGCGTTTGTCCGCACCCTCCAAATCCGCGTACGCGCCGACGATGGGGTCCGTCACCGCGTCCCAGACGATGGAAACAAAGAGGACCGTTCCGGCAAGGATGCTTTCGAGATGCGCGACATCCGTCAGAAAGAAAAGATAGAACGTGTAGTACATGTTGTAAAGCAGCGATTCCGCCAAAATGCCGCTGCAGTAGCCGAGTTTCTGTTTTTTTGAGAGACCGCCGGCCTGCGCCATGAAACACCCCCCGAAAAGATGAATCCAACCCGCCCATTATAGACCCGCGGCGGGAAATAAGCAAACAACAGCGCTGCGGTGTGAATATGCCGTCTTATCCGGCGCCGTCAGTGATATTGAACAAAAGAAGAGAACGGAATTTTGCGGTTTTTTCATATTGTATTTTATATAAGGCAAGAATATACTGAATTTGCATTGCGGCGCGGATGACTGCGCTACGTACTAAATCAAATAACGGGAGAAACGGACATGAAAAAATCACTCAAAGGCTTCCTCGCCCTCTTCCTGGCGGCTGTCCTGGCGCTGGGCGCGGCCCCGCTGGCCGGCGTAGCCTCCCTGCATCTTTCCCTGCCGCTGCGCGGCCTTTTCACTGTGCGTTCCAGCGCCGCCACGAGCGGCTCTTGCGGCAGCAACGCGACTTTCACTATCAGCGGCGGTACCTTGACGGTGTCGGGTACCGGCAATATCGACGATTATTACGGCGAGGTCGATCCTCCCTGGTATGGCGAAACGTTCACCAGGGTGGTCGTCCAAAGCGGCATCACGGGTATCGGCGCCTATGCTTTTTATGACAATGGGAACCTGACCGGCGTCACGCTTCCCAATACGGTCACAGCGATCGGCAACGGTGCTTTTTGCTACTGCCCCTCCTTGACGTCGTTTACCGTCCCTGATTCGGTTACTGAAGTCGGCACCGGCGTTTTTGCGGAGGATCACGCCCTCGTCAGCGTCCACATCGGCGCGGGGCTGAACGACGAAGACACCGATTTCGATTACTTTTTTGACGGAGCGTACGCGCTGGCCTCTGTGACCGCCGCTGCCGGCCATCCAACCCTCTATACCGAAAACGGCATCCCCTACAACAAAGCCAAAACCGCCCTGATCTTCTGTCCCGAGGCTAAAACAGGCGCGGTGACGATGCCCGCCACGGTCGTTACCGTCTTCGACTACGCATGTGAATACTGCGCTCAAATCACCGGCATAACATTCAGCAACGCGCTGAAATATATCGGAGAATATGCGTTTTGCGGTTGTGATTCGCTGACCAATCTGAATATCCCCGACAGCGTCACCGCCATCGGGGATTACGCTTTTGAGTATTGCATCGATTTGACAACCGCCTCGATCGGTTCGGGGCTCGAAACATTCAACAACACGATGTTTGACGGGTGCGGAAATATGACGGCCGTGAACTTCAGCGCCGCGAACCCGAACTATGCCTCGCACGACGGGGCGGTCTACGACAAAGGCAAAACCACGCTGCTGTTATGTCCCATAGGAAAAACCGCTGTCGTTTTTCCTGCCACAGTAACCGCTATCGGTGAACGCGCATTTGCGAACTGTGCCGAACTGACAAGCATCAGTCTGCCCAATTCTGTCCAGTCCGTCGAAGACGAGGCCTTTAATTATTGTGAAAAACTGCAAACCGTTGCCTTCGGCACCGGCCTGGCCGACCTCGGCTATGATGTCTTCTTTTTCTGCAACGAATTAAAATCCATCTCGGTTGCGGCGGGCAATACCAGTTTCAAAGCCGAGTCGGGTGTCCTGTTTAATTTCGCCAAAACGGTGCTGCTGGCCTACCCGCAGAACAAGGCTGGCACATCCTATGCGGTTCCTTCCACCGTCAAAACCAACGGCGACAATGCCTTTCAGCAGAATGCGAACCTCACAACCGTCAGTTTTCCGGCCGGTTTGACGCGTATCGGCGACTATGCTTTCTACTGGTCCGAGGTGTTTAAAAACTTCGCAGTACCGGAGGGCCTGCTGGATATCGGTTACGATGCCTTTTACGGCACATACTGGCATGATCATTTACCCGAAGGGCAGGTTGCCTATGCCGGGAAAGTCGCCTATGAATATATCGTTTCCAGAGCGTACGATTACGAGATGCCGGAGGGCTATGTACTTACCTTCAAGGCCGATACAACAGCCGTCGCGGCAGGCGCTTTTGCGGATGAAACCAACCTCGCCGGTGTCACGTTCCCCGCTTCGATGACATGGATCGGCGCGGACGCGTTCTACGCCTGCGAATCACTCAAGCAGGTCGCAGTGCCGAAAACCGTCAAAACCATCGGGGACTATGCTTTCGGGTATACCTACGGCGAGGATAACTCTGAACTGGTGCCCGGTTTCAAGATGTACTGCTCGGCGGGCTCCGCGGCCCATATCTATGCGCGTGATAACGGCATCAGCCGTTATGTGCCCACGACGCCCGGCTCACCCAAAGCAGCCTCCGCCTCGTACAACAGCATCAAAGTCAGCTGGTCGAAAGCCGACGACTACGTCACCGCCTACCTTGTCTACCGCGCGACCTCCGCGGGCGGTTCATATTCTTATATCGGCAGCACGGGCAAGACGACGCTTTCCTACACCGATACGGGCAGGACCACCGGCGTCACCTACTACTACAAAATTATCGCGCAGAGGGTGGTGTTCGGTACCAAACTCTACTCGGCTGCGACCGCCGCCGTGTCCGCCGTGCCGGTACCCGCAGTACCGGGCTCGGTAAAAGCGGCGAGGTACTCCTCCACAAGCATCAAAGTCTCATGGGCCGCCGTCCCCGGCGCGACCGGTTACGCGGTGTACCGTTACAGCCCCTCGACAGGGACGTATGTCAGTATCAAAACGACCACATCCACCAGTTACGTCAACGGCGGTCTGAACAGAGGCGTCACCTACTATTACAAAGTCCGCGCCTACCGTACCGTCAGCGGCAAGAACTGGTACGGCGGCTATTCCGCGAGGGTTTCCGCCAAGACCTATTAAACATCAGCAGCCATCAACCGGCCGGCAGGGCAGACGCTCTGCCGGCCTTTGGTTGCATAAATAAATCAAGAGGTATATAATGAACATACTGTCCAACAAGAACAATGTCCGCGGCGAGCGCCGGTAAACCGTACGGCGCAATCGGGCGGGTAGCCACCGACCGGGAAAGGAAGCGTCACATGAACAAAACGCTTAAAAAACTCTCCGCGCTCTTTTTCGTTTCGCTGTTCGTTTTAACGGCCTGCGCGCCCGCGTTCACGGCCTTCGCCGTGGGCAATCCGTGCGGTCCGAACACCTTCTGGTCGCTGACGGGCAAAACGCTGAGCATCACCGGCAGCGGCGCCGTCAATGACTATCCGAAGTCCGCCGAGAACCCGCCCCCCTGGTACGGCAAGACCTATACGAAAATTGTCATCGGCAGCCAGATTACCCGCATCGGCGACTATGCCTTTTACGACAACGCCCAACTGACGCAGGTCACGGGGGGCAGCAATTTGCTGGAAATCGGCAACGGCGCCTTCGACTCGACGAAATGGCAGGAGAACCTGCCGGCCGGGAAGGTTATTCATGTCGGGCATGTGGCTTACACCTACAAAGGCGTAATGCCGGTCAACACCGCCCTGGCCCTTGACGGTAAAACCAAGGGCATCGCCGAAAACGCCTTTTATGGGCAAACGGGGCTTACGCGCGTTACGATACCCATGGGCGTCACCCATATCGGGCCTTCGGCCTTTATGAACTGCACGGCGCTGAAAAAGGTCGCCCTGCCCAAAAGCGTCACGAATATCGGCGAAGCGGCTTTCGGTTATTATTTCGAAAAAAACCCGCAAACCAACCTTTTGGAGAACATCCCAATCAAAGGCTTCAAGATGTACTGCACCGCCCGTTCCGCCGCCCACCGCTACGCCATCGCCAACAATTTCAGCCGCTATGTCCCGCCCGCGCCCCTTTCGCCGAAGGCCGCGCCGCTTTCTTCCGGCGGCATCCGCGTCAACTGGTCCAAGGCCGACGACTATGTCACCGGCTATCTGGTCTACCGCTCGCTGAGCGAAACGGGCGGCTACGCCCTGCTGGGCAGAGCGGGGAAATCGGCCCGCGCTTATATCGATACGACCGCGCAGGCCGGGAAGACTTATTACTATAAAGTCTTCTCCTGCCGCAGCGTGCTCGGCGCCGCCGTCTATTCCGTCGCCGCGCCAACCGTCCGCGCCGCCGGCTGACTGCCTTGCGCAAACGGTATAGGACAAAACACCGCCCCGGCGACGAGCCGGGGCGGGTTGCGCATCATAAGGTATGTGTTTACATCTTTTTCATCGCTTCGAGCAGACCGCCCGCGTCGATGATGTTCTGCAGAAAATCGGGGAAAGGCGGGAAAGAGGCCTCGGTACCTTTGGTCAGGTTCTTGAGCGTCCCCGCCGCCAGGTCGATTTCCAGTTCGTCGCCGGTATCGATTTCGGCGCCGGTCTCGACGATGGGCAGTCCCGTATTGACGGCATTGCGGTAAAAGATGCGCGCGAAACTCCTGGCGACGACGCAGGCGATGCCCGCGTTTTTAATGGCGATGGGCGCGTGCTCGCGCGAGGAGCCGCAGCCGAAGTTGCTGCCGGCCGCGATAATGTCGCCGGGTTTGATTTTTTTCAGGAAGTCGGGGTCGATATCCTCCATGCAGTGGGCCGCCAGTTCCTTGGGGTCGGAGGTGTTGAGGTAGCGCGCGGGGATGATGACGTCCGTGTCGACGTTATCGCCGTAGCGGATGGCTCTGCCTTTGATAGTCAAAATACGTTTCCCCCTTTCACAGTGCGTACGGCGAGGCGATTTTGCCGGCCAGCGCCGACGCCGCCGCGACGGCCGGGCTCGCGAGGTAGACCTCGCTTTTCGGGTCGCCCATTCTGCCGACGAAGTTGCGGTTGGTGGTCGCCACGCAGCGCTCGCCCGCGGCGAGGATGCCCATGTGGCCGCCCAGGCAGGGGCCGCAGGTCGGGGCGGAAACGGCGCAGCCCGCTTCGATAAAGGTTTCGAGCAGACCGGCCCGCAGCGCGTCGAGGTAAATCTGCTGTGTTGCGGGGATGATGAGTACCCGGACGCCTTTGGCGACCTTGTTGCCTTTGAGGATTTCGGCGGCCGTCTCGAAATCGGAGTAACGCCCGTTGGTGCAGGAACCGATGACGACCTGGTCGATTTTGATATCCCCGAATTCCGAAAAGGTTTTCACGTTCTCGGGCAGGTGGGGGAAGGCGACGCAGGGCTCGAGCGCGCCGAGGTCGATTTCCGTCACCGAGTCGTACGCGGCGTCCTCGTCGGCGGTATAGACTTTCGGCTCCTTCGCCCCGTGCGCCTTCAGGTATTCGAGCGTCTGTTCGTCGGCGGGGAAAAAGCCGTTTTTCGCGCCGGCTTCGATGGCCATGTTGCACACGCACAGGCGGTCGTCGACCGTCAGGTTTATGATGCCGTCGCCGGTGAATTCCATGGATTTGTACAGCGCCCCGTCGACGCCGATCTTGCCGATGATGTGCAGAATCAGGTCCTTGCCGGACACCCATTTGCGCGGTTTGCCGCGCAGCGCAAATTGCATCGCGGAAGGCACGCGCAGCCACACTTTCCCGTAGGCCATGCCGGCGGCCATATCCGTCGAGCCGACACCGGTGGAAAAAGCGCCCAGCGCGCCGTAAGTGCAGGTGTGGCTGTCCGCCCCGATGACCAGGTCGCCCGCGGTCACCATGCCCCGTTCGGGCAGCAGGGCGTGTTCCACGCCGACTTCGCCGGTGTCGAAAAAGTTTACGATACCTTTTTCGCGCGCGAACTCGCGCACTTTCTTGCACTGTTCGGCGGCTTTGATGTCCTTGTTGGGCGTGAAATGGTCGAGCACAAGCGCGACCTTTTCCCTGTCGAAAATGCCGCCGCAGCCCGCCTTGCGGTATTCGTTGACCGCCACGGGCGCGGTGATGTCGTTGGCAAGCACCAGGTCAAGGTCAGCCAGAATCATGTCGCCGGGCGCGACGCTCTCCCTGCCGCAGTGGGCCGCCAGGATTTTTTGGCTGGCAGTCATACCGCTTCCCTCTCTTTCTTGTTGAGTAAGTATTCGATGGAATCCGTCAGCGCTTTCCAGCTCGCCGCGATGATGTCGGTCGAGACGCCGACGGTCGTCCAGGTATCCGTGCCGTCCGTGCTTTCGATGAGCACGCGCACCTTTGCCGCGGAGGCCTTTTCCGCGGTCAGCACGCGCACCTTGTAGTCGGTCAGGTGGACCTTTGAAAGTTCCGGGAAAAACACCGACAGCGCTTTGCGCAGCGCGATGTCGAGCGCGTTGACCGGACCGTTGCCCATCGCGGCCGAGGTTTCGACCTTGCCGCCGACCTCGATGCTTAAAATGGCCGACGCGCTCTTGTCGCCGTCGGGCGAGGGGAACTCGCCGCTGGTACGGTACATGCATAGGCGGAAATGTTCCTTGAAACGCCCGAGCACGCCGAGCACAAGCAATTCAAAACTCGCGTCGGCCGACTCGAACTGATAGCCCTCGTGCTCAAGCTGCTTGATGCGCTTGACAATTTCCGCCGTCTGCGGGCTGTCTTTGCCGATTTCCGGCGCGATGGTTTCGAGTTTTTTGAGTACGGTCGTCCTGCCCGACACCTCGCTCATGAGGAAACGGCGCTTGTTGCCCACGGCGGCCGGGTCGATGTGCTCGAAAGAAACGGGCAGTTTATAGACCCCGTCGATATGCATGCCGCCCTTGTGGGCGAAGGCGCTCGCGCCGGTGTAGGGCTTATTGCCCGGCAGCACGAGGTTCGCGATTTCGGAAAGTTTCAGCACCGTGTCCGTCAGCGAGGTCAGGTCGCCCTCGACGCAGCGGTAACCGCCTTTCAGTTGCAGGTTCGGGATGAGCACGCTCAAATCCGCGTTGCCGCAGCGCTCGCCGATGCCGATAAAGGTGCCCTGCACCTGCACCGCGCCCGCTTCGACCGCGAGCATGGAAGAGGCGACCGCGCAGCCCGTATCGTTGTGGCAGTGGATGCCGACGCGCGCGCCGGGATATAATTCGCACACCTCGCGCGTGAAATCGCGCACTTCCATCGGGGAGGCGCCGCCGTTGGTGTCGCAAAGGCACAGCACGTCCGCCCCCGCTTTGAAAGCGGCTTCGAGCACTTTCAACGCGTAGGCGTGATTGTTTTTGGCGGCGTCGAAATAGTGCTCGGCGTCGAAAATGACCTCGCGCCCGCGGCTTTTGAAAAACGCCACGGTCTCGCTGACAAGGGCGAGGTTTTCTTTCAGCGTCGCTTTCAGGATTTTCTCGACGTGGATATCCCACGCCTTGCCGAAGATGGCCACGCTTTGCGTGCCGGCTTCCAGCAGGGAGCGGATGTTCTCGTCGTCTTCGACGGCGGTGTTTTTGCGGTGTGTGGCGCCGAACGCGCAAAGCCGCGCGTGGCCGAGTTTCATTCCCGCCGCTTTTTGGAAAAATTCGATATCCTTGGGGTTCGAGCCCGGGTTGCCCGCCTCGATGTAGTCCACGCCGAAATTGTCCAGGGTTTTGACAATATTCAGTTTGTCGCTCACCGAGAACGAGATGCCCTCGCTCTGCGCGCCGTCGCGCAGGGTGGAGTCGAATACTTCGATTTTCATATTTCCTCCCGGCCGCTCCGCCGTTTTTACGGAATCGTTCGATACACCGCGCCGCTGTCCGCCGAGGACACCTCCGCCGCGTAACGTTTAAGGAAACCGGTCAGCTCGGGTTTCGCAAGAGGCTTGAAGTCCCTTCTGCGGCGCTCGATTTCCTCGTCGGGCACCCGCAGCGACAGACTGCGCCCGGGGATATCGATATCGATGATATCGCCGTTCTCGACCAAAGCGATTAAGCCGCCCGCGGAGGCCTCGGGCGAGATGTGGCCGATGGCCGCGCCTCTCGTCGCGCCCGAAAAGCGCCCGTCGGTAATCAGGGCGACGCTCTCGTCGAGCCCCATGCCGGCGATGGCGGAGGTGGGGGAGAGCATCTCCCGCATCCCGGGTCCGCCCGCAGGGCCTTCGTACCGGATCACCAGCACGTCGCCGGGGGCGATGACGCCGTCGTAAATGGCCTGAACGGCGTCTTCTTCGCAGTTGAACACCTTCGCCGGACCGGAATGTTTCAGCATACCGGGCGAGACGGCGCTCTGCTTGACGATGCCGCCGCCGGGCGCAAGGTTGCCGAACATCGCGGCGAGGCCGCCGGTCGCGGAATACGGCTCGGCCGCGGGGCGTATAACGTCGTGGTTTTTCACCCGGATGTCCGCGATGTTTTCGCCGACCGTATGTCCGGTGACGGTGGGCAGCGAGGTATCCAGCAGGCCGAGCGAATGAAGTTCCGCCATGACGGCCGGCACGCCGCCGGCGGCGTTCAGGTCCTGCATGTGATGCGGGCCCGCGGGCGCCAGATGGCACAGGTTCGGGGTGACGGCGCTGATTTCATTGATCAATTTCAGTGAAAAATCAATGCCGGCCTCGTGCGCGACAGCGGCCAGGTGCAGCGCCGTATTGGTCGAGCAGCCCAGCGCCATGTCGACCGTCAGCGCGTTGCGGACGGCCTGCGGGGTCAAGATATCCCTGACGCGGAGGTTCTTTTCAAGCAGCGCCATAATCTGCCCGCCCGCCCGCTTGGCCATGCGCATGCGCTCGGCGTACACCGCCGGTACGGTGCCGTTGCCGGGCAAGCCGATCCCGAGGGCTTCGGTCAGGCAGTTCATCGAGTTCGCCGTGAACATGCCCGCGCAGGAGCCGCAGCCCGGGCAGGCGCTGTCCTCGATTCGCGCAAGTTCGCTCGCGTCGATTTTGCCGGCTTTCAGGGCGCCGACCGCCTCGAACACGCTGTTGAGGTCCAGGCTGCGCCCCCCGTCGTCGAGCGACAGCATGGGGCCGCCGGAGATGAAGATGGAAGGCAGGTTCAGCCTGGCGGCCGCCATAAGCATGCCGGGGATGATTTTATCGCAGTTGGGGATAAAGACCAGCGCGTCGAAACAGTGCGCCCGGACCATGCACTCGACGCTGTCGGCGATGAGTTCGCGCGTGCACAGCGAGTATTTCATACCCTCGTGCCCCATCGCGATGCCGTCGCAGACGCCGATGGTGTTGAACTCCAGCGGGGTGCCGCCCGCGGCGAGCACGCCGTCCTTGACCGCGCGCGCGATTTGATTGAGGTGAATGTGCCCGGGCACGACTTCGTTAAACGAGTTGACGATGCCGATAATCGGACGCTCGATCTGGCTGCTTGTCAGGCCGCAGGCCTTCAGCAGCGAACGCTGCGGAGCGCGGTGGCTGCCGCTTTTCATAGCATCGGATTTCATCTGGAATTCCTCCTTCGAGCCGGGATATCATTTCCCCGACCACGAACTACTAATCACTAACCACTGACCACTGACCACTTGCTTTCGTCAGTCTTTCTTCTGCCAGCTCATTTTTGCGCGCAGGTCTTTGCCCGTGGTCTCAAGCAGGCTGTTCTGCGCCGCTTTTCTGCGGGCGTTGAAACCGGGGCGGCCGACCTGGTTCTCAAGGATCCAGTCGCGCGCAAAGGTGCCGTTCTGGATTTCGGCGAGAACCTTCTTCATTTCCTTTTTGGTTTCTTCGGTGATGATGCGGTCGCCGACCATGTAGTCGCCGTACTCGGCGGTGTCGCTGATGGAATAGCGCATGAAGGACAGGCCGCCGCTGACGACGAGGTCAATGATAAGTTTCATCTCGTGCACGCACTCGAAGTACGCGTTCTCGGGCTGGTAACCCGCTTCGACGAGGGTGTCGAAACCGGCCTTCATCAGGGCGGAAACACCGCCGCACAGCACCGCCTGCTCGCCGAACAAATCGGTCTCCGTCTCCTCGCGGAAAGTCGTCTCGAGGATGCCGGCCCTGGCGCCGCCGATGCCCATCGCGTACGCGAGCGCGGTCTGTTTGGCCGTGCCGTCGGCGTCGCGGTAAACGGCGATCAGGCAGGGGACCCCCTTGCCTTCCTGGTACTGGCTGCGGACGGTGTGGCCGGGCCCCTTGGGGGCAATCATAATGACGTTGACATTCTCGGGCGGCACGATCTGGCCGAAATGGATGTTGAAGCCGTGCGCGAACGCGAGCGTCATGCCGGCGCTCAGGTTGGGCTCGATGTCTTTTTTGTAGAGCGCCGCCTGCTTCTCGTCGTTGACGAGAATCATGACGATGTCGGCCGCCTTGACCGCGTCGGCGGTCAGCATGACGGTCAGGCCCGCCTCTTTGGCCGCCTGTGCGGATTTCGAACCCTCATACAGGCCGACGATGACGTCCGCGCCGCTGTCGTGCAGGTTGAGCGCGTGCGCGTGGCCCTGGCTGCCGTAACCGATGACGGCGATTTTTCTGCCCCTCAGAACCCCGAAGTCGCAATCCTTTTCATAGTACATGGTCGCCATTTCAATCTTCCTCCCTGTTTTTGATTTGTGACAGTATGTAGTTGCCCCTTCCGATCGCCGTGACGCCCGTACGGCAGAGTTCGGCGATTCCGAAAGGCCTCAGGTACTCGATAAATGCGTTGAGCTTCGACGGCTCGCCCGTGATTTCAACCGAGAGCGAGTCGGCGGCCAGGTCGATGACCTTGGCGCGGAACACTTCGACCGCCTGAAAAATCTGGTTGCGGCTTTCCAGGTCGGCCATCACCTTGATAAGCATCAGTTCGCGCGTGACGGTTTTGCTCAGGTCCATCAGCTCGACGACTTTGACGTCGTGGAGCTTGCTCAGCTGCAGCACCACCTGGTCTTTGAAATTGTCGTCCCCGTTGGCTGCGATGTTAATCCTCGAAATGTGCGGGTCATCCGTTTCGCCGACCGACAGGCTGTCGATGTTGAAACTTCGCCTGGCAAACAGGCCCGAAACCCTTGTCAGGACGCCCGCCTCGTTGTTGACCAGGACGCTGAGCAAAAATCTGTCGTCTGCCATTTTTCTCACCCCTTCAAAATAATATCATGAATCGTGCCGCCCGGAGGGATCATCGGCAGCACTTTTTCGTCGCTGTCGATCTTGACCTCGACGAGCACGGGCCCTTCGCATGCAAAAGCGGCGTCGAGAACCTCCGGCATTTTCTCGAGGCTGTCGCAAAGCAGGCCTTCGATGCCGAACGCTTTCGCGGCCGCGACAAAATCCGTCTTCCGGTTGAGCGTGGTGTTGGAGTAACGGCACTCGTAAAAGATGGTCTGCCACTGGCGGACCATGCCCAGGGCGTTGTTATTGAGCACCGCGATGACCAGCGGCAGGCGGTAGCTGGCCGCCGTCGCCATTTCGTTCATGTTCATGTGGAAACTGCCGTCGCTGGTGAACAGCACCGTTTTCACGTCGCCCGAGCCGATGCAGGCGCCGATGGCGGAACCCATACCGAAGCCCATAGTGCCCAGGCCGCCCGAGGTAATCAGCGAACGCGGCCGGCGGAAGTGGTAGTACTGCGCCGTCCACAGCTGATGCTGGCCGACGTCCGTCGCGACGATTCCCTCGTAAGGCATCCTCGCTTTCACGGCCTTGATGAAGGCCTCCGGCGTCAGTTTGCCTTCCGCCATGCCCAGGTGGTTGTCCGGCGCGTTTTTCAGTTCGGCGACCTCGTTGCGCCACGCTTTGGAAGAGGGCTTGATTTTTTCCGCGAGCAGCCGGCCGAGAATTTCTTTGACGTCGCCGACCAGCGAGACGTAAGCGGGGATGTTCTTCCCGATTTCGGCGGGGTCAATATCGATATGCAGGATTTTTCTGTCGCGGGAGAATTCCGTCTTGTTGCCCGTCGCGCGGTCGGAAAATCGGGTGCCCACCGCGATAATCAGGTCGGACAGCGACATCACCTTCGACGCGGCGTAGCGCCCGTGCATGCCCGTCATCCCCAGAAAGAGCGGATGGTCGTACTCCATGGCGGTCAGGCCCATCATGCTTGTCCCGACCGGCGCGCCGAGCGCTTCGGCAAACTCGACGAGTTCTTTCGAGGCGCCCGAGTTGACGACGCCGCCTCCCGCATAGATGAAGGGCTTTTTCGAACGGGCGATGAGTTCCACGGCGTTGGCGATGCTTTTGTCGGAAGGTTTCCGCCCCGGCGCTTTTTCCGCGGGCGGCTTGTGTTCAAAGTCGGTTTCGGCCGCCTGGATATCTTTCGGGATATCGATAAGCACCGGTCCCGGCCTGCCGCTGTTGGCGATTTCGAACGCTTCGCGGATGATATCCGCCAGGCGCCCGATGTCCTTGACAATATAGTTGTGTTTGGTAATCGGCATCGTAATGCCGCAGATGTCGACCTCCTGGAAACTGTCTTTGCCGATGAGCGCCCTGGCCACGTTGCCGGTGAAGGCGACCATGGGGGTCGAATCGAGATAAGCGGTCGCGATGCCTGTGACAAGGTTCGTCGCGCCCGGCCCGGACGTCGCGATGACGACGCCTGTTTTGCCCGTCGCCCTGGCGTAGCCGTCGGCGGCGTGCGCGGCGCCCTGTTCGTGGCAGGTGATGATGTGGCGGATGCGTCCGCAGGATTTGTAGAGTTCGTCGTAGATATGGAGCACGGAGCCGCCGGGGTAACCGAATACGGTGTCGACACCTTGCTCAATGAGTGTTTCTACGAGAATCTGGGCTCCGGTCAGCTTCATGTCTTTTCCTCCATTCGTTGATTTTATAAAAAAGAGCCCGTGGTGAGTTTTACCACAGGCTCTTTATGACGTTTCGTTCTCAGGGGGTTTCGTCATATGCTGTTTTCGGTAAAACTCGTCCGCCACCGCCGGTAATAATGACGATGACGCTAATGAGTATTACTACGAGCCCGAAAAAGCTTGGCATACGCCTCTCCTTTTTTCAAAAATGCCCAGCAGGAGAAAGGAACAAAAAACGAAAGATTAAAGAAATAGTATCACAGCGGTTTTTCCGTGTCAACTGCTTGTGAAAAAATAATTTCAATCGGCGGATTGTAACATCAACTGCCCCGGTTGAGGAAAAAGAATAGCTCAACGGAGCGACTTCTTGTAGACTGTTGGTTACTACACTAACAAAGCACAAGGAGGCAGCCCGATGAGCCAAGAAGA
>Ga0116186_1002996_pt1 | contig 14753 bp, 9 predicted proteins | sample AD_JPNNA4_MetaG_FD_89806 | JGI IMG/M metagenome (GOLD analysis project Ga0116186, IMG submission 89806) | Active sludge microbial communities of municipal wastewater-treating anaerobic digesters from Japan - AD_JPNNA4_MetaG | ecosystem: Engineered > Bioreactor > Anaerobic > Digestate | place...
GTTGGCTGACTATATAAACTGGTTTAATAATTTCCGTATTCATAGTTCCTTAGGCTACCTTAGCCCTAGGGAATTTAAAGCGTTGAAACTATAATTTCTGTGCGGAAAAGTGTTGCCATACCACATATTTCCAAGAAAGAATTAGATACATCGAAATGTCTCACAACAACTTAGAAAATAATACCTCTATATTTGTAAATTTTATTATATTAAATTAAGCTATATCAATTTCATATGTTAATTAATATTTAATCCAAATGTTCGAGTTCCCAGCTTATTTTTGTACAACTGTTCATAGGCTATTACTTGTACATCTGTCATTGACTTTGGTAAGGTCCTTAATATACAAAATTGAAATTTTTTATATCTCTCTGGTTCGTCCTTAAGAAGTTTAATAAGTTTCTCATTACCTCCGTGGTAACTATTAGCATACTGAGTCCATCTACCTAGTATCCCATCTTTACCATATGCCGAACCTATATATTGACTTCCATCTGACAAATCAACTATCAAGTAAATACCTGCCACTGATGATAACATAGTATGCCATATACGATTTGATTCAGGATTCTTAATTATTGTCCTTAACTCATCATAAGTTAAAATTAATTCATCAAACCCTGGAAACTCTTTAACATACCCACTAGGAAGTATTTCTATGACCTGTTTGTCTTTATCTTTATCAAGCCATTGATACCAGCTTCTTGTGGACTTCCCCCAGTCTATTACTAATCGATCTACTAAATCATCAAATATATCTACCTTTTCTAGCTGATAGTAATAATATCTTTCCTTTTCAAACATATGTAAATAAGGAAAGCCTGCAGGTATCATGCTCTTATTAAACAATAACTTGTTTACTTTACGATAAGCTCCTATAAATATAGCCCTAGTTCCTTCAGTACCAATAAACGAAAAAATATAATCGCAGTTTCCAAAGACATCATTACTTTGAATACTCTGATAGAATTCCAGGTATCCTTGCTTATATAAGAGATTAATATCATAACGAGCATCTTGATGCCTAACAAGTTTTACTTTTTGAGAGATGTCAAATCCTCTCGTGCTAACAATCTCAGTAAAATTCATTAGATACCCCCTATAACGTTAAATGCATCGGTTACTTTCTTAGTGAAATCCTCATCGAACTTACCACTCTTATCAAGACTTATTGCAGTCTTACTATCCCATGTATAAGTCATTGTGAGTCCTGGACAAATATTAAGATTCGGATAATTCTTATTAATTATCTTTTCTTGGATTGTGCTTCTATCCTGAGCTGGAATCATACCATTACTCTCAAGCTCATTGAAGTAAGATAAAAATTCGGGTCTTTTGATTTGTCTTAAGTTTTTATATTCCTTTTTCCAATAACTTAGGTATTCCTCTAATGATAAACCTCCGTCAAACCAAAGTAGGTTGCTCGAGCGATAAGCTATATGGAAGTTTGTTTCTATCTTAAATCCCTGTGCTTTAAGCTCCAATAATTTGTCAATATCTATATTTTCAAATGACTCTCTGGCTGCACTCATTGTATCACCCGCATGCAACCAGACGGTAATACTCCATTCTTCACCATTCTTGCTTGAATCTAAAGCTATTTGTTTTACAGTATTTCTACCACTTTCTATGTAATGTTTCCAACCTCTATGGTATTTGACTTCTGCCCTTTTTCCCTTTATCAAGAAGTTGGATATTGCAGAAATACACCTCTTATCTAATAAGTAAGTGTTTCCTTTACAGACCTCAAATGTAGTGTATGGATTTAGCCATGCATACTCATTATCTACATACTCAATGAAGTCTTCAATCAAGATTTGCTCTATTCCTCTCACCATATTGTTTTGAATTAAAGCATTTAATCCCGATAGGATACCCCTCCATGATAGACAGCAGGGTTTATCTACTATTGTTACATCAACATTTTCTGGTATGTTCGGATTGAATTGTCTTGTCCAGATATTCTCTTTTGAAGGTTTATTCTCTATTATAAAAATCCATGATGGATTGCATAAAGCTACCCCGTCATAACGAGCTTTTCTATCCTCATTCTGGACATTTGCTTCACCTTCGAATTTATCATCAGAAATTATTATAGATACAAGAGTTCTACCATCAACTAATCCCGATGAAAAAATATCATTGGTATCTGATAGCTGAGTATATACTTCTTCTACACTCAAGTCACCACCTGCAATTGAACTGATACTCTCTTCAGGCATTTCTTTTCTTATTATTTCAAAGAACATCACCTGTACCATAGGAATATTCTTTACAAGAATCAGGAAGCTTCTTGTAAGCTCATCCTCATGGTTGTTGGATTTATTCTTGTATGCATTAAATATATTGAGATGGTTCATATTTACACCTCTTAATTCAAAAATTCTTGTAGTCTTTTAAGTATTGCGAGGAATACCCCATTGTTAGCAGATTCCTCCCATCCCATGCACCATCACAAAATCGCTCTTCTCTTATGTGTCATGTTAATATTGCCCTTAAGGTATCAAAGTCTGCATTATAAATTACTTCTTTGATATTCTTATCCGCACCAATTTTACCTTGTAGATATCCCATATAATCATTCATCATTATACCACTGTCATAAACAAGCATGTCCTATTCATATCTTAATATAAAGATTCTCTAGTTTTTATTATAAAACCTTAATTTCAACACTAAATTACTTTATTAATTCTTACTACACTTTTACATAATAGCCTTATTAATACATTAATCCTAATATTCTACATTTATTTTGACATCCCTTCTTAAAGAACCGAATATATGTCCTATTATGTCATTCTTATAGAATTAGAAAACTAATAATTTATTGAAATAAAACAATCTAAGTATAGTTTCTTTAATGTCTCCTTTTACTAAAGTCTCTATTTTAGGCGCTTTGAGTCTATGAATTAACAAAAAGAATAGCAGAAAAATAGCAAAAGAATAGCAAAAATTTTTCTGCTATTCTCATTTCTGCTATTTATTCAGAACCCATTTTGGCTTTCTATTAGTGCCTTCATTTCTAATTGTCTGCTCTTTAGTAGACATTATATTAATTAAATATCTGATTCTACTCATCTTATTCTTTTCACTTAAAGAGTCTGGTAACTTTGGCAATAATAACTCATCAATTTCCGTCCTTGAAGCACTTTTATACTTCTTAATCAATTCAATTATTAAATCTTTATAATATTCGTCACCTAATCCTTTATTGCGAATATACTTAGCTTTTTCACCTGTTATTTCCGCAATCTTAGACGATACGTAAATATTTGGGTATCGTCCCTCAATTAATTTTTTTGAACGTAGAAAATCAGATTGTTCTTTTGTTATTAAGATACCTTTTTGGACCCTATCTAGTAAAAATACCGTCTCAAGTGATAAATCAGTTTCAGAATATATAAGGTTTGTATAATCTTCATTAATGATCTTTCCATAAATTATTACCTTTACCCTATTGTTATCCGAAAGGTCATAGTCAGGTAAAGGAAAGAACTTATTTCGTTGAATTCTAAAAACTCTCTTGATTCCACTACCAACAGTATCTATCATATTTAAATTCACCATAGCATTTGCTAATAAGCTATTCCTATAATATGGTGGCACATACCCATCTTCAAAAAGTGTTTCCACCTTTCCAGGAATAAACCCACCTTCATTTATAAATATCAATTTGTCATCAAATTCTATTATATTTATTCTACCTTTTAGATTGTAGTTCTGATGAGCTATACAGTTATGTAATATCTCACGAATAATATATGGATCATACTGGTCTACTTCATTAGGGAATAGGCTTAACTGTCCAGTTATATAGCGATAACGGAGATTTCTAATCTTTAGGAAAACTTCGTCTACAGCAAGCAAAAATGGAATAGTAAAGTGCTCATAGTCTTTAATTTCGCCATTTACACTTTGCAGCTTCCAGGTTATCTGTGGAATATATCCGCCAAAATAATGATCAGCTTCGCTTCTTCCGAGTAATAGTAAGGCTGCCTTTGTGATATTCCCGTTGATAGTGAGTTTTGTCTTATTAAGGAAATCGATATCACTAAGATCATCAATTTCTTCAGCAATCGGCCTACCTGCATACTTTTGTTTATATTTTTCCCTTGCTTTCTGAATCGCCTTAGGATCCAGGTCATTAATTGTTGCTCCATTACATAGCTGCCTGGACCAATCTTGCATGCCGCTAGCTCTAATCTGATCTTGTTTTTGACTGTTAAGGGATACAATAGACTCATTGTCTCTGCCATAACAAAAACCATTCCAATTCGTTGGCACTCCCACGGCAGCAGGGATTTGAAACATAATAACTCTATTACCATCTATAAAATGCTCATAAATTTCTATAAAGGTTATTCTGTCATTCGTTTTATCTGCAATCTCTTTTTTTAAGCTATCTAAATCGGCTCTATTAGTTCTAAACCTTGTATTTACAAAGTTATGAGTTTTGTCTTCCACGCCAAAAATTAGCCAACCATATTGCTTACCTCTTAGATTTGCTTCATTACTTATAGCCGAAAAGTACTCTCCAAGTTTATTAAAGTCATAACCATTCTTAGCTTCTTTGAACTCTACCCACTCGATCTCTGGATATTTAAGAAGTTCCATAAGAGTATTTTCAATTTCAGTTTTAGCTAAAATCATAATGCTTCCCACCTCACCATTTTAGATTATTAGAAACATCAATGGGATTTACTCTCTATTTATCTACTTTCTTTATATTATAACTTATTCATCATACTGCTTCCTATTTTTATCTTAATTAAAGCCTACTTTGGGTTTAGTTACTACTGAAATCCATAATTATTTAATTATTCTAAATCAAAAACTTTTCTGGATAAATCCTCAGCGCTACTATAAAAAAGTATAGATAACTTGCTCCAAATATCACTAGGCATCGTTACGATATCTGGTTGATTCGATATTGGAATATATACAGTCTTAGCACCTTGTTCCACAACAAACTCCAACTTTTCATAAAGGTTTGATGTCTTGATTAAGTTTCCGTTTATGGTCATACTACCTAAAATAACCGTTTTAGATTTAATTGGTTTGTTTATAAATATAGAAATCATACTTATGTAAAATGCTGCGCCTATTTCTTGATTTCCGCCTGAAGAGTTTTCATCAATTAACTGAGTAATATAGGTTTGTTCTGCTAGCTTATTGGTGACCCCCATATTGTTAGCATTGGATTTAATGTAATTGTATACGTTTTTTATAGTTTCTTTTGCCTCTATTGATGGTCTGCCAGTTATTTGATATGAGCCATTTCCATTAATATTATTCGTTTCTATCTTAATTGGAAATATCCTTTCATCTTTTGTTATTACTGTATATACTTCTCCTATATCAAGTTGAGAAATCATACTGCCTATACCACTTGTCATTTCTTTAAGAAATACTTGCTTAGTAACTTGGTCCTCTTTTGAAGAGTATTTAAAAGCGGCCCCAAAGAACTCTAATCCACCTCTGCGCTTTAATTGCTCTTTTACTCTCATTCTACCTTCCATCGCAAATTCAAGATATTCTTTTAATTCTTCTGCTGTTACCCATGAATCTGGATGAAGAAGCTTAAGCAGTCCTGATACTGTTTTTCTTATAGCTTTTGTATCCCTCGAACTTAAGCTTCTATCTATGCTAAAGTATTTATCAATTACATCAGAATAAGATCTTTTTCTAAAGTCATGTAATATCTTAGAAAAGTAGTCTGAAATAAATCCAAAACCATTTGAATAATAATCCGTTTTCATTTTTGGCATTTCCCAGCCAGGTAAATAGTAATGAAATCTATCAATAATTGCTGGCGTTTGTAATTCATCTGCAAGAGTCGCAAATAAATTACCCCCTTGTTCCCATACTTGAAGCGGGTTATCTATGTTGCCAACAAAAACCATCGAAGCCTTACCTTCTATACGCATTTTATCTCTTGCAAAATTTCCTGACTCCATATAAGTTTGCAGCATCGCTGGACCTTGTGGATCATCGAATTTTACATTTGCTACTTCATCGAATGCCACAACATCCCAAATACCTACTAAACCAACTTCTTTTTTGGTTAGATTATAAAATAATACTGGCACAGTTGCTTTACCACCAGCTACTAATAAACTATAAGGTGATAACTCATTATATGTATAGGACTTTCCTGTCTCACGCGGCCCTAGTTCAATCATATTGTAATTTGTTTCACAGTGAGGAATAAGTCTTAACAGCATTAACAGTTTTTGTCTAAGGTCAAACTTTTCTGGATTTAATCCTATACTATTTATCAGCAAATCAAGCCATTCATCCCTTGTAAACTCTTTTCGTTTCTCAATATACTCATCAACTTCATCAGTTGAAATTTGCATGGGACTAAATTTACCTACCATAACAGGATACTTAGAGCTGTCTTCATTCTTTTCGAGACGTATAAGTCCCCACATACCACCCTCTAGAAGTCCCTTATACTTACGTATCCACTCATCGTCAACTAAAATATCTTTTAATCCAGCAGTATTAAGCGTTCCAATATACATGTCCTTATTAAGGTCAACATCAATAAGCAGTTTATCAATAATAACAATGCTTCCATCTGTTTTTATTGCATCTTTTATCTTATTTTTATCCTCGGGCAGAATATAATGTTTATTTAAGACCTCTTTTACCTTATTAATAATTTCTTCACTATCAAGGCATTGGTCTGAATATTGAGATATAATATACTCCAGCACATAGACAGGTAACTTAATGCTGCTCTTTAGACTATTTACTATACCCTTCTTAACTACTTTGTATTGAAATGTACTTTTTACTTTGTCCTCTAAACTCATACTGATTCCTCCAATTAAAATATGTCTAGCTCTTTATCTACTACGGTATTGCCAGATTTCTTAATAGTACATTTTTCTATAATACTTCCATGTTTGATAGAAATTAAGAATTCCTGACCTTTACCATAATTTCTTATCGGAACTCTCAGCTCAAAGTCATCAGTATCAATGATAGTCATAAATATTTTTTGTCCTCCAGCATATACATTACATTCATAACCTTCTGCATTATTAATTTCTGCTCTTAACTCATTAAAGGCTTTAAGATTTGATATATGCGCTTTATTAGTAACTAAATCATTGTTATTTCCAGATTTAAATAAGAGAGCTGTAACAATATTTTCTTGTAGGGATACCCCACCATGAGTATATCTTGTTGTTCGTCTAAGTGAATTAATGCTATTTATAAAACATATTTTTTTATTTTTTAACTCAACAAAGTCTGCAACTTTCAAGTCACTTTTGTAAAACATAGTATCAACTTTTTCATTTGAAGGCAGGACCAAATATCTTCCTTTTTTCTTTTCCATGTCCAATTCATTGTCTTGTACTTCTATCTTTGTTTCAACATCTATATATCCGTGATCAGATAATAACATAACATCAAATTTTCTATCGATGCAGTAATTAATTATGGTTTTTAGTTCACATATTGCCGCCGAAATTTTTTGCGCACTATCATAACTATGAATTGTATTATCGATGTCGTTATAAAAGCAGTAAACACTCCCATTATAATCATAAGTTGCCTTAAATTCTTCAAATGGAATGACTTTACATTTTAGTATCTCTGATAGCTTTTCTGCCCTCCATTTTATGATTTGATTAATTGTCTTATCTTTTTTTATTAGCTCAAACAAATTTCTATTATTTATCCTTATCTTTTCATCTGTAATAAAGTACCCATTCATACAAATTTCAGTTTCGGTCGGAATTAAAGAGAACACATCATAATCTATCACTTCTGTGGAGTTTATACTATTTTTTAATTCCTTTGCCAATTCATATCTAAGTCCATCAGCAAAAATAAATACTGTATTCTTACGAAATTTAATATTTTTTAACACTTCATCTTGCCTTTGAACCCCTGACTTATCAGCCAATATGTCATTATAACCACTTATATATTTACTATTAATATTACTAATCACATTAAAATACATATTTTCTACCTTCTCTATTACCTTTGACCGCTCTAGCTTGATATAGAATTCGTAGTTGTAAGATAACTCTTCACATAACCATGATATTTCTCGATAAAGGTTATCAATTTCCCATAATTTCTCTTTATACTCTTTAATTATTACCCCTATGGTATTGGTGTGAAACGTATAAGAGACATACTGTTTTAGAAGCTTGTCCAATAAGTTAATCTTGGTTATAAACTTTGCAATATTTCGCATCGAATTAGTCCACAACTGAGTACGATCTACCTCTATTTGATTGTAATCTTGAATATTCTCAGCTATAAATTTTTCAAACAATGCTGGTATGATATAACTGATTTTGCTTGTAGCTTTATTAATAAATTTTCTATTAATACCTTGTATTTCTTTATCAAAATAATTACTGTTATCTCTAATGAAATAGAAAATCTTTCTAAGTTCTTCAATGCTAATATTTATTAAATCATCGCTAAACTCGACATTAAAATTGTTTCCATATTCAGATAGAAATAATGTAACTAGTACTTTTTCAAATAAATTACTATTATCTTCTATTTCTGATATGTTTATGTTATAACTGTCCTTAAGGCATAGTGCAATCTCATCGTAAAGATAGAATTCCTTTGCTTTAGCAATGCAAAAACTACCTTTTATAAAGGCTACTAATATATCCTTTGGTGTCTTTCCTATACCAACATATGCCTTTGCTAGACTTTTTTTAAGTATTTCACAAGTAACAACTTCGTTATTATTTAAATCAGATAATATCGCATCAAAGTTATCAATAAATAGTTTATACTGGTCTTTTGTTAAGCTAAACGCTCCTATCATCTTATTTCTTATATTATTAGTATGGCTGAGAATCATTTCAGGTGTAATAACGAGACTTTTTGCTTTATTTGTTACAACTAACCCACTAATATCAATATTAAATTTACTATAAATAGCGTTGATCCCGTTTGTAGGAAGATTACTAACTAGATTTTGCAATGCCATCTTAGAATTACTATTTAAGATGGCAATATTAATACCATTTTCTAGATTTGTAATTGTATTTTCAAAAAGACCTATTTCATCATAGATAAATACAGGGATAATACCTGCTTTACTTTTAATAATTTTTTCTATTGTTTTTATTAAGCTATACGTATAAATCCCTGCCTTTCATAGTTCTTAGTTTATAACCTTCCAGCTTTCTATTGCTTTTACACAATCAGTCAATATCTTTTCTTGTTTTTCTAACTCTTTTCTTTCGCTAGAACTTATATCATTTTGTAACCTAGTTTTAACAACTTGAAGCCTGGGCTTAAATATATCATTACCTAATCTTCTTATTTCATTTTGCATCACATATTTTTTGTCTTCTTCAAATTCCAATAGAAAATGAGTGAGATGCCATATTATAACCTGTTTATTTGCTCCTGAGCCCGCTAAAACTTTTTGCTGCAATAGTGGTTCGTCTAAATCTTTGCTACCCTTTCCTGCCAATGTCATGTTAGTAGAGCCAAGCTTAACACCACTACGAATAACATCTATAATTGGCTTTTCCAAAATAGCCTCAATTTCTTCTATTATGTTATAGCCATTTTCAAATTCTTTCTCGATTTGTAGTTTTATTAAAGTTTCAATCTCTGTATCTAAATAAAGTTTTGGGGGTTCAGTTATTAAAATATCTTTAGCTACAGCTCTAATGTAATTTAGTACAACTTTCTTAATATCACTATCTTTGTTTGTTCTTTGTATAGTGTTAGGAAATTCCTCTTCGATAACCTTAATATCTCGCTCACTTAGATCATATATTTGATATATATTTTGATCTATTTCTGTTTGTAAATTGTTCAACTTATTTTCTTGATCGGTAAATTTCATAACAAATAATTCATACGCTTCTTTAACAGTCTTAGCACCATTATTAAAGCCATATGCTAACTCTACTCCATGATAGTAGTTTGATATGTAGTAAAACCCTAGAATGTACTCTTTAATTCTAGTTATTTCTGCAATAGTAGTATCAAGTTTATGTAACAAAATATCTTCTGGAATTTTGAATGGTAATCTTCTAACATCCCCAGGGGTAGTATGTATTGTGGAATTTATTATATTTAAGATATATCTGGCAAGTTTAGAACTTAGTAATGCTAGCAAATAATTATTAAATCTTTTATTTGATGACAATATTGCTGGAAAACTAACATCAAACAAACCATCTTCTAGCTTACAACACTTTAATTCTCCAGTTAAGCTAAATAATACTCCGCTTTTAAAATGATACTGTTTACTAGATGAGTCATAACAATCCCTAATATATGCACATCTCGCACTAGGACTTTTCATTATTTCTTTTTGGGTATTGATTCTCCAATCTAGTACTTGGTTAATCTCATAGCTATAATTTTCAATATCTTTGTTATATATAAGAAAATCTGTCCCAATATAGTTACTAGGTACCTCCCATCTATATTTCAAATACTTATTATTATTTGCAGTTACAATTCCTTTCCTCACTTCAAATAAATCGCTATAGTCACCTATTGAATTAATTTTAAAAAGCTGCCTAAAGTTTTCTGACACATGAAATATAAATGGATAGTTTTTAATCTCACTAAGCTTTTTCTGTGGTACCATTTTTATTGGGTTTGAAAGAGTCTCTTTTATACTTTTTTTATCTATATTAAATACTGCTATTTCATTATTTTTAAGAGAACAATTCTGAAGTATAAGTATACATGCAGATACTGTTGGCCCATCAAAGACACCATCACCTAAAAGCGCGGACTGAATAATGGTTTTGTTTAGCATTTCTTTTCTAATATTAGAAAAACTACTAATCGTTAAAAAAGTGTCTGAGCATACAAAACCAATAATACCGTTCTTAACTGTAAGTTCAATCGCTCTCTCAATAAATGCGCTAAAGAGATTTCTTGAATTATTCGGGTACTCACTCTTCAGAAATTCAGATGTCTCTCCATCCATTTTTCTGGCATCCACGAAAGGTGGGTTCATTACAACAACATTAAATTTATTCTTAAAAAATAATCTTGCATCTCTTTGGGCAATTCTACTTTGAGCCGAAATATATCTCCCAATATCTTCTGAGGTGTATTGTTTTTCTGTGAGATCCATTTCCGTGTCAAAAAAAGAAATCTGAATAAATTCTTCTTTATCATTTTCCCAACGATAAAGGGAATTGGCCTTTAAGATATTCATATTGAATAGATTTAAGTTTTTTATTTTAGCCTCGAAAGCTTTAGATTTAGCCTTAAGCCATAAGTTTAGTGCTGTTATTTGTAGTGGTTCCCTTTGTATATCTACCCCATAAATATTTCTCTCTAGAATAGAATTAATTATAGCGTTATCACTCCACTCTGGATGTTCGACTTTATATAGCTCATAGAATACGTCAAAAGAGTAAACTAAAAAGTTACCAGCACCACAGGCAGGGTCTAGTAGTTTTATAGTTTCTATCCTCCCATTTTCGGCAAAATAAGATCTTAAAGTGTTATCAACGATATACTTTACTACCCAACGTGGAGTATAAAACTCACCAAACTGGCTTTGCTCTTCCTCCAAGTTACTTAGTATTTCAAAATATACATCATCAGCATAAGACACATCTTTACTTTCCTTTGCTGCTTTCAACTCATCTTCTTTAATATCTACCCAATATTGATAAATCCAGCCTAAGAAGTCATCTTCAAAGTATTCCTCATTACCTATTTTATTGATAGTAAAGAGTATTTCTTTTAACCCACTAAAGTCGGGATGCACTAGATTATGCTCGTAGTCTTTAAATAATAGTGGTACTTCTTTTGCCATCTCTTTTGATAATTCTGAAAGTATAAATATAAACTTATAATACTCTATATCTTCTTCCCCGTTATCCTTTCTCTCCATAGCAACAATAGCTTCATTATGTTTTTTCACTAACTCAGTAAAAGCTATCGGGGAAATACTATTAAAGTCAGGTAGAATCTGATCATAGATTCTACTATCTAGAAGTCCCTCTAAGACTTTACTTATAAGTCCCCTTTTTTCCATTGTCTTAAAGCATATCAGTATATGTAAAAAAGTTCTTGCGCTATCTTGGACATAAGCAATATATTCTTTCTTGTTTCCTGCAATTCTTCTGCTTTCAAATAAGCTTACCAGGTTGTTTCTTATGACTGAGTCATATTCACTAAGTGGTGTAGACGTCAAGTGGTTTTTTACAGTTTTCGATAAATAATTTTTTACACATAGTATTTTCCAGAAATGGGAGTACTATTAGCTATTTTTAAAGATAGTCGTCCTATGCTTTAACCTGTAGCTATCGTTATCCTGGAAGTTTACGATCTCACATTTGTGGACAATTCTATCAAGTATTGCAGTGGTTATTGCAGCATCTCCTAGGAGCTCTCCCCACTCCTCAGGCCCTTTATTAGAAGTAATTATGATAGATGTCTTTCCATATAACCTATTGATAAGCTGGAAAAACAGGTTTGCTTCCTGCTTTTCCATGGCCATAAACATTAAATCGTCTATTATTAATAAATCTGAGTCAGTGATTCGCTTTATTCTATTTCTTGTTGTTGAAGATATCTCTTGTGTCTTTAACATGTGGACTAAGTCCGCCATTGTAGTAAATATGACGTTATATCCAGAGTTTACAGCTTCCACCCCTATTCCTACTGACAGAAGAGTTTTCCCGGCTCCTGTTGGACCTAACAGGACTATATTATACCCCTGCCCAAGCCATGTGAGCTCTTTTAGTTGATTTATTTGCTTTTGGCTTAATGCTCTTTGTTCGTTTACATTAAAATCCGAAATAGTCCTGTATTCCGGGAAGCCTGCAATCTTCATCCTTTTCTCTATTTTTCTTTTTTCCTTGTCTGCAATCTCAAGAAGAAGAATTTCTTCAAGAAATTTCTCCCGGGTTAGATTATTATCTATTCCTCGCTTAATAATTTCGTCTAAACTAGCCGCAGCATAGGGCATTTTTAACGTTTTAAACATTGATTGTAATTGTTCTATGTTACCGGGCATGTGTCCCTCCTTAATTTTCATTGAATATTTTTGCATATTCATTTATATCCCTTACTTTAGCCTTAGCCGATAAGGCCTTAGAAGCTGATTCTGTAATGCCTTTTATTGGTTCTGCATCTACAATTAATTCCTCTGCATCAACAGTCCGGGAATAATGGATTGCAGCGTCTTTAAAATCAACAGCACTGTATAGTTTGTTTGTCATGCAATATTTAAGAGCCTTATCTGCCACAAGGCTTTCAACAGTCTTTAACACTGATTCAATCAGCACCAGCTGGTCTCTTATGTAACGGGGTTTGTCCAGGTGAACAGCATTTAAAAATATTGCAGCGTTATCTATATCATCAAACCTTCTTGTCGTATTTTGTATCAAATCATTGATTTTCTTAGTTTTGTCACGCCTATGATTATTGTTTGAAACCAGGTTTCCCTTAGTTGCCGGCACTTCATGGCGGGCAATCTCCTTATGTGTATCAATATCATAAATAATTATATGTGTGGTTCCAATTTTCTGGACTCCAACATTGGTATCGGGCCCTTTATATGTACCCCTTGGTACGGTGTACCTGTTACCCTGTATTGGAACAGTATTGTCTTTTCTAACCTGATAGGTTATACTAAGACCAGAAGATTTTGTAGTAATTTTTTCTAATACCGGCTTTAAGTATTTCTTCTCTTCCAAGAATACTTCAGCTGGTATTTTTCTTGTTGTGCCATGTATTTTTCCGTTGCCCCTCCTTTTAAGCCATTTAAGACAATCCTCATTCCATCTGTCTATGCTGTAGAAGATTCTATTGCTTGCAAAATTATCCTTAACAAAGTCTACTGTCTTCTCAACACGACCTTTACTCTCCGGGTCAGCCCTTCGGCACATCCTTATTTTAAATTTCCTTCTCTGAAGGTATGAGGCGAATTCTTCCGTATATATTAGTTCTCCATAGTTTTCACTAACTAATATCAGGTGGTCCTGGTCATACACGATTTCTTCAACATATCCTCCAAAATACTCAAATGCATTCTCATGAATTCTGACAACATCGCTTGTCGTGAGCGGTTGCACCTGCCATTCACAGTATTTATGCCGAGAATTTGATAATACAAAGCATGTGGCATAGAGAGTTACCTCCCTTCCTTCAGGATCCAGAACCTTCTTTTCCCCGAAGTCTACCTGCATCTGATATCCCATTGGTGGATCATCTGCAGCTTCATATTGCCTTGGATGGCATTCTTTTGGAATGTCATGCTTTTTTCGAATATACCTAACATAATTTCTCATGGAAGACTCATTGAAGTCCAATTTTCCATACCTTTCTTCGAGCCAATCGTATAATTGAGCTGCTGCCATTTGTGGATATTGTTTGAGCCATGTTACTATTTCTTCATCATACTTTTCAGCCTTTTTTGTCCTTTGAGTACGCTTTTCCATCTCAAGCCTAAATTCATCGGGTGTCATATTAACATACTTTATTACAGTAGGCCTGCTTATTCCCAGCATCTTAGATATCATTAAATTACTAAACCCTTTCGACTTCAAATGTTTTATATCTATATACATCATCCAGCCTTCTTCATGTTCCAAGTTAGTTCCCCCCTCCAGCATAATCAAAATCTATTATACAGGAGCATTCCTGTAAAGAAAAACAATGAACTTTGAAAAAGTAGACGCCTGACACTAAAATAGTATTGTGCTGATCCAGACAAGAAAGGCACAAAACTAAAATAATGGAGGCGTCATATATGA